>Ga0123338_10000809_pt1 | contig 31007 bp, 23 predicted proteins | sample grotaG_FD_89793 | JGI IMG/M metagenome (GOLD analysis project Ga0123338, IMG submission 89793) | Glacier valley bacterial and archeal communities from Borup Fiord, Nunavut, Canada, to study Microbial Dark Matter (Phase II) -... | ecosystem: Environmental > Aquatic > Freshwater > Ice > Glacier ...
CCGATCACCCGACCGACTGCGACACCGCCGGCCTCGGTGATCTCGCGACGGAACAGCGTTGCGCCGCGCACCGGACTAGTGCGTGTCGGCGAGACGAACGTCTGCAGGCCGAGTCCCTGGGCAATCAGTTCCGAACGCAGCGTGTGATAGGGGTCGGTGACGATCAGCACGGTCTGCAACTGCTGTGCGTGCAGCTTCGACTGCACTGCAACCATTGACTCGTAGGTGTTGTGGCCGACGCCGACTTCGATGATCGCCGAGGTCGGCACACCCTTTTTGGCGAGATAGATGCCGGAGGCCTGCGCCTCGGTGAAGCGGTCCCCCGCCAGCTTGCCGCCTGTCACCACGACAAACCGTGCATCGCCGCTGGCGTAGAGATCGGCGGCATGATCGAGGCGGGCGGCGAGTTGCGGCGACGGTCGACCGTTGTACTGGGCAGCTCCGAGGACGACGATCGCATCGACCTTCCGTGCTTCGTCGTCGTTGCCTCGTGACCACACCTGCGCGAAGCAGACAACGTAGTAGGCGAACGCCAGGGCGAACAGAACCGCGGAGATCTTGACGGTTCGCCTGAGCCACCGGCGAGGCGGCGGCGCACCGGATTCGTCTGGCTGAGCGCTGGTCGCGGCGTCAGCGCGTGGTCGTTGTGGGATTGCCGAACGCAGCACGGGGATACCGGCCACCGGCGTCGCCTCGATCACGGCGACTTCCGCCGTTGGCCGGTCGGACGACGATGTCCGGCCATCGAAGAGCGGTTCGCCGTCGATCATGTCGTCGATGCGATCCGTGTCGCCGCTGCCTGCAGACGCCGGATCGTTTCGTCGCGCCCGAGCAGTTCCAGCGGTTCGAACAGCGGTGGACCGACACGCTGTCCGGTCACCGCAACGCGAATCGGCGCCTGCGTCTTTCCGAGCTTGAGTCCGTACGTCTGGCCGACGGCATCGAGGGTGTCCTTCAGTGCATCGGCATTCCACGGCGTCTGCGCATAGGCGGAGATCACGTCGACGAGGACCTGCGGTGCCGGGTCCCTCATCGCCTTCGTCCAACTGTCGTCGTCGATCACCGGGTCGCCAATGAAGAGAAAATCGATTTGCGCCGGCACCTCGGCAAGCGTCACGATGCGTGTCTGCAGCAGCGGCAGCATCGTCGCCAGCCACGACTCGTTCATGGTCGCCTGAGGATTCGCAGCAAACCACGCGTCGACGAACGGTCGTGTTGCATCTGCGAACTCCTCTCGACTCATCATCCGGATGTACTCACCGTTGAACGCCGCGAGCTTCTTGAGGTCGAAGAAGGCCGGAGACCTGTTCACTGCGTCGAGCGTGAACTCGCCTTCGATCTGCGACCACGGCACGATCTCCTGGTCGCCTGCAGGTGCCCACCCGAGCGTCATCAGGTAGTTGCGCATCGCCGCCATCACATAGCCCTCGTCCCGGTACTGCTCGAGCGCGACCTTGTCACGCCGTTTCGACAGCTTCTTGCGCTGCTCGTTGACCAGCACGGGAACATGGGCCCACTGCGGCGGCGGTGCACCGAGCGCATCCCAGAGCAACTGCTGCTTCGGCGTGTTCGGCAGATGCTCCTCGGCGCGGATGACAAGGTTGATCTTCTCGTCCATGTCATCGACGACGTTCGCCAACAGGAACATCGGCGAGCCGTTCGAACGCAACAACACGAAGTCCTCGATCGTGTCGTTGTTGAATTCGACGCGGCCGCGGACGAGGTCCTCGACAATCGTTTCGCCATTGGGGACCCGGAAACGCAGTACATTTCCCGGATCGGGTCCGAGACCGCGATCGCGTGAATAGCCGTCGTAGCCCTGCACGCCGCTCGCCTTGGCGCGCTCTGCAATCTGCTCGCTGGTCAGGTCGCAGTAATATGCCTGCCCGGTCTCGAACAGTTTGCCGGCAGCAGCGATGTGGGCGTCACGATGCTGTGACTGGAAATAGGGACCCTCGAATGCCGGGTCGTCGGCGGAGATCTCCAGCCAGGCAAGCGCATCGATGATCCCCTGCGTCCACTCGGGGCTGTTGCGCGCCTCGTCCGTATCCTCGATGCGCAGCACGAATGTGCCGCCGAGCCGTTTGGCAAGCACCCAGTTGTACAGCGCCGTCCGCGCGCCTCCGACGTGGAAGAAACCGGTAGGTGATGGAGCGAATCGAAGCCGTAGCGGTGCATCAGACATGACGCCTGGAGGTTACCGGGAGTCCCCGGGACACCTCCCGGCACGGCGTCGCCCGACTACTCGCTGGCGGGGGCGGTGGAGAGCACCAGGTTGCGCAGTTGGCGGAGGGCTACCGTCAGCGTCGTCAGATCGAATTCGCCGCAGCGTCTGATGTCGCTGAAAACGTTGCGCGAGCGCTGCACGACGCGGTCGTTGATCTGTGCCCACCGATCGGGCGAGCCGCCGACCGCCAGCACGTCGTCTGCCAACTCGGCGAGCGCAGCCAGCAGATCGTCCCGCAATGCCGCACGAGCCTGACTCTGCCAACGATCGATTCGTGGCAGCGTGCCGACCGCATTCCACAACCAGGTCAGGTCCAACTGTTCGAGCAGCGTCCAGTACACCGTCGCCACCTCGGACACTGGCCGGCCGTGGCGCTCTGCCAAATCGATGAGGTCGAATGACGTGTGCATCAACGGCCACACCGCTGAGCGTTCGGCGAGATCGCTCGGAACACCGGACACGACGCGCTCGGCGGCGAGGGCGAAGGTCTGGTCAGCCAGAGGACCACGAACGAGCGGCGCCAGATGGATCAGCAGCGTGGCGATGCCGGTCCTGAACTCGGCGACGGTCTCGGCAAACGGGATCGGCGGTCGTCGGTGACGCAACAACCACATCACGCTCCGCTCGACCATCCGCCGCAGATCGAGGAACAGGCCGAGTTGGGTGTCGAGCGAGACCGTTGTCCCGAGCGCCTCGATCTCCTCCCAGATCGATGGCATCGAAAAGATGTCCCTGGCAACGATCCAGGCGCGCACGACGTCGGCGGTGACGGCGCCCGTCTCCTCCGTCATCCGATGATCGAAACTCGTCCCCTGATGATTCACCATCTGGTTGATCAGCTGCGTCAGCAGAATCTCGTCACGCAGACGATGACCGTGAATAGCGTCGGGGAAACGCTGCTGGATTTCTTTGGGGAAGTAGTGCTCGAGGTCTGGCGTGAGATACGGGTCGGCGACGAATGACGCCGTTCCTGCGACATCGGCGATGTCTGCGGTCTTCGTGTATGCCAATAGCACTGCCAGCTCCGGCGTCGTCAAACCCCAACCCGAAGCCTGTCGCTCTGCCAACTGTTTGTCCGTCGGCAGGAACTCGATCGCCCGGTTGAGCCAGCCGTCGGCCTCGAGCGAGGAGATATACCTGGCGTGCACATCGACCATCGGCACCGCCTGCTTGCGAGCGATGCTCAACGCCAGCGTCTGGGCACGATTGTCGTCGAGCACCAACTCGCCGATCTCGTCTGTCATCGAGGCCAGCAGTTCGTTTCGCTGCTTCATCGTCAGCTCACCGACGGCAACGAGACCGTTGAGCAGGATCTTGATGTTGACCTCGTGGTCGGAGCAGTCGACGCCGGCTGAGTTGTCGATGGCATCGGTATTGATCAGCCCGCCACCGAGGGCGAACTCGATGCGCCCGCGCTGCGTCAGTCCGAGGTTGCCGCCTTCGCCGACGATCCTGCAGCGCAGATCTTGGCCGTCGACACGCACTGAATCGTTCGTACGGTCGCCGACATCGACGCTCGTCTCTGTCGATGCCTTGACGTAGGTGCCGATGCCGCCGTTCCACAGCAGATCGACCGGGGCCTTCAGAATGGCGGTGACGAGTTCATTCGGCGTCAACGATTTCGTTTCGATCCCGAGTGCCGAACGGGCAGCCTCGGAAATCTCGATGTGCTTCAAGGACCGAGGAAAGACTCCCCCGCCCGCCGAAATCAGCGCCGTGTCGTAGTCCGCCCAACTCGAACGGGGCAACTCGAACAGGCGACGGCGTTCGGCGAACGAGGCCGCCGGATCGGGATTCGGGTCGATGAAGATGTGCCGATGGTCGAACGCTGCCAGCAGTCTCACGTTTGGTGATCGCAGCAGCCCGTTACCGAAGACGTCACCGCTCATGTCACCGATACCGACAACGGTCAATGCTTCTCTGTCGGCATCCTTGCCGAGCACTCTGGCGTGTCGCCGGACGCTCTCCCATGCCCCACGGGCGGTGATTCCCATGACCTTGTGGTCGTATCCGACGGAACCACCAGAAGCGAACGCATCACCGAGCCAGAATCCGTAGTCGTTGGAAATCGCATTGGCGACGTCGGAGAACGTCGCCGTTCCCTTGTCGGCGGCAACGACGAGATACGGATCGTCACCGTCCCATCGGACGACGTTCGGTGGACCGACGACACCATCACCGACGATGTTGTCGGTGATGTCCAACAGACCGGCTACGAAGTGGCGGTAGCAGGCGACGACTTCGGCGCGCAATCCGTCAGCGTCAGGCGGCGGGCGTTTGACGACGAAACCACCCTTCGCCCCGACCGCGACGATGACGGCGTTCTTCACCATCTGCGCCTTCATCAGACCGAGAATCTCCGTGCGGAAATCCTCCCGCCGATCACTCCAGCGCAGCCCGCCTCGAGCGATCTTGCCGCCGCGCAGGTGCACACCCTCGACCCTCGGCGAGTAGACGAAAATCTCGAACATCGGGCGCGGCAGCGGCAGATCCGGCACGCGGGCCGGGTCGAGCTTGATCGAGATGATCGGGCGGTCGGCACCACCGGCGACGTCTCCGACAGGACGGAAGGCGTTCGTCCGCAACGTCGCCTCGATCAACTGCATCAACGTCCTGCCGATTCGATCGTCGTCGAGACTCGGGACGGCGTCGAGGAGTTGCACGATCTGCAGGCTCATGACTTCCGCAGCGCCAAGCGACGGCGTTGAGCCGGTTCCCTCTGCTCTCGTTGCGCCCGCAGACGGCTCCATCCCGGTCAGCGGCGACAGGCGCAGATGGAAGAGCTCGGCGAGCCGCAGCGCCAGCACCGGTAGACGGGTGAGCGTTGCTTCGATCGTCGCCTGGCTGTACCCGAAACCGATCTGACGGAGGTACTTGACATACGTCCGCACGATCGAAACCTGTCGACCCGTCAGCCCGCCGAGCAGGATCAAGCGGTTCAATCCATCGTTCTCGATCTCCCCGCGAAACAGCGACTCGAAGGCGCGTTGGACCTCGGCCTTGCGTACTTCGTCGAGTTCGAAACCCGTCGGCAACTCGACGCCGACATCGTAGATCCAGGCGCTCTGGCGATCCCCGCCGGTCAGTTCGAATGGGCGTTGGTCGACGACGACGAGGCCGAGATGCTCCAGGAACGGCAACATCGCCGACAACGTGATCGGTTCGCCGAGCCGGTACAACTTGAACCGCATCTCACCATCGAGTGTCGGACGTAGCGACGTCTCGAGGTCGTCGTCGGCGTCGAGAGCGTCGAGGTAGCGGAGGTCGACGACCGCCACGCTCGGCGAGGTGACGGCCTGATAGGCCGGCGGGATCACCGGCGCATACTTCTGCATCAGTGCAAGACCGTCGCGCTCGCCGACGCTCGAAACGACTTCGTGGTGCAGTCGTTCGGTCCACGTGCGAGTGGCGGCGTCGATCTTCGACGCCAGCGCGACGGTCGAGGGCAGCGCCTCATCAGCGGAGGAGCGTGGTACGGAGATGTGCAGCCGTGCCAGCTCGTTGCCGCCGAGACTCGAGTCGTAGCTGGCGGCGAGACCATCGATCGACTGGCGTACGATTTCGGCAACGTCGTCGGCTGTCTCTTTCGAGAACCTCGCCTGCGGGAGGTAGACGAGTCCCGCCATGACCTCGTTGCTCGGCTCGTTGTAGACGAACACTTTGACCTGACGCCGTTCCTGCGCGGTGACGATTCCCATCACGATGTCGTACAGCTCGTCGCTGTCGATCTCGAACAGATCATCCCGCGGAAACGCTTCGAGGGCAGTGCGCAACTCCCGTCCGGTGTGGGTGATGTTGGCGAACCCCGACCGGGCCAGCACGTCCTCTGCCTTGTCCTGGATGAGCGGGGTTGCCGTCACCGACTCGCGGTATGCGGCGGCGGAGAGCAGACCGACGAAGCGGTCTTCGGCGATGACTGCACCGTCCTCGCCGTAGTGCCGAATGGCGACACAGGTCAGTCGTGCAGCGCGAAGCACCGGACTCGTTCGGTGCGCTCTGCTGACAGAGACGAGCCGGTGCCTCGGGTCGAAACCGGGGTCGGCGGTGCCGTCCTCGCGGAGCAGGCCGAGGGCGCTCTCGGCGTCGATGGCGAGCCCGTCGTCGCCCAGCGAGTAACGCCCGGCACCGAGGAAGACGAATCGCTGGCGGACCATCCATGTCAGCAGTGACGATCCGGTCTGTGCCTGCTTCGTACCCTCGGCATCCAATCGCACGGCGATCTGCTGGGCCCTCGAACGCATCGCCTCGCGGTCGGCAACGGCGGCAGCAACGTGGCGATATCCGGCACCGAGGTCATCCGTCAGCGCCGCGCCGACTGCGCTGTCGGAGCGATCGATCTCCATCAGTGTCCATGCCTCGACCTGGCCACCACGATCCGGGAACTCGACGATGGCACCGCGTTCGTTGCGCTTGACCCTGAGCATCGGATGGATCATCAGGTGTGTCGCCACGCCACGCTGGCGTACGACCAGACGCGCCGTGTCGACGAGGAATGGCAGATCGTCGTTGATGATCAAGACGACCGAATGCGGTGAACTCCAGCCGGTGGTCTCGGCATCAGGGTTGATGACCCGTACCTTCGACTCTCCCGGCTGGCGCTCGTAGCCGAGATGCCAATGGGCAAGACATTCCCCGAGGACGTCGTCGGCATTGCGACGTTGCAGATCATCGTCGTCTGCATTGCGAAGATACCGCTTGATGAACTGACCGACGAGCTCGCGCTCGCCCTTCGCCACACTCGCTCTCGCCAGCGCTGCGATCTTGGCCACACCCTCAGAAAGCCCAACGTCGTGCGACGCATGCATAGTGATCACCTCGTGATCCGGGTGCCCACGTCGTTGTGCGCACGTTCGGTCGGTCAAGAGGGTAGCTCGTGCGGTGCCATCTCATCTGCTTCCAGTTCCCTGCCACTACCCTGCAGGCATGCCGACTATCGCAGGCGCTGGCCTACCCGGGGAGCATCATCTGCACGAGCACCGGAGCCTGTCCGGTGGCCTCGCCCGCGCCGCCGTCTTCGGGATCTCCGATGGTCTGTTGTCAAACGTCTCCTTGGTGCTCGGTTTTGCGGGTGGAGGAGCCTCCGAACACGTTGTCCGCCTGGCAGGTATCGCCGGGCTCGTCGCCGGCGCCTTCAGCATGGCGTCCGGCGAGTACATCTCGGTGTCGGCACAGAACGAATTGATCGTCCGCGAACTTGACGTCGAACGGCAGAACCTGGCCTCCTTCCCCGAAGCGGAGCACGCCGAACTGGCCGGCATTTTCGAGAGTCGCGGGGTCAGCCCCGAACTTGCCAAGCAGGTGGCGGAAGACCTGATGCGCGAGCCGGATCAGGCGCTGTCGACACATGCACGCGAAGAACTGGGGATCGATCCTCGCCATCTCAACTCACCATTGGGAGCAGCGCTGGCCTCCTTCGTCGCCTTTGCAGTCGGTGCGCTGCTGGCGGTCGTGCCATGGTTCTTCAGCACGGGACATGGCGCGACGATCGCCTCGGTCGTCATCGGGGTCATCGCAGCGACCATCGTCGGGTCACTCATCGGGCTGTTCGCCGACCGCTCGAGGGTTCGTAGCGCACTGCGCCAGGTCCTGTTCCTGGTCATCGCGCTGTCGGCGACCTATGCAATCGGCAAGGCGCTTGGCGTCGGTCTCGCCCAATAGCCGATAGCCGGGCTTCAGCCGCCGACGAGCGACTTCCACGTCGATGGATAGGCGCTTTTCACCTGGTCGACCGTCGACCGCAGGGTCGATTCCGGGACCGCGTCGGCGATCGCCCGGGCCTCGGTGTAGCCGTGGATGACGTTGCCGACACCCTCGAAGGCTGCCCGGCGGGCGACGACGAGATCGGCCGGCGGAGTCGGATCGAGGAACCCCCAGATGGTGAAGGCGATCGTCAGGTCGTGGATCACCGGTGCACGTCCGTAGAGCGACGCCCGCTTGAGCGCAATCCCGAGGCAGCCGCGAATCGCATCGTCTGCGTGTACTCCTGCACTGAGCTGCAACCGGTCGCGGAAACGCTCGGCGATCGTCAACGCAAACCCCTGATCAGGGCCCTGATAGCCGAGGTCGGTCCCTGCAGGCTGGCGACCTGGCAGTTCTGCCGGACGGTCGGCTTCCCACACGCCGGGGACGTAGTCGGGCGACTCGTAGGCTTTGGCCGGATTCACGGGGCTTTGCGGAACGAATGCTGGTGCGGCCATAACGTCCTACTGTCTAGCAGAGCTTTGCGGTTCACCCGGCGTGTGCAGCAGCCCGCTTTGCGGTTCACCCGGCGTGTGCAGCAGCCCGAAGACGAGCGACTCGGCCAGCGCCTGCCAGCTCGCCTCGATGATATTGGGGCTGACGCCGATCGTCGTCCAGCTGCGGTCACCGTTCGTCGCCTCCAACAAGACGCGGGTGGTTGCACCCGTCGCGCTGGTGCCGTCGAGGATCCGCACCTTGTAATCGGTCAGATGGATCTTCGTGAGCTGGGGGAAATGTCTGATCAGTACCGACCGCATTGCCATGTCGATGGCGTTGACAGGACCGTTGCCTTCTGCCACGTCGATATACCGCTCGTCCCCGACCCAGACCTTGACGGTTGCTTCGCAGTTGAAGGCGCCACTGGGCAGTTCGTCGGTGATGACACGCATCGACTCGACAGTGAAGTAGTCATGCGTCCACCCGGCCGAGCGGCGCATCAACAGTTCGAGCGAAGCGTCGGCAGCCTCGAAGTGATACCCCTCGTGCTCGAGCCGTTTGAGTTCGTCGATGACATGCCCGACGGCTGTGCCGTCCATGTCGAGTCCGAGCTCCTCGGCTTTCATGTTGATCGTCGCTCTGCCGGCCATCTCCGAGACGATGAACCGCGTTCCGTTGCCCACGGCCTCGGGATCGATGTGTTCGTAGGCATCCTTGGCGCGGACGATTGCGCTGACATGCAGGCCGGCCTTGTGAGCGAACGCTCCGGTGCCGACGTACGGTGCCTGAGGATTCATCGGCCGGTTGAGGACTTCGGCGATGTGATGGCTGACGGCGGTGAGCCGCACGAGGTTGCCTGGAGGAAGGCAGCGGTAGCCCATCTTCAGTTCGAGGTTCGGGATGACCGTCGTGAGGTTGGTGTTACCGGTTCGTTCCCCCAGACCGTTCATGCAACCCTGGATCTGCCGTGCGCCGGAGGCCACAGCCGCCATGGCGTTGGCGACGGCGCAGCCGGTGTCGTCGTGGCAGTGGATGGCGATCGTCACGTCGTTTCGGAAATGCGCCTTGACATCGGCGACGATCGAGCCGACTTCGTGCGGGAGCGAACCGCCATTGGTATCGCAGAGCACGAGATGGCTTGCGCCCTTGACGACAGCTGCCTCGAGCGCTCGGATGGCGAATTCCTGGTTGTGCTTGTATCCGTCGAAGAAGTGCTCTGCGTCGACGAGCACTCGACGTCCGTGGCCGACGAGGAACTCGACGGAATCCGCAATCATCGCTTCGCCCTCGTCCAGCGTGGTGTTCAACGCGTTGAGGACGTGATAGTCCCAGCTCTTGGCGACGATGCACACTGCAGAGGTCCCGGCCTCGATGAGGTTGTGCAGCGTCGGGTCGTCGTCGACCTTGCCCTTCGGTCGACGCGTCGAACCGAATGCCACGAGCGTCGCCGTCGCCAGCGTGAGTTCCGTGGCAGCGCGAGCGAAGAATTCGATGTCCTTCGGGTTCGCTCCTGGCCAGCCGCCTTCGATGTAACCGACGCCGAGATGGTCGAGTTGTTCGGCGACACGCAACTTGTCCTCGACCGTCGCCGAGACGCCTTCGACCTGCAATCCGTCGCGGAGCGTGGTGTCGAAGATCTGCACGAATTCCCGCTGCGCCAGGACGTCGCTGCTGGACCGCTCACCCGACTCCTGGGCTGATTCGTTCGTCATGAGGCCAGTTCACACCATTCCTTGTAGCGGTCCTCCTGACCGCGCACGGCACGGCCGTAGACCTCGGCGATCGCCTTCGTCATCGGACCTGGGCAGAGGATTTCGCGATCGTCGACGGACTTGATCGCCGAGATTTCGGCGGCTGTCCCACAGAGGAAGGCCTCCTCGGCGATGTACAGGTCGCTGCGGGCGATGTTGTCGACCCGCAGCTCGAAGCCGAGATCACGAGCGATCGTCGCCACTGAATCCTGCGTGATGCCTTCCAACGCGCCGGCCGACAACGGCGGCGTCAGGATCAGACCCTTGCGGACGCAGAAGATGTTCTCGCCCGTGCACTCGGCGATCAGGCCATTCGGCGCGAGCATGATCGCCTCGTCATAGCCGGCCTTCAGCGCTTCGACCTTGGCGAGCGAGGAGTTGACGTAGTTGCCACTCGTCTTTGCGGCCGGTGGCATCGTGTTGTGGTCGTGACGGGTCCACGACGAGATTTTCATCCGCACGCCCTTGCTGATCGAGTCCTCGCCGAGGTAGGCACCCCATGGCCAGCAGGCGATGGCGACATCGACGGTGCATGGCAGTGTGTTGAGGCCCATCTCCCCGTAGCCGTAGTAGGCGATCGGGCGGACATAGCAGCTCGCCAAGCCGGTCGAAGCGACGGTCGCCTTGGTGGCGGCGACGAGTTCTTCGACGGAGTAGGGGATCTCCATGCCGACGATCTTCGCCGAGTTGTGCAGCCGTTCGATGTGATCCGTGAGCCGGAACACGGCTGGCCCCTGGCGGGTTTCGTAGGCCCGGATCCCTTCGAAGACGCCCGTGCCGTAGTGAAGCGTGTGCGTCAGGATATGGATCTGCGCCTTGTCCCAATCGACGAGCTCGCCATTCATCCAGATCTTCGGTGTCGGCTGAATCGGCATGGAACTGTCCCCTTTGGGCGAATTGGTCGGGCATCAGGATAGTCGGCAACAGGCCTACGCTGGCGGCCGTGTACTCACGTTCGATGCCGATCGTCGATCTCGACGGCGGCGATGATGCTGCCGCATCGGCGATCGACGCAGGCTGCCGGCAGTTCGGGTTTTTCGCACTCGCCGGACACGGCGTCGCCGACGAACTCCGTTGCTCGCTGATCGCCGCCGCAGCCGAGTTCTTCTCGTTGCCGGACTCCTGCAAATCGCACGTGTCGCTGGCCCACGGTGGTACGGCATGGCGCGGATGGTTCCCGCTCGGCGGAGAACTGACGTCGGGTGTTCCGGATCTCAAGGAGGGCTACTACTTCGGCCGCGAGTGTCCGCTCGGCAACAGGCCGCTCGAGGGCCAGAATATCTGGCCGATGGAACCGCAAGCGCTGCGGACGACGGTGACGGCATGGATGTCGTCGATGGCGACACTCGGACAACGGGTACTGTCGCTCATGGCTGTCGGTCTCGGGCTCGATGCCGAGTTCTTCGCGCGGCAGCTGACGGCAGAGCCCACCGAACTGTTCCGCATCTTCCGGTACCCGCCGCATCCACTGTCGCCGGATGGCACCGATCGCTGGGGCGTTGCCGAGCATTCCGACTACGGCCTGCTGACGCTGCTGGCGCACGACGGCTCCGGCGGGCTCGAAGTCAACGTCGCCGGAGACTGGATCGAGGCACCGTCTGACCCCTCGCTCATCATCTGCAATCTCGGCGACATGCTCGATCGCCTCACCGCTGGGAGATACCGATCGACACCGCACCGAGTGCGCAACACCACGAGCCACGACAGGTACTCGCTGCCGTATTTCCTCGACCCCGGTTGGGATGCAGTCGTCGACCCGCTGCCGATCCCCGACGGCTTATCGACGACCGCCGAGACGGACTCGCGTTGGGACGGGACGGATTTGCAACAGATCTCCGGCACCTACGGCGAATGGCTGTGGAAGAAGGTGTCGAAGGTCTTCCCCGACCTTGCGAGCACAGTCAAGCGTTGACCACAGTCGCGTGGTACGGAATGTCGCTGATTCTGTGCACATGTGGTGACACGGGAGCGGAATCGCCGGAGTCAGATGCGGAGGGTCATGCCGTTTTGTTGGCGAGTTCTGCCTGATATTTGGCGGTCGACGCTTCGACTGCTTTCAGATTGCTCTCGGCGAGCACCGGCCTGGCAGCCCTAGCGCGTGTCTTGGCGTCGGTCGTCGACTGATATTGGCCCTGGAAATGCGGAGCGACGTTCCGGGCGAACAATTCGTAGCTACGGAACTTGGCTGCCGGCGCTGCCCAGTCGTGGGCAAGTTGCAGGTACGCCCCGAAGCCACCGTTCGACTGCTTCTCCAGTCGCTCGATCTGGGCAACGGCATCGTCTGGCGTGCCGATCGTTCCGAGACCGGAATCGTTGACGAAGTCGATGCATTCGCGCACCGTCGTGCCGTCTCCGACCGCCATCTGCGGGAATGCAGCTGTGTGCTGGAAGTAGTCGAACCAGTCGAGCATGCCGTGCTCGACGTCCTTGTACGCCTGTTCACGGGTCTCGGCGAGATGCACGAGCCCAACCAGGCGCCAAGCGTTGCGGTCGACGGCGACGCCGTAGTGAGCGGCACGTTCCTCCATCACGTCCCAGTGCAACCCGAGGACGTCGAAACCGGCAGCGGTCGTCGCACCGATCGACAACAGGCCGTGGCCATAGCGCCCGGCGAGGCGCGGACCGGAAGGCGAGGCGACGGCGGCGATGACGATTTCCGGATAGGGATCGGTGTACGGCCGCAGGTGCAACCGTGCGTCCTTCAGCGTCCATCGTCCATTGTCGAAGTTGACCGGCTCGTCACTGCTCATCAGCTTGGTGATGATGTCGACGGCGTCTTCCAACAATTCCCGGGTCTGGGGCATGTCGAGGCCGATCATCGCGGCGTCGCTCGGGAGCGCCCCTGGCCCGAGGCCGAGCATGAACCGACCCTTCGTCATGTGGTCGAGCTGCACCGCTCGCTCGGCCACCCACAGCGGATTGTGATAGCTGGCGCTGATGACGCCGCTACCGAGTTTGATATGGCGTGTGCGCTGTGCAGCAGCGGCGATGAAGATCTCCGGCGAGGCAATGATCTCGCTGCCGGCGGAGTGATGCTCACCGATCCACGCTTCCTCGAAGCCGAGCCGATCGAGATGTTCGATCAACTCGAGGTCGCCGTCGATCAATATGGTCGGGTTGATCCCGGCCGGATGAAACGGTGCCATGAAAATTCCGAAACGCATACGAGACATCAGCACTACCCCCAAGTAGTCGAGCGAACCAGCGATTGATCGTTGAGCCAGAGCGTTCCCCACGCTCCGCCGACACAGTATCGCGACCACCGTCGCAAGGACGTCTGCCAACGTGCGACGATGAAAATCGTAAGCTGCGGTCGTGAACGTCGTACTGCTCGTTGTGTTGATCGTCGGCGGTGTCGGACTGATTCAGGCGGACATCTGGATCCCGCTGGTGCGCTCATGGAAACGCAAGTCGACGAACTTCCTCGCCGACCTGCACACCGAGGCGGACCGTTCTGGGGAGCGGTTCGTGATCGGTCCTGAGAAAGCCGTGTATTGCGGCGGAACTCCTCCGTACGGCGCGGTCCGCGGCAATGGGACGATCATCCTCACCGATCGGCGGCTGATCTTTCGCAAGGTCTCCGGCGGGCTCGTCGACGTACCGAGAAGCAGGATCACCACGGTCCATCAGGCCGCTTCGTTCCAACGTTCACGCGGCGCCGGGTCGATCCATTTGATCATCGCCACCATCGATCCTGCGGAGGTCGCCTTCTTCGTCGGCGACCTCGCCGCCCGACAGTGCGCGCTCCAACCCGACAGCTGACACCCCCCGAGGCGCCGGTGCAAGGCCCGGGCACCAGAGTGAGGTGGCGAGGCGGGTCGAGGTGGCGAATATCGCACGAGATGCGATATTCGCCACCTGCAACTCGGGTTCGTCAGCCGCCTGCTGCTGCCGCCTTGACGGTGTCGTATGTGCCGAGCTGACCTTCGAGGTTGATGAGGTCGCTACTCGGGACGAATCTTCCCAACGCCTTTGGATCAGTCACGGTGTACTTCGCCATCCGGCCGCCCTCTGTGAGATAGGCGTCCTTCATGCCGTCCATCTTCGATGTCAGGCCGGCGATCAGCAACGGGTTCGTCTCCTGGATGCTTCTGGCGGCAAGCATGATGTTGCCGCGTGTCAGACCGCCCTGGTAGCCGGCAGCGTCCTTGAGGATCTCCGTCATGAACCAGGCGTAGATCCAGCCGGTCGCGTACGTCGTCTGCTTCGGGTCGAGACCCTGTGCGGTCATGGTCTTCTGGTACAGCTGGATGAACGGATCACTGGCATTCGCCGGATCGTTGACATCCTTGAAGTTCTGGATGATGTAGGTGTTTGCACCCGTCAGTCCCTGGTCGACGAGCGGCTTGAAGAACTGGGCGACCGATCCGCAGGTGCCGGACATGATGACAATCGGCTTCCAGGTCGTGTTCTTCTCGATCTCCGACATTGCCTGGGTACAGAACGCACCGGTGGTTTCCAGCAGCACGACATCGGCCTTGGTGGCGGCAAGCGTGGTGAACTGGTTCGTCAGGTTGGGTGCGGTCCCCTCGTGCAGTTCCTGATGCACGACACTGAGGCCGGTTCCCTTGGTCGAGTACTTGAAGCCGGCCGAGTAGCTCTTGCCGAAGTCGTTGTTGAATGTCAGCTCGGCAACCGTCTTCGCCTCCGGATGCTCCTTCACCAACCATTTCGCCCAGAGGCTCGCCTCGGTGAAGTAGTCGAGCTGCATGCCGGTCGTCCACGGGTGGCCCTTGACGTCGCCCCACTGGGCAGCGCCGGTTCCGTTGAGTAGGTGTGGCATACACTCGTCGTTGGTCGTATCCCACACGGCGAGGTTGTTGGCGGTGCCGAGCACAGTCATGAAGGCCGCATACTTCTTGGCCCCGAGCGCTTCGTCGACGTTCGTCTTCGTCTGGTCCGGCTTGTAGGCATCGTCCTTGGCGTCGAGCACGATGTTGCGCCCGCCGATCCCACCATTGTCGTTGATGTATTTGAAATAGCTGCTGGCGCCGTCGGCGAGCAGACCGAATCCGGCGAGCGGACCCGACTTCGGCAGGCTGACGAACAGGTCGATCTCCTTGTCGGTGATCCCCTGCTTGTCATTCCAGTCGGCAGGGCACTTCTTCGGATCGATGCTGAAATCGCCGATCCCCTTGTAGACGCCGTTGACCAGCCCTTCGGTTGCGCCCCCGGCCGTACCGGCGGCGGTACCACCGGTCGTCGTAGCAGCAGCAGTGGCCGCAGATGTCCCCCCGGTCGTCGCCGCAGAGGTGGCTGCGGCGGTGGTTGCTGCCCCGGTACCTGCCGTCGTCGCAGTGCCGGCTGCCACGGTCGTCGCTGTCGATCCGCCCTTGGTGCTACTGCCGCACGACGCGATCACGAACGCCGCACCGACGCCGAGGACGACGGATTTCTTCCAACGTGTTGGTCTCATGTTGTTTTCCCCCTGAGGTTGATTGCTTTCTTGACTGACACTGGTTTCGCCACCCGAGTTCTGACGGCGGCGACGACAGGCGCTGCCGGCGTCACCTCGCCTCCCGAAGACGGTGAGTGCGAGGTCGGGGGTGGGTTCGCGGAGCCGTGCAGCTCACGGAGCCACGACGGGTTCGGGATGACCTGTACGATCTTCGACCGCAATCGCCGGATGCCGTCGATGAATCCACCCGGCAGCACGAAGACGAAAATCAACAGGCCGACGCCGAAGAAGACACCGGCGATCGAACCGGCACCTTGGCGGCCCTGTAACCAATCGAACAAGGGCTTCGTCACCTGTTTGATACCGGGTGGCATGCCCCGTTGATCGGTCGTCCATGCAGACATGAAATACGGCACGAAAACGTAGATGAGTGCACCGGGGATGGCTCCGGAGATCGTCCCGGCACCTCCGGCGACGAGACCGACGACGAGGAAGATGGCGAGCGGCAATCCGAACTGCACGTCGGATGCGAACGGTCGATTGATCATCAACATCGAACCGGCGATGCCGCCGATCGCTGCGCTTGCACCGAACGTCAATGCCTTGTACAGCGGCAGGTTGATACCACTGACGGCAGCGCTCGTCTGATTGTCACGCACCGCCAGCAGCGCCCGGCCCGGTCTGCTCTTCATGAAGTTGCGAACGAGCAGGAAGAGCGCTGTCGCGATCACCAGCAGGATGCAATAGACCCACAGCGGGCTCGCCAGGCGGCCGGCGTTGCTGAACGGCATCCACGACGGGGGGTTCATCTTGCCCGTGTCCCGAGCAGGCTTCTTGCCGTTCGGGCCACCCGTCAGGCTGTCGTATTTGACGACGAGCGTCGGGAACACGTAGGCGACCGACAACGTCACGACGGCGAGATACAACCCGCGAATTCGCAGCGCTGGAAGACCGACGACGAGACCGATCACGAAACACAGCGCTGCCGAAACGGGAACCGTCGCCAGGTAGCTCCAATGATGATCGGCGACAAGAATGATCGTCGTGTAGGCACCGAGACCGACGAACGCAGAATGACCGAGTGACAACTGGCCGGAGAAGCCGATCACCAGGTTCAGCCCGAGAATCGCGACGGCGTAGCAGATGACGTCGTTGATCTGCGTCAACCGGAATGCCTTGTCGATCGACCCTGGCGCAAATCCCCACCGATAGGCGAAGATCACATAGATCAGCACGATGGCGGCAATCGCCCAGGCGCCGATGACGTAGGCGCGATGAGCCGGCGTGCCCTCCTTCAGGGTGACAAGGGCCATCAGACTCGCTCCACCCGTTTGCTGCCGAACAGGCCACTCGGTCTGACCAGCAGTACCGCGACGATGACGACGAGTGCAACCGTCGGGGCGAGATCCGAACCGATGAAGCCGATATAGCCGCCGGACATCGTCTGCACGAGGCCGATGACGATGCCGGCAACAACGGCACCGCCGAGACTGTCGAGTCCGCCGAGCGTTGCAGCGGCAAACGAATAGATCAGTACGCGACCCATGAAGTTCGGCTCGAGCAGTGTCGTGCGGGCGATCATCGTCCCGGCAAGCGTGCCGACCGCCGCAGCAAGCGCCCAACCGAATTGCAGCGTTCGGCCGATATGGATTCCGAGGAGCTCGCTCGATTCGAGGCTGTTCGACACCGAACGGAACGCCAAGCCGATCTTGGTGCGGCTGAGCAGGAGTGAGACCAGCAGCACTGCAGCCAGCACGGTGAGCCACGTGAACAGATTGGCCCACTCGAGGTTGGCGCCGAGCACCGAGAAGCTCCTGTTCCGTCCTGGGAACGGCGACGGAAACGCCCGGTTGTCATATGCCCAGATGACACCAGCGAGCGAATTGAGGATCAAGAACAGCCCGAGTGTCACGATCGTGACGGCGAGATGGTTACGAGGATCGAACGGCCGGATCAGCACTCGTTCGATACCCGCTGCCCCGAGTGCAGAGGCCAGCATCGCCAAGATGATCGCCAGCGGCGTGGGGATGCCGAGACTGTGGCCGAACACGTAGGCGATGAAGGTGCCGAACATCGCCATCTCCCCTTGGGCGAAGTTGACGACCGTGGTGGCCTTGTAGATCAACACGAGTGCCATCGCCATCGCCGCGTAGATGAAACCGTTGCTCAACCCGTCGAAAATTCGCTGCAGGAACAGCGTGAATCCGTGCTGTACAGCGACGATGATGCTGAAGGCAACGAGGACGGCGATGAGCACTCCGATGCTGATCATTCGCTTCTGGCCGAGCCGGCCGAGGGCTGCATAGCCTTTGCCGATCGACTCGTTGACGGATTGCGTCGTGGCCACGGTGTCTCCTCAGTAACCCAGGTAGGCCTTGCGAACAGCGTCGTCGTGACGCAATTGGTCGGCAGTTCCGGTCAGGACGGTCTGCCCGGCCTCGAGCACATAGGCCCGGTCGGCGATGTCGAGAGCGATATTGGCGTTCTGTTCGACCACCAGGATCGTCAGTCCGTCGGTCTGGTTCATCTGCGCGAATTGGGCGAAGAGGCTCTTGACGATCAGCGGAGCAAGGCCGAGCGACGGTTCGTCGAGCAGCAGCAGTTTCGGCCGTGACATCAGTGCCCTGGCAACGGCGAGCATCTGTTGTTCGCCGCCTGACAGGCTGCCGGCATGCTGATGGCGCCGTTCCTGCAGTCTCGGAAAGGTGGTGAACCAACGATCGATGTCAGCGCGAACTTCGCCGTCCTTTCGCGTGTAGGCACCGGCCAGCAGGTTGTCCTCGACGGAGAGGTCAGTGAGTGTTCCACGACCTTGGGGAACGTGGGCGACCCCGCGTCTGGCGATCTCCGTCGTCGAACGACCGTTGATCGTCTCACCGCCGAGTTGGATCGATCCTTTGGTGTCGATCATCTGGCAGATCGCCCGCAGCGTCGTCGTCTTGCCGGCGCCGTTTGCCCCGAGGATCACGACGACCTCACCGACTTCGACGTGGAAGTCGACACCGTGGAGTACTTCGATCGGGCCGTACGAGGCATGCAGGCCGTCGACGTGGAGCATCGTGTCCGTCACGACTCTCCCAGGTACGCCTCGATGACGCGTGGGTCACGGGAAATCTGCGCAGGCGTGCCCTCGGCGATCCGGCGGCCGAAATCCAGCACCACGACGTGGTCCGAGATTCCCATGACCATCGCCATGTGATGTTCGACGAGCAGGATCGTCAGCCCGTAGTCCGTTCGAATACGCTTGATGAGCGCTGCCAGCTCGTCCACCTCGCTGTGGGTCAGTCCGCTCGCCGGTTCGTCGAGCATCAGCATCCGTGGTTGGCCGGCAAGGGCGCGGGCGATTTCGATGCGCTTGAGGGTGCCGAACGGCAGCCCTGCGGCCGGCCGGAAGGCGACGTCGGTCAGTTCCAGTTCCTCGAGCAGTTCATACGCTCGGACAGCGACTCGTTTCTCCTCGCCCCGTGAGCCGACGCGGAACGACGACGACACCGCATTCCCGTGGGACTTGGTGTGGGCACCGACCATCACGTTGTCGAGCACGGTCATTCCCGGCCACAGTGCGAGGTTCTGGAAGGTGCGGAAGATGCCGATGCGGGAGATCGTCGATGCCCTCGTGCGTAGGACGTCGTTACCGTCGAAGGTGATCGAGCCGCCCGTCGGGTTGTAGATCCGGCTGATGACGTTGAACATCGTCGTCTTGCCGGCCCCGTTCGGGCCGATCAATCCGCAGATCTGGCCGGCCTCGACGGCGAAGGACAACGAGTCGAGCGCGGTGACGCCGCCGAAGCGGACTGATACTCTGGAAACTTCGAGTACCCCCACTCAACCCCCAAGCCAGTAGTGACAAACGACACAAAGTCGCTGAATCGGACGTTAAACGACCGGCTTCATGAATGCAAGGTCAAGCGCAGAAATTCACGTGATCTGCTACGGAGGGTGGTTCTTCTGACGCTGTTGGACACCGAGTGGGCCCGCCCCTCGGCGAGTCGACGGCTGGACCGTTGTCACTTGCTGAGGGTGTAGACACGGCTGTCGCGGTCGATCGCCGTCACCCGCCAGCCCTGCGACAGCAGCGGTTTCATCTGTCGGCGGACTGCCAGTCTGGCGATGATCGCCGCCTCAGCCGACGCGGCGATCTCTTCGGTGGACACGGCGGGGACCTCGACGGCGGCCGCTTGGTGTCCGGAGAACGGAGGTCCGACGAGGTCCCACTGCACGGTCAAACGGTCGCTCGGCAGGTTGCCGTTGATGCCACCGAGGACTCCGTAGTGATCTTCGTGGTATGCAACACCCACCGCTCCGAGGGTGTGCAGGTTCAAGTGTGCGTTGTTCAGTTGTAGCGGGTCGAACGTCCAGCGCATCGCCCCGATCCCCCGTTCGAGGCACCACTCCCGCTGACGCCGTTTGAGCTGCGAGCCGAGCCCGCCACGGCGGTGCGCAGGATCGACTGCCATGTAGTGCGAGTGCAGCACGCCGGCTTCGAAGGTCCGGAACCCGTATACGGAGCCGACGAGGCGGCCGTCGTCATAGGCCCCGATCGCCATGCCGCCCTCGGCGACCGTCGCCACCAGCATGTGCAGCGAGACGCCGTCACCCATGCCCCAGACGCGTTGCTCGAAAGCAGGCAGATCGGCGAGTTCCGCCGCCGTCGTCAATGTGCGGAACTCGATCGTCACCGGCGGATGACCTCGACCATTTCGGTCAGGCTGTCGAGGAACGCCATGTCGAGGGTGACGCCGATCCCGGCACCGGCGGGAACCGGCATGATTCCGTCGGTTGCCTCCAACTGCTGCTCGGTGATGTCGCGTGTGAACGTCCTACTCGCCGAGGCCGTGTCACCCGGGTAGACGAAACCCGGCATCGTGGCGATGTGGATGTTGTGCGCCCTGCCGATGCCGGTTTCGAGCATGCCACCGCACCACATCGGGACGTCACGGCTGACGCAGAGTTCGCTGATCTGCTGGACCGCTGCGAGCCCGCCGACGCGGCCGACCTTGACGTTGACGACCTTGCACGCCTGCAGATCGAGTGCCGACCGTGTCCGTGCCGGCGACGTCAACGTCTCGTCCAGGCAGATCGCCGTTGCCAGTTGCGGTGCCAACGTCGCATGGTCGGTGAGGTCGTCCCAGTGCAGCGGCTGTTCGATGTAGTGCAGCCCGAATTGATCGATCTCCCTGAGCACACCGATGTCGGCGAGTGTGTACGCCGAGTTGGCGTCGACGGTCAGTTCGATGTCCGGATGCCTGTCACGCACAGCGGCGAGCAACTCGACGTCCCAGCCGGGTTCGATCTTCAACTTGATGCGCCGGTAGCCCTGCTCGACATGGACGCTGACCGACTCGACGGTGTCGGCGATCGAGTTCATGCCGAGGCTCGCACCGACCTCGACGCCACCGAGCGCAGGATCGATCGAACCGCCGACGAGCGTGTACAGCGGCACGTCCATTTGACGGGCGTAGCAATCCCAGACCGCCAATTCGAGCGTCGTCTTGGCCATCGGGTTCCCGCGCCAACGGCCCCACCTGGTCAACAGTTCGTCTGGGTGCTTCACCCCGTTGGCCAGCACGTCGGGGACGACCGCATTGCGGAGGATCTGCAGCGCACCGGCGATCGTTTCCTCGCGGTAAGCGGGCAGCGGGTCCATCACTCCTTCGCCGTAGCCCTCGACGCCGTCAGCGCGAACGGTCGCCAGCACCACGACACGTTCGGTCTCAACGCCGAAGGATGTCTTGAACGGGGTGCGCAGTGGGATACGGATGACGCGCAGCTCTACTTCGTCGACGTACATCCATCGAGTATGGCCGTTCGGCCCACCCGACAGCCGAACAGACACCGGCGCGAGTAGCGCTGACGACTGCGTGGCCACTGATCGGACGACTGCGCTGACGACTGAAGGGTTGCTGAGACCGCCGCCGAGTACCGTGGGATGTCATGACTGCGACCGACATCGACCTCGAAGGCGGCCTCACATCGGCGCAGGTGACGGAGCGGATCGCCAACGGCAAGGTCAATGCCATCCCTTCGGCACCGACACGCACGGTCAAGCAGATCGTCATGGCCAACGTCTTCACGCCGGTCAACCTGATCGTGGCGATTCTCGCGGCGTTGGTCGTCCTCGCTAACTCGCCGAAGGACGCGCTGTTCGCCGGTGTCATCGTCGCCAACAGTGTCATCGGTGTCGTTCAGGAACTGCGCGCCAAAAACACGCTCGACAAACTGAGCGTCGTCAGCGCCCCGAAGGCCAGGGTCGTCCGCGACGGTCAGGTCACGGAGATCGCCGTCAACCGACTCGTGCTCGACGATGTCGTCGAATTGCGGGCTGGGGCGCAGGTCGTCGCCGATGGCAGGGTGCTGGCACGCGACAACCTCGAGATCGATGAATCACTGTTGACGGGCGAGGCCGATCCGATCGTCAAGGAGGTCGACGACGAGGTGCTCTCCGGCAGCGCCGTTGTCGCCGGGACTGGCCGCATCATCATCACCAAGGTCGGTGCCGACAACTACGCAGCGAAACTCGCCGAGGAGGCAAAGCGCTTCACACTCGTCAATTCACCGCTGCGCAACGATGTCAACCGCATTGTCAAATGGGTCGGTTGGGCGATGATCCCTGTCGGACTGCTGCTCGCCTCGAGTCAGTTCCTGCGGCTCGATCAGGGCTGGCGCGAGGCGATCGTCAAGACGGCAAGCGGATTGATCGGCATGGTCCCAGAGGGTCTCGTGCTGATGACGAGCGTGGCCTTTGCCGTCGGGGTCGTGCGGTTGGCGAAACACCGCTGCCTCGTGCAGGAGCTGCCGGCGATCGAGGTACTCGCACGGGTCGACGTGCTGTGTGCCGACAAGACGGGCACGATCACCGAGGGCACGTTGACGGTTTCGCACATCCGTCATCTCGACTACACCTCGGAGGAAGAGGTACTGGCGGCGCTTGCGGCTGTGGCCAACACCGACACCGACCCGAACGCCACACTCATCGCCGTCCGCACCGCCTATCCCACCGATCCGATGTGGAAAGCCAACGCCAAGGTGCCGTTCTCGTCGCGACGCAAGTGGAGTGCAATGTCGTTCGACGGCCATGGCACCTGGGTGCTCGGGGCACCGGAGAACGTGCTGCAGGACGACTTCGCAGGGGAGATCCGCAAGCAGGTGAACGATGACGCCGCAGAAGGCAGCAGAGTGCTCGTGCTGGCCCACAGCGACGCAGCGATCATCGACGGCCAGGAGACGCTGCCGGCGATCACCGCAGCCGCGCTTGTACTGCTCGAGGACATCGTCCGTTCCGACGCCGCCGAGACGCTGCAGTATTTCGCCGATCAGGGCGTGATCATCAAAGTCATCTCCGGTGACAACCCGGTGACCGTCTCGGCAGTCGCCCGCCGCGCCGGACTCGAAGGGTGGGAATCGAGTGTCGATGCCAACACGCTGCCGACCGATGACGACATCGACGTGCTCGCTGACGCCGTCGAGGCGACGTCCGTCTTCGGCCGGGTGACTCCGCATCAGAAGCGTTCGATGGTCAAGGCGTTGCAGCATCGTGGTCATACCGTGGCGATGACCGGCGACGGCGTCAACGACGTGCTTGCCCTCAAGGACGCCAACTGCGGCATCGCCATGGCGTCCGGCAGCGAGGCGACCCGCAGCGTCGCCCAACTCGTCCTGCTCGACTCGAACTTCTCGGCGTTGCCGGCGGTCGTCGCCGAGGGCCGTCGCGTCATCAACAACATCGAACGCGTCGCCAGCCTGTTCCTCACCAAGACGATCTACTCGGTCGTGCTGTCAGTACTGACCGGTGTGTTCGCCGTGACCTATCCGCTGCTCCCCCGCCACCTCACGATCCTCAGTTGGTTCACGATCGGTATCCCTGCGTTCTTCCTGGCCCTCGAATCGAACGCCGATCGGGTCACGCCGGGGTTCCTCAGGCGGGTGCTCGGTTCGGCCATTCCCGCTGGGCTGGTCATCGCCGCGCTGACGATGACGATCTTCGCCATCCTGCAGTCGGCGCACTCGATCGATCCGCGCTCGTCTTGGCAGATGGTCGACGGAGTACTCACCAATCATCACACCGAGGCGAGCGGCATCGCCGTGCTGGTGGCCGGCTCGATCGCACTGATGAACCTCTACCGGGTCGCCCGGCCGATGAACATTCTGCGCCTCACACTGCTGTCGACGATGGCGACTCTGATGGCGCTGATCTTCCTGATCCCCGCCGGCCGCAACTACTTCCTGCTGCCGGTCACCCGGAACTGGGCATACGGGCTCGCTGCGGTCTTCATCGCCGCCGGCTATCCACTGCTGCTGGTCGGTCAGAAGTTGAGCGACCGAGTCTGGTCGCACTTCCACCCGATGGGTTAGCCCGAACTCCGCCGACGACGCTGACGGCAGGAGAATCGTGGTCGGTGGTGCCGTCTGCGGCTACCGTCATGCGCTTATGGCACATCGCATAGCAGTCATCGGTGGAGATGGAATCGGTCCGGAAGTGACCGTCGAGGCAGTCAAGGTGGTGCGCGCCGCCGGTGTCGACATCGATACGCAGGACTTCGAGCTCGGAGGCGGCCGCTATCTCCGCGACGGTGAGATTCTCTCGGACAGCACCCTCGACGAGCTGCGCCACTTCGACGCCATCCTGCTCGGTGCAGTCGGGACACCGGGCGTTCCTCCTGGCGTGATCGAGCGCGGGCTGTTACTGAAGATGCGTTTCTCCCTCGATCTGTACATCAACCAACGCCCGTTTTCCGGCACTGCGCCTGGGAAGTCGGAGCCGCACGAGTTCATCGTCATCCGTGAGAACACCGAGGGGTCCTATGCCGGCGAAGGCGGGGTGCTGCGCAAGGGAACGCCGTTCGAGGTCGCCACGCAAGGCAGCGTGAATACGCGCATGGGCGTCGAACGGGCCATCCGCTACGCCTTCGAGTTGGCCGCCAGTCGGCATCGCAAACACCTCACGCTCGTCCACAAGACCAACGTACTGACATTCGCCGGTGATCTCTGGGAACGTACCTTCAACGAGGTCCGTACCGAGTACCCGCAGATCGCAACGGCCTACAACCATGTCGATGCCGCCTGTATCTATTTCGTCCAGGACCCCCAGCGCTACGACGTCGTCGTTACCGACAACCTGTTCGGCGACATCCTGACCGATCTGGGCGGAGCCGTATCAGGCGGTATCGGCCTGGCGTCGTCCGCGAATCTCAACCCGGCGCGCACCGGTCCTTCGATGTTCGAACCGGTGCACGGATCAGCACCGGACATCGTCGGTACCGGCAAGGCAAACCCGACGGCCGCGATCCTCAGCGCAGCGCTGATGCTCGACTTCCTCGGCGAGTCGGCAGCAGCGGACCGCATCCGGTCTGCGGCGTCGGTACCGACGAGCGGGACGACGACCGAGATCGCCGACCAGATCGCTGCTCGCCTGTAAAAGCTTCGCCGGGACGGCGAGTCGTCGACCAGACCTCTGCTCGCCTCACGGCCGCTCGCGGGTCGTACGAAGTGCTGGCGAGTAGGATCTGGTGACTATGGCTCAGACCCACCAGCTCTCCAAGTCGGCCTTGGATCGTCTCACCGCCGAGCATGCAGACCTCACGACGCGCGCCCGGATCGAGATCGCCAATCTGATTGAACGGGCCCGCGAAATGGGCGATCTCAAGGAGAACGGCGATTACCACGCAGCGAAGGACCAGCAGGGCATGCAGGAGGCGCGGGTGCGTCAGCTCGAGTCGATCCTCGAGAATGCCGAGATTGTCGAAGGCACCGAGGCAGGCGTCGCTGGCGTCGGGACGATCGTCACCATCGTCTACGAGGGCGATGACGACGACATGGCCGAGACCTACCTGATCGGCCATATGGAGGAAAAGAGTGGTTCGATCGATGTGGTCAGCCCTGGCTCACCGCTCGGCTCTGCGCTCATCGGCGTCCACGAGGGCAACACCGTCGGGTATGCCGCACCGAACGGCGAACTTCGCGTCACCGTCAAGAAGGTCGTCCCGGCCTGAACGCCGATCCGGGTCACCTCGACGCCGAGATCCCGCCGATCGACGAAGCGCCCGGCCCGTCAGAACCGTCGGGCCGCCACGAGTTGGCTTCACCGGAGCATCCTGAGCACACGCCGTGGCTCCCACCCGGTCAACTCATCGATCTTCCAGGCCGTGGAACGACATTCGCCCGCATGGCACCTGGCCCGACCGTGGATGCTCCGACGTTGCTCCTGCTCCATGGTTGGACGGCGACTGCCGACCTCAACTGGTACCAGACGTACGCAGCGCTGGCGAAGCACTTCAACGTGCTCGCTCTCGACCATCGTGGCCACGGCCACGGCATCCGTTCGAAAGTGCCGTTCCGTCTCGAGGACTGTGCGGACGACGCCGCCGAACTCGTCGAACTGCTGAAACTCGATCGCGTACTGCCCGTCGGGTATTCGATGGGCGGCGCCGTCGCACAGCTGTTCTGGCGGCAGCATCGTCAGCTCGCCAGCGGCTTGGTGCTGTGCTCGACCGCACCGTATTTCGCCGGCAGCCGCCAGGAGAAGGTCGGCTTTCTCGGGATGACCGGCCTCGCTGCGCTGGCGAGAGCGACACCGGCGAAGGCACGGGCATGGCTGACCGATCAGATCTATCTGCAACGAAAGACCGAGTCGTGGGACCCGTGGATGATCGACGAGGTCAGCCAGAACGATTGGACGACCGTGCTTCAAGCCGGTATCGCCCTCGGTCAGTTCGACTCCCGCGAATGGCTGTCGGAGATCGATGTCCCCGTTTCGGTGGTGATCACGATGTTCGATGATGTCGTCGCCACTCGGCGTCAGATCCGCCTGTTCGAAGGCATCCGCCATGCCGAGGCATTCCGCGTCGATGGCGGTCACGATGCCTGTGTCGCCAAGCCACACCTTTTCTCGCCCGCCTTGATCAGGGCGTGCAATTCCGTACTCGAGCGGGCCGCCTGATGAAAAAGGCCGTGTTGGCCGGCGTCGCCGGTGGTGGTCTTGTGGCAACCGGGTTGGCCGCGCTGCGGCTCAGCCGGCACCGCCGGCGAGACGGCATCGGCCTACGTTCGCGACGCGCACGCAACGCCGAGCTGGCCCGCCTCGGAGCGACGGTCGCCTCGTCGTACGTTTCGACGAACGCCAGAAAGCTCTTCGCTTCGGCGGCGCGTCGAGAACAACTCGATCGCCAGCACGAACTGCACACGGCCGAAGCAGTCGCCGAGCGCCTCGGACAGATGAAGGGCGTGCTGATGAAGCTCGGCCAGATGGCGAGCTATCTCGACGAAGGGCTGCCGGAACCGATGCGGCAGGCGCTGTCGGCGTTGCAGGCGGAGGCGCCACCGATGAGCGCGGATCTCGTCGCCACGATCATCACCGCAGAGCTCGGCGCGCACCCGACGACACTGTTCACCGAATGGGATCCGACGCCGATTGCAGCTGCCTCGATCGGCCAGGTCCACCGCGCGTTATGGCTCGATCCGAGCACGAACGAGGTACGCGCGATCGCCGTCAAGGTGCAGTATCCCGGCGCACAACAGGCGATCGCCTCCGACCTGGCGAACTCGGATCTGTTCGGGGCGATCCTCAAACAGGGTTTCGGCAGCCTCGATCCGACCGAGATGATGGCCGAACTCAAAGAGCGCCTCGTCGAGGAGCTGGATTATCGGTTGGAGGCCAAGAATCAGACGCTGTTCGCCGACTACTTCGCCGGCCATCCGTTCATCAACGTGCCGGCGGTGATCCCTGCGCTGTCGACGGGGACGGTGCTCACGAGCGAGTTGGTCGACGGTGCGCGATGGTCGGAGATCCAGTCGTGGGATCAGCATGAGAAAAATATGGCGGCGGAGGCGATCTACCGATTCGTTTTCCGCAGCCTCTATGGCATTCGTGCCTTCAACGGCGACCCGCATCCCGGCAATTACCTGTTCCACGGCAATGGTCGGGTGACGTTCCTCGACTTCGGCCTCGTCAAGTATTTCTCTCAGCAGGAGATCCATGTCTTCGAAGAGATGATCGACGCTGCGGTCATCCATGTGGACGACGCCAAGTTCCGTCGGGTGATCGAAGATGCGGGCCTGTTGCAGAAAAACGCTCCGATCGGCACGGCCGAGGCCGGCGACTATTTCTCGGTGTTCTACTCGCAGGTTGCCAGCGATCAGGAACTGACGTGGACGACGGAGTACGCCTCGTCCGTCGTGCGACATGCCTTCGATCGCAAGGCGGTCATCTCTCAGTACGCCACAGTTCCCCGCACCTTCGTGCTCATCCAGCGGATCAACATGGGGCTGTATGCGATCCTCGGCGAACTCCACGCCACCGGCAACTATCGCCGCATTTCCGAGGAACTGTGGCCGATGACGAGGTTCCCGCCGAGCACACCGATGGGTGTCGCCGAGGCGACGTGGCTTGCTTCCAAGGTGACCAGCTGATACGAGGTTCGACAGCCGTGGCGGTCGAACCTCGGCCGGCCGCAACGGACTGTCCACGCTTGCCTCGACGGGTGGGTATCGAGGTGGCAGACAGCCCGCCGCGTGGTGCCGTATCAGACCGACTGTCTGGCAGTCGGTGTTGACATCTGTTTGTTGCGTTGGATGCTGAGCACGATGGCGGTCGTGAGCATCGCCATGATGATCGCCAGCGACAGGTAGGTGTTCATGTGCACCCAGTGCGAGACGGCCATCTTCAGGCCGACGAACACGAGGATCCCGCCGAGGGCGTGCGAGAGGTAGTGGAATTTCTCCTTGGCGTTTGCCAGCAGGAAGTACATCGCCCGCAGCCCGAGGATGGCGAAAGCGTTGGACGAGAGGACGATGAACGGTTCGTGGGAGACGGCGAGGATCGCCGGCACCGAGTCGACGGCAAAGATGATGTCGGTGACTTCGATGACGACCAGCGCCGCCAGCAACGGCGTCGCTGCCCGGCGACCGTTGATCCGGGTGACGAACTTATGGCCGTCGAATTCCTCTGAGACCGGCAGGATCTTCTTGAGCAGTCCGAGACCCCTCGCCGAGGATTCCTCGCCCTCGTCGGCTCGGTGACGGATGATCTTGACGCCGGTATAGACGAGGAACATGCCGAAGATCAGCAGAATCCACCAGAAGCTGGTGATCAGTGCCGTGCCGGCGAGCACGAAGACGGCTCGCAGGGTCAGTGCGCCGAAGATGCCCCAAAACAGCACGCGGTGCTGGAATTTGAGCGGGATGGCCATCGACGTGAAGAGCATCGACCACACGAAGACGTTGTCGACGCTCAACGACTTCTCGATCAGGTAGCCGCTGATGTACTCGCCGAACGCCGCGCCGCCGAACGCGAAGGCGATCACCGCCGCGAACGACAGGCCGCATGCGACCCAGATGCACGATTCCATCAGCGCCTCACGGGGCGATGGTTCGTGGTCGTCCTTGTGCCGGACGAGGTCGACGACAAGCATCAACACGATGACGGCACCCAGGGCGAGCCACGCGTAGAGCGGGACGTTCAGATCGACGAAATTCGACGTCTTGGAACTGGCAACGAACAACACGATTCTCCTGTCGGGGCGCGAACCCACGTACAGGAGGTCTTCTCTACCTCAATTTTGATCAGGTTTCCCCGAGCTGCTGATGAGGTGGACACACCGGACCAAGAAAGCTTGGACGTGCTGACGACGTGTCACTTGGTGGAGTACTCCCCTCCAGCCACGAATGATATCACCAAGCTGAGGCGAAGACGACGGTCGTCTGTTCGTTTTCGATGGATGTCCTGAATCGTGGGAAGCACGTCATTGACGTCACCGCCGAGGCGACGGATACTGATACTCATGAGTGCCCGCTCGATCGTCATCGTCGCCTTCCCAGGCGTGCAACCGCTCGACGTCGTCGGGCCGCACGAGGTCTTCGCCGGTGCCAACGCCGCACTCGACGGCGGTCGCAGCTGCCGCGACCGCGACAGGACTGACCGCCGCCCGTATCGGATCGAGGTCGTTTCCGCCGATGGCGCCAACGTCGTCACCGAGAGCGGACTGCAACTCGGCACATCGCCGCTACCGGTCAACGAGGACCCGATCGACACGTTGTTGCTGCCAGGCGGCACGGGAGTGACGATGGCGCGTTTCGACGGACCGTTGATTTCGTGGGTGCAGAAGGCGGCATCGCGGAGCCGACGGATCGCCACGGTCTGTTCCGGCACGTTCCTGGCCGCACAAGCGGGTCTGCTGGATGGCCGGACGGTGACGACGCACTGGGCACCGGCGGCGCAACTTGCCGCCGACTATCCAGCGATCACCGTCGATCCTGATCCGATCTACCGTCATGACGGCAACATCTGGTCCTCCGCAGGCGTCACCGCCGGTATCGATTTGTCGCTCGCCCTCGTCGACGCCGACCACGGCGCAGAGGTCTCCCAAACCGTCGCCCGCTGGCTGGTGATGTTCCTGCATCGCCCCGGTGGCCAGACGCAGTTCGCCACCGCCACGTGGACGCCGAGGGCCGAACGCAGTCACGTCCGCCGGATCCAACAGCGAATCGACGACGAGCCGGGAGCCGATCACTCGGTGAGCGCGCTTGCCGCCGTCGCAGCGATGAGCCCGCGCCATTTCACCAGGGTGTTCACCGACGAGGTCGGGGTGTCTCCCGGCCGCTACGTCGAGCGAGTCCGCATCGAGGCGGCGCGTCGGCTGCTGGAGACCAGCAACGACACGCTCGACATCGTCGCCCAGAGGTGCGGATTCGGCACCGCCGAAACGCTCAGACGCAGTTTCCACCGGGGTATCGGCGTCGCCCCCGACCACTACCGCCAACGCTTCCGAAGAAACTGAGTCCACCCACCCACCTGCCCGCCCGAGCGGCGGAGAGCGAACGAGCCCGGTTGGCGGCACACGGGCCGAAGAACCTGTCCCGCAGCACATGAAAGGTACTGACATGCAGATCGCCATCCCGATCTTTCCCCGCCTCACGGCACTCGACGCCATCGGCCCGTACGAGGTACTGCACCGCATACCCAGCTTCGACGTCGTCTTCATCGGCCACGCGCTCGGCGAGGTCCGTACCGAGAATTCGATGCTCGGCCTGACGGTCGACGCGACCTTCGAGGACGTGACCCATCCCGACGTCATCGTCTACCCCGGCGGTATCGGCACGAGAGCGCTGCTGCAGGACGTACGGGCACTCGATTGGCTCCGCACCGCGCATTCGACCTCGACATTCACGACGTCCGTCTGTTCCGGTTCACTGATGCTCGCTGCCGCCGGGCTGCTCGACGGGCTGACGGCGACGTCGCACTACTCGGTACTGTCCGTACTCGATTCTCTCGGTGCGATTTCGACACCGCAACGAGTCGTCGAACACCTGCCGGAGCGGATCATCACGGCGGCAGGCGTATCCAGTTGCATCGACATGGCGCTGCGCCTCGCTGCACTGCTCGCTGACGACAACGCGGCGATGGCCGCTCAGCTGATGATCGAGTACGACCCGCAGCCGCCATTCGACAGTGGTTCGCTCG
>Ga0123338_10000811_pt1 | contig 30971 bp, 30 predicted proteins | sample grotaG_FD_89793 | JGI IMG/M metagenome (GOLD analysis project Ga0123338, IMG submission 89793) | Glacier valley bacterial and archeal communities from Borup Fiord, Nunavut, Canada, to study Microbial Dark Matter (Phase II) -... | ecosystem: Environmental > Aquatic > Freshwater > Ice > Glacier ...
ACGAGAGACTACGTTTCTTGTCAAAACAATGGCGTGCGCAGGCCATGCCCGCGGGCTCGCCTCTACAACGCTGTCGATGCGCGTCCAGACGACGGCCGCCGGTGAAGAAAACTTCGCTCGCGAGCGCAACATGCGACTTGAATGGCGGCCGAGCGCAGGCACATCGCACCATCGAGACTGCTGGAGACGGCGATGAGGCGGCTGCTCTTGTTCTGGCGCGTCGGTCGAAACGACCTGCGGACGCTGTGGTTCGCGCTGCGCCATCCTGGCCGGCCGGCGTGGCTGTTGCCGGTCGCGGCAGTGTTGGCGCTCTTCGCCCTCGAGCCGGCCAACTTCGCGATACCGATGCTCGGCATCGTCGACGATCTCGTCCTCCTGCCGATGGCGCTCCATGCCCTTGTGTCGTTCCTGCCGGCCCATGTTCGCGCCGGCTTCCAGGGAGGCGCGGAGCGGGCACGAGCGCGCTGACATCGCCACGCGCTGCACCGCGGCGTGTGTTTTGTCATCCGCTCGCCGGCAAGGCGGCGGCTTGACCGCGGCATCGGCCGATCGGGCGGCATACTTTGGCCATGCCCCTGCAGGCCCGTGATCGCGTCTTCCGCGTCCTCCATCTCGAGGACTCCGAGGTCGACCACGAGCTGCTCGCGGCCCATCTCGTGCGTGGCGGCGTCAATGCGCAGATCCGGCGGGTCGAGACCGCGCAGGCGTTTCTCGAAGCCATCGAGGATCCGTGGGACGTCGTCATCTCCGACTACAACCTGCCGGGCTTCAACGGCCTGATCGCGCTCGAGGCGCTGAAGGCGAGCGCTCGCGACGTGCCCTTCATCCTCGTCTCCGGCGAGATCGGCGAGGAGACCGCCGTCGAGGCGATGCGCCACGGCGCCGCCGACTACCTGCAGAAGAGTCATCTCGCGCGGCTGGTGCCGGCCGTGCTCCACGCCGTCGACGCCGCCGAGACGCGCCGTGCCCGCGACCGCGCCGACCGCGAGCTCGTCGCTTCGAAGCAGCGCCTGCACGAGCTCGCCCAGCATCTGCAAACGAGCGTGGAGCACGAGCGCGCCGCGATCGCGCGCGAGATCCACGACGACGTCGGCGGGTCGCTGACGGCCCTCAAGTTCGACCTCGCCTGGATCGCTCGCCACTCGAGCTCGCCGCAGGTGGTGTCGCGCGTTCAATCAGCCGTGGAGACGGTGAGCCATGCCGTCGAGGCGAGCCAGCGGATCATGCACAACCTGCGCCCGGCGATCCTCGAGCAGGGCCTGGCGGCGGCGCTCACCTGGATCGCGCTGCGCTTCGAGCGGCGCACCGGCGTCGAGTGCGAGATCCGACTGCCGAAGAAGCTGCCCGACCTGCCCGTCGGCGTGCCGCTGGTCGCCTACCGCACCGCCCAGGAGGCGCTCACCAACATCAGCAAGCACGCCAAGGCGACGCGGGTGCAGATCGATCTCTCGCTCGCCGGCGGCGTGCTCTCGCTCGAGATCAGCGACAACGGCCGCGGTCTCAGCCAGGAAGACCTCGCGAAGGCGCGCTCGTTCGGCATCCGCGGCTTGCACGAGCGGGCGACCACCGTCGGCGGCTGGATCGACCTTTCGAGCGGTGCCCACGGCACCACGCTCATCCTCTCGGTGCCGCTCGACGCGCCCGACAGCGCCTATGTGCCGGAAGTCGATACGAGCAAGTCGTACGACCCGTCGCAGTGGGCGGATGTTTGATGCGTGGGACTTCGCGGGATCCGCCTTGTCTCGCACAAAGGCGATTCGGGCCGAGGGTGTCGGGTGGTCGATGGAGCGAAGTAGAGGAGGAGAAACGGTGCGCAGCAGCGTTTCGGGGGACATGAGCGCAATCGACCACCCGATAGCCTCGGCCAGCGAGCATCCGTCAAGCATCGCGGAAGAACAAACATGATCAAGGTCTTCCTCTGCGACGACCACGCCCTCATCCGGCGCGGCATCCGCGACACGCTTTCCGACGCGCCCGACATCGAGGTCGTGGGCGAGGCCGGCGACTACGGCGAATTGCGCGCGCTGATGCGCGAGAAGACCGCCGACGTGCTGGTGCTCGACATCAACCTGCCCGGGCGCAGCGGCCTCGACGTGCTGCACGCGCTGAAGGACGAAGGCACGACGATGCGCGTGCTGGTCGTCTCGATGTACCCCGAGGACCAATACGCGATCCGGGCGCTGCGGGCCGGCGCCTTCGGCTATGTCAACAAGGGCGGCGATCCGGCACTGATCGTGAGCGCCGTGCGGACGGTGGCGCAGGGCCGCAAGTACGTCACGCCCGAGATCGCGCAGATGCTGGTCGAAAGTCTGACCTCGCCGACCTCCGAAAACGCCCACGACAAGCTGAGCGACCGCGAGATGCAGACGCTGGTGATGATCGCCTCGGGCAAGCGCCTGTCCGACATCGCCGAGGAGCTGATGCTGAGCCCGAAAACGGTGAGCGTATACCGCGCCCGGGTGCTCGAGAAGCTCGGCCTCACCAACAACTCCGAGATGACGGTCTATGCCATCCGGAGCGGCCTGGTCGGCAACTGATGGCCGCGGCGGCGCCGTCGCTGCGGCGGGCGGTGATCGCCGTGGCGCTTCTCAACCTCGGCTACTTCGGCGTCGAGTTCGGGGTCGCTCTCGCGATCGGTTCGGTTTCGCTGTTCGCCGACAGCATCGACTTCCTGGAAGACGCGTCGATCAACCTGCTGATCGCCGTCGCGATCGGCTGGTCGGCGCGGCGCCGCGCCAATCTCGGCCTCGTGCTGGCGCTCGTGCTGCTGGTGCCCGGCCTAGCGACGCTGGCGATGGCCTGGCACAAGCTCGGCGCCCCCATCGCACCCGACGCCACGCTGCTCACCGCGACGGGCGCCGGCGCGCTCGTCGTGAACCTGGGCTGCGCGCTGCTCCTGGCGCGCGTGAAGGCGCAGGGCGGCAGCCTCGGCACCGCCGCCTTCCTGTCGGCGCGCAACGACGTGCTCGCCAACATCGCCATCATCGGCGCCGGCTTCGCGACCGCGGCGACGGCGTCGCCGTGGCCGGATGTCGTCGTCGGCGTCGCCATCGGCCTGCTCAATGCCGGAGCGGCTCGCGAGGTCTGGCAGGCGGCAAGCTCGGAGCGACGCGAGCTCGCGCCTTGAGCGCGCTCGCGAATCCGGCTCAGCCGCGGGCGCGGCGCTCGACGCATTCGAGGTAGACCGCGCCGTCGGGTGGTAGGCCGCCGCGGCCCGACTCCCACAGCATCCGGCCCAGGCATTCCATGACCTCGTGCTGTGCCGCGTGCTGCGAGCCGAGCTTGCCGGCCAGCGTCAGGAAGGCGGCACGGATGCCGGCGGGCTGGTCGATCTGCACCTGCTCGCTGATCGTGAGGTGCATCGACAGGTGCAGGAACGGGTTCTCGCGCTCGCCGTCCGCTGGAAAGACGGCGGCCTGCGCGGCCTCGGCATCGGCGAGGACGCCGGCGTATTCGGGATGGGCGTCGGTCCAGTCGGCGGCGATCGCCTCCAGCGGCGTCGTCGGTGCGCCGGCGATGCGCTTCCTGCGCGCCTCGACGAAGAAGCCGCGCACGTCGGCCTGCGATGGCGAGAACATCGTTCGATTGTCGGGCGATCGATGAATGTCGGTGAACGGCGACGACGAAATCCGTCCACCGCCGTACCGCCGCGACCCGCGAGACTCGCGCATCGCCACTTTGCACGCGCAACCGCGCAACCCCATGAACGTCACCACGGAACAGCTTTTCACCGAAGCGCGCACGCAGAACGGGTTCACCGACCAGCCGGTTGCCGAGGCGCAGCTGCACCAGCTTTACGACCTCATGAAGTGGGGTCCGACCTCGGCCAATTGCTCGCCGGCGCGCATCGTCTTCGTGACGTCGCCGGCCGCGAAGGACAAGCTGCTGGCGTGCATGTCGCCCGGCAACGTCGACAAGACAAAATCGGCGCCGGTAGTCGCGATCATCGGTATGGACATGGCCTTCTACGACAAGCTGCCGTACCTCTTCCCGCATGCCGACGCAAAGTCGTGGTTCGTGGGCAAGAAGGAATTCGCCGACACCACGGCCTTTCGCAACTCGAGCCTGCAGGGCGGCTACTTCATCCTTGCGGCGCGCACCGTCGGCCTCGACTGTGGGCCGATGAGCGGCTTCGACAATGCCAAGGTCGACGCCGCCTTCTGGGCCGGCACCGAGGTCAAGACCAACTTCATCTGCAACCTCGGTCACGGCGATCCGTCGAAGCTGTTCTCGCGCAGCCCGCGGCTGACGTTCGAAGAGGCTTGCCGGATCGATTGACGATCGATCGCTGCACACACCGCCCATCGGGTGGTGACGCCCGCGAGCGGCGCACGGTCCGGCGAGAATGAGGCGCGAGGCGAAGGCCGCGCGCTCGTCGCCATGAACCGCCCGCCCGCATGACCCAGCTGTCGATCTATCGCTTGAAGCCGGCGTTCCAGCGCCTTCTGATGCCGGCGGCGCGCGGGCTGCACCGCGTCGGCATCTCGGCCAATCAGGTGACGCTGTTTGCCTGCGCCGTCTCGGTCGTGCTGGGCCTCGCGCTCTTCCTCGCACCGTTGTCGCCGGCCTGGTTTGCGCTGCTGCCGATCTGGCTCTTCTTGCGCATGGCGCTGAACGCCATCGACGGCATGATGGCGCGCGAGTTCGATCAGTGCACGGCGCTCGGCGCCTATCTCAACGAGCTCACCGACGTAATGGCCGACGCCGCGCTCTACCTGCCGTTCGCCGCGCTGCCCGGCTTCAGCCCGCTCTGGGTCGGCGCGCTCGTGCTCGCTGCTGCGCTGTCGGAAATGGCCGGCGTGCTCGGCCAGACCGTCGGTGCGTCGCGACGCTACGACGGCCCGTTCGGAAAGAGCGATCGCGCCGTGCTGTTCGGCGCCCTCGGCGGGGTGGTGGCCGTCGTGCAGCCGCTGCCGGGCTGGCTCGGCGTGTCGATGCCGATCGCCGTCGCGCTCACGACGCTGACCGTCGTCAACCGCGTTCGCGCCGGCCTCGCGGAGAGCCGCCGATGAACGCTCGACTACCGCTTCGCCACTGCGTCGAGCATCATTTCGCGACGCACGACGGCGTCTCCCTCTTCTACCTGCATTGGCCGGCAGCGACGCCCGAAGCGAAGCGTGGCGCCATCGTCATGTTCCACCGCGGCCACGAGCACGCCGGCCGGATGGCGCACCTCGTCGACGAGCTCGATCTGCCCGAGTTCGAGTTCTTCGCGTGGGACGCGCGCGGCCACGGCCGATCGCCCGGCGTGCGCGGCTACAGCCCCGGCGTCGGCACCTCGGTGCGCGACATCCAGACCTTCGTGACCCATCTCGCCGCGACGCATGGCGCGCGCACGGAAGACGTCTTCGTGATCGCGCAGAGCCTGGGCGCCGTGATGGTGGCGGCGTGGGTCCACGACTACGCGCCGCCGATCCGCGGCATGACGCTCGCGTCGCCGGCCTTCGAGGTCAAGCTCTACGTGCCGCTGGCGCGCCCAGGCATCCGCCTGATGACGGCGCTGCGCGGCAACTTCTTCGTCAACAGCTACGTCGACGCGCGTCTTCTCACCCACGACGCCGATCGCATCGCCAGCTTCAACAGCGACCCGCTGATCTCGCGCGCCATCTCCGCGAACATGCTGCTCGGCCTGCACGCCGCCGGCCAGCGCATCGTCGACGACGCCGCCGCCATCACGGTGCCGACGCAACTCCTCGTCTCCGGCAAGGACTGGGTCGTGCGCGAGCAACCGCAGCGCCTCTTCTTCGAGCGGCTGTCGAGCCCGGTCAAGGAACTGCAGCGTCTGCCCGGCTTCTTCCACGACACGCTGGGCGAGCGCGACCGCGCTCCGGTCGTCGCGGAGATGCGTCGTTTCGTCGACGCTGTCTTCATGGCCGGCGTCGCCCCGCTCGACGTGCGCGACGCCGACCGTCGCGGCATCACCTTCGAGGAGTCGAAGCGGCTCGCGGCGCCGCTGCCGGCCTGGTCGCCGCGCGCCTGGTACTGGGCGATCACGCGTGCCGTGCTGAAGCTCGCCGCCCCGTTCTCCGACGGGCTGAAGACCGGCCACGCGACCGGCTTCGACTCGGGATCGACGCTCGACCTCGTCTATCGCAACGACCCGCGCGGCGCCGGCCCGATCGGGCGAGCGATCGACAAGACCTACCTCCGCTCGATCGGCTGGCGCGGCATCCGGCAGCGCAAGAAGCACGTCGAGGAGCTGCTGCTGTCGGCGATGCAGCAGGTCCGCGCGCGCGGACTGCCGGTGCGCTTGATCGACATCGCGGCGGGCCACGGTCGCTACGTGCTCGATGCCGTCGCACAGGCGCCGACGCCGCCCGACGCAGTGCTGCTGCGCGACTACGGCGAGCGCAACGTGCAGGCCGGCACCGCGCTCGTCGCCGAGCGCGGCCTGCAGTCGCTGGTGCGCTTCGTCGAGGGCGACGCCTTCGACCGCGCCGGCCTGGCGGCCGTGACCCCGGCGCCGACCGTCGCGGTGGTGTCGGGCCTCTACGAACTCTTCGGCGACAACGCCCGCGTCGCAGCTTCGCTCGGCGGCCTCGCCGACGCCATGCCGGCGGGCGGCTGCCTCGTCTACACCTGCCAGCCCTGGCATCCGCAGCTCGAGCTGATCGCGCGTGCGCTGACCAGCCACCGCGGCGGCCAGGCCTGGGTCATGCGCCGGCGCAGCCAGCTCGAGATGGACCAGCTCGTCGCTGCCGCCGGCTTTCGCAAGGTCGATCAGCGCATCGACGAGTGGGGCATCTTCACGGTGGCGCTGGCGGTCCGCGTCGACGCTTGAGTCGCGCTCCCGCCGCGGTGTGGCAGCGTGGCCTCGTCTGGCTGCTGCTGCTCGGTCCGCTCTTCTTCGCGAGCTACGGGGCTGCCAACCACTTCACGGCGGCGCGACCGGCGGTGCCGAGCATCGTCTTCGGCTGGGAGCGCCACATCCCGTTCTGGCCGTGGACGATCGTGCCGTACTGGTCGATCGACCTGTTCTACGCGGCCTCGCTGCTGCTCTGCCGCACGCGGCTCGAGCTCTCCCGCCATGCCCGGCGGCTGCTCACCGCGCAGCTGCTGTGCATCGCCGGCTTCCTGCTGGCGCCGCTGCGCTTTTCGACACCGCGCCCGCACGTCGAGGGTCCGTTCGGCGCGCTCTTCGATGCGCTCGCCGGCTTCGACCTGCCGTTCAACCAGGCGCCGTCGCTGCACATCGTGCTGCTGCTCATCCTGTGGGACTTCTACCGGCAGCGCGTCCACGGCGCCGGCAAGCTCGCCGTGCACGCGTGGAGCGCGCTCGTCGGCGTGTCGGTCCTGACGACCTACCAGCACCACTTCATCGACATCCCCACCGGCCTCCTCGTCGGCGCGTTCTGCCTCTGGCTCTGGCCACTCGAAGGCGAGCGGCCGACGTGGTCATGGACCGGCTCGTCGAAGCGACGCCGGCTCGCCGCGATCTATGCAGCGGCGGCGATCGTCGTGGCGATGATCGCGGGCGTCGACCGCTGGACCTGGTGGCTGTACTGGCCGGCGTCGTCGCTGGCGCTCGTGGCCGCGTGCTACGCCGGGCTCGGCGCCGAGGGACTGCAGAAGCGTGCCGGCGGTCGCCACAGCCTCGGCTCGCGTCTGCTGCTGTGGCCGTATCGCGTCGCCGCCTGGCTGAACGCACGCGGGTGGACGCGTGACATGCCGAGCAGCGTCGCGATCGGCGACGGTCGCGTCTGGCTAGGTCGCGTGCCGCTGCCGTGGGAGCCCGACCACGGCCGGTTTCCGCAGATCACCGAGCTCGCAGGTGAGCTCGCGCTGCGCCGTGCCGGCGTGCGGTCGATCGCGTGGCTCGACCTCGTCGAGCCGGGCCCGGAGCAGCTGCTCGTCGCTGCGCGGGCGGTCGAGAAGGCAGCCGTGCATGGGCCCGTGCTGGTGTGCTGCGCCCTCGGCTTTTCGCGCAGTGCGGCAGTCGTGGCGGTCTGGCTCGGCGTCTACGGCCCGCGCCTGGAAGTCGACGACGCCGTGCGGGCGATCCGCGCCGCACGGCCGCAGGTGGTGTTGAAGCGCGGCTGGCTCGACGCGATCGCCCAGGCCGTCGAGATCGGGCGCCGCGCGTCGTAGGCCCGTCGCGACGCGGCGTTACGATCCTCCGGACCCTTCCTCTCACTCCATGCGTCGATCCTTGTCCGCACTTCTGGATGCAAGCCTGGCGATGCCGGAGCGGGTCGATGCTCTGACCACGCGCTGCATCGCTCGCGCGCTCGGCATCGCCATCCGTGTCGCCACTCATGCCGTCACCGGCGTCCGCGCGATCCGGTCTGCCGCGCCAATGGCCGACCGACCGCGCGTCTACTTCGCGAATCATGCGAGTCACGGCGACATCGCGCTGATCCGGGCGACGCTGCCGAAGTCTGCCCGCCCGTCGCGGCCGGTCGCCGGCAGCGACTACTGGGACGGCTCAGCGCTGCGGCGCTTCCTCGCTCGCCATGTCTTCGACGTGCTGCGGATCGACCGCACCGCTGCCTGGATCGCGACCGTGCCGCTGAATCGCATGATCGATGCGCTCGATCACGGCGACTCGCTGATCCTGTTTCCCGAAGGTACCCGCAACGCCAGCGGCGCGCCACTGCTGCCGTTCAAGTGCGGCCTCTTCTATCTCGGCCAGAGCCGACCTGCCATCGAACTCGTGCCGGTGTGGATCGACAACGCCGGCCGCGCCATGCCCAAGGGCCGCTGGTTTCCGGTGCCGATCCTGTGCACGGTCAGCTTCGGTGCGCCGCTGCGCGCCGAAGCCGGTGAAGACAAGGCTGCCTTCATGCGCCGCGCCGAGGCCGCGGTCCTCGCGCTGCAACCCGGGACCGGTGCCACGCCTTGAACGACGAGTCGCTGCTGCAGACCAAGCAGCTCCTGCTCGCCGGCGCGTTCTCGGTGCTGGTGGTCGCGTCGGTGGTCGGTGCGGCGCTCAAGCTGCGCTTCGCGCGCGGGCGAAGCCACACCGTCATCGACAACCTCAACAGCCGCATCAAGGCCTGGTGGGTGATGGTGCTGCTGCTCAGCGTCTCGCTGCTGGCCGGGCCGACGGTCACGGTCGTGCTATTCGCCTTCATGTCCTTCGTCGCCTTGCGCGAGTACACGACGCTCTGCGCCACGCCGCCCGCCGACCACACGGTGCTGGCGGTGATGTTCTACGCGGTGCTGCCGTTGCAGTACGTGCTCATCCTCGGCGGCTGGGAGCGACTCTTCGAGGTCTTCATTCCCGTTGTCGCGTTCCTGCTGTTGCCGATCGTCGCTTGCATCGGCACCGACCGCGACCGCTTCCTGGGCCGCATCGCGACGCTGCAGTGGGGCGTCATGGTCTGCGTCTACTGCCTGTCGTTCCTGCCGGCGCTGCTGGCGCTGGACATCGCCGGGTTCGAGGGCCGCAACGTGTTCCTGATCGCCTGGCTCGTCATCGTCGTCCAGGGCGGCGACGTGCTCCAGTACATCTGGGGCAAGCTGCTCGGCAAGCGCAGGATCGCACCGGTGCTGTCGCCGTCGAAGACGCTCGAGGGCCTCGTCGGCGGCGTCGCCACGGCGACCCTGCTCGGTGCCTCTCTCTACTGGGTCACGCCGTTCACGCCGCTGCAGTCGGGGCTGATGTCGCTGCTCGTCTGCCTGGTCGGTTTCGGCGGTGGGCTCGTGATGTCGGCCATCAAGCGCGACCGCGGCGTCAAGGATTGGGGCACGATCATCGAAGGCCACGGCGGCATGCTCGACCGGCTCGACTCGCTCGTGTTCGCCGCGCCGGTCTTCTACCTCGCGGTGCGACACTGGTGGGCACGATGAGTCCCGAAAGCCCGCCATGCCGTACAACGAACTGATCCAGCTCTACTTCGAGCGCTCCAACGCGCTGCAGGCCTACTGGACGCTCTACGTCGCCGTCGTCGGCGGCCTGCTGGCGTTCTCGTCGATGCGGCGCCATCCGTCGCCGCTCACGACGCTGATCGTGTCGGTGCTGTTCTGCGTCTACGCCTACGAAAGTGTCGACGCGATCACCACCGTGTCGGTCCAGCGGCACGCCACGCTCGCACTCATCAAGCAGGTCGAACCGGCGACGGTGCCCGCAGTCGCGCCGGTCCGCCAACTGCTCGAGCCGACGCTGACGCCGGCCTCGGCGAGCGCGTCGCAGCGCACGCACCTGATCGGCGACGTGCTAACGCTGCTCGCGATCTGGGCCATGGAGTTTGCGCGGCGCCGCCGCGCCGCGATGCGGAGCGCGGGCTCGGTTCCGGCGTAGCCGGCCCGCGCCGGCGCCTCAGCTCGAGCCGCTCGTCGCCGGTGGCTCGGCGCCAGCGCTCCAGCCCGCCCGCGCCTGCCGTTCCGCCGCCTGCTGGCGCTCGAGCGCGAACAGCTCCTCGAGCTGCTGGCGGCCCTGGCGCGCCGCCGCCATCAGCTTCGCTTCGTCCTTGCGGTGCGGTGCCATCTGGTGCAGCTGGGCGATGTTGTAGCGGCGAAAGCGCAGCGCCAGATTGCGCGCCTGGTGCGGCTGCCAGCCGAGGTGCTCGAGGGCGCTGCGTGCGCTCATCAGCGCCGAGTCGAAGGTCTCGCGCTCGATGAAGGCGACGCCGAGCTCGTGCAGTTCATAGAAGTGCTGGACGTTGCGTGCCCGGGCGACGATCGTCAACGCGGGGAAGTTCTCCCTCACCATGCGGGCAACGTCGACGCTCTGCTCGATGTCGTCGATGGCGAGGACGAGCAGGCTGGCCTCGGCGGCGCCGGCCGTGCGCATCAGATCGAGCCGCGTCGCGTCGCCGTAGAAGGCGCGCCAGCCGAAGCGGCGCAGGCCTTCGATGGCCTCGGCGTCGTGGTCGAGGATGGTCGGCGTGATGCCGTTGGCGAACAGCATGCGGCCGACGATCTGGCCGTAGCGACCCGAGCCGGCGATGATCACGCGGGCGTGCTGCGGCTCGCTGATCTCGGCGAGCCGCGCCTTCTTCGATCCCGCGAGCAGAGGAATCAGCCAGCGGTCGGCGGCGACCAGCAGCAGCGGCGTCAGCAGCATAGAGATCGCGACGGCCGCGACCAGCAGCGACGACACCGGTGCGGTGATGACGCCGGCCTGCGCCGCAGTCTGGAAGACGACGAAGCCGAATTCGCCGCCCTGCGCCAGCAGGATGACGAAGACCGGCCGCTCCGGCTTCGGGACCGGCATCGCCCGCGCCATCGCCCAGAGCACGGCCGCCTTGACGACGAGGAAGCCGGCCACTACGGCGGCGATCACGAACGGCCGCTCGCGCACGACCGCGAAGTCGATGCTCATGCCCACCGCGATGAAGAAGAGCCCGAGCAGGAGACCCTTGAAGGGCTCGATGTCGGTCTCGAGCTCGCGCCGGTATTCGCTCTCGGCGAGCAGCACGCCGGCCAGGAAAGCACCGAGCGCCATCGACAGGCCGACCCGGTCCATGAGCGCCGCGGAGGCGACGACGAGCAACAGCGACGCTGCGGTGAAGATCTCTGGCGAGTCGCTCTTGGCGACCCAGCGCAGCGCCGGCCGCAGCAGCAGCCGGCCGCCGAGGATGACGATCGCGATCGTGCCGATCGCCTTCGCGGCACCGAGCCAGCCGCCACCGTCGCTCGTGCCGGCGGCGACAGCGAGGAAGGGCAGCAGCGCCAGGATCGGGATCGCGGCGATGTCCTGCAGCAACGACACCGAGAGCACGCCTTCGCCCGAACTCGTCGCCATCAGGTTGCGCTCCGCGAGCACGCCGAGGCCGATCGCAGTCGACGACAACGCCAGTCCGAACGAGGCGACGACGGCGAGTCGCCAGTCGAGGCCGAACGCCATGGCCGCGGCCGCGAGCAGCGCTGCCGAGCCGAACAACTGCAGGCTGCCCCAGCCGAAGATGGGCTTGCGCAGCGACCACAGCCGCTGCGGCTCGAGTTCTAGGCCGACCAGGAAGAGCATGAGGACGACGCCGAACTCTGCGAAGTGCAGCATGTCCTTCGGGTCCGTGACCAGCTTCAGTCCCCACGGTCCGATGAGGATGCCGGCACCGAGGTAGCCGATGATCGAGCCGAGGCCGAGGAACTTGGCGACCGGCACCGCGATGACGGCGGCGCCGAGGTAGACGAGGCCGCCGAGGAGCCAGGAATCCGGATCCATCAGGCCGCTTCCTCGGCGAGGTTTTCCATCGGCCGCGCCGTCAGCGGCACGTCGCAGGCGATGCATTCCGCCACCTCGGCGAGCTCCGGCCAGCGCGGGTAGTCGGCCAGGCGCGCCGTGTAGGCGCCGGCATGGTTCGCGATCTCGGCGTCGCTCGCCTTGTGGGCGCCGTGCAGCAGGAGCGGCGGCAGGAAGCGCATGCCGCAGAGCGCGGCCGTCTGCTCGTAGGGCGGCAGGAAGGCGTCGAAGAAATAGCGGTTGTAGCTGTCGGGTCGGTAGGAGTCTTCCGGGCCGCCGGTGGTGGCGACGAGCCAGAGGTCCTTGCCGCGCAGGGCGGTGCCGCCCGGCCCGTAGGCCCAGCCGAACGCGAGCACGTCGTCGAGCCAGAGCTTGAGCAGTGGCGGCATGCCGTACCAGTGCACCGGTTGCTGCCAGACGACGAGCCGAGCGGCCGCCAGCGCCTGCTGCTCGGCGGCGACGTCGATCAGGTAGTCGGGATAGAGGGCGTAGAGATCGCGCACGTCGTAGCGGCGGGTGGCATCGCCGGCCTGCAGGGCGCGGGCGTCGCGAAGCAAGCGACTGTTGACGCGCGACTGTTCGAGTTCGGGGTGGGCAACGAGGACGAGGACCTCGGCGCCCGCCACGCCCGGCGGCGCCGATGCGGGGGGGATCGGTTCGGCCATGGCACTAACATACCCGGAAAACGAGGACGGAGGCCTGCATGCCGGTGATCGTGGTCGCCAACCCGAAGGGCGGCGTCGGCAAAACGACGCTGTCAACCAACCTCGCGGGCTACCTCGCCTCGCGAGGCCGGGCGGTGATGCTGGGCGACGTCGATCGCCAGCAGTCGTCGCGCACCTGGCTCGGCCTGCGCCCGGCCGGGCTGCCGAAGATCACTGCCTGGGAAACGAGCGGCGGCGAGATCGTGCGGCCGCCGAAGGGGACCACGCACGTCGTCCTCGACACGCCGGCGGGCCTTCACGGCAAGCGCCTCGACGAAGTGATGAAGCTGGCCGACAAGGTGCTGATTCCGTTGCAGCCGAGCATCTTCGACATCCACGCGACGCACGACTTCATCGACCAGTTGCTGATGCACCGGCGCAGCGACAAGGTCCAGCTCGCCGTCGTCGGCATGCGCACGCGCGAAGGCACGATCTCGACCGACCAGTTGCGCACCTTCCTCGAAGGCGTGCGCGTGCCGCTGCTCGGCTTCCTGCGCGACACCCAGAACTACGTTCACCTCGCCGCTCATGGCCTGACGCTGTGGGACGTCGCTTCGACCCGATTTCAGGGCGACCGCGACCAATGGGCGCCGATCATCACCTGGGTGAACTAGTGAAGACATTTCAAAGCATCGCCGAGATGCAGTCGTTCGTCGGCCAGTCGATCGGCGTCAGCGACTGGATCACCGTCACCCAGGAACGCATCCAGCTGTTCGCCGATGCCACCGGCGACCACCAGTGGATCCATCTCGATCCCGAGCGGGCCAAGCAGGGACCGTTCGGCGCGACCATCGCCCACGGCTTCCTCACGCTGTCGCTGCTGCCCGAGATGGCCGCGTCGGCGTTCTCGGTCGAGGGCACGAAGATGGGCGTGAACTACGGTCTCAACAAGGTCCGCTTCCCGGCGCCGGTGCCGAGCGGCAGCCGCCTGCGCGGCCACTTCAAGCTGCTGAAGTACGAGCCGCTCGAGGGCGGCGCCCAGGTCACGGTCGAAGTGACGATGGAGCGCGAAGGATCGGACAAGCCGGTCTGCGTCGCCGAGTCCGTCGGTCGTCGTTTCGGATGATGAAGCCCCCACGCTCTCTCCGTTCGCTGCCCCCCGAGGGGGCGGCAACGCCCTTGGGGCGGCCCGGCGGGCGTTGCACGAGGTTTGAAATATGAAAGTCCTCCTCATCGACGACCACCCGCTCATCCTGCAGGCCCTGCAGAACGTGATCCAGGGCATGGGCAGCCAAGTCTCGGTGGTCGGCGTGAACGGTGCTCGGGCCGCCCGCGAGGCACTCGCCGCCGACGGCAGCTTCGACCTGATGCTGCTCGACCTGCGCCTCGGCGACGCCGATGGCTTCGAGCTGCTCGCCGAGCTGCGCGCCGGCTGGCCGGCGGTTCCAGTCGTCGTCGTCTCGGCCTCGGACCGCAGCGCCGACGTCATCCGCGCCATCGACCTCGGCGCCATGGGCTTCGTGCCGAAGCGGGCCAGCAACGAGATCCTGACCGAGGCGCTCAACGTCGTCATGTCGGGCGGCATCTACGTGCCACCGATGGCGATGCGCAGCCACGGCGAGCCGTTGCCCGACGACGCCGACGCGATGCACGCGGTCGCAGCCGCGCCCGGCGCCGACGCGGCGAAGCCGCCGGCGCTGTCGGCATTCAAGCTCACGCCGCGCCAGACCGACGTGCTCGGCCTGCTGCTTCGCGGCCAGTCGAACAAGCTCATCGCGCGCGAGCTCAACCTCTCGGTCGAGACCGTGAAGGACCACGTCGCCGCGGTTCTGCGCACGCTCGGCGTCAACTCGCGCACGCAGGCGGTGCTGGCGGTGAGCCAGATGTCGAGCCACGGCTCGGTCGCGCCCTGGCTGTCGCGGCCGATGCATTGAGCGCCGTCGCCGGCACGTCGGCGTCGCCACCGGATCGATCGCCGGCCGAGGAAGCGCCGCTCGACAGCTTCCTGCTGCTGCGCGATCACGCCCGCGGCACCTTCGCCTTCAACCGCACGTCGCTGGCCGGCCACGGCATCGGTGCGGTCATCATCGAGATGGTCTTCGCCGACGTTGCGCCGCGGTCGCCGCGGCTCGTTTGGGGGCTGCTGTTCGCGAGCGTCTGGCTGGTGCGTGCCTGGCTCGCGCTTCGCTTCGAGCACAGCGAGCCGACCGAGGCTGCGGCGCTCGAGCGGCGGCTTCGCGTCTGGCAGGCGGGCGTGTTGGCGTCGGGCGCGCTCTGGGGCGTTGCAGCGTGGCTGTTCTCGCCGTACGGCACCGGCCTGCACCTGCTCGCACTGGTGCTCGTCACCTATACCTTCTGCGTTGCCTGCGTGCCGATCCTGGCGCCGCAGTACCGCCTCTTCATCGTCTTCGTGCTGCTGATCTTCGTGCCGTCGATCGGCCGCATGGCACTGCAGGACACGGCCGTGAGCTGGCAGGTGGCGGCGGTGATGGCGGTGGCGATGGCGATGACGATGCTGCTCGGTCGCACCTACCGCGATTCGTTCGACAAGGTCACGGCGCTGAAGCTTCGCACCGAGGCGCTGGCGGCGCAGTTGCGGGCCGAGAAGGCGGTGGCCGAAGCGGCCCGCCACGAAGCCGAGATCGCCAACCGCGCCAAGACGCAGTTCTTCACCGCCGCCAGCCACGACCTGCGCCAGCCGCTGCACGCGATGGGCCTGTTCGCCGAGGCGCTGCGGGCACGCACCCACGAGCCCGAGGTGGCGCAGCTCGTCAACAGCATCAACGAATCGGTCGATGCGCTCGAGGGCCTTTTCAGCGAGCTGCTCGACATCACCCGCATCGACAGTGGCGGCGTCGAGGTCAACCCGGAGAGCTTCGAGGTCGGCGAGATTTTCAGGAAGATCCGCCTCCACTTCGAGCCGTCGGCGTTCGAGAAGGGCCTCGGTCTGCGGATTCGCGGCGGCCGCCATGTGGCGCTCGCCGACCCGTTGCTGGTCGAGCGCATCGTTCGCAACCTCGTCTCCAACGCGATCCGCTACACGACCGACGGCACCGTGCTCGTGAGCTGCCGCAAGCGCGCCGACAAGCTGCTCCTGCAGGTCTGGGACACGGGGCCCGGCATCGGCGAGGAAGAACGCCTGCGCGTCTTCGAGGAGTTCTACCAGGTGCCGGGCGTGCAGGCGGTCGAAGCCGAGCAGAAGAAGGGGCTCGGCCTCGGCCTGGCGATCGTCAAGCGGCTGGCGGCGCTGATGGCCGCGCCGGTCCGGCTAGCGTCGCAGACGGGCCGCGGCTCGGTCTTCACGCTCGAGCTGCCGGTCGGCAAGGTGGCGCGCACGCTGACCCGGTCGGAGCCGGGCAAGGGGCCGGTCGGCATCACGCTCGACGGCCGGCTGATCGTGATCGTGGAAGACGAGCCGGCCGTGCGCGAAGGCCTCGAGGTGCTGCTGGCCGGCTGGGGTGCGGCGATCGTCTCGCTCGACAGCGTCGCGGCAGCAGTGGCTTGGGCGGAAGGGGCCGGTGCGGCGCAAGCCAGGCCATCGTTGGTCATCGCCGACTATCGGCTCGAGCACGGCACGACCGGCGTCGCCGCCATCGACGCCGTTCGTCGGCGCTTCGGCAGCAGCGTGCCGGCGATCGTCGTCACCGGCAGCAGCATGACGGGCCACGACAAGGAAGCACTCGAGCACGACTTCCATCTGCTCATCAAGCCGGTGCTGCCGAACAAGCTGCGGGCGATGATCTCCTTCAAGCTCGCCGGCCGCTAGCCAGCGTCAGGAAGGTTCGTAAGCCAGCCGCACATAGATCGGCGCGAAGGCTTCGGCCTGCGTCACTTCGAGCAGATGTTCGCGTGCCAGCTCGAGCAGGGCGATGAAGGTGACCACAACCACCGGGGCACCGCCGCTCACGTCGAACAGGTCCTCGAAGAGCGCGAAGCGGCGACCCTGCAGCGCCTTCAGCACGATGCTCATGTGCTCGCGCACGCTCAGGATCTCGCGCGACACGAGGTGATGCTGGTTGAGGCTGGCCCGCTTGACGATGTCGGCCCAGGCGCCCTGTAGATCGGCGGCCGAGACCTGCGGCAGCCGCATCGCCGCCGACTCCTCGACGGCCGCCTGCGCGCGCATGAAGTCGCGGCCAAGGATCGGCAGCGCGTCGAGGCCGGCTGCGGCGAGCTTCATCTGCTCGTACTCGATCAGCCGCCGCACGAGCTCGGCGCGCGGGTCCTCGGCCTCCTTGCCGTCGGCGCTCTTCTTCGGCGGCAGCAACATGCGCGACTTGATCTCGATCAGCATCGCCGCCATCAGCAGGTAGTCGCTGGCGAGCTCGAGGTTGCTGCGCCGGATCTGCTCGACGTACGCGAGGTACTGGCGGGTGACGCTGGCGAGCGGGATGTCGAGGATGTTGAAGTTCTGCCGGCGGATCAGGTAGAGCAGCAGGTCGAGCGGGCCTTCGAACGCTTCGAGGAAGACCTCGAGCGCATCGGGCGGGATGTAGAGATCGGTCGGCAGGTCGAATAGCGGCTCGCCGTAGAGGCGGGCCACGGCGACATGGTCGACCACGGCCGGTTCGGCCGCGACGGGCAGGTCGAGCATCATCGACGGCAGCCGCTCAGGGCTGCTTCGTCTGATAGACGTAGGGCTGCTGGCGCACCCGCGAATCGTCGTGCTCGGACTCGGCGACGCGGTCGATGCGGCGGTCCCAGAGAAGGGCACGGCCGCGACGCTGCTCGTCCTCGAGCGACGGCTTGGCGGCGCGCAGCGACTCGATGAACGAGGTCGTGTCGGAGGTGTAGGGTTTCCAGAAGAAAGGCATGCGGCTGGCGATCGCAAAGAGGCGAGTCTAAAGTCATCCTCATTGATCCGGATGGCTTGCAGTCGTGGCCTGCCTAGGATCGCGACGCGTGCCGGGATCGTCCCGGCAATCCGATCGATGGGAGTCGACATGCAACATCTTCTGGGTCGCCGCGATGCACGCGGTCATGGTGGTGGCGTTCGCGGTGCCGGGCGCGGTGTCCAGGTCGGGTCCTGGGACAGGAACGAATAGCTGTCGTTCAGGAGCAGGCCGACGAAGGTCTCGGCGACGATGCGCCCGCCGACCGGCCCGAGTTGGACGGCGATGGCATTGGCGGCGTCGGCGGTGCCGTCGGGTTTCGCGAGTGCCGCCTTGGCCGCTTCCGACCAGGCGTGCTGCGCCTCGGCGAGCACATAGACCCAGAGCGGCGCACTGCCTTACTGACGCGGCGGCGACCGCGCGCCGTCAGACGACGACGCGGCGCAGGTGTTGACCGTCGCGCAGGAAGGTGTTGGGCTCGCCCACGATCCAACGCGCGAGCTCGTCGAGGCGGGCCGAGCCGACCTCGAAAGCCGGCAACGAGATCGAGACGGTCTCGAAGCCGTCGAGATTGACGAGCTGGAACTGGATCCAGCCGCTGTCGTGGTCGGGAACGATCTTGACCCAGGCGCGGAAGTCGGCCTGGATGTCGAAGCGGGTTTCGACGAAGCGGCCGGTCTGCGGGTTGCGCACGCGCTCGCTCTGGAACAGGGCACCGCACTGCTGCAGCTTGGCCTCGAGCTTTTCGATCTCGGGTGGGAAGTCCTTGGCGAGGCTGACGCGCGACCCGGTCTTCAAGTTGTAGCGCAGCAGCACGTGGTCGAAGACATCGGCGTCGCGGAGCTTCCTCTGCCGCCCGTCGGCAACGAAGTCGCAGAGCTTGAGCGAAGTGAACGAGTGCTTGTTGTCGAAGCGGAAGACCAGCTTCGAGACCGGCTGCAGCACGTTGAGTTGCTGGGCGAGGGCGCCGAAATATCGGAAGGCCGACGTGCAGGCCGACTCGACCAGCTGCATGTTGCGGTCGAGGGCGCCGAAGTCGGTGGTCTGCCTCGCCTTGGCAGCGGCTGCCTGCTGCTTCAGTTCGTCGAGATAGCCCACCCGAATGCCCGCGTTGCCTGTGCCGGACGAGCATATCGCGGCACAGCGCGCAGCGCTGCCGTGCGAGCGGTCAGACTTCACGCGGCAGCGGCTCCATCAACGCTGTGGCGGCGGTCGCGGCCAGCGCGGCGGCGAGGTCAGGGAACAGGTTGACCGCCCCGATCACGGTATCGAGCCCGGCCTTCTGCAGCGCTTCGAGTGGCTGCGGGTTGAGGCCGGCGACGACGAGGCGCACGTGCATGCGCGCCAGCGCGCGGTGCACGTTCTCGATCGCGTTCAGGCCGGAAGCATCGGTCGAGACGAGCTGGTGGGCGTCGAGCACGAGGGTGCGGGTGCCGGGCGGCAGCCCGTCGGGCACCGCCTCCAGCTTGGCGACGGCGGCGAAGAAGAGCGGCCCGTAGAGGCTGAACACGGCGACGCCGTCGCCTGTCGCCGGGCCCGGCGACAGGCTCGGCTCGACGCGAAAGAGTGCGCTCATGCGGTAGACGAAGATGATGCATGCCGCTGCCAGGCCCACTTCCATCGCCACCGTGAGATCGACCATCACGGTCAGCAGGAAAGTGCCGACGAGCTTGGCGCGGTACTCGAACGAGAACGCGCCGAGGCGGCCGAACTCGCGCCACTCGCCCATGTTCCAGGCCACGAACATGAGCACGCCGGCCAGCACCGCGAGCGGCACGCCGGCGGCCAGTGGCGCGGCGACGAGCACGATCGCCAGCAGCGTCGTCGCGTGGACGAGGCCGGCGATCGGGCTGGTGGCACCGGCGCGCAGGTTGGTGACGGTGCGGGCGATGGTGCCCGTTGCGGGAATGCCGCCGAAGAACGGCGTCACGATGTTGGCGATGCCTTGCGCCATCAGCTCCTGGTTCGGGTCGTGGCGCTTCAGCGTGCTCATGCCGTCGGCGACGCGGGCGCAGAGCAGCGACTCGACGGCGCCGAGCAGCGCGATCGTCACCGTCGGTACAAACAGGCGCTGCACGCTGGTCCAGTCGAAATCGGGCCAGACGAAGGCGGGCAGCGCCTGCGGGATGCCGCCGAAGCGCGAGCCGATGGTCTCGACCGGCAGCTTCAGCCACGCAGCGAGCGCCGACAGCGTCACCAGGGCGACGATCGGCCCGGGCACCCGCGCCATGGCGCGCGCGATGCCGTGCGCCCGCGCGGTGGGCAGCGGGCGCGCGTTGTCGAGCAGGCCCGACGAGACCTTCGGCGCGACGAACGCGGCCAGCCGCGCCCAAAGAAGGAGCCCGGCCAGGCAGGCCAGGCCGAGGCCGATGGCGTAAGGGTCGGCCTCGCGCGCATGGGCCCAGAGCGCGTGCGTCTGGGCGAAGAAATCGGCCGGCACGTTGCCGATCTTCAGGCCGAGCAGGTCCTTCAACTGCGAGACCGCGATCAGCACCGCGATGCCGTTGGTGAAACCGATGACGATCGAGACCGGGATCAGCCGCACCAGGGCGCCGAGCTTGAGCCAGCCGAGCCCGAGCAACAGGAAGCCCGCGAGCACCGTGGCGATGAGCAGGTTGGCGACGCCGTAGCGCTGGACGATGCCGTAGACGATGACGATGAAGGCGCCGGCCGGGCCGCCGATCTGGACGTTGGAGCCGCCGAGCGCCGAGATCAGGAAGCCGGCGATGATTGCCGTGAAGATGCCCTGCTCGGGCTTGACGCCGCTGGCGATCGCGAACGCCATCGCCAGCGGCAGGGCGACGATGCCGACGGTGATGCCGGCGCCGGCATCGGCCAGGAAGTGCTTGCGGTCGTAGCCGGCCAGCGTGTCGAGGAGGCGCGGCCGAAAGTGGTGCAGCGAGAGGGCGAAGCGCCGACGCGGCGGCGCTGCTGCGGCGGCGCTGGCGTTCGGCTCCGTGTCCATCAGGCGAGCAGTGTGCGCCCGGTCAAGCGCTCCAGCACGGCGAGCGGCGAGCTCGCCGGCTGCGCCAGATCCTGCGCGTCGAGGTAGAAGGTCTGCTCGATCATGTGCTGGCCGCCCATCGCGGCGTGCAGCACCTGGTCGCTGAAGCAGACCCAGGTGGTGCCGGGCGCGAAGTCGACGCGGGCCTGCGGGCTCGTTGCCTGGAAGTCGGCGTCGGCCTTGGCGCGGTCGTGCAGTTGCAGCATGAAGTGATCGTAGGCCGTGCGCCGCCGTTTGGTGATGCCGGTCGCGGCCATCAGCCACGCAGAACCGGGCAGCGGCGGCGAGATGGCGGCGAGATAGCGGCGGACGTGATCCTCGAAGCGCTCGCCGATGCGCCAGCGCCGCGGCTCGCGGCCCGGGTTGACGTTGCAGAACACGCGCAAGAGCCGCGTGCCGTGCATCGGGTTCGACGGGAAGGCGTCGATGTGCAGGCGGGTGTCGTCCTGGCGCCAGCTGCGGGCCCGGCCCGACACGTCGACCGGCCGGAACGAGGTGTTGCCGCGGCGCAGCGTGCCGCGGTAGTGCGGGAAGAGGCGCAGCGCGAAGGCCTCGCTCTGCTCGGCGTAGCGCACGATCAGGGCCTTCAGCGCGGCGAGGTCGACAGCGCCGCCGGCGGCGCCGCGCAGCTCCCCCGAAGGCCAGCGCACCGACACGTTCTTGGCCTTGCCGTCGGCCCATTTCGGGTCGAGGAAGCGGCGCTCGTCGTCGGCGAACGCGAAGGCGAGGCGCGGGAACGAGAGGACGTGTCCGCTCTCGACGGCGGCCTCGACGCCGCGGGTCGGACCGGCCTCGCCCCAGTCGGCATCGGGGTACTCGCGGACCGCGTCGAGGGTTTCGGCCGCCATCGTTCGCCAGCGGCTCAGCGCACGCGCAGGCCGGGCACGGCGCCGGCGTGCGGCTCGAGCACGTAGAGGCCCGGCTGCGACTTCTCGTCGGCGTGCGACGCTGCCAGCACCATGCCTTCGCTGACACCGAACTTCATCTTGCGCGGGGCCAGGTTGGCGACCACCACGGTCAGCTTGCCGACGAGCTGCTCCGGCGCATAGGCCGACTGGATGCCGCTGAAGACGGTGCGCGTGGCCGCCTCGCCGACGTCGAGGGTGAGCTTGAGCAGCTTGGTCGAGCCGGAGACTGTCTCGCAGGCGACGATGCGGGCGATGCGCAGGTCGATCTTCGCGAAGTCGTCGATGGCGATGGTCGGTGCGATGGTCTCGCCGCCCGGCGAGGGCAGGGCGATCTGCGGGCTCGCGGGCAGCGTCGGCGCCAGCACCGTTGCGGCCGCAGGCGCGTCGAAGAGCGCATCGAGCTGCTTGGCATCGACGCGCTGCATCAGGTGCTTGTAGGTGCCGATCGCGTGCCGTTCGGCGACGAGGTCGCGCCGGGTCTCCGTCCACGCCAGCGAGTCGACCTTCAGGAAGCGGCGCGCTTCGTCGGTGAGCGCCGGCAACACCGGTGCGAGGTAGATCGTCAGCAACCGGAACGCCTCGATGGCTTGCGAGCACACCGCCTGCAGGCGCGCCCGCTCGGCGTCGCCGCCCTTGGCCAGCTTCCAGGGTTCGTGCCGGTCGTAGTAGCCGTTGACCTTGTCGGCCAGCTCCATGATGCGGCGCAGCGCCTTGCCGAACTCGCGGCCTTCATAGAGCGCCGCGATCTCGTCGGCCGGCTCGCGCACTTCGGCGACGATGCCGTGTTCTCCGGTCGAGTCGCCGAGCCGACCGTCGAACTGCTTCGCGAGGAAGCCAGCTGCGCGGCTGGCGATGTTCACATACTTGCCAATGAGGTCGCTGTTGACGCGCGCCGTGAAGTCCTCGGCGTTGAAGTCGATGTCTTCGACGTGCGCGTTCAGCTTGGCGGCGATGTAGTAGCGCAGCCACTCGGGGTTCATGCCGAGCTCGAGGTAGCGCAAGGGCGAGATGCCGGTGCCGCGGCTTTTGCTCATCTTCTCGCCGCTGACGGTGATGAAGCCGTGCACGTAGACGCGGTCGGGCACCTTGCGGCCGCTGAAGTGCAGCATCGCCGGCCAGAACAGGGTGTGGAAGTAGGTGATGTCCTTGCCGATGAAATGAATCTGCTCGACGGCCGGGTCGGCCATGAATTCTTCGAACGATCTCGGCTCGCCGCGACCCTTGGCGCCACCCTTGTCGAACCAGTTCTTCAGCGACGCGAGGTAGCCGACCGGCGCGTCGAGCCAGACGTAGAAGTACTTGCCGGGCGCATCGGGGATCTCGATGCCGAAGTAGGGCGCGTCGCGGCTGATGTCCCAGTCGGCGAGGCCGCCGTGGCCTTGTTCGTCGACCTTGAACCACTCGCTGATCTTGTGCAGGACCTCGGGTTGCAAGCGATCGGCGTCGTGCGTCCAGGCCTTCAGGAAGTCGAGGCAGCGCTCCGAGGAGAGCTTGAAAAAGTAGTGCTCGCTCGACTTCAGCACCGGCGCCGCGCCGCTCAGCGTCGAGCGCGGGTTCTTCAGCGCCGTCGGCGAATAGACCGAGCCGCAGACCTCGCAGCTGTCGCCGTACTGGTCCCCGGCGCCGCACACCGGGCACTCGCCCTGGATGTAGCGGTCGGGCAGGAACATGCCCTTCACGGGGTCGAAGAACTGCTCCACGCTTTTCACGTCGATCAGGTCGTCCTTTCGCAACGCGCGATAGATGTCCTGCGCCAGCGCATGGTTCTCGGCGCCGTCGGTCGAGTGCCAGTTGTCGAAGGCGATGTGGAAGCCGTCGAGGTATTGCTTGCGGCCGGCGGCGATCTCGGCCACGAACTGCTGCGGCGTCTTGCCGGCCTTCTCGGCCGCGATCATGATCGGCGCGCCGTGGGCGTCGTCGGCGCACACGAAGTGAACCTCGTGGCCGCGCTGGCGCTGGAAGCGCACCCACACATCGGCCTGGATGTACTCCATCATGTGGCCGATGTGGAACGGCGCGTTGGCGTACGGCAGGGCCGTCGTGACGAACAGCTTGCGGGGCATGGGAGCGACGGCGCGCGGAGCGGGAGAAACCTTCGATTTTAGGGACGCTCTGCCAGAATGCCTTTCCCGATGAAAATCAATACCAGTCCGGCACTGCTGGCCGGAACCGCGCTGGCGCTGGTGCTGCTGGCCGTCAACCTGGCGTTCACGTTCCAAAACGTGGGCCAGCTGCGCCGCGACGCGACGCTCGTCAAGCACAGCAACGAGGTCCTGCTGGCGCTGCAGGGCGTGCTCGGCCTCGCTGCGCAGGCCGAAGTCGACCAGCGCAGCTACGTGATCACCGGCAAGCCCGAATATCTGCAGCCGTATCGCGCTGCCGTGCAAGCCGTCGGCCGCGAGGTCGAGAACCTGCAGGCGCTGCTGCGCGACGATCCCGAGCGGCAGGCGCACCTGGCCGAATTGCGCCGCCGGCTCGACACCCGGCTCGGCGAGCTCGATCTTGCCGTCGCGGTGCGCGACCGCAGCGGCTTCGCGGCGACGCAGCAGATCATGATGCTGGGCGCCGGCCGGCAGACGACGGCTTCGCTGCAGGCGAGCGGCGCCGCCCTCGAGGCGAGCGAGCGGGAGATGCGCGCCGCTCACGAGGAAGGCGCGGCGAAGAGCTACCGCAACGCGCTGGTCGCCGGCGTCGTCACCGGCGTCGCGGCGGTCCTCGGCGTGCTCGCGTTCGTGGCGCTGCTGGTGCGCTACCTGGCAGCGCGCGACCGCGCCGAGGCCGGCCTCGCCGCCGAGGCCGGCAAGCTGCGCACCACGCTCGCCAGCATCGGCGATGCCGTCATCGCCACCGATGCCAGCGGTTGCATCACCAGCATGAACCCTGCTGCCGGAACGCTCACCGGCTGGACCGAGGCCGATGCCGCGGGCAAGGAGCTGGGCGGTGTGTTCCGGGTCGTCGACGAAGCGACCCGCCAGGTCGTGGCCAGCCCGCTCGCACCGGTGCTGCGCGATGGCGAGGCGGTCAGCGTCGGCCACCACAAGCTGCTGCTCGGCAAGGACGGCGTCGAGCGGCCAGTCGAAGACAGCGTCGCGCCGATCCGGTCGCCGGAAGACGGCGTCGTCGGCGCCGTGCTGGTGTTCCGCGACATTTCCGAGCGCAAGAAGACCGAGAAGGCGCTGCGCGACGCCGAAGCCAGGCTGCGCCGCGTCGTCATGGACATGGCAGTGCCGACGATGGCCTTCGCCGACGACGGCAGCGTCGTCCTCGTCAACGATGCCTGGGTCGACGGCACCGGCTACCGCCGCGACGAGCTGGCCACCATCGCCGACTGGGCGGCGAAGGCCTATCCCGAGCGCACCGGCTTCATGCGCCAGCACATCGACTCGCTGTTCGCGCTGACGGCCCGCATCGACAGCGGCGAGCGCCAGGTGACGACGGCGAACGGCGTCAAGCGCCTCTGGCATTTCTTCACCGCGCCGATCGGCCGCGACGCTTCCGGGCGGCGACTGCTCGTCACCAACGCCATCGACGTGACCGAGCGCAAGACCATCGAGGGCCGGCTGCGCGAGAGCGAGGCGCGGTTGCGGTTCGCTCTCGACGCCGCCGGGCTCGGCCAGTGGGAACTGCTCGGTGACGACGCCCAGCACAGCCTGCGCCACGACCGCATCTTCGGCTACGACGAGCCGATCCCCGACTGGAGCTACGAGCGCTTCCTCGGCCACGTCGTCGCCGACGACCGGGCGCGCGTGGAGGCAGCGTTTCGCGAGGCGACCTCGCATGTGGGCGTTCTCGATGTCGAGTGCCGGATCCGGCGCCGCGACGGCGCCATCCGCCACATCTGGATCCGCGCCAGCGGCCAGCGCGACAGCGACGGCACGCCGCGGCTGCTCGGCCTCGTCGGCGACATGACGCGGGAGAAGGTCGCCGTCGAGGCCCTGCGCCAGGCCGGCCTCGACGTGCCCGTGCGCATGGCGGCCCCTGCAGCCGACGACCCACCGGCGACGGCGCCGGCCGACCTGGCGGCGATTGCCGGCGCCGGCCTGCGCATCCTCGTCGTCGAGGACAACGACGACGCTGCCGACGCCCTGGTGATGCTGCTCGGCCTGGCCGGCCACGAAGCGCACGTCGCCCGCAGCGGTGGCGAGGCGCTCGAGATGGTGGCGGCGCTGCAGCCGCAGGCCGTGCTGCTCGACATCGGCCTGCCCGACATGAGCGGCTACGAGGTCTGCCGGCGCCTGCGCGAACGCACGGCGGCGGGACAGGGCGGCGAGCCGCCGATCATCGTCGCCGTCACCGGCTGGGCCCAGCAGGAGCGTGACGGCAAGCAGTCACGCGCCGCCGGGTTCGATGCCCATCTCGTCAAGCCGGTCGGCCTGCAGGAGCTCGGCGTCGTGCTGGCGCGAGGGCGCTAGACTGCCTCGCAGGGTCGCGCTCGCGACCCGACCCGCTACTTCTCCTCCTCATGGCTGTCCAAGAATCCGATCTCCTGCAGGCGCTGCGCGCCGTCGTCGACCCGCTCACCGGCATCGACGTCGTCGCCGCCAAGCAGCTCCGCAACCTGCGCATCGAAGGCGGCGACGTCGCCTTCGAGGTCGTGCTCGGCTACCCGGCGAAGTCGCAGGCCGACGCGCTGCGGCGCACGCTGATCGAGGCGGCGAGGTCGGTCCCCGGGGTCGGCAACGTGAGCGTCGCGGTGACGTCGAAGGTCGTCGCGCATTCGGTGCAGCGCGGCGTCCAGCTGCTCGCGAACGTGAAGAACATCGTCGCCGTGGCGTCGGGCAAGGGCGGCGTGGGAAAAAGCACGACGGCTGTGAATCTGGCGCTGGCGCTGGCCGCCGAAGGTGCCGCGGTCGGCATCCTCGACGCCGACATCTACGGCCCGAGCCAGCCGATGATGATGGGCATCGACGGTCGGCCGGAATCGGCCGACGGCAAGACCATGGAGCCGATGGAGAACTACGGCGTCCAGGTGATGTCGATCGGCTTTCTGGTCGAGCAGGACAACCCGATGATCTGGCGCGGCCCGATGGTCACTCAGGCGCTCGAGCAGCTGCTGCGGCAGACCAACTGGCGCGACCTCGACTACCTGATCGTGGACATGCCGCCCGGCACCGGCGACATCCAGCTCACGCTCAGCCAGCGCGTGCCGCTGACCGGCGCGGTGATCGTGACGACGCCGCAGGACATCGCCCTCCTCGATGCCAAGAAGGGCATCAAGATGTTCGAGAAGGTCGGCGTGCCGATCCTGGGCATCGTCGAGAACATGGCCGTCCACGTGTGCACGAACTGCGGCCACGTCGAGCACATCTTCGGCGAGGAAGGCGGCAAGCGGCTGGCCGCCGAATACGGCATGGACTACCTCGGCGCGCTGCCGCTCGACATATCGATCCGCGTCCAGGCCGACGGCGGCCGGCCGACGGTGGTGAGCGATCCCGACGGCGAGGTCGCCGGCCTCTACAAAGGCGTCGCCCGCACGGTGGCGGCGAAGATCGCACGCCAGGGCAAGGACTTCTCGGCGAAGTTTCCGACCATCTCGGTGTCGAAGGAAACGTAGGCGATGGCGGCCGACGCCACGACATCGCGCACCGAGCGCCCGACCATCGGCGTCGCCGTCGTCATGGAGCGCGTGGCGAACCCGAACGCTTACGAAGCGTGGCGCTTCACGATCGCCGAAGTGGTGCCCGACGAAGCCGTGTTCGGCAGCGCGCCGCGGCTGCTGCGCGACGACGGCCGCTCGAGCCGCACCTTGTTTCCCGGCTTCACGGTGGCCTTGCATCCCGACCAGGCCGATGGCTACTACCTCAACCTCAGCTCCGGCGCGCCGGTGTGGTTCGTGGTCTGGCGCATCGACGACGAAGATCCGTCGCGCGCCTGGCCCGAGACCGTGAGCCTCTCGTACACCGAGGCCGGCCGCTGGCTCGACGCCCAGGAGCGCGTCGACAACGTCCCGCTCGGCGCCGACGTGGCGGCCTGGCTGCAGGCCTACACCGACGAGCACTACCGACCCGAGCCGAAGAAGCGCCGGCGGCCGCAGTCGTTCCTCGCGCCCGAAGACCGGCGATGACCGGCGCCGCTGGATTCATCGGCCGCTGGTCGCGACGCAAGGCCGGCATCGACGAGTCGCCGAAGGTCGAGTTGCCGACTGTGCCTGTCACGACGGCAGCGCCGCTTCCCTTGGTCGCCGCCTTCGATGCCCATGCCCATGCCGATGCGGCCACGCCCGAGGCAGAGATCGCGCTGCCTTCCATGGCAGACGTCGCGGCGCTGACGCGCGAGTCCGACTTCGCGCCGTTCGTGCGCACCGGCGTCGAGCCGGATGTTCGCAACGCGGCGATGAAAAAGCTCTTCAGCGACCCGCACTTCAACATCATGGACGGGCTCGACACCTACATCGACGACTACAGCCAACCCGACCCGATTCCGCCGGCGATGCTGCGCCTGATGAACCAGGCGGCCTCGCTCGGACTCTTCGACGATGAGGACGAAGACGAGGAAGCGACGGCGGCCGCGCTCGCTTGTCCCGATGGCTCCCCCGCAATGCAACTGGCACAGTCGCCTCCGACCGAGCCCGACCCCGCACCCCGACCCGATGACGACCCTGATCTGCGACTGCAACAAGACGATGCCGCTGGACGGCCCGGCGCTGGCCCGGGCCCTCGGGCCTGAGGCGGCGCCCGGCACCGTCCACTCGCTGCTCTGCCGCCGCGAAGCCGCCGTTTTCCAGCGCGCCGCCAAAGACGGTGCCGACCTGCTCGTGGCGTGCACGCAGGAGAGCCGCCTCTTCCTCGAACTCGCCGAAGCCACCGAAGGCGTGCCCGGCCTGGCCGAACGGCCGATCCGCTTCGTCAACATCCGCGAAAGCGGCGGCTGGTCGAAAGACGCTGCGTCGACCGCCGGCACGGCCAAGATCGCCGCACTGATCGCAGCAGCGAGGCTGCCCGAGCCCGAGCCGGTGCCGCTGGTGTCGTACGCGTCGGCCGGCCGCGTTCTCGTGATCGGCGCTGCCGACGCGGCGACCCGCGCGGCCGCGATGCTCGACGACCGGCTCGCCGTCAGCGTGCTGCTGCCGCAGGCCGGCGGCACCTTGCCGCAGGTGCATGCGCATGCGGTGCACGGTGGCCGCGTCACCCGCATCGCCGGCTGGCTCGGTGCCTTCGAGGTGACGTGGACCACCACCAACCCGATCGACCTCGATCTCTGCACGCGCTGCAACGCCTGCATCGAGGTCTGCCCCGAGCAGGCCATCGACTTCAGCTACCAGATCGACCTCGCGAAGTGCACGTCGCACCGCGACTGCGTGCGCGCCTGCGCTGCCGCCGGGGCCATCGACTTCGAGCGCGCGGCCATCGAAACGAGCGAATCGTTCGACCTCGTCCTCGACCTCCAGGCGATGCCGCAGATCGCCTTGCACCAGCCGCCGCAGGGCTACTTCCATGCCGCCGACGACACGGCGCTGATCGCTGCCGTGCTGCGCCTGCGCGACTCGATCGGCGAGTTCGAGAAGCCGAAGTTCTTCGACTACAAGCAGAAGTTGTGCGCCCACAGCCGCAACGGTCAGATCGGCTGCACGGCGTGCATCGACGTCTGCTCGGCGGCGGCGATCCGCAGCGACGCGTCGCAGAAAGGCCGCACCGGGAGCGGCGGTGGCATCGTCGTCGAGCCGCACCTTTGCGTTGGCTGCGGCGCCTGCACCACGGTCTGCCCGAGCGGTGCGCTCACCTATGCCGCGCCGCGCCCGCACGAGCTCGGGGCGCGCATCCGCACCTTGCTCGCGACGTATGCGCGTGGCGGTGGTGGCGACGCTGCCTTGCTCTTCCACAGCACCGAAGCCGGCGCCGACGTGATCGAAGCGCTCGGCCGCGCCGCCCGCGTCGACGCGGCGGTGCACGGCCTGCCGGCACGGGTGGTGCCGGTCGAAGTGCAGCACACCGCGTCGGTCGGCATCGACCTCTGGCTCGGCGCCGTCGCGCACGGCGCGTCACAGGTCTGGGTGCTCGTGACGCACGAGGAAGCGCCGGCCTACCGCGACGCCATCGCGGCGCAGATGCAGGTCGCCGAAGCCATCCTTGCCGGGCTCGGCTTCGCGGGCGAACACTTCCGCATCGTCGGCGGTGGCGAGGTCTCGCGTGCGCTCCAATCGGGTGGCGCGGCGACCGTCCCTGCACTGCCGGGGTCGGGGCCGGCGGCGCCGCTCGCTGCAGCGCCGGCCGTGCGCACGGCGCCGTCGCTGCTGCGACTCGACCAGGCCCTTCAGCGGCCGGCCGCCGCGACGGTGGAGCGTGCCGCGACCTTCGCGTTCCAGGCCGACAAGCGCGCCACGCTCGACCTCGCCATCGATCATCTGCTGTCGCAAGCGCAGGCCGCGCCCGACGCGATCGACCTGCCCGCCGGACCGCCCGGCATCGGCAGCCCGTTCGGCAGCCTCGTCGTCGATACCGGCAAGTGCACGCTCTGCCTGGCCTGCGTCGGCGCCTGCCCGGAAGCAGCGCTGGCCGACAACGCCGACAAGCCGCAGCTTCGCTTCATCGAGAAGAACTGCGTGCAGTGCGGCCTCTGCGCGACCACCTGCCCGGAAGGCGCGATCACGCTGGCACCGCGGCTGCTGCTCGCCGACGCCGGCAAGGCGCGCCGGCAATCGCGCGTGCTCAACGAAGCCGAGCCGTTCGCCTGCGTGCGCTGCGCCAAGCCGTTCGGCACGCTGCGCGCCGTCGAGGCGATGGCGGCGAAGCTGGTCGGCCACTCGATGTTCCAGGGCGCGGCGGCGGCGCGACTGCGGATGTGCAGCGACTGCCGTGTCATCGACCTCCACAGCGCCGCCGACGAAGTCCGGATCACCGAGCTGTGAGCGAGCCGAAGCCGCTCGCCTTCGCCAGCCCCGATGACGGCGACGAACTGGCCCGCGCCGAGGTCTACGGCCTGCTGGCGCAGCTCTTCTACGCGCCGCCGAGCGAGGCGCTCTACCAGCAGTTCCAGGTCGCCGTGACGGCCGCGCCGGTGGCCGGCGGCTTTCTCGAGACGCACTGGCAGGCGCTGGTCGCGGCGGCGCGACGCATCGAACGAGCGCAGATCGGCGTTGAGTTCGACGCGCTTTTCCAGGGCATCGGCAAGCCCGAGGTCTTTCTCTACGCTTCGTATCACATCTCAGGCAAGCTCAACGACAAGCCGCTCGTCGAGCTTCGGCACGACCTGCGCGCGCTCGGGCTCGAGCGTGCCGAGAGCGTCGTCGAGACCGAAGACCACATCGCCAGCCTGTGCGAGGTGATGCGCTACCTGATCGCCGGCGAGGACGGCGGCGCCAGCCACCTCGCCGCGCAGCGCAGCTTCTTCGACGCTCATCTGCGCGGCTGGGTCGGTTCGCTCTTCGACAGCATCGTGGCGCAGCCGGGCGCCGATTTCTACCGTGCGCTGGCATGCTTCGCGCGCGACTTCTTCGCCGTCGAAACCCAGGCCTTCGAC
>Ga0123338_10000814_pt1 | contig 30930 bp, 38 predicted proteins | sample grotaG_FD_89793 | JGI IMG/M metagenome (GOLD analysis project Ga0123338, IMG submission 89793) | Glacier valley bacterial and archeal communities from Borup Fiord, Nunavut, Canada, to study Microbial Dark Matter (Phase II) -... | ecosystem: Environmental > Aquatic > Freshwater > Ice > Glacier ...
GCGCAAGTCCCTACCGATCAGCACTGACAGTGCGCCGCCGCCGCCCAACACTGCGTTGAGCGCATCCTTGCCGTTCTGCTGGTTGTAGCCCGCTATGGTCGGCGGCGTGACATCGGCACCGCCTGGCGCATCGCAGGCGGCCAAAGCGAATAGCAGAGCCAGCAGCAGTCCAGCCCGGCTTGGGTGACGGATGAGGGAAGCAAACATCTTGCGCTCCTTTCTAGCTTGCAGCAGGCGCACGGTTGCGCCCTGGCTTATTCTACCACACGACGGCTGGCAGCAAGAAGCCCCGGCATTGCTGCTGGGGCTGCGACATCTTGGTAGCGCATAGGGGATTCGAACCCCTGATCTCCTCCTTGAAAGGGATGTGCTTCCATAAACCTGCCCCACCCTACATCTTGTGCTTGCTGGGTTGCTGTCCTCCTAGATGTTGCGCTTTACATAACTGCTAATGGTGAGGGGATGCGAACTGACGACATGGTATAAGCTACTTCTTGGTACGTTCCTTCAGCATGGCATCCAACCCAGGCAGGCATTGGTCGGTGCTAATCTGGCGCATCCAGATGACCACGTACTGGGTCATGTCGGCATAGTCCAGGCGCACGCCCTGACTTGCTGCCAGTTGCTTCGTCTCCATCTCACGGCTGATCAGTTGCTCAATGTTGGCATCCTTGCATCCGTTGATGATACCTTGTGTTATGTCCTTGTAGTGAGCATCGGCTTGCTTACCGTCAAGGAGTGACAGTTTGCTGCTCCAATAATCCACATCCGTGAGCGACGGTTTAGCAACGGCAGTCGGAGGCACCACTGACGCGCTGACAGCTTGTGGGGTTGGTTGATCGGTGCCACCACAACCAACTAGCATCATTACGGTAAGCAACAAGGCCAAGATTGTCCTCACTCTACCCTCCTTGCGTCTGTTTGGCGGTGGCATTGCTGAGGGGTAACTTACCAATACCTTACCAATACCTTATACAAAGCTGCAACTTCCTTGCACCCCTGGACGTTGTATGTTATGCTAATGACGAACGACTGTACTATAGAGGGGTGCCAGAACCATGGACTTCGACGCAGATGAACTTGACAGGGCAGAGATGTGGCTTGCTTCAGCGGTCAGGGACGGACGTTGTGTAGAGGAAGCTCATCAGATGCTAGAGCTAGTCAAGGGGCGTGTTATCCGTAGTGGGCGACCGCGTGCAATCATGCCCCCTGATCCATCTACTCGACCACCTCGGCAATGGCGGGACGCAGATAACCGCGTTCGCGGTCAGCGTCTATAGCCACCTCCAACATGGGTTCAATTATACGGGCTATCCGATCAGCGTCGGATGGCCCGTACTTGATCTTGAGCCAGGCAGCAAAGTTGAGACTGGCAGCATATTCCTTGCAGCCTCTTAGATCCCATCCATCTTCTATCAAAATGCTCTCAACTGGCAGGTTAAGAGTAGTAGCCAAGCGATTAGCCTTGGATTTATCTAGTTCCTGTTTGCCATTAAGTAGCCTTGACAGGGTTGCAACATCTATATCGCTACGCTGCGATAGTTCCCCTTGACTCCAACCCAAGTCTCCTATGCGGTTACTAACCAAACTGCGTAGGCTCATACTCCCCCCCTTTCTAAGATCATAACAGGCTAATCAGCCGATTGCAATACGCATTACGGAAGTGATATAGGCTGGACTCTACGTTAGCGGTTACTCAAGAGCTAAAGCATAGGTTTTGCCTATAGTTGCTACGGAATTGCTAACAACCTATTGCATATTTAGCGATTTAGTAATATAATGAGGTCAGCAGATGCGAATAACAACTGCTGACCACTGACTTCGACCAGTGGGCAAGGACTGGCACAAGCCCTAAGCGAATCTTGACCTGGTAGCACCCCCGTGAAGGGGGTGTGCCAACACCGTCAAAAGCCTCTGATTGTAGTGAGTGTCGAAGCTCTCTACAGTCGGGGGCTTTTGCGTAGGAGCAAGACGATGACCGATTTCTGCATCACCATGAACATAGACGAGATGATGACCGCCCGCTCTTTGGTTGACAACCACGCAGACCCCGAGGGGGGGCCGATCAGCGTAGCGATCAGTGCGGCTAGCGAGGGAATGAGCAGCGGGCGCGGACTGGTAACGTTGACCAGCGGCCAGGTAACTAGCCTCCGCCTGATGCGTGAAGAATGCATTACGCGACGGTGCCGGTGTGGGGACGTACAGCGGGCTGGCAACAACCTTTATAGCAAGTTGCATCAGCACTTGCCGATGTACAAGGTTGGCGAGGAAGTACCCTGCAAACTGAGCAGGGTGGATTACCGAACGTACAGCTACGTGGGCAAGACCGGCACGTACACCGTCTCTTTGGAAGGGTACAGCTGCACCTGTGCGGGCTTTGCCTTTCGGCAGGCTTGCCGCCACCTGCTAGACACACGCACCCGTGTGTTGCGTTATGTGCAGACGCACACGGAATTGAGCAGGCGGGAACGCGATAACTACATCGCTTGCTAGGGAGCTAAACCTTGCTGAAGACCAAACCCTACCGCAACGCTTCTCTAATCGCCGCTCGGCTGGCTGAGCGTGACGTGACGTTCGCCGACCTCGCCGACTACCTGCGCGACAGCGTGCAGACGGTGCAACGCAAAGCGACTGGAGAACGGGCGTGGAGGGGGGGACAGCAACAGGCGGTGTTCGCCTGGCTATTCGCGCGTTGCCCACTAGAGTGGGCGGCCATATGGCCCCATCAGGGGCATCGAAAGGAGGAACCAGCAAGCCGCAGGGTAGTGAGAGTGCGCCAATGTGGGCAAAACGCTGGCGCATGAAGGTTGTTAAGGTGCAAGAGGATCATACCAAACGAAGGGGGGTTTGCGAAAAGCAATTATGGTGGATTTCTGGCCGCTCGTCGTCGCCTATCTAATGGTCGCCGCCGCTACCTACTACGGCTTCTGCGTGCGCCAGCGGACTAACATGAACGAGCGCACCCGGCGGGTGGTCGGGGTAGTAGGTGCGTTGCTGCCAGTGACGGTGGTGGCGGGCGGGCGACACTGGCAGGGCGATAGCGTGCTGCTGGCAGTGTGGGGGGCGTTCGTGGTGGCGGGCGCGGTGTACTGGGTACTGAAGGCGACCGAGGATGCCGAACTGGAAGCGGCAGAGCAGGAGGACGTAGATGGAGGTGGTAGAAACTACTGAGCGGCGGGAATGGCTTGAGGAGGCGCAGGAACAGTTGCGCCAGATCGAGATCAACCGCCAGCAACTACGCAACAGACTGCGGAAGAGTGGCCGCTACGACCTTGAGGATGCCAGCCTGCTCAAGCAGATGGCGCGGCAGATAGATGAAGCGAAGTGGCTGCTTGACGAGTACCAAGCCGATGAGGACAAGGCGTGGGCGTTTGACAAGCGGCGCAAGCGATTACATGAAGGGATACGAAGGCAATGACTGAGCAATCACAAACCTTTGACTCAAGCAGGTACTTGATCAAGTTGAAGGGCAAAGACTATCTTGAGGTCAAGTGGCGGCTGTACTGGCTACGTACCGAACACCCCGATGCCAGCATCGTGACAAGCGTACTGGAACATGACCGCAAGGACGGCTATGCACTCATCCAGGCAGCGGTAGCGATCCCCGGTGGCGGGTCGGCGACCGGTCTGGGCAGCGAGACGAAGGGCGACTTCGGCGACTATTTGGAGAAGGCCGAGACGAAGGCTATCGGTCGGGCGTTGGCCGCCTTGGGCTATGGTACACAGTTCTGCGACGATCACGACTTCGGGGCGGGCAGCAAGACCGATTACAGGTTGGTTGACAACCCAGTGGGGCGCAGTGCTAGCCCCCGCCAACCACAACCCAGCCCACCGCCTCTTGGTGACGACCCCGACTGGGTGGCGATGCCTTCGGCAGTTAGCCAGCCAGCTTTGACGGCCAACTTTGACAAGGCGAAAAGTGACTACTGGGGCAGGCTGAAAGGCACGGCCCTGGGTACGATCCGCGTCAACCTGCGGGAACGACTGGCGGGGATGCCAGCAAGTGAGCGGGCCATATTGATTATGCAGTACGCTGGCGGGCGGCGAAGTCCGGACTGGACTATGGACGACTGCGTAGCTCTAATGGCTGCCGCTGATCAGCTTGTGGTCGGCGGTAGTGGAGCCAGGCTTGTCAACATCGGCTTAAAAGAACAGCTCTGGCAAGTTCGTAGCTTGCCAGAGCCGAGTACAGATATCACGATAGGAAGTATAACAGTGGAGACCAACGAAGTCAAGCGAAGGTTTGAAGTAGAACGTGCTATCCTGGAGGAACAAGTTTACTATGCACAGCGATCAGGCTACAGCCAAGTAGTGCATGACCTCAACAACAAGCTAGCTGGTTACCAGCTGGCCTGTGAAACCCTCGACATGGGGGTGCCTCTCGACGTGGTGCGAGAGGCGATGGGCGCAAGTTGGCCGCAGGAGGAAGGGCAATGAGGATACAAGAGCAACTGCCAAAGGTGAGCCAGTTTAGGCTTGACGGCACGATGCATTACCTGAGCAGGCGGCTGATCCTTGCCAGTGTGCAACTGGTAGGCTGCACCGAGTGGCGCATCATGGACGCTGAGAGCGGAGTCAGGCTGTCAGAAGTGAGGCGGCCAGACAGCCGCGAAGCGGCAATCTTCGCCTACTTTGAGGCTTGCAGGGTGGTGGAACTATCTTTTCCTAGCGTGGCCCGCCCTGCTGTGTTCATCGCTCAGTCGGGCGACGAGAAGACCGCACAGCAGCGGATCGCGCTTTACTACCAGGGTCGGCAGGAGTTGCACAAAGAGCTACTAGCCTGGTGGCAGTGGCGAAGGAGGGGGATGTAGATGGGAACTAAAACTAACATCGGCTGGTGCGACAAAACCTGGAATCCCTGGATGGGCTGCCATAAAGTCAGCCAGGGCTGCGTTAACTGCTATATGTTCGCCGAGCAAAAGCGGTACGGCCACGATCCAAACGTGGTTAGGCGCAGCAAGACGACGTTCAACGCCCCTCTCAAGTGGGCAGAGTCAGCGTACGTGTTTACTTGCAGTTGGAGCGACTGGTTCGTGGCAGAGGCCGACGAATGGCGTGATGAGGCGTGGGCTATTATCAAGGCCACGCCACACCTCACTTACCAAATCCTTACCAAGCGGCCTGAACGTATTGCCGCCCACCTACCCGCTGATTGGGGTGCATCTGGCTATCCTAACGTGTGGCTTGGCACCTCGACCGAGCGGCAGGCAGAAGCCGACAAGCGCATACCATTCCTCTTGCAAGTACCAGCCGCTCTCCACTTCATCTCTGCTGAGCCGCTGTTGGGGCCGATTGACCTGTGGTATTACCTACCGAGCAGATGGGCCGTAGTACCAAAACCGTCGCTGGACTGGGTGATAGTCGGGGGCGAAAGCGGCCCTAACTTTCGTGCTATGGATGTGGAGTGGGCAGGGGGCATTTACGCGCAATGCGCTGCTGCTGGCGTAGCCTTCTTCGGCAAGCAAGCCGCCGCCTACGCAAACGAAACGCCGCTACTGATAGAGGGGCGTACGATCCACCAGATGCCGCAAGGACACCTGGATGGCGAGCCTGGGCGGGAGACCAACCATGTTTAGCCAGCAACGCGTAGGCGGCGATGGGGCCAGCGCACCCAACAGTGTTCAATCTATCATCGCAGAGGTGGCGGCCCGCCACCACTTGACCGTTTCAGAGATTGTCGGCAAGGCGCGCTCGGCCCCGTTGGTGGCGGCGCGCCGGGAAATAGCCCGCATCCTGACGGAGGATTACGGGGTGGGTCTGTCTGAGATTGGCATCGCGCTTGGCAACCGCGACCATGGCACGATCTGGAACCTGCTCGATAGGAGGCCCTCCGCCATTCCACTACCATCCACCCCCCCACCACTACCATCCGCCCCTCCACCACTACCATCCGCCCCTCCACCACTACCAGCCCCCCCGCCTACCCTGCCGCCTACCCTGCCGCCTACCCTGCCAGCGGGCAATCCTGGCCTTACGATCCAGGAGGCTTTGGATCAACTCGTTCGGGCGGTGGCAACCGCCCAGGCCGGGCGCGACCAGGCAGTGGCCGGGCTGGACGAGCAGCGGGCCGAGCTAGACAAACTGCGCCATGCGCATGGCGTGCTGAAGGGCCAACACGCTCTGTTGGTCGAGGCCGTTCGCGCCCTGCTCGGCTACTTGCCGACAATAGCGATTGCCGCCGATATCGAAGCCCTGGTGGGGGCATGAACAATCTACAGGAAATACCTCACAACCAGGAGGCCGAGCGCGCCGTGCTTGGCAGCCTACTGATCGACAGGGATGCGATCATCAAAGTCGCGTCCCTGCTCAAGCCGACCGACTTCCACGACCAAGCTCACGCCTGGATTTATGCGGCTATGCTCGACCTGTATGACAGGATTGAGCCTAGCGATCTCGTTACCCTGGCACACGAGCTTAAGCTCAAGGGGCGGTTGGAGGAGGTGGGAGGGGCGGCCTACCTGGTTGCCCTCCCTGCCGAGGTGCCAGTGGCCGTACACGTCGAGTATTACGCCAAGCAGGTAGCGGAGCTGGCTACCTTGCGGCGGCTGATTGCTGTCGGCGGGCGCATCGCGGGCCTGGGCTACGCGGGGGAGCCGTCGGAGCAGTTGCTTAGCTCCGCCCAGCGATTGTTGGACGAGGTGGGCGGCAGCAGCAAAGAGAGCATCTGGCAGGAGCCAGGGGCGGTGCTGTCCACCCTCTTTGATCGCATGAGCCTTGGTGGTGATGAGGGAGACCTCGGCCTGCGGACGGGTTACTGCGACCTGGACGCTATCCTACACGGCCTGCGCCGCAAGGAGGTGTACATCGTCGCGGCGAGGCCTGGGCTGGGCAAGACCGCCCTGGCAGGCTGCATAGCGCTGGACGTGGCCCGCAGGGGGAAGCGGGTAGCGTTCGCCAGCCTGGAGATGAGTGCCGAGATGCTCATGCTGCGGCTCCTGGCGCAAGCCAGCGGGCTGGCTGCTCACGATATCGAGACAGGGAGGGTGGTGGGTGGAGAGCGGCTGGCAACTGCCTTCGGCGAGCTTGCCTCCCTGCCCCTGCACATCGCCGATCTATCGAGTATGCGCCCCGGCCAGCTACGCGCGGAGGCCCGCAAGCTGGTCGCCGAGATCGGGACGATTGATATGCTAGTGATCGACTACGTGCAGATCATGGAGGCCGACCAGCCTTCGCGCTCGGCTACAGAGGAGGTGACCGCCATCAGCAAGGCGATCAAGCGACTAGCGAAAGAACTGGACATCCCCATCCTGCTCCTTGCGCAGCTCAACCGGGCAGTAGAGGGCCGAGGCGACCACAAGCCGACGCTGGCCGACCTGAGGCAGAGCGGCCAGTTGGAGCAGGACGCGGCAGGCGTGATCCTGCTCTACCGCAACGAAGATGAACCCGACGTGATCAACCTGCTGGTTGCCAAGCACCGGCACGGCGCGACTGGCGAGGTACAACTGTGCTTTGACGGCGCAACCATGAGGTTCTCAAACATGGCAAGGAGAGACTTATGAAACAGTACTTCCTGCTGCCAGCCGAGGCTGGCGATCCTATCTTCTACGAGCATCCAGGTGCGCTCGTGTTGCTCAACCGCCTGTACATGACCAGCAACTACCGCACAGGCAAGGCCAGGCTCAATCAGATGGCCGAGGCTGCGGACGCAGGCAAGCACCGTAACTCTATAGGCCGCTACTGGGAGGAGCTACAAGCGATCAACCTTGCTTTGGCCTACCCCTTCTTTGCGGCCACCGAGGACGGCAAAGCACTGGTCGAGGGTGGCGGTGCTGGTGGGGTGTTGATCCAACTCAAGCGGCCAGAGGCTGCGCATAAGCCTACGAACACTGCACAATCCACTGCCCAAAATAATGGGCATAGTGACACGCAGTGGGATGACACTGCACAGTCCACTGCCCAAGATAATGGGCAGTGGGATGACACTGCACAGTCCACTGCACAGTCCACTGCACAGTCCACTGCCCAAAATAATGGGCAGCCACAGGCACTCCCTCATTATAACACTATATCAATAGATCATAATACCAACAGGCAGGCAGGCAAGCCTGGTGGGGGAGATGATCTGCCAACAGAGATGATCGCAACCGCAAGCGAACTGGCCGACCTGTACGGCTACGAGCGGTTGCCGCGAGACTGGATCAACATCTTGCTTGGCTGGCATAAGCAAGGCTTTGCCAGCGACAACTACGCTCGGCTACTACGCTGGGGTCGCACCTGGCGCGACCAGCACGAGGGCGTACCACCCAGCCAAACGAGGATGATATCGTCGCTAGCGACGATCAGCAAGGGAGAGCAGAACAATGGCAATGAGCAGCAGCCTCGATCCTCAGGAACTCGCAATTATCGCCCAGGCTCAGGCACGCGTGGAGCAGGCGCGGCAGCAGCTACCCCCTACGTCAGCCGCTACGCCGAGTTCACCCGCGAGGACAACCCTCTCCGGCCTGGAGCGATTGCGCCAAGCCCTGGCCGTCAGGCAGGCTGAACAAGCCGAACAGCGACAGGCTCGGCGTGCTGCTGGGCTGTGCGAGGAGTGCGGCGGCAAAGGTCTGCATGACGTTGAATACTGTGGTTGCGAGGATGGTCGCCTCCTTGCGATTAAGGCGGGTCTTGATGCCGCCGCTGCCCGCGCCGCCGAGGTCAACCAGCGGCTTGACCTCGGCGGTGTACCACCTCGTTACCAGTTCATTCACCTCGGCGTTGAACTGGATGACCTCTACCCTGTAGGCGTGATGGCAAGCGTGCGGGGGTGGCTGGCAGCCATTGACGAGGGGGAGGGACGGTGGCTGGTACTGTCTGGTCTGCCTCGTGAGGGCAAGACCCGCTTGGCAGCAGCAATCGCCCGCAGATATGCCGAGGAGAACAACGGTAGCATCGCATGGGTGCGCCCCGACCGCTTGCAGCAGCGGCTGATCAGCACTGGCTACCGCGACGAGGCAGCAGTGCTAGACCCGCTGTATAACAGCGCGCTGCTCGTGATCGATGACCTCGGCGAAGTGGGAGGGCCGGTCGAGCGCAAGCTGCTCATGATCCTCAAGCACCGCTTCGAGCAATGCTTGCCCACCCTCATCACCACGATGCTGACCCTAGGCGACTTGGAGCAGCGGCACGGTGGCAGTGACCATCTGGACGGTGCAGGGCAGGCCGTCGGCGAAAGCCTATCGTGGCGGCTGGCCGAGGCGACTGCGGGCGGGTTCTGGCTCAACTTCGGGGCGGCGGTGGGATCATGAAGGAGCAAGTAATCGCTGGCGATGCGGTCGACACCGCAGATCAGGTTCGCAGGACAGAAGTAGTTTGGCTGTCGCCGAGCTGCAATAGCCAACAGCTAAGGATGGTGTTGTCATGAGCAATGCCCTGCAAAGCAGCAGCAGCAACGAGTGGTACACGCCCGCCGCGTACGTGGAGGCGGCCAAGCTGCTCATGTGTGGGATCGACCTTGATCCCGCTAGCTGTGAGGAAGCCAACCGCACGGTGCGGGCGACCCATTACTACAGCCAAGCTGATGATGGACTGGGCAAGCGGTGGTGGGGCCGGGTTTGGCTCAACCCCCCGTACGGCGTAACCAGCGGCTTGAGTAATCAGGCCACCTGGTCACAGTACCTCATCCAACAGGTAGAGGCGGGCAATGTCACCGAGGCCGTGTTGCTGGTCAACGCCGTACCAGGCAACCGCTGGTTTGCTCGCCTGTGGGATTATACGATCTGCTTTGTGGATCGCAGGATCGTGTTTACAGGTGATGTTGGGCAACCATCCGAGCCGACGCACAGCAACGCTCTCGTTTACCTCGGCCCCCACCCGCACGCCTTCGCTGGGATATTCAGGCGGTTTGGCAACGTGGTAGGTGAGCAGGTGGGGGTCGTGCGCTCTACCCGCCAGGGGCTAGCCACCCAGTTCAGGCTGGAGGTGCCAGGCAAATGAGTATTACCACCCTATCGGCTCTGGATCAGTTCTGCGGCGCAGGCGGCAGCAGCGTCGGCGCAAGCAATGCAGGCTGGGAGATCACCGCCGCCGTCAATCATAGCGACCGCGCCATTGAAACGCACGCTAAGAACTTCCCGAATACCCGACATTATCTGACCGACGTGCAGAACGCCGACCCGCGCCGCTTCCCCACCACCCGAATGCTGATCACCTCGCCGTCCTGCACCAACCACAGTCTAGCGAAGGGGGCGAAGCGCAAGAACCTGAACCAGCTTGATATGTTCAAGGCGAACATGGTCAACGAGGTCGAGGAGCGGTCACGGGCGACGATGTGGGACGTGGTGCGTTTTGCTGAGTACCACCACTACGACCTCATCATCGTGGAGAACGTACCCGATGCCCGGCTCTGGTCGCTGTGGGATAGCTGGTGGCACGCCATGACCATCGGTCTCGGCTACGAGGGGGAGTGTGTATACTTCAACAGCCAGTTTGCCCACCCCACCCCTCAGAGCCGCGACCGGATGTACATGATCTTCTGGCGCAAGGGGATGCGGCGGCCTAACCTGGACTTCTACCCACGTGCTTACTGCCAGAAGTGCGGACATGATGTGGACAGCGTGCAAAGTTGGCGCAACCCACAGAAGCGGTGGGGGAAGTACCGCCAGCAATACGACTATTGCTGCCCCACTTGCAGCGTAGTTGTGCGCCCCTATTACTACGCGGCTGCCAACTGCATTGACTGGTCGAACGTGGGCGAGCGCATCGGCGACCGCAAGAAGCCCCTGGCTGACAAGACAATCAGCCGCATTGAAGCCGGGCTAAAGAAGTTCGCCGGGCAACCCTGGCCGATCATTAGTGAGATGTGGGGTGGTGCGGATCATAACCATCCGGTGACTGCGCCTCTATCCACCGTCGTCGCTAGCGGGGTACATCACGGCCTGGTGCAACCCTTCCTCGCCCAGCTTCGCTTCCAGAACGAGGCCCGCAGCGTAGCCGATCCGCTAGCAACGCTGACCACTGGCGACAACCAGTACGTGGTGCAACCGCAACCTTCCCTATACACCAACGGCTACAGAGGAGGTCGGCTGGGGATGATCAGCAGCTACTATTCGGCGGGCAGTGCCGATGGTCAGAACAACCACAACTTGACTGACCCACTGGCAACCATCACCACGATGGATCGTCACGCCCTCGTCACCCTGCCACTGATCGCCAGCTACTACAGTCGCGATGATGCCACCCGGCCAGCCAGTGACCCCTTGCCAACCGTGACGACAGAACCACGCTTCGGCCTGGTCAGTGCGCCGTCACCTTTCTTCACCGACTTTCACGGCACCGGCTCTAGTTTCGGCCCCAGCGATCCAGTACACACCGTCACTACCGGCTTTGTCGCCCCCTTCGCTATGGTATGCCCACCCTTCCTCTCAGGTTACAACGAAGGCGACCGCAATCAACTGCTGACCGATCCCATGACGACGCAGACGACGGGCTACAGCCGCCCCACACTAGTACACCCGGAAGGTTCGGTGCGTGTCGAGGACTGCTATTTTCGGATGCTTGACCCCGCCGAGATACAGCGGGCGATGGCTTTCGGTGACGACTACCAGATCACTGGCAACAAGAAGGAGCGCATTTACCAGCTTGGCAATGCGGTCACACCGCCGGTGATGCAACTGTTGGCCGAGCGATGCAGTGAGGTGCTGTAGGCATGATCATGCACAAGCCAACCAACCCGCAGCACATCTACGGCAGCCATGTTGCCAACTTCATCCAACCCTACTTGGGTTTGGTACTGGCAGGGGTCAAGCGGTTGGACAGCCGCCTGCACGCCACGCCGAAGCCGCCCTATGGCGTGCTGGCAGCTGGCGACGTGCTGAGTATTAAGGATGCGCTCGGCGGTATCGTGGCTGAGTGTGAAGTGTTGCACGTAGTTTGCCTTGAGCTTGATGTGGAGGGCTGGGCGACTATCGAGCGGTACAAGCCCGCCATCATGGGTACGGGCGAATACTGGGCAGGCAAAGCAGGCGCGAACTTTGCCACCCTCATCTGGTTGGGCAGCATTAGGCACTACGACGCTCCCGAACTCTACGACTTGCCCGCCGACCAAAGCTGGGCGGCCCCCCCGCTGGCCTGCCAACCGATAAGGAGATGGTGAGCAACATGATCATTACCTTGCCAAAACCAAAGAACAGTCTCAACACCAACCTGCGTACCCACCACTATCGGCGGTACGTCCAGGAACAGGATTACGCCTTGCTGGTGAGGGCCGCCCTTGCGGGCAAGCAGGTAGACTTCACCCCGCCGGTGGAGGTGAGGTACACCTACACCTACCCCACCCTCGCCCACTGGCTCGACCCCGACGCGGAGGTGGGGGCAGCTAAACCGATCCTTGACCAGATCGTGCGGGCAGGCGTGCTGCCCGACGACAATCGCAAGGTAATTCGTCGCCTGGTTAGCGAACCCGCCCGCCTAGATCGCGGCATCCGTGAGGCTACTTTGACCATCGAGATCGTGAGCTACTAGGAGGAGTCACTATGTTGAATGAGTCTATCGGCATACAAGTACCACTGGTGGAGGAACGGCCTAGCCACCTCAAACCAACTTGGTACGGCGGTAAGCGGCTAGTCCAATGCCGCACAGGGTACGCGAAGGGCGCGGTGTACTGTGGACGTGGCAAGGGTGGCGACATCCCTGCGCCGGGGGAATATGGCTGGCTGGGTAATCCGCATCCGATTGGTCGCCACTGTGCTGAGTGCAATTCCACCCACGTTACCGCCCGCGACACGCTTGAACCATACCGTGTCTACTTGCGTCGCAGACTGGCCGAAGACGAGGCTTTCGCTGCTGCCTTCGATGCGGTGATGATAGAGGCTGACAAGCTAGCCTGCTACTGCCCTGATCTCCACTGTCATACAGCAGTGATGGTTGAGGAGTGGGGCAGGAGGTTGATGGAGGCCGCAGATGCTACAGGAACATGACGCAACCTGTCCCCGCTGCGGGCAGGCAGGCAAGGCAGAGAACCCGCTTGGTTGGTGCAACCAGTGCTGGAACGCGGGCACGGATCGCTTGCTACGTGCCATCTTCGATCATCTATGTGAGCAGTGCAGGCGGCGGCGTGTTGACGAGGCGGGTTTGCTGTGCTGGGCCTGCCTAATCTTCACAGCAGGCCAAGCAAGTGGCCTATTCCCGCTCGTGCTACCGAGTTATGGTAAGCTCGCGGAGGTGGTGGCTGTCCGCAACCGCCTACATCACGCAGGCGTAACGTGGGAAGGTCACGCCGTCTACATCGGGGGGCGCGGCCCCTACACCGATTGGCCCGAAGATGAGGCGGTGCAGTCATGATTGACCAGGACGCACTCCGTTACCTAGTGGCCGCCGCTGCGCTGCTGGACGTACCGCTGGGCAACCTCTACCGCAAGCGCGGTCGGGCGAATGACGTGCGACTACTCGCAGCAGCGGCCTGGCTAATGGCTGGGGTAAGGTACAAGCAGGTAGATGCTATTTATCACCCACTCGGCACCTACGCTAATCGCAAGGCCGCACTGCGCGCCTACGCTGGTAGTCATAAGGATATGGTGTGGCGGGGTGTGTGCGCCGCACAAGTCATCAAGCCAGAACAGGCAGCGTATCTGTGGCAGGCAGCAAACAAGGAAGGAAGAAGATGAGCGAACGAACTACTAGTCACGTCTGTCCCGACGGAGCGGACTGTAACCATGGTGCAGAGGGGCAGCAGGCAGTGTGGCTGACCGTACCACAAGTACACCTCGTCGGCTACATCGTCGCTGTACCCAGCGGCTATCAGTACGCCGCCGATGCCCTCGGTGTAGAGTTGGCGCAACCGACCACAGGCACTAGGGGTGTGGCTCTTACCGAGCTGGCCGCCCGCTTCGCTGACCTGGGGCTAGACGTAGTGACCTTCAAGTACAGCAAGGTATAGAGAGAAAGGTACATCATGCAAAGAGACAACCTGCTGCTACCCATCATCCTGGTCGCTTGCTTCGTTGGTTGCGCGGTTGGCGTGGCTCTGCTCTGGCTGGCTGGCCGCGAGATCACCGCCACGATGATGAGCTTGGCTAAAGAACAGGCTGACCGATGAAGAAGTGGCTATGCCGAACGCAGGACGGTGGCTGTGGGCAGTGGGTAGCCGAGGTGGAAACGATCTCGGCGGCTGGCGTTGACGTGCCGCTGTTCAGACCTCGGCTGGGACTGCAACCCTTGATCGTGGGGCATATTACCACCGTGATCTGCGTCTGCGGCCACCCCACTGCCTGGACAGCCCCCTTGATCGGGGGCTGGCTGCTTGAGCAAGCCACGATAGCGATGCTGGTAAGGGAGAGGAAAGAAGATTGACCCACTTGCGTATAAGTAACCTCTTGACAAAGCGCACAGCTTATGCTATGATGTAAGTGGTGGCAGAGGACTGCGTATTTACTAGCAGAAATCGTCACAGCACTCATCTAGTACCAACGCACCGGCGTTGCAGCTACCCATTCGTGGGCGGCAGCAGCGTCGGTGCTTTTTGTTTGCCATCATCCTACCCTTCTCTCCTCCTGTCGGCGGGCTGGCTCGGCAATCCAAAAGTCGTCCCAGTCCGCTGGTAGGAAACAGTACACGAGGGGTGCCACATTATTGTTGGTGGCAGCAATTTGGCAGCGGGTACGCAAGCCGCTTGCAGGTTGGCAGGCGATGAGTACAAAGCGTGTGACAGATGGTGTTAATACCGCTCCATATATCTAGCATCGTAGGAACGAGTTGGCGAACAAGCAAGCATAGATGGGTGAACGCATTGGCGTACAAAAGCGCAAAGCTAAAGAGGTTGGAACAAGAAGCAGCGCGCATTGAAGTGCGACGGCGCAAAGCACTCTCCTACCATCTTGCTGGTCGCTCCTACCGTGAGATCGCTGAAATCCTTGATGTCGCGGTCGCTACCGCCCACGAGGATGTTAGCACGATGCTGGCCGAGATTGCCCAGCGCAACAACGAGCAGCTGGAGCAGGAGCGGGCGAAGGAAGCCGCACGGCTGGAAGATGCTCTCGGTCAGATGTACGACCAGATCGCCAACGTGCCGACCATGTACCTCTACGACGACAAGGGCAACATCCGTCACAATGAAGACGGCGAACCGTTGACCACCCCCTTGTATAAGGTGCAGCACTCAGCAGTTGAGAAGTTCAACCAGTTGCTTGACCGCAAGGCGAAGCTGCTCGGCCTCAACATGGAGCGTAGCGATCAAGGCGGTCAGACCCTCATCCTCAACATCGGGCGCGGGCAGGCGGGCAGCGGCAAATCAAGCGTCAGCGTAGCGGAGGCAGGCAGTGGCAGCGACCGAGGTTAACATCAATTTTGTGCCAAACAAGGATGGCGGCGGGCAGGAGCAATTCTTGAACCTGCCTGATGATGTTCCCATGCGCTCCCTGATGGGCGGGATCGGTAGCGGCAAGTCCACCGTTGGCGCATTCGCCATCGCTGAGTACGCTCTGACTTACAAGAACCGCAACATCATGGTGGTTGCCCCCACTTACGATATGCTGACCATCGCTACCCTTGAGAGCCTGCGGTACTGGCTACCTGATGCAGTGATCAAGAGTTACTCAACACAGAAGGGCAGGATGGAGCTTATCACTGGCTCGGTGATCTGGCTGCGCTCGGCCACCAACCCGCAACGCCTGCGCGGGCCGAACCTTGATGCGGCTTGGATTGACGAGGCGGCATTGGTCAGCGAGGAAACGTGGCTGCTCACGTTGGGTCGTGTGCGGGTGCTACGCGAGGGTGCCGACAAGTCCCCCTCGTTTGTGCAGATCACCACCACCCCTAAAGGCCGCAACTGGATTTACAAGCACTTCGTCACCAATGCCACTCCTGAACACAAGCTAATCAATATGCCGACCGAGGAGAACCGGGGCAACCTGCGCCTCGGCTATATTGAGACGCTGAAGGCCAGCTACACCGAGGACTTCGCCGACCAGGAACTGGGGGGCAAGTTCGTTACCTTTTCGGGCCTCGTCTACCGCGAGTTTGACCGTCAGGTACACACCTTTACCCTGAAGCAGGGCGAGGCGTGGGTGCAGCGGCACCGCTTCCAGCAATATGTGGCAGGTGTGGACTGGGGTTATACCAACCCTGGCGTGATAGAGGTCTTTGGCGTTGACGGTGACAGCAATATGGCAGGGCTGGCTGAATACTACAGCCGCCGCCTCATGTTGAACGGTGAGGGTGACACCTGGCTGCATCGAGCGCAGCAGGTGGATGCAGCGTACCCTGGCATTGTGTTCGTCTGCGACCCCTCAGAGCCACAGAATATTGAGTTGTTCCGCAACGCTGGGCTGGATGCGCGGCCTGCCATCAACGACATTCAACCCGGCATTAGCGAGGTTGCCAGCCGCCTCAAGGAGCAGAACACTGGTAGCTTTGGAATCCAGTTCTCCACCGCCTGCGTCAATGCCCTCGCAGAGTTCGAGCAGTATCACTATGCTGACCCGAACGGCACCCGCAACGGCAACGAGAAGCCAGTGAAAGAGAGTGACCACGCGATGGATGCCACCAGATACGCCGCCATGTATGTGGCTGGCGCAGGCAAGCAGCCGACCATCTACACAGGTGTGCCGATCATCCTCGGTGCGACTAGCGTAGGCAGCAGGAGACGATAGTGGTACAGCGGCGCGCACAACGTTATACACGAGCAGGCAAGCAGCTTGGCGCGGTCGAAAGACCCATTGCTGGCGCGGTCGCTACTCGTCAAACCCAGCCTGGCTACGTGGTGGGGCAAGCCACCACCAACTACTTCGTGCCTCGTACTATTAGTACGATGGGGCAGGTTGACCGCTCTCGGCTCTGGCTCTATGCCGGTAGCCCAGAGCGGATGCTGCAAATCCTTGCCGCGATTATGCCAGAGGTGTCGCAAGCCATCTGGAACGTGCTACGCTCGGTGCAGCGCGGGATGCGGGTGTTGGTTCGTGACGACGCGGGCAACAGTGACCAGCAAGGGCAAGCGATTGCCGACGAGATCATTGCCCGCGTCAACCCCTACGGCGGGGGTATCCAAGCGGTGGTGGGTGGTATCTTCCGTAGCATCTACACGCAGGGTGCAGCTTGCGTCGAGTTGGTGCCGACCGAGAACCTGCGTGATGTGGCCGATATCGTGGCGGTCAACCCCTCGAGTATCTACTTCCGCACCGCCGCAGACGGCAGCCTTGCCATGCACCAGTTTCAGATAGCCCCCAAGACCACAGACCAGGCTACCCCCTTCGCCAACTACGTGCCGCTCAACCGTAACCTCGTCTGGTACGTCCCCTTCGATGCAGCGACCGACGACCCTTACGGACAACCGCCTATCCTGCCTATCATCAACGAGGCACTGGACAACATCGGCTTCCTAGATGACTTGCGCCGCTTTGCCCATGTCGGTGCGTGGGGTCATCTGGATGTGTCGGTCAAGAGTGATGCCCTGATCCAGGCCGCGCCAGCTAAGGTCAAAGCCGACCCCACTGGACGCTTGATGCACGACTACTTGCAGGCGTTTGTGGATGAGGCCAAGAGCTTGTTTGACCAGCTCAAGCCCGACGAAGTGCCAGTACACACGGACAACGTGACAGTCAGTAACATCCCTGGCGGGGCAGGCGTGCAGCTAGAGCCGATCATCAGGCTCTACGAACGGCGTGGAGATATGGCAGTCAAGATGCCCCCCTTCCTGATGGGTCATTCCGAAGCAGCGACCGAAACGATGGCAAAGGAGCAACACCGCGTCTTCGCCAGTGGCATGGAGACAGTGCAGCAAGTGGGGGCGGGGGTATTGGCCGCTATGCTCACCACAGGCTTGCGCTTGCGCGGCCACCTGACCCATGTCGAGGTGACGTTCGAGGCGGTGAAGACTACTGACCGCCTGATAGACGCTCAATCTCAGCAGTTGGAGATTGGCAATGTGGTCGCTATGCGCGACCAGGGTTGGATTGACCAGGACGAAGCCAGCTACCGCATGACTGGCAGCGGCCCAGTCGCCGCTGCCCCTACGCCTACCCCGCCAGCCCGCCCGACAGCTACTCTGGGAGATGCCACTCGCCAGTTGGAGACGCGCGCCCTACACGCAAGCAAGCCGCAAACAGCGCACGCACTCGAAGATCATCTTACCCAGGCACTAGCGCACTACTTCCGCTTCCTCGCCAGCCGTCAAGCTCTGGCAAGCAAGCGGGCCATTGATCAGCAGGGTGCGACGCAGGGCGATCAACAGGCGGCGGCTGCGCTGCTGACCAGCCTGCTGCTTGACTACATCCCTGCTAGTTACGACGACTTTGGCAGGCAGGCAGCGCAGGGTGTTGGTGGTGCCTGGGATGCGGCAAGCTGGGACGCTGAGAGCTACGCCAATGAGCGGGCGCAGCTAATCAACAATGCTACTTGGCGCATGGCAGAAGCAGAGCAGGAGCAGGGGATCAGTTTGCGTGAGGTGCTGCTGGCAATGGCGACCGTGCGGGCTGCTGTGATCGCCCAGAACGAGGCGGCCAACTTGCATCAGGTAGCCACCGCCGCCGCCTACCAGCAGAACGGTGTTAGCCTGGTACGCTGGCAGACGACCAGCGGCAACCCCTGCCCTACCTGCCTTGCCAACGCAGCCGACAAGCCGCGCAAGCTAGGGGAGGCGTTCAGCAGCGGCCACAGCAGTCCTTTGGCCCACGTCAATTGCCAGTGTGAGCTTGAGCCGGTCGAGGAGGCGAAGTGATGGCCGATAACAGCACCGTCTACTACACGCGGGGCTTCAGTGTCCCTGCCAACATCCACAGCGTTGCCGACCAGGTGACGATGACCCCAGCGGTGCGGGCCTTCCTCGGCACCGCTGGGGCTGCCGACCTTGAGCGCATCAACAGCACGAGGGCGCGGGGGCCGCTCAAGGCGGGGGAGTTCTACACCTTCGTGGCCGACGTGACCAACAACTGGCCCGATACGGCTGGCACGGTGATGAGCGTGCCGACGCTTGCCAACTATGCCAGCAACTTCGGGGGCGGGCGCGGGCTGTCGTTGTTGCTCGGTCATGAGGTGCAGATGGTGGCGGGGCGCAGCTACGACGCAACGGTGGCCGATGTGCTGGGCGAGGGCGGCAAGCCGCTGGACAACGGCTATGGTGAAGCCGTCAAGAAGCTGATGGTGAAGTTCTATATGCCCCTCGGTGTGCGCTTGCCCAACGGTCAGTCCACCGACGATGTGGCGCGGCAGGTGGAGACCGGGGTGAGCAGTGATGTGTCGCTCGGCTTCTGCTTTGACCGAGGCACCTGCACCATCTGCAACCGCGAGTTCCTGGCCGGATGCAAGCATATGCCGATGCTTGACTACGATGGCAAGACCTGCTACGTGCGGGTGATGGACGGTAAGGCGGTCGAGGCCAGCATTGTCCACTTCCACGCCACGCCACAAGCCTACATCCAGCGGGCGCAAGCACTGGCTGCGTCCGGCGACCTCAACGCTTCGCAGCAGCGGCAGCTTGAGGATGTTTATCAAGTCCGCATCTTCAACCGTTATGCAGTACCTAGCGAAAGGATCACGCCGATGGCTAATGAAGTAACCAACCCCGCCCCTGGCCCGCAGCCGGAGGCAACTACCAACCCTAACCCGATCCCTCTGATCGTCAAGGGGGTGCAAGAACGGATGATGGCGCAACTGGACGGTGAGGCGCAGTCGCAGCTAGCAACCGTGCTGGCCCAGCTGACCGGCACCAAGCAAGCCCTTGACGAAGTGGCCGAACAATACTGGACGGTCAGCAACGCAATCAACACGATCATGGCCCTGCTGGGGGCATCCACCCAGCAGCAGACCAAGGTTGCCGAAGCCGCCTACAACGGTGTGCTGACCAACGCCTTCGGTGCGAAGGTAGAGACCAGAGCGCAGGCAATGGAGCAGGCGACTGCTCTCAAGCGGCAACTGAGTGACCTGACCAACCAACTTGCAGGCGTGCGGTCAATCGTCGGCGACGGCGACCTTACCACGAACCTGCGTGAGCTTGAGAACCGTGCCAAGCAGGGTGACGCTTACATGGGTCGCCTGTTGCAAGAGGCAGGTGAGGCGCACGTGCGGGCCTTCAACGCCCCTGCTCCTGACTTCCTCAAGCGACTGACGATCAATGAGCTTGAGCAATTCACCACGAACTGCGACGAGGCGGCCAAGCGCAACCTTGACCCCGCAGGGCAGGCAGGCAAACGGCAGACTGCCGACACGCCGCAAGAATTGCCCCATCCGACCAAGCCAAACAACACGCCTCTTGAGGCGTATCAAGTGAGCGGCTCCCGCCGCTAAAGGAGATCAACATGGCTAATCCTCGTAACCAGGCTTCCCGCCAGACGGTCAAGCCACTGCGTGAGACGTTCGTCGCCGATAGCACCACCTTGCCTTTCACCGCAGGGGGTGGCCCAGGCGCGCCCTTCAATCATGGCACAGCCAAGTACGGCTACGCGGTCGCTGCCCTTACTAGCGGCACCGTCGGTCTGCCCGCTGCCACCACCACTGGCGTGCTAGTCGGTCGGCTTGAACTAATCGAGAGAGACCAGCGTTGTACCGTGCTGGTTGGCCCCAACATCTTCGTCCCTTACACCAACGGCACCGTTACCAACACCGTCAACGTCGGCGATGCGGTCGTCTGTGACGAGTACGGTCTTGCTAAGACCGACACCACCAGCAAGGCACGCGGCAAGGTCGTCAGCAAAGACACCACTGCTGGCACCGTCGAAGTCCTCATCTAAAGGAGCGGGCGCACCCGCAAGGAGCAAGAAATGGAAACTGCACTTATCAACAACACGCGCGTGTTCCCGAAGGAAATGATCGCGGGTTACAAGAACCCTCAGCAAGCCGTGAGCTTCTTTCGTCGCGCGATTGCTGAAACCAACGACCAGAATGAGCAAGGCGGCAGCATCAGTGCGTGGCTAGAACGCCAGTTCCCGATTGATCAGTACCCTGAGCGCAAGCTACCTAATGGCACGGCTCTCAGTGGGCTTGAGTTTACCCTGATGGGTCTCGGCATCAAGACCCGCAGCATCCCTGATCGTGGCATCTGGTCAAGCCACATTCGTGAGTTCTTGGACAGCGAGAACGCCACTGTCAACTACGCCCTCTTCCAAGAGTATGTAGCGGTACAGCAGACGGTGATCGCCCCGCTCGGCCCTAACTTCCTAGCCAACGTGGTGGGGTTGCAGGTACCGTTCACTGGTACTGGCTTCCAGGTGCCAGTGTTCAACCCCTCGCAGAGTGATCGGCAGATGTTCCGCATTGCAGAAGGTAGCGAAATCCCGCTTGTCACTATGCCCTTCAACACTAAGGCGATCCGTCCCTTTGTCTATGGCAAGGGGCTGGAAGCCAGCTACAACGCCCTGCGTCGCAGCACTTTTACTGTCGAGGCGTTTGGCCTGGAAGTGCAGCTGGTGGAGATGCAATCACAGCTTGACCGTGCCCACGCTGCTGTGGATGTTGCCATCAACGGTGATACCCAGTACGGCGGTAGCACTGGCGCGGCCACCAGCGTCAATCTCACTACCCTTGATCCAGCTACTACTGCGGGTAACTTCACCGCCAAAGCCTACAATGCCATGATGACGCGCGGTCACACCAACAATGGATGGTACGACTGGGACGTAGTAGTGGGCAACGAGGCTAGCCTCGCCATCCTGCTCAACATGACAGGGCTGCCTAATGGGTTCAGCCCCTTTGTCAACCTGCCCGCTGGCCCTAACTCGCCCCAGAATGTGGCCTTCGTGCGCGAAGCAGGTGCGTTCAGCCCGCTCCACATGATCCCTATGTCCACCGTACCAGCTAACACCGTCGTCTTGATGTCCTCGCGCTGGGGCATTATCGAGGGTGTGGAGCAGGGTGGCAAGATACAGGAGCGCGAACGTGTCATGTCCAACCAGATGGAGCGCATCTACATGACGGAGAGTATCGCCACTGGCGTGTGGCATCCTGGGGCTATCCTCGTCGTCAATCTTGGTGCTTAGTTCATAACGAAGAAGGAGCATGACAATGACAGACAACCAAATCACCCCGAAGCCAGAGGTTGAGCAGGCAACCACCCCGAAGCCAGAGGTTGAGCAGGCAACCACCCCGAAGCCAGAGGTTAAGCAGGCAACCACCCCGAAGGATTGCATCTTCGTCAAGGTCACAAAGCAGATCACCATCACCAGCGAAGATCAGTTGCACCCGCTGATGCAGCCGAACGACCCCAACAGCCTCAACGAACAGGGCCAACCAACCAAGAAGGTGAGCGACGACTACAAGCCCCAGCTTGCCTGGGCGCAACCAGTCGGAGAAGCACCTTATGCGTACAACGAGATTGTGATCTGCCCAGGGCGGGTTGTGCTTGTCTACGGTGGGAATGAGCGCATCAAGGACAAGCTCACCACCAGCGAACTGGTGCGCTGTGAGCAGAACGGCAAACTGATCTAAAGGTAGGAGGGCAGCAGCGTTGAGCGACATCATCACTTCAGCCGACTATGACAGTGTGCGGGGGCTGCTGGGGGTAACATCCCAGCAGCTACCGACCACGACGCTTGACCTGTTGCCCTTCCACCCTGCCGCCGAGCTTCAGATCAAGGGCTGGGTGCCAAACTGGGCAACCCTTGTGGGTGACGATCTCATCCACCTGAAGTTGGCAGTGGTGGCACAGACAGCCATTAACGCGATGGCCCAGACCGCGACCAGCACCTACGAGAGCGAACAGTTTGGCGACTACCGCTACAGCAGGGGCAAGTCGGCACTCAGCATTGAGGAGAAGCGGGCCAGCTTGCTGGCTCAAGTCGCCAGCGAGATCGGGGCGATTAGCGGCTTTGCTTCGCCCCCGCCAGTGGGGATGCAACTGGCCTCGCCCTACGACACCGCTACCGCTGACCGTGACGGTGGTGCGGCGTTCATAAGGCGGTGGTGGGGATGAGCATACTCGACCTACTCAGGGGGCAGGCAGGCGAGAACGTTACCTTGCAGCGTAGCAGTGGCACCCTGCGAGTCCACCTTGCCAGCTTTCGTGGGCGTGGTGGTGAGCAGGACACGATAGCGGGTGAGGTGGCCAACGGCGTGTTGAGGCTGCTCTGCTTGCCAGACGTGGACTTGCACGACAACGACATCATCATCCGTAGCGATAACACTCAGTGGCAGGTAGTAGGGCCAGGGATGATGCTGGGTGGCGGTCGCTACCGCGAATACAGCGTTAGGAGCTACTAAGCGTGCCTTACGACACACCCAACCTCGACGGCTACTTCGCAAGGTTGCGGGGTATGCCGAAGCGTACATCTGACCAGGTGCAACAAGCAGGCGGCGAATTGGTCCAGGCGATGGCTACTGATGCCCAGCGAAACCATCCCTATACCAACCGCAGCGGCCTGCTTGAGCAGAATACCATGCCTACAGTGATGCGGGTAGACGACAAGACGGTGGAGTTCGGTGTGTATGTGGGCAAAGCAGCACGGTCGCCTCGTGGCTACTACTACCCCTGGCGGGTAGAGAACGGCTGGGGCAACCGCTTCACCTTTTTGAAGCCAGCCCGCGACCGCGCCCTCGGCGCAACCAAAGCAAGAATAGCGAGGATCACGCCCAAATGACAGCCCCCGCCACCGTCGAGCAAGCAGTCAAGCAACGCCTTGAGGCTGATAGCCAGCTAATGGCGATCCTCACTGGTGGGGTGTGGACGACCCGCCAGCCGCTTGAGAATATGGCAAGTGTGCGCGACGATGCGGGCAGGGGCCAGCTCAAGCCGCTAGCGGTGATCGTGCCAGGGCCACCGATCATTGAGGATCAGTTCCAGGCCGACGTGATGGGGGTGCTGGCCCGCACCTTCAGCGTCTATCTCTACCAACCAGGCCCAGGCTACGAGGTGGTCAGTGTGGCAGTTACGCACGTCGAGCGCGTCCTACAGGCAGGCAGGCTGCCTAACACCAGTAACTATACCTGCCAGTCGCCAATGAAGATGCCTGACGAACCCGCCGCTATCGAGCAATCGCTACAGTTTGCCAGCCTGGTAGTGTCGCGCTGGCAAGTAGTAACAAGGAGAATAAGCTAATGCAAGATGTCAAGTACCTGTACAGTAATCGTCGCACCATTGAGGCAGGCGGTCAGACCCACGTCTTCGACCAGGCCACCGCCCACACCGTAACCATGACCAACGAGGCCGCCCAAGAACTGTTGAACGGCCCCCACGCTGACGAGTTCGAGATCGTACCTGTTGCCGCCGCCCAGCCCAGTCTGAAGGGCCGTAAGGCTAGCGACACTGAACAGCCGGGCGTAGAACCGGCAAAGGAGCAAAACAATGGCTAACCCCGCCCCGATTGACTTCAGTCTCTACCCCTTCGGCTTCGCCTCTTGCACCGCCTACCTGAACCCTGGTGGTGCCTACGTGCAAGCCGCCAGCGTCCCTGGTATGCTCGGCCCCTCCGTCAAGAAGGCCACGCACAAGACCACAAGTAAGAACAATGAAATCTACGGCAACGACGCACTTGAGCGCAACTCTGCCCGCGTCGAAGGCGAGATGATTACGCTTGAGATGGAAGGCGCGGTCAACGATGCTTGGCTCTCCTTCGTCACTGGCAAGCTCTTTCGCGTGGCGGGTACCGCGCCAGCACGCAAGGCTTTGTCTGGCAACTATCGCGGACAGAAGGCCCCGACCATCTGCTTGGTACTGATGGCCCAAGACGACGAGAAAGGCAGCACCATGTACGGCTTCTACAAGGGCCGTTGCGTTAACCTGCCTGAAGTGATGGCAGAATACATGAAGTTTGGAACTGTCCGAAAGTTGGACTTTGCTATCGAGCCAGACAAGACCCCCGATGCCATGTTCCTACGCACGGTCGCTGTTGAGGCGGGCCTCACCGCCCTTGACCCCACCGCTGCCCCCAACCTGACCGAACTGGCGACTACGCCGAGCTAGGGACTAGCCTACATACCTACAGCAAGCAAACGACCCTCCCTTCGGGGAGGGTAGCAAGAGGAGAAGATGAACGTGGACGAACAGGAACAAGTGGTCAACCCACTCAAGGGCTTCAAGGATGTAAAGGTAGGAGGGCAACTGGTCGAGGTTGGTGGTAAGGGTAGTGGTAACTGGCAGTTTGAGGGAGCGGTCTATATGCCGCTTCAGCGTGTAGCTGGACATACCAACCAGTACCGCTACTTCGAGGAGGATACAGAGCTAATCTTTACCATCGAGCGGGCCACCCCGCTGATGATGGCTCACAACGGCACCATCCCCAACCCCCTTGCCAACCTGATCGTCTCGCTGGACAAGGCTGGTAAGCGGCTGCAACGCCGCAAGGAGCAGAAGCTGGACACGGCTGAGGTTGAGGTAGAATTGCGCGCACTTCTGGAGCAGCAAGCGACCGAGGACGTAAACATGGCTTATAGCTTCGCCATCGCTGCGGTGAAGTCGATCAAGGGGTTGGATGGCCGCGAATACAGCGGGCTGTACGACGACCGTGACCCCGATGCCCCGGCTGCCACTGCTGATGAGTTGCCCCTCAGCTTGCTACCCGCCCACGCCATCAACAAGATCAACGCTTTGCTCCAGACCGACATTGATCGGATCATGCTCTACTTTCGCTAAGGCAAGCAGGCAAGAACTCTATCGTCTCTACCGCCTCAGCCAATCGACCCGACGGTCGCCCAGCGACTTGCTACTAGGGGCCACCGAAGCAACCGCCAGCCCATACACAGCCTACTGCGTAGACGATGCGATCATGTTGGCGGGCGAGGGCTTGCAAGGCGAGATTGACGAGCGCATGAGTGAGCGGGACGAAGAGGGCAACCCTGTCAACGATTATGAATGGGTCTACCGCGAAGTGATGCAGATAGAACTCAGCCCCGCCGAGAAGCGCAGGGCCAGGGCCGAGCAGGAAGCAAGAATGTACGCCCGCACACGAGGCTAACCGATGGCTGATGAAATCCGCTCAACGTTTGTAATAGAGGTTACAGACAAAGGCTCAATCGCCCAGGTTGAGTCGGCCATGCGTGGTTTCGTGCAGAAGGTGCAAGGTTACTCGTCGCAGGTGGATGGTGCATGGGCGGCGGCTGGCAGCGGGGTGCAGGGCTTTGGCGGCGAGATCGCCAAAGTGGACGCGCAAGCCAAGACCCTGGCTGGCTCGATCAGTGCCTCGGCCACCAAAGCCAGTGGCGACTGGGTGGCGGCTGCCGTTACGCTGGGGGCTAGCGGGGCGGTCATCGCGGGGGGCCTCAAGTCGGCAGCGGCAGCGTTCGTAGAGTTCGATACTGGCCTCAACAACATCTTCAGCATCGCGCCACAACTGCGGGCGCAGGCGGGGGAACTGACCGCCCAGATCAACCAGCTAGCCCAGCAGATGGGCAAGTCCCCCACCGACCTCGTCAACGCCCTTTACAACATCATCTCAGCAGGCGTGCCAGCTTCGCAGGCGATGAGCTTCCTGGGCGAAGCCAGCAAGGGCGCGGCGGCTGGTCTCACTACCGTTGACACGGCGGCGGGCGCGTTGACCGCCGTGCTCAACGCCTACAGCAGTGGGGTGGATCGGGTCAAGCTGTCCACTGACGACCTTGCCCGCGTCAACAACGTCGCCTTCCAGACGGTGGCCGACGGCGTTGTTACCTATCAGCAGTTCAGCGCAGGCATTGGCACCGTCGCGCCAATAGCATCGTCCACTGGTGTGTCTATAGAAGAACTGGGCGCGGCGGTTGCCAACCTGACCCAGAAGGGGGTATCGAGTGGCGCGGCCTTTACCCAGGTCAACGCGATCATCTCGGCTCTGGTTAAGCCGAACACCGACATGGCAGCCGCCTTGAAGCAAGCGGGCTACGAGAGCGGCGTGATGCTGCTCAAGACCGAGGGGTTGGCTGGCGCGCTCAGCTTCCTCGCCAAGCAGTACCAGACCAACGAATCAAAGGTTGCGGCTATGCTCGGCGACCTGCAAGCGGTGCAGGGGGCGGCTGGTCTGGCGGCCAGCGGCACGCAGAGCTTCACCGCAGAGCTTGACAAGATGGCAACCGCTTCGGCCAACGGTGGGGCGGCCAACAACGCGCTGGCGGAGCAGACCAAGTCGGCGCAGTTTGCCATTGACCAGGCGAAGGCCGCCGTCAGTGTGGCGGCGCAGGAAATAGGCGCAGTGCTAGCCCCGGCTATAGTCTCGGTGGCTGGCTTCGTCAAGGGCATGGCCGGGGCTTTCCAGCAGTTGCCGGGGCCGATCCAGACCTTGATCGTGGTAGGCACCGCCCTCGCTGGCGGCCTGCTGCTCATTGGCGGCGCAGTAGCGGTGATCCTCCCTGGGCTAGGGGCAATCGCAACGGTGGCGGGGGTGGCTGGCACCGCCATCGCAGCTATCGCCAGCCCGGTGGTGATCGCGGTCGGCCTGATCATCGGCGCGTTCGTTCTCCTGCAAGGGGCGGGCGTGGACGTGATCGGCTTCTTCGTCGACCTACCGGGCAAGATACTCGGCGCAATTGGTGGCCTCGGCAGCATGATCGGCGGCGCGCTCAAGTCGGCTAGCGATAGCATCGTCAATTTCTTCGTCGACCTCGGCGCACAGGCGATCAAGTGGGGTGGCGACCTGATCGGCAACTTCGTCAAGGGGGTGATCAGCTCCATCCCGATCCTGGGCGACGCGATCATGGGCGTGGGCGGCATGATCAGCGACCTGATGATGCCACACTCGCCACCAAAGTTCTTCCCAGGCGTGACTGAAGCGGGCCGCAAGCTGATCGAGGAGTACGGCAAGGGGATTAGCAGTGCCGACATCTCGTTCGTTGACCAACTCGGTAGTGCCATTACCAGCCGCTTCCGCACGATCATGGGGCCAAAGGCTTCGGATAGCTCCATCCTCGCCAGCGTCTTCGGTGTGCAGAGCGATGTGACGCAGGCAATCGAGGCCATGCGGCAGGGTGGCGACATCACCGACGCGGTGGTAGGCCGCATCAACGCCAAGCTGGGCGAGTCGGGCAAGCTGGTCGGCGAAGTTGTCACGGCCTACCTGCAACTCGAACAGGTAGAGATGCGAATTACCCAGTTGCAGCAAGACAAGGCAGGGATCGACGCATATCTTGAAGAACAGATTGTAAGCACAAACAACAAGATAGCACAGCAAGAGCAGCTAAAGATTGAGGCGGCGGCACCATACAATGCGTTGCTCGGTGTAGCGGCTGGGTTTCAGGAGCGCATCACGGAGCAGCTCACGGAGCAAGCAGAAAAGATGCAGCCCCTCAAGCGCGCGCTTGAGGAAGCGAACGGCCATCTGACCGATGCTAAGTACAATTACACCAAGATCAAGGACGAGCTTGGCGACATCAATGAGGCTGAAGGCCGTGACCTTGCCCAGTTGAAGGCTAAAGAAGAAGTACAGGGTAACATACTCGCTAACCTGGACTTGCAGACGCAACAGATTACGGCCCAGGCCGACCTGGACAGCCGGTTCGCCAACAAAGTTGTGCGCGGCGACCAGAAGTTGGAGCGGGAAGAAAACAAGGCGTGGAACGTCGAGAAGAAGCAGTTGCAGGAAGCGGTCAACGCGGCCCAAGCCAGTGGGGACAAGGACGCGTTGAAGGCGGCCAAAGACCGCCAAGCCGCCGAGCGTGAAGCTCACGATCAACGCCTGACCAACATCCGCAACCAGATGGACATTGATCGTGATGCGGTCGCGGACATCAAGGCAGCCGAGGAAGACAAGCTCCAACCGATCAAAGATCAGCAGCTTGAGGTCAAGGCGACCAACCTGGGCTACAAGGATCAAGAGCTTGCGATCAAGCAGGGGGCGCAGGCCCAGCGTGATAGCCTCGAACCGGCAAGGGCTGCCGCCGAGCAAGCCGAGAAGGATGCAGCACGGGCGCAGGCGAACGCGCAGTACAAATACGACCTTGAAAATCGTACCCTGACTACGCTGAAGGAACAACAAGCCCAAAATCAGGCGGGCATGGCTGATATCACGGCCCGCAGAACAGCGGCAGTGAAGCCGTTCGATGATGTGATCAAGCAGTTGGATGCAGATCGCAAGAGTTTCACCGAGAGCGAGACGCTTACCAACAAGGCCATCGACGTACAGATCAACAAGCTGGGAGCGATCAAGACCCAGAAGCAAGAAGTGCTAGCGATAGCCAACAGCAGGCTGGCGGTAGAGAACAAGGTCGTCGATGCGATCAACCAGCAAGCTGCCGCCGTTGCTGCGGCTGCGGCTGCCGCCACCAAGCAGGCCACCAGTGCCAAAGCCAAAGCAGCAGCCGCAAAGGAGGAGTACAAGCCTCTCACGCAGGAGATAGACAAGATTGCTGGTAAAGAGGACGTAGAGAATGCCAGCTATGCAGGCAAGGCCGATAGCCTGCGCCAACAGAGAGAAGCAGCGCAGGCTATCGGCAACACTGGCGCGATCAATATGCTGGATCGCGCTAAGGCCGACTTGGATGCCACCCACAAGACGATCATTGCCAACCTGACCAGCCAGCGAACCGTGTGGAGTACGGCCCTGAAGCAGGCACAGAGCGATGCGCTGACTGTGCCAGAGGCGTACAACCAGGCGGCTGCTGCTCTGAAGAAGGGGGCCAGCGACGCAGCGGGCATTACCATAGAGAGTATGCAACGTGCGGGCCAGATCGGTAGCCAGCAAGCTAGCTTTGCCAGTGGCGAGCGGGCCGACGATAGCAAATACGAGGCCGACCAGGCAGCGATCAAGCGGGCGGCAGCGATCAACCAGGCGAAGTTGGCGGCGGTTCACGACCTCGACGCTCAGGGCGACCGGCTTGCCAACGATCTTAAGAACGAGGAACTCGTAAGGCTCAAGGCTTCGGTTGGAGCCAACGCCCCCAGCCAAGCCGACTTTGACCGTGACAGCCGCAAGGCACTGGGGGCGATCCCCACCAACGATGGTTCTCGTGCATTGGCGCAGAGCGTCGGTCAGGAAGTGCTTGACCCCAAGACCACTGAGCGGCTGAATGCGCTGCAAAATGTCAATCCCGAACGCTTCAAAGAGCTTAATGAAGCGTTGAGGAACTTGAGCTTGCAGGGCAAGGACACCAGCCAGGCTGTGGCCGAGTTGCAGCCGCTGCTCAAGGCTATCGGTCTGCCTGACCAAGATGCGGCCTTCTTGTACCAGACTGGCTACAAGGGTGGCAATGCCGTACCGACGGGTATGAAGGAAGGTTTCACGGCTGGCAGGGAGGACGTGCGTAAGGCGGCTGCCTACCTCAGCGAGATAGGGGTGGGCATAGCCGACGGTCTCAACTCCACCAACCCCTCAGTCAAGTCAGCGGCGCAGACCGTCGCTAATGCTGCGGCAGGCGAGTTCGCCGCCAAGCTCGCCCCTACTCTCGGCCTCGCCCAGGGAGCGGGGTACGGTGGCAGTGTGGCGACCGGCATCGGGGGCAAGCAGGGCGAGGTGCAGACTGCCAGCAGTGGGGTGGCGACCGCAGCCAGTAATCCGCTGCTGAACCTGTTCAAGACTTTGCCCTTCACCCTGCCGATGACAATCGCGATGCAGAGCATGACTGGGGCGGCAGACCAGGCTATCGGCTATGGTGCGACCGGCTCGACTTTCGGCACGACTAGAGCAACCGCCATAGTCCACCCCTTCACCTCTTTGTTCAGTAGCAACCCGCTGACCGCCAGCTTCGGCACCGCGCTGGACAACATGATCGGCACCGCCAACAGTGCGCTGGGTACGACGGCTGGCTCCTCGACAGTCACGGGTGGCATGGCAACCAACGTCAGGGATGGCTTCAACTTTGTATTTGGCGGCACCCCCTTCGCCAGCTTCGGCACCGCACTGGACAAGGCAATCAAGCTCGGCACGGACAAGGTCGGCACCAGTTCGGCGGGGGCTGGTCACGACATTGGCGATGCACTGGGGGCTGGTATCAATGCAGGTATTGGCGGCTGGGTAGGCGGGATAGTCAAGAGCGTGACTGGCATAGTAGATGCTGCGGTCAAGGCGGCCAAAGACCATGCCGAGATACACTCACCCTCGCGCTTGATGGAGCGAGAGGTTGGCACCCCGCTCGCCCAGGGCGTGATCGCAGGCATCACCGGTCAGCAGGGGGCGGCAGCCACCGCTATGCAGA
>Ga0123338_10000815_pt1 | contig 30930 bp, 21 predicted proteins | sample grotaG_FD_89793 | JGI IMG/M metagenome (GOLD analysis project Ga0123338, IMG submission 89793) | Glacier valley bacterial and archeal communities from Borup Fiord, Nunavut, Canada, to study Microbial Dark Matter (Phase II) -... | ecosystem: Environmental > Aquatic > Freshwater > Ice > Glacier ...
GCACCCTGCCAGTAGAGTAAGTGCGTACGCTTCGATGGTGCCGATTGTCGATTAGTTACCCGCTTAGTCAACATACTGCCTCTCACGTCGAATGAGATACCCCGCTGCGCTGTGCGGGTCAACTGTTTATGGTTCGCTCAATCAGGACCGGCCGCTTGCAAGCGTTGCCCGCAGGTGATGACAAATTACCATCAGGCGCCTGAGGTATTTTCGCAGATTGTCGCAGCCCCGAACTTCCCGTAAGCCCTCATAATTTCTTGTCAGGCCCGCACCGATGTTAAACTTCGGCCATCCTCACCGTGTCGTGAGCCGGAAGCCGATGCTCTTTCATCTATGGCCATTCACGTCGCCCTCAATCATAAAACCCACTATCGATATGACCGCAGCATCAATCTCGGTCCCCAAACGGTTCGGCTCCGCCCGGCCCCCCACTGCCGCACTCCCATCCTTGCGTACTCGCTAAAGGTTCATCCAGCAAAGCATTTCATTAACTGGCAGCAGGATCCGCAGGCCAACTATCTGGCCCGCTTGGTCTTCCCGGAACCCACTACCGAATTTTCGGTTGAGGTGGATCTGGTTGCTGAAATGGCAGTGTTCAATCCGTTCGATTTTTTTCTGGAACCGTATGCCGAGAATATTCCTTTTGCCTACGAGGCGACCCTGGAACGTGAGCTTCGGCCCTTCCTGGAAATAGAACCCGCAGGGCCTAAACTGGCGGCCTTCGTTGCTGCCCTGCCGCGTGCCAGCACTCGTTCGCTTGATTATCTGGTCGATCTGAATCAGCGCGTGCAGCGGGAAATTGCATATGTGATCCGCCTGGAACATGGCGTCCAAACGTGTGAAGAAACGCTGGCGCTTCGTACAGGTTCCTGCCGCGATTCTTCCTGGCTGCTGGTACAGGTCCTGCGGCAGCTTGGTCTTGCGGCTCGCTTTGTTTCGGGTTATCTGATTCAACTGACTGCTGACGTAAAGCCGCTCGAAGGTCCTGCCGGAGCGAGCACCGACTTCACCGATCTTCACGCCTGGGCCGAAGTCTTCCTCCCCGGCGCGGGATGGATCGGGTTCGATCCCACCTCGGGTCTGCTCGCGGGCGAAGGCCACATCCCACTTGCCTGCACTCCGGATACCGGTAGCGCGGCGCCCATCTCCGGCCTGCTCGATTTTTGCGTCACCACGTTTCACCACGAAATGTCGGTCCGGCGCATTCTGGAATCGCCGCGCGTCACCAAGCCCTATACCGATACTCAATGGAACGCCATCGAAGCGCTCGGCCACAAAGTAGACGCTGAGTTGCAGGCGGGCGATGTGCGCCTGACCATGGGCGGCGAGCCGACGTTCGTCTCGCTCGATGATCCGGACGGTCCCGAATGGACCAGCGCCGCTTTAGGCCCAGCCAAACGCAAGCTTTCCGTGGAACTGTTCCTGCGCCTTCGGGACCGCTTCGCGCCGAATGGGTTGCTTCACTTCGGGCAGGGCAAATGGTATCCCGGCGAGCCGCTGCCCCGTTGGGCGCTAGGATGCTACTGGCGCAAAGATGGTGTCCCGATTTGGGAGAACCACGCTCTGATTGCGAACGATGATCTCAACTACAACCACACCTCTGCCGAAGCCCGCTATTTCCTCGAAGCCCTGACCCGCCGCCTTCAGGTGGATCTCTCCTTCGCGATAGCCGCTTACGAAGACGTCTTCTATTACATGTGGAAGGAACGCCGCCTTCCCATGAATGTCGACCCGCTGGATTCCAAGCTGACCGATCCCATTGAACGCGCCAGCTTATCCGCCGCTTTTGAACGCGGATTGGATCAAGTGGTGGGGTATGTTCTTCCACTGCGCCGTGTTCCCACCCGCTCCGGCACCGCGCGCTGGACCAGCCAGCCTTGGTTTCTAGCCTCGACACGCATGTTTCTTGTCCCGGGCGATTCTCCCATCGGCTACCGTTTACCGCTCGATTCCCTGCCCTGGACCAAGCCCGAAGATGTAACTTACACGTTCGACAAAGATCCATTCGCCGCCCGCGAAAAGCTGCCGGAACGGCCCGAACGCAAACCTGAACTGTTCAACACCCGTGCTTATACGGACGCTCCCGAAGCTTCAGGCGATAAAGTTTCGCTTCCTGAAAAAGGGGAGTCAGCCCCGTGGGTTACGCGGCCCGCTCTGTGCGTGCAGACGCGCGAAGGCAAGCTTCGCGTGTTCATGCCGCCAGTTGAATATCTGTCCGACTATCTCGATTTGACCGCCGCCATCGAAGACACTGCCGCATATCTCAAGATGCCGGTCATGATTGAAGGCTACACGCCGCCTGAGGACCCGCGAATCTCAGTCTTGAAAGTGACGCCTGATCCCGGTGTGATCGAGGTCAACATTCATCCCGCCGCATCATGGGACGAGATTGTCGAGAACACAACTACGCTTTATGATCTGGCCCGCCAGACGCGCCTGGGCACGGAAAAGTTCATGCTCGATGGCCAGCACTCCGGCACAGGCGGCGGCAACCACGTTGTGATCGGAGGCGCAACTCCGGCCGACAGCCCTTTCCTGCGAAGGCCCGATTTGCTCCGCAGCATGGTGGGATACTGGCACAACCATCCCTCGCTCTCCTATCTGCTTTCCGGCCTGTTCATCGGCCCTACAAGTCAGCACCCGCGTGTGGATGAGGCGCGCACCGATTCCATTTACGAACTCGAAATCGCCTTCGATCAGATTCCTGATCAAGGCCCGGTGTCGCCTTGGCTGGTGGATCGCGTATTCCGGCATTTGCTCACCGATCTCACTGGAAATACTCATCGCGCGGAGTTCAGCATCGATAAGCTCTATCCGCCGGAAGGCTCCGGTTCGCGTTTGGGTCTTGTGGAACTCCGGGCTTTCGAAATGCCTCCGCACGCGCGGATGAGCCTCACGCAGCAACTGCTGGTGCGGGCGTTGATTGCCGCTTTCTGGAAGGCTCCCTCCCGGCGCAAGTTGATCCATTGGGGCACCACGCTGCATGACCGGTTCATGCTGCCGCACTTTGTACGCAGCGATTGGGAAGATGTCGTGACAGATCTTCGTGAAGCGGGGTTCCCGTTTCAGAACGAATGGTTCGATGCTCATTTCGAGTTCCGCTTCCCGCGAATCGGCTCTGTCACTCGCAGCGGTATCCAACTGGAACTTCGCCATGCGCTGGAACCTTGGAACGTGCTCGGTGAAGAAGCGTCGGGCAACGGCACTGTGCGCAACGTGGATTCTTCTCTGGAGCGCTTACAAGTTAAGGTCTCGGGCATGGTGGATCTCCGCTATGCCGTGCTCTGTAACGGCCGCCGCGTTCCGCTGCATCCTACGGGCGAAAAGGGCGAGTTTGTCGCGGGTGTCCGCTACCGTGCGTGGCAGCCGCCTTCCTGCCTGCATCCCAATATTCCGGTCCATACACCGCTGGTCTTTGATATCGTGGACACGTGGTCGGAGCGAGCGATTGGGGGCTGCACGTACCACGTCACTCATCCGGGCGGCCGCGCTAATGAGCACTTTCCAGTGAATTCTTATGAAGCAGAAAGCCGGCGGTTGTCGCGGTTTAGTGATTTGGGCCATACACCGGGAATGCTGGATGCCATCTCTGTGCCAGCCCCAGAGCACAATCCGGAATTCCCGTTGACCCTCGATCTGCGGCGCACTCCGTAGCATGGCTCCCCCCGAGACTCTCGATGCATCTTTCCTAACCGCCGGTTATCGCCAGACAGCCGGCGTTTATGACGAGATGTCCGAGATGCCCGGAGTTCTTCGCCCACATTGGGAGCGATACATCCAATCCCTGGGTGCACTTGGGCCCGCGGAATTAGCGCACCGCTGGCAAACCGCGCGCAAACGCATCCGCGACAACGGCGTTACTTACAACGTCTATGGCGATCCGCTGGGCATGGACCGCCCCTGGATTTTGGACGCGATTCCGCTCATCATTCCCTCTGACGAATGGAAGCGCCTGGAAGCTGGATTGATTCAACGGGCTCGCCTGCTGAACTGGATCCTCTCTGATCTTTACGGCCCGCAGCGCCTGTTGCGTGAAGGCCATATTCCGCCCGCGCTGATCTTCGCGAACCCAGGTTTTTTGCGTCCCTGCCATGCCGTGCAAGTGCCCGGGAACAGCTATCTGCATTTACTGGCAGTGGATCTGGCGCGATCCTCCGATGGCCAGTGGTGGGTGATCGCCGACCGTACTCAAGCTCCTTCCGGCGCAGGTTACGCAGTTGAAAATCGGGTTGTGCTTGGCGAAACCTTTCCTGACCTCTTCCGCGATTCGAACGTTTGCCGCGTGGCCTCATTCTTCCGTGAGTTCCGTAAGACGCTGTTGAATCTCGCGCCCTCCCGAACCCCGAATCCGAGATGCGTGCTGCTCACGCCCGGCCCTCTGAACGAGACTTACTTTGAGCATTCTTACCTTTCGCGCTACTTGAATTTCCCGCTCGTACAAGGCGGCGATCTGACCGTTCGGAACGGCCGCGTATATCTCAAATCGCTTGAGGGCTTAAAGCCTGTTGACGTGATCCTGCGCCGTGTCGACGACAGCTTCTGCGATCCGCTGGAACTACGCTCCGATTCCTACCTCGGCGTGGCTGGTCTGGTGGGCGCGGTGCGCGCCGGCAACGTCACCATCGCGAATGCACTCGGCAGCGGCCTGATTGAAACATCGGCCTTCATGCCCTTCCTCCCTGGCCTGAGCCGGAGGCTGCTTGGCGAAAATCTGGCGCTCCCTTCCGTCGCAACGTGGTGGTGCGGTCAGCCAAAAGCGGCTCGATACGTTCACGAAAATCTCGATTTCCTTGTTATAAAGCCTGCGTTCCCGTCGAAGGGCATGGAGCCCGTTTTCGGTGGCAAGATGAAAACCGAAGACCGTTCACGACTTCTGGCGCGGATCGACGCGCGGCCTCACGATTTCGTCGGCCAGGAACTGCTCAACATTTCAAGCGCGCCCGTGTGGTCCGAGGAGGGATTGTTTCCACGCCGGGTGGTGCTGCGGGTGTATCTTGCCTCCGTTGGCGATTCCTGGATCGTCATGCCCGGGGGCCTCGCGCGCGTGTCACCAGCGCTCGATATCCCCGTTGTCTCGATGCAGCGCGGGGGCGGCAGCAAAGATACGTGGGTCCTTTCGAGCGGCCCCGTTGACACGTTCACCATGTTGCCGCCTTCGAATGCCGCAGTGGACATCAACCGCGGCGGTTCGAGCGATCTGCCCAGCCGGGCCGCGGACCACCTCTACTGGCTGGGGCGCTACGCCGAGCGCTGCGAACATCTGTGCCGAATCCTGCGCTGCATTCTGATGCGGCTGACGGGCGAAGGCGGTGCAACCGGGCTCGCGCCGTTGATGAGATTGCACGAATGCCTGGAGTCTCCTTATTCCAGGCTGGCGAAGAACGATCCGCAGGGGCATCTGGATCAGACGCGTGAACTGGAGCAGGAAGTCCTCTCGCTGATCTTCGAAGAGCAGCGGTGCGATAGCCTAAGCGCAAACTTCACACGCGCCGCGCGAGCGGCCGCCCAGGTTCGCGACCGGCTCTCGAGCGACATGCTCCGCATAGTGAGCCAGTTCAACAGCGTTGCGCGCGCTTCCGGCCACGTGGCTTGGGGGTACATTTCGGCGGCGGACGCACTGGCGGTTTTGAACCTGTGCATCGCCACGCTAGCCGCTCTCCGCGGCATCGAGATGGAGAACATGACCCGAGGACCCGGGTGGCGCTTCCTCAACATCGGAAGGCGGATTGAACGCTCCGTTCAGATGATCGATCTGTTTCGCGCAATCATCGTCCCGCTCGATCTGGAGACGTGGCCCGCGCTCGAACTATTGCTCGAGGTGGCAGACAGCTCGATTACATACCGCTCGCGCTACTTCACGACGATTCAGGCGGCCCCTGTTCTGGACCTGCTGATGAACGATGAAACGAATCCGCGCTCGCTGGCTTTTCAGATCAAAGATCTAACCGAACATTGCCGGGCTTTGGCGAACATGCCATCCGGCGCGGGCTGGCCTTATTACCAGCAGCGGCAAGTGGAGGTGTCAGCGGCGGAGCTGTTCTATTCCGACGTGAATGTACGGGCACAACTCGACAATCTGCTATCGCGCCTTGCGTCCGCACTCCCCGCTTTCTCAGATACTCTGACGAACACCTACTTCAGCCACGCACTGCTGGAACGTTCCACATGAAGTACCGGGTGCGCCATATCACCACGTACGATTATCACGACCCGGTTTCCGTGTCGCACCACGTGGTCCGCTTGACGCCCCGCAATCTTGCTCACCAGATATGCAGCTACACGGCGATCAACGTGACGCCCACTCCACCTGTCAGCGCGACCACGCACAACGATTATTTCGGTAATCCCGTGACTTCGTTCACGCTGCAGGAACCTCATGAACGGCTTACCGTGGAGGCCGCAAGCGAGCTAGAAGTGGTGCCGCCCGCCCCGCCCGATTTTGGGAACTCCATGCGCTGGGAGACCGTTCGCGATTCACTCGCGACGGACCACTCAGCAGCGGCGCTTGACGCATATCAATTCGTATTCGACTCTTTGCGCATTGCAACCAAGCGGGACCTTGCCGATTACGGGCGCGAGTCTTTCCCCCCGGAACGCCCGTTGCTGGAGGGCGTGCTCGATTTGACCGGAAGAATCAATCGAGACTTCCGGTTCGACACCAAGGCCACCGAAGTGACCACGCCAGTTGAAACGTTCTTCGAAAAACGGCGGGGCGTATGCCAGGATTTCGCGCACCTCCAGATCGCCTGCCTGCGGTCATTGGGCCTTCCCGCGCGTTACGTAAGCGGGTACCTTCGAACTTATCCACCCCCCGGAAAGCCGCGGCTGATTGGTGCCGATGCTTCCCACGCGTGGTGCGCCGCGTGGTCCCCTGAAGCGGGCTGGATCGATTTCGATCCCACCAACGATTGTGTACCGTTGGACGGCCACATCACCGTTGCATGGGGACGCGACTATTCCGATATCAGCCCGATACATGGCGTCTTGCTGGGCGGCGCACATCACACGCTTCACGTGTCTGTAGATGTACTGCCACTCTCCTGATCAGTTTCCCGGATGATATTCGCGCTCGGTATGCCCTTTGAGTTGTGAAGGATAGAAATAGACGTCACGCAAACCGCCGGTGCTGTAGCGCTGAGCTTGATCGTTGAAGTGAGGGGAGGAAGGATAGCCGCTTTCCCCGCCGGCCGTCACGGCTTTGGCCCGCACTTGCGGACCGAACTCGACAACCGCAACGAAGCTGTTGCCGCTGGTGCCGTACCACTTCTTCGTACCCGGATATTGGCGCGCTCCGAATGAGGCGAGCGAACCCCACACGGCAGAAGTGAAGCCGACCGGAATGCTGGGGCCCGAATCATTGAACGGCTGAACGATATCACCTGTCAGGCGCTGGAAGCGATTGATATTGCCCCAAGCGGTTTTCCAGGTTCCGAAATCGGCTTCTAATTTATCCGACGCAACTGATAGGGAGTTGAGCAACACGTCTGAAGACGCTTTGTTGCCGAGGTAATCTTCGACGGAGAGATCCGCATTCTTGGCGCCGGTCAGCACGCGCCGGCGAACTTCTTCGCCCCAAAACACGGCCAGCGAAGTGGGAACCGATTCCACTCCCCAGCGCAAATCCCAGGCGCGTAGCATGGCGATCTGCTCTTTCAGCTTCGGTGAAGGTGCCTGGTCCCAAGCTTTGAACAGGGCGGGTAGCGGCTTTTCGAACCATGGCAGATAGCTGTCGTAAGCGGCGGCAATGAGCGAATCGAGCGTGAAATCCGTTTTGTTTTGAAGCACGCGGATGGCGTGGAGGCCGCGTGCGGATTCCGCACCACTTTCCACGTAGGCTGGGTAATCTTCTCGCTTCGGGCTACTTGCACCCGCCGCGGACCAAGGCCAGTTGTTGGTGTTGTATAACCAACCGCTAGCTGGATTAAGCAGGTGCGGAGTCTCATCAATGGTCATGAGCCCGCTCCATTCCGTCTTCGGGTTGCTGCCGTCCACCGGCTTGGTCCAATCGAAGCCGGTGTCGCGCTTCGGGATGTAATTGCCGTGGAAGTACGCAATGTCGCCATCGGCATCGGCGAAGATGGTGTTGTTTGAGGAGTTTGCTTTTAGCTCCATCGTCTGCCGGTACGATTTGTAGTCTGTTGCCTTGGTGCGCGAGTAAGACTGCGTGAGCGCTTTGATAGGCTCCTGCATCAACCGGATGCTTACCCACTTGCCGTCCTGCGTTCGAATTACGGGACCGTGGTGAGTGCTGAAGACTGTAAACTTCTTTTCCAGCATTCCATTGGTGGAGCGGTAAGGCACGGTGATCTCCGTTGCAATTAGCGGGCGCTCTTTGCTGCCGTACTTATAAAAAAAGCGATCACTTTTTTTCACAACTGTTTCGAAGTACTCGTCGACGGCGTCGACACCGCTTGAGGTGTGCATCCATCCGGCACGCTCGTTAAAGCCCTGATAGATGAAGAATTGTCCCCAGGTTACAGCCCCGTATGCATTCAGCCCTTCGTCGCTGGTCACCTGCAACTCAGAGCGGAAGAAGAAAGAGGTGTGGGGATTGATCAGCAAAAGAGCGTGGTGGGCGGCAGTGCGGGACGGCGCGATCGCCATGCCGTTCGAGCCCCCCGGTTCAGCAGCCTTAGCGTCATCTTTGGAGAGAGCGATAACCGGTGCTTTGCCGTAGAACGCTTCAAGCTGATTCAGATTCACGCGCTCGATATCACCTCCGATACTGCCCTCCGTGAAACTGAGCGCCATCCAGGGTTCGAAGTGCCGGATGACTCTGGGCTTCACTTCAGAGTGTTTAGCAAGATAAAAATTCAGGCCATCCGCGAATGCGTCCATCAACTTCTTCAACCATGCGGGGCTGCCTGCGTATTGCTTTTTCAGTTGGGCTGGACTAATGAAAAGCTTCATCCGCAGGTCCTGATAGATACGGGCTTCGCCCTCTGTTTCGGCTAAACGTCCAATGGAATTGAGATAGTTCGTTTCGACGCGATTGAAATCATCTTCAGCTTGCGCGTACACCATTCCGAACACCGCATCGGCGTCTGTCTTTCCGTGGACGTGCGCGATGCCCCAATCATCCCGGACGATGTTGACGCGCGCGGCGGTTTGCGCCCAACGCGCCTGCTCTGATTCGCCGGCGGCATTCAGCGCAAAACAGGCCACGAGATAGACGAGCTTTGTGAAACAGCGGTTCTTCTTCATGAGTTGGATAGTGCCATTATGACGAAATGAATTTGCTTCCATTATTAACGGTGATGAGCGCGGTCCCTTTGATTGCACAGATAACCGTTCTGCGCCCCGCGCGCGTTTTCGATGGGGAGGCGATGCACGCGGGATGGGCGGTGCGCGTGAAGGCCAATCGCATCGAAGCAGCCGGACCCGCCGCGAGTATCGAAAACGCGGGAGCCACGGTGGTGGATCTGCCCGGCATGACGCTGATGCCCGGCTTGATCGATGGCCATTCGCACATCCTGCTGCATGCCTATAGCGAGACGCCGTGGGTGGACCAGGTGGCACATGAGAGCCTGGGCCTGCGCACGGCACGCGCGGTGAACCACTGCCGCGCAACCCTGATGGCGGGGTTCACCACCATTCGCGACCTGGGCACGGAAGGCGCGGGTTACGCCGATGTGGAGCTGAAGCAAGCGATCGACCAGGGCATCATTCCCGGGCCGCGCGTGTTGACAACCACCCGGGCCATTGGAGCGACTGGAAGCTATGCTCCAAAGGGTTTCAGCCTGGAGTGGCGAGTTCCACAGGGAGTTGAAGAAGCCGATGGCATCGACAGCCTGATGCGTGTAGTTCGCGATCAGATTGGCCATGGAGCGGATTGGATCAAAATGTATGGCGATTACCGATGGGGGCCGCTACCCGGCTCTCATCCTACGTTTTCGCTGGACGAAATCAAACTCGCTGTCGAGACTGCCAAGAGCGCGGGGGTTCCGGTGGCGATCCACACCAGCACGCCGGAAGGGATGCGGCGCGCCATTCTGGGCGGTGCGGAAACGATCGAGCATGGCGATGGCGGCACCCCGGAAATCTTCAAGCTTATGACGGAACACCACGTTGCACTCTGCCCAACACTGGCCGCGGGCAACCATCCGAAGCCATACCCCGGGCCAATTGAGGCTGCCGACACGGACGCGGTAATCCGAAAAAAAGCGAGCTTCAAAGCGGCACTGGATGCCGGTGTCACCATCCTGAGCGGCAGTGATGTAGGTGTTTTCAACCACGGGGAAAACGCACGCGAATTAGAGTTGATGGTGGCTTACGGCATGCCGCGCGTGGATGCGCTGAAGGCGGCGACTTCCGTTGCAGGCCGCGTGCTTCACATGGAGATCGGTTCAGTAAAACCGGGGATGCTGGCTGATCTGATTGCCATGGAGGGCGATCCAAGTAAAGATATCTCCGCTCTGCGCGTAATCCAATTCGTCATGAAAAATGGAGTCATCGCGAAGCAAGCACACTGAAACACAAGTGGTCCGCCGGGGAATTTGGCTTTGAAGTTATTTTCCGGAACGAACCCAATTTCGCGTAAGTGGTTTGTTTTGTGTGCACTCCTCTGCTGACTTCAGGGATAGCAGAGAAAATTAGAACAATTCACGAATGCTCTTGTAAATCGTTGGAAACATTGCCATCTGGATTTGTGACTGCCAAAAAGCCGCCCGGCGAAATGACGGGTGACAGAAATTTTTTGACGGATTTGCTTTTCAATTTCAGCGACTTACAGATATTCAAGCCTGGTTTCCGCTTTTGTCTCTGCTAGGTTCAAACCGAGATGCGCAAGACTCAACTCGCCAACAAACTAGCTCAACAATCCGGTGTTACCCGTGCAGAAGCGGCAGATCAATTGGATCACGTTGTTCACAACATAGTGAACAACCTTCGCAAGGGGAAACCCGCGAACCTGCCCGGCCTGGGCCAGTTCACGCCCGGGGAAACATGGAAATTTGAGTTTTACCAAACGGCCAAAAAAGGCTCCGGTGACACGGGGAAGTAGCGCTTCGCCGCGTTTGCTGGCACGCATGATCCGGGAAGCTCTGGAACATGGATCCACTATTGAAATCGATGGCTTGGGCACGTTCCGTCCCGATGGCAAGTCAGGGTTTATTTTCGATGGCAAGCGCAGGCAGACAGTGTTCATCGCCTACGTTCATGAGGATGCCGAAGTGGCCGACCGTCTTTACGATGCCTTTGAAACTGCCGGCTTCGACCCCTGGCTGGACCGGCGAAAATTGATGCCCGGGCAAAACTGGCCTAGGGCGATTCAGGATGCTCTCGAAACGTCAGACTTCGTGGTCCCTTGTTTCTCCGCGTATTCGGTAAGGAAAAAAGGCGGATTCCAGGCCGAGATCCGATACGCGCTCGATTGCGCCTCGAGAATTCCGCTGGATGAAATTTTTCTGATTCCTGTACGTTTAGACCGCTGTCCTATTCCCGCGCAGATCAGCCGGGTGGTTCAATACGTGGATCTGTTCCCTGATTTTCAGGCCGGATTCCGACGCATTCTGCGGGTGATGAAGCGCCAACCGCCCATGCGTCTAGCCGCTTAAAGCTTCTTCATGCGCCGGCGCACGTCTTCCGCGTCTTTGGCATCTGGGACCACTTCCAGATACTTGGCATATGCTTCCCGCGCAGCCTTCTTCTCGTGAGCCTTCTCTTCCGCGGCTCCTAAACGCTCAAAGGCCCCGCCGAAGGTGGGGTTCCACAACGTAGCCTCCCGGAACCGCTGGGCCGCGGCTCGGAACTTGCCCTTTTTCATGTAGTACTCGCCTACTTTCAACTCGTTTTCGGCCTGCAACGGGTTGAAGCTGTACTCCTTTGGCTTTGCCGAAGCGTCTTCTTCAGGCGGCAACTCTTCTGGCGGCACAGGTTTGGGCGCCTGCTGCAAGTTCAGCAAAAGCGCAACTAAGAGCGCCGGGATCATGCTTCAAATATAGCCGCTGTCATAATAGAAATTCTCCCTGTGTCCCAGCCCCTTCGTGAAAAAGTAGCGCAGCTCCCGCTTGGACCCGGCGTGTACCTATACAAAGACGCGGCGGACAAAGTGATCTATGTCGGCAAGGCGAAGAGCCTGCGGGCGCGAGTGCGTTCTTACTTTTCAGCCGACAAGCTGGCTGAACGCAAGACCAGTTCGCTGATTGCAGAAGCGAGAGATATCGATTACATTCTGGTGGACAACGAAAAGGAAGCGCTGGCCCTTGAAAATAATTTAATCAAGCAGTACAAGCCGCGCTTCAACGTGCTGCTGCGGGACGACAAAACATACCCGTATATCAAGCTCACGAAAGAGAAACACGCGAAAGTTTTCGTGACGCGCCGCCTGCGCAAGGATGGGTCCACTTACTACGGGCCATATTTCCCCGGCAACCTGGCTTACCGGCTGGTCCACTTTATTCACCGGCATTTCCTGCTGCCTTCCTGCAAGGTGGATCTTTCGCGCTTCCATCCGAAGCCCTGTCTGCAGTACCACATTCACCGCTGCCTGGGCCCGTGTGTGGAAGGCTTGGTAGCGGAGGATGTTTACGAGCGCGCGGTTCGCGATACGCGGCTGTTCCTCGAAGGACGCCACAGCGATTTGGCCCGTGATCTGCGCGCGAGAATCGCCGAAGCGTCTGAAGATATGCGCTTCGAAGAAGCGGGCAGTCTACGCGATCTCCTGACTACCGTGGAAGAGATGGAGCAGCGCCAGAAGATGGCGTCGGTCAACAAAGACGATGCCGACATTCTGGCCTACTACGCGGAGCCGCCGCTGGTTGCCGTCAATTTGTTTCACCTGCGCAACGGCCAGATTGTGGACCGTCGCGAGTTCTTCTGGGAGGACCAGCACGAGTTCAATCCGCCCGAATTCTTCTCATCTTTGCTGTTGCAGATCTATCTGGATCAGCAGTACGTGCCAAGCTCCATCCATGTTCCGGTGGACTTCGAAGACCGGGAAACGATGGAAGAACTGCTGACGGAAAAGAAGCTGCGCAGCGTGGAGATTGTCACTCCGCAAAGGGGCCAGAAAAAGGCCATGCTGAACTTGGTGGAGAACAATGCCAAGCATAGTTTCGATGCGCGCTTTCGTGTTTTGAAACCCACGTCCGCGGCAATTCAGGAAGCTCTTCAGGAGTCACTGAATTTGCCGGAAGCCCCGCGACGCATTGAATGTTTCGACATTTCTCACATTTCAGGAACGGACAAAGTGGCCAGCATGGTGGTGTGGGAAGAAGGCCGCATGAAGAAGGCCGACTATCGCAAGTTCATCATCAAAACAGTGGAAGGCAATAATGATTTCGCCAGCATGCATGAGGTGGTGACGCGCCGCTACAGCCGCTTGCAACAGGAGAACCTGGCATTCCCCGGACTCATCCTGATTGACGGAGGACTAGGCCAATTGCATGCTGCAGCCGATGCTCTGGAAGCGATTGGCGTGATCAATCAGCCCCTTGCGTCTATCGCAAAACGTGAAGAGATTATCTATGTGCTTGGCCAGGAAAATGAGCCGGTTGTGCTGGACCGGTTTTCTCCCGTGCTGCATCTGATTCAGACGGTTCGTGACGAAGCGCACCGGTTTGCCGTGACGTTCCACCGCACCAGGCGAAACGCCGCGCGGCTGACGTCTGAATTGGACCAGATTCCCGGAATTGGCGAGAAGACCCGCGTGAAACTGCTGAAGCACTTCGGAAGCTCAGAAAGAGTGCGCGACGCCTCAGAAGAGACGCTCGCGGGGGAAGTGGGCAAGGCTGCCGCCCGCCGGATCAAACTGTTTTACGCGGGGGCGGAAGTGATGGCTGGGAGACAGGGACTCGAACCCCGATAGGCAGAGTCAGAGTCTGCAGTCCTACCATTAGACGATCTCCCAATTGACCTTTTTATTCTACAATACAGAGCATGGCGGCGACCACTACCCACGTCCCAGTTCAAGAGTATCTCAACACCTCTATCGCCCAGATTGCGATTACGTAAACGGCGAAATCCTGGAGCGTAACTTGGGCGAATGGGATCACAACAAGTTGCAGATGACGTTGGGCAGTTATTTCTTCTCCCGGCGCCGTGAATGGAATTTGTGGATTGTGCCGGAGCAGCGCATTCGCATCCAGGCGAATCGGTACAGAATTCCAGATCTGTGTGTCGTTTTAGGGCCCGAACCGAAGGCGCAGGTGCTGACCATTCCTCCGTTTTTGTGTGTTGAGCTGCTGTCCCCCAGCGACCGCCGAGCCCGGGTGCAAGAGAGGATCGATGACTTTCTGACTCTCGGGGTCTCTTACGTGTGGCGCATAGATCCGCAGACGCGGCGCGCCTGGGTCTACTCTCCCGAATCGGAAACGGAAGTTGCTGACGGTATCTTACGAGCCGGCCAACTTACCGTGCCTATCGCCGAACTATTCGATTAGCTTTTGTAAAGCAATCTGCTATTTTCTCGCTGTGCGCTATTTCTGCAGCACACGCCGGGGTGGGCAGCCAAGCGTGCGCTTCTTGCCACCAGAAAATCTGGACATCGTACACACTCACGCCTGTGTCGAAATCCAGCGGCGCAGCGGCCGACCTAACCCCTCAGAACCGCGACAATTCTCCAGTCCCAAGGGAAGCGCGCGGTATTCGGTGATTGCCAGATTTGCATTCAGTGCCCGCGTGGGCCATGTCGAAGTCACCCGCCCGCTTTTGTACTTCATTGGTTCCAAGAGCCGTCGGGCGCAGTTTTCTTACTCAGGTAGACCGTTTCCTTTTTCAGGCACCGGTGTCGTTCTATTCTGAGGGCGCAACCTGGCGGGTGTCACCTGGCTTCGAACGGTCCTGCCTGAACTGTTATGCCAGTGGTGTCCAGGCCGTCTCCGGGACTACCAATGCGTACCGGTCGCCGCCATTCCGTGAAGCGGGAATCGGTTGTGAACGGTGTCATGGACCGGGGGAGCGGTATATCGCGACGCCTTCGCGCACTAATATCATCAACCCCGCGCGCCTTACGCCAGCAATACGCGATAGTATCTGCGCCCAGTGCCATCTTTCCGGCGAGGTTCGTATCGCAAAGATGGATAGCAAACCATTCACTCCCGGCGACCTGCTGAGCGCCTCTTCGACAGCATTCGTTTACGACAAGCCCAAAGCACGGCAGGTGAACGGCCACGTGGACGAACTAAGCCGCAGCCGTTGCAATCTGCAATCGGGCGATAAGTTGTGGTGCGGCACATGACACGATCCGCATTCCGTGCCGGCAGCGGCGGTTAAGGCCGAGTTCTACCGCGAGCGCTGTTTTACTTGCCACACTCCTCACCGGGAGGGCAGTTGCACCGCATGCCACATGCCGCGCTCTGAAGTTCGCGATGTTCAACACGCTACTTACACGGACGATACCATTCCCAAGCTGAGCCGCAGGCCCGCGAAGGCAGGCGCCGCCCTGATAGCTCTTGGCGGTGGCACAACGGATCGCGACCTGGCGCTTGCCCGGGCGCTGGTTGCGCTTCGTGACAATGGCCGGGCGCCTAGGCTGCAAGCCTTCGAACCGCTGCATAGCAGATTTGCGAAGAACCCCGGCGATGTCGCCGTCGCTTCCCAGCTCGCCCAACTGTACGACCGCGTCGAACAGGAAGCAAGAGCCTGCGCCATCTACGACGAGATCATCAAGACCGCTTTCCCGCCACCAGCCGCCGCCAACAACTGGGGCACGTGCCTGGCTCAAGAAAGGCTGCTGGCGGAGAGCATTCCCGTTTGGGAAAGTGTGATGCATCGCGAAGCTGAAACAGGCTCTGCACTTCCACCCGGCATCGGCGACAGCGCGCGAACTGTTGGCAGATCTGCCGCTTTAGAAATCCACGCGCAGGCCGGCCTGAATATTCCGGGGTCCGGCACCGGGGGCATATCCGCCTACCGTGCCAAAACCGTTCGAGCCCACAGTGGTGTTAGCACGTCCGAACTGTACGTAGTTCGAAATATTGAATGCCTCCGCGCGGAATTGCACCTTCACCTTTTCAATAGGCCGGAAGTTCTTCTGTATCGCTAGATCGGAGCCGATAATGGGCGAATAGCGAATGTTCAGGACCCACCGCGGAGCATTGCCCAGAGTAAACGGCGCAGGCGCTGTCACGGCCGCGGTATTGAACCAATGGTCTGGACCCTGATTGCTTACTTCCAGATCTTTCAGGTTCGTAATGTTCGGGCGTAACACGTTGAAGCCATAGATGCCAAGCGTATTCGCGGAATTGAACCCCAGCGGCAATCCGGAAGAGAAGCGGTTGATTGCTGAAACCTGCCAGCCGCCCGCCAGCGCATCCACGGCGCGATTCCAGTTTGCGCCCACTGCTTTGCCCCGCCCCACGGGCAGTTCCCAGACCACGGTGGCAACCAGACTCTGCGGCAGATCGTGACCGCTGATGGAACGGTCGCTCGAACGGTCATAGGTATTGCGCGAGACATCGCCGATCTCCCATGCCTGCGTCTCTGAAGTATTATCGATGGCCTTCGACCATTGATAGGTGACGATGGACGAGATGCCTTTCGAGAACCGCTGGGCATACTTGAACGTGAGTGCATTAAAGCTTGAGCCAGCGCCTGGCGTATCGCCAGAGAGAGTCACGCTGGTGAACTGCGGATACGGCCGCAGCAGTTGATAGCGGGGGATGGTGGCACCGGCCAACGTGCCTGTGGTGATTTGGCCGAAGAACGGATTCGGCACCGGATCATTCAGCGAAGCGCCCAAGCTCAAGTAATTCGGATCGAGTTGATTCAGGTTCGGAGAGTTGCCGAGCAGCAGCTTGCGCCCTTGCGTGCCGGAATAGCCAAGTTCCACCACACCGCCGCGGCCCAGTTCATATTGAAAGTCAATGCTATAGGATTGAACGTACGCAGAAGGATGCTTCCGCTGAAATGCATTAACGCTGTTACCGATCTGCGTGAGCAAGCCCTGCGAAGCGCCCACGGGCTGATTCAAGCCTTGCGGGAAGGGGTCGCTGACAAGGTTCTGTGGAATGAGCCCACCGCCCCCTTGAGTGGAAACCCATGGGGTGGTGGTTGAGAACCCGTCAGTAGTTCCGTTGCTTACCGCGACAGTGGGCGGGTAATAAATGCCGTAACCTGTCCGCACCACAAGCTTATTGCTGAGCTTGTAGGCGATGCCAATGCGCGGCGCGAAGTTCTTCGAATCTGTCTTCCACAAACCGCGATCGTCTTTGGTGACATAACGCAAGCCGCCTTTCAGGTTCAGCCCGGTGGTGGAAGAGAGCGGATTCGTAGCTTGAAAATCAAAATAGTTGAAGCGGTCGTAGCGCTCAGTGCGGGGCAATTGGATTTCGTACCGCAGCCCGAAGTTCACTGTCAAGCGCCGGTTGAACCGCCATGTATCCTGCACGTAACCGGCGTAGTAAAGCTGGGTGAGCGCCAAGCGGACGTTAGTGGGAACGCTTCCGCCCGAACCCGTGCCAAGCAGCAGCGATGCCACGGCGTTGCCGCTCACGGTGCTATCGGTAGCAACACCCGCTGTTGGGGAAACGGGCCCGCTGGTCAGCCCGCGCGTGAAGCTGAACGTTGGCGAGTTTACATCGGTAGGAAGAATACGGCCGGATTCACCGATGAAGCCAAACTTCAGGCTGTGATCGTGCAGTTCTTTGCTGAAGTTGATCTGCAGATTGTGAGTTTCGCGGGGGTCGTCCAAGAAACGTGGATTGGAAATTTGCGCGTAATTGGAAAGGTTGAATTGCGGCAGTGTCTTAGCGGAAAACTGGCTGACAAGCGAGGCGGGCAATCCAATCTGCGTTGCGTCGCGGCCCTGACTGGGCGAGATCTGCACTTCTCTCCAGCGGCCTGAACCGACAAGGACGTTGACCACGAACGTGGGAGAAGGAACGAACGTGTTTCCCACCACCACTTGATGGCGTGGATTCATGCCGCCGAAGTTGCTGTCCGCTCCGTTTCCGAAAAATGTCGGCACGATATCCTGCTGCCATGCTTTTGTCACGCGGGCGAAGAAGGTGTAACGTTCGCTCTTGGCCCAATCGACGCGAATGTCCATCCGGTCGTTATGCGAGATACCTTTGCCTCCCAGCGCAAAGTTGCGGTTGGCAGTGAAGGCATCGCCGGCGCTGGTGGGGTTCGGATAAAGAGCCAGAGCTTTTACGCCAACGGGATCGAAGCGGTTCGAAGGTATGCGGTTGCCGGGAAACGGGTCGCGCGTGAATCCGGTGCCATTCGGGCTGGGCCGTGTGGTGGCAGGATCGTAAATTACGGCAAGGGAGCCATCAGCGTTGAAGGTCTGAGAGAAGTCGCCCTGGTTTTGAAGGGCGGTCGGGACGGTGGAGATGTTCACGTTTGGCGCCCCTTGGCGGAGCGCTTCATAGGCACCGAAAGCGAAAATCTTTTTGCTCTTCCAAACCGGTCCGCCGAAGGAACCGCCGTATTGGTTGCGCTGGAAGATGGTCTTCTTGACCCTGTTGCGGTTGTTCGTCCAGCTATTGGCATCCAGATGATCGTTGCGGAGGAACTCAAAGGCCGAACCGTGGAATTGATTCGTGCCGCCTTTGGTCACCAGCGTGACTACCCCGCCATCGGTCTTGCCGTATTGCGTATCGAAGGTATTGCGCACAACCTGCACTTCCTGGGTGGCATCGATGGAAGGCACCGCGAGTGCTCCGCCCCAATCTACTGCAGTGGCCGGGACTCCGTCGATCAAAATCGCGGAAGATTCATCGCGCCCGCCGTTGAGTGAGAACCGGTTGTGATTTTGATCGGTAGTGGCTGTCGAAATGCCGGACCGGATGGCAACCACGCCAGCGGTAGCATGTACCAGCACCAGCGGGTCGCGCGCATTTACCGGCAGGTCCAGCACTTCCTTGGTGCTGAGAGTGACGGACTTGTTCGCGGTCTGCGTGTCGATGATGGCAGCGCTCGCGCTGACTTCGATGTTGGTCGCCACGTCACCGACCGTCATCGCAATATTCAGCTCGGCGGTTTGGCTGGCCTGCAGAACCAGGGAAGCCACAGCTCTGCGGAACCCGGTGCTTTCGACAGTGATCTCATAGTTGCCGGGCGCAAGCTGAGAAAAGGTATAGCGGCCATCGCTTGAAGTCCTGGTCTGCCGCGCTTCCGAGTTGCCGGTGTTTCGTGCGGTGACGTTGGCATTGGGAATAGCGGCGCCACCGGGATCTGTGGTTAAGCCGCTTACGCCTGCTGTGAAGATTTGGGCGGTGGCGGGAACACCTGCCATCACCGAAAGAACGATCAACGTTTTCCACGACATACCAGACCTCAACGGAGAGATTTCAAAACCCGTGAGGCGAAGTATATCACTCGACAATTGTGAGTAAACGTTGACTTGCAATATTTCTCAACACGCGCTTCGAACCATCGGGCCAGGTGATTTCAATCCGCGCGGCGCTCTCCGCGGCTCCCAAGCCGAAGTGCAGGGGACCGAGTGAAGACGACGCATATCCCTGTGCGCTGGTGACTGAATTCCATTGGCCATCTACACGGACCACCGCTCCGAGCGCATCCCGGTTACCACCCTTGCCGGTCAGCTTGATATCAAGCCAGTGGTTATTGTCCAGGCTTCGGTTCATCCAAAGCTCCGCGGGCGCGCCGAGCGAAGACACTACGACATCGAGTTTGCCGTCGTTATCGAAATCGGCGACCGCGCAGCCGCGATGCGCACGCGCGGGTCCTTCGAGCTCACTGGGCGTGAAGGTCTCGCCTTTCGAGTTGAGGAAGATACTGTTTCGCTGTAGGTACTTATCGCCGCTGAAGCTCTCGATGTTGTCTGTGACATGCGAGTGAGCAGAAAATAGGTCTTTCCAGCCATCGTTATTGAAATCCGCGAGCGCATTACACCAACCGGAGAGCCGGGCTGAATTGCGCGCCATGCCGGTACGGTAAGTGCGATCTTCGAAACGCCCTCTTCCGGTGTTGCGCCACAGCGGAAATGTTTCGCCCGATAGCGCGGTAACAGCGAGGTCGGGCCAGCCATCGTTATCGTAGTCGCGAAAATCGGAACCCATCCCGGAGACGGCTTTGCCATCGTCCGTCAGTGCCACGCCGGTGCTCCATGCCCGGTCTTCAAAGCGCTTTCCCGAGTTGTTGTGCAGAAGGAAGTTCGGCAGGGTGTCGTTCGCGATAAAGAGATCTGGAAAGCCATCGCCATCGAAATCGGCCACTGCTGCGCTCATCCCTTTTCCTTTGAATGCAGCCACGCCGGAGGAGACCGAGACGTCTTCGAAGGTGCCATCGCCGCGGTTGCGATACAGGGTGTTCGCAACCGCGCCGAACTCACGAGGATGGCAATACACGCGATGACGGCCGGAGCCTTCGCGGCATACAGGATTGGTCGCGGCGTTCCAGTCGACATAGTTGACTACGAACAGATCGAGCCAGCCATCGCGATCGTAATCAAGCCATGCCGCCCCCACGGCCCACGCCTTGCCAGAGACGCCGGCCTTGGCGGTGACATCTTGAAACTTCCCTTTACCTGTGTTGCGATAGAGATGGTTTCCGTTCACGCCGGTGACAAACAGGTCGATGAAGCCATCGCCATCGAAATCTGCCACCGAGGCACCGATCGAGTAGCCTTCGCCTTCAAGACCGGCCTGGGCCGTGACATCCTGAAATTTGCCGCTGCCCAGATTGCGGAACAGGCGATTCCGGTACTTGGGAGACGACTTCACCATACTGGGGAACTCAGCACCGTTTGTGAAGAAGATATCGGTTCGGCCGTCGTTATCGTAATCGAAAGCAGCAATGCCACCCGCCATGGTTTCTGGCAGAAACTTCTCGGGCGTCGCTCCATTTTCAAGCGTGAACACCAGTCCTGCTTCGGCGGCCGTGTCCAACATGTGAACCGGACTAGGCACCGTGACGACCGCGGCTAGCAGTAGAATGATTTGCTTCATACTGGGCGTGATGCGGTTGTTATTCCTGATGGCATGTATCGCGTCTTCTGTTCAGGCAGGCACCCTTGAGGAAGCTCGCGCGGCCCTGCTTGCCGGCCAGTATGGCAGAGCCGCGCAACTGTTTGCGCCGTTGGTTCGAGAACATCCTCAAGATACTGCACTGCGACTGAACTATGGGCTCGCGTTACAGCAATTCGGGCAGTACGCGGGAGCCGAGCGCGAACTATCGCGCGTGGTGAAGGAGTTGCCGAAGAATGCGAATGCGTGGCTATTGCTGGGGTTGTCGTTTCAGAAACGCGAGATGCCGGAGCGGGCAATTGCGCCGCTGCGAACAGCAGTAAGTTTGGCGCCGCATGAGCGATTCGCAAAGCTGGAACTGGCGGATGCTTATCTGACCACGGGACGCGGGGCGGAGGCGCGTGATCTGTTCCAGGCGCTTACGGAAGAAGACCCGCAACTGGCGAAAGCGTGGCAGGGGTTAGGGTTGGCTCACCTGAGCATCGCGCGCCGGGAACCTGCAAACGCGGCAGCGGAAGAAGCGGCCTCGCACGCGGCGTTTGACCGGCTGGCACAGTTGCCGGAATCGGCGGAGTTGCACGAGTTGTTAGCGGACGCGCATCAGCAGCAGGGGCGCCGGCAGGAGGCAGTGGCGGAATGGAAGAAGGCGTCACTGGTGGAACCAAGCATGCGAAATATGGGCCGGTACGCCGAAGCACTCTGGGCGAATCGCTCTTATGAAGAGGCCGAGCCGATTTTGCGCCAGGTGACCGCATCGGAACCGAGCAATGCGCAGTGGCAGTATCTTTTGGGTGATGTACTGTTTCGTGAGCGGCGCAGTGAGGATGCCTTGCCGCACCTGGTCGCGGCGGTGAAGCTGAAGCCGGGCCTTCTTGCCGCCCATGCTGTGTTAGGGCGTATCTACCTGCAATTGGGCAAACCGGCGCTCGCCATTCCGCACCTGGAGTTGGGGCGGCCCACTGACCCGGAAGCCATCGCATTTCAAATCGGTCAGGCCCGGGATCAAGTGAAGCGATAGTCCTGGTGTGATAAGTTGCTGTGGTGCCTGTATCTCTCACCCGACGACACTTCGCTCTGCTTGCTGGAACCGCCCTGGCGGCGCGGCGCATTCAGGGCGCGAACGACCGCATCCGGCTGGGTGCATTAGGCACCGGATCGCGATGCCAATACATCATGAGCCAGGCGCTGCGCGTAGGCGGATGTGAGTTCGTTGCCGTCAACGACGTGAACACCGTGCGGAGAGCCGCGGCTAAAGAAAAGCTTGCGCCCAGCGCCGCCATCGCAGCGGATTACCGCACTGTGCTGGATGATAAATCCATCGATGCGGTCCTGATCGGGTCTCCCGATCACTGGCATGTGCCGATGCTGCGCGCCGCGCTGGCAGCTGGCAAAGATGCATATTGCGAGAAGCCTCTGACGAAAACCATCGAAGAAGGCGATGTAATTCTTGCTGCATTCGCCGGTACGAACCGCATTGTGCAGGTGGGCTATCAGCAGAGATCCTATCCGCATATGCAAGAAGCCAAGGCGTTGATCCATGCAGGCGATATTGGCGTGGTTCCACTGGCTGAATGCTACTGGTATCAGAATTATCAGAACCCGAACGGCCTTCCCGATATGGACCCGTCGACCATCGATTGGAACGCCTGGTTGGGCACGGCAACTCCGCGCGCGTTCAACCAGCTTCGATACCGCAGATGGCGGTGGTTTTGGGATTACGGGGGCGGCACGCTGACCGATCTGTTCTCGCATTGGATCGACACCATTCATTGGATCTTGGGCGAATCGAATTTTTCCGAAGTCCGTGCCACGGGCGGCAATCTGTTTTTCAAAGATTGGGAGTGCCCGGATACTTTGAGCGCCTCGTACCGGTACCCGAGTTATCTGGCGACTTACAACTCCACGCTGGTGCAGAGTTATGAAGATGGCGGTATGCTTTTCCGCGGAAGCAAGGGGACGCTGCAGTTAGACCGCACCGGCTACAAGCTGTTCGCCGAAGCTGATGTGAAGCCCGCGAACCAGTATCGCCCCACTGCAACGCGCACCGGCAAGCCCGCGCACGATGGAACGCAGGACCACATGGCGAACTTCTTCGATTGCGTGCGCAGCCGCAAGACGCCGAACAGTCCGATTGAGACAGCGGTTACTGCCGCGAATGCCGCCCACTATGGAAACCTGGCATTCAAGACCGGCGAAGCGATTTCACCGCTTACCAAAGCTTCCGCATTTCGGCCCTTATTCAATGGGCACGATCTGAAGGAATGGATTGTGGATACGAAACACGTCTGGAAAGTGAAGGACGGCATCATCATCGGACGTCATAAGGGCCTGGACCACAATGATTTCCTGCGGACCAAAGAATCCTTCGGTGATTTTGAACTGAAGGCGCAATTCCGGCTTGTCGATGGCATTGGCAACAGCGGTATTCAGTTCCGAAGCGAGAACGCCGCCGAGCCGCATGAAGTCTCCGGCTACCAAGCCGACGTAGGCGAGCAATACTGGGGCTGCCTCTACGATGAATCGCGGCGCAAGCGCGTGTTGGTGACGCCGCCGCCAGAAGCGCTCGCGTCACTGGACCGTTCAGCGTGGAACCAGTACGTGATTCGTGCTCAGGGCAACTTCATTACGCTGCATTTGAACGGCATCCGAACCGTTCACTATGTAGAAACCGAGCAGGTCAGGCGAGACGGGTTTATCGCGTTACAGGTACACAAGGGTCCGGGGATTGAAGTCCACTTCCGAGATCTTCAAATCAGAACTCTTTAAGCACCGCTTGCGCTGCGTTGTAGCCGCTGGCGCCCATGACTCCTCCACCGGGATGAGCGCCCGAGCCACAAAGATAGAGGCCGGGAATTTCAGTCTTCGCTCGCGGCCGGTTGTTGAATAGTTGAGAGGGGATCAGATCGCCGTGAAAGATGTTGCCGCCTTCCAGGCCGAAACGCTCCTCTAATTCTTTGGGGCCCAGCGCCTGCCGGTGCAGGATCAAATTGCTGAAGCCCGGCGCAAACTTCTCGATCTGGGCTATCGCGCGATCCGCGAAATCTTCCGCGTTCGCGCCGTATGGAATGTATTGGATGAAGAGACTGGCAACATGTTTTCCCGCGGGTGCAAGCGAGTCATCGTAAACGCTGGGGAAACCCATTTCGATCATCGGCTCGTCTGATGCGCGGCCTTGTTCGAAGTCCCGCCAGGCCCGCTCCATGTAATCGATCGAAGGGCAGATGTGGATGGTGGCGCGGTGTTCGGGACCTTCATCATCGGGGCGCCCTCGGAATTGAGGCAACCCGGAAAGAGCCAGATTCAACTTCATCGAAACACCTTGCGACACGAACGCAGGCCGCCAATTTTCGATGCCGGCAAGTTGGTACGTGCGGCGCGGATGCAGACCGGAGATGACCACGTCAGCTTCGAAAAGTTCCCCGCTCTCCAGGCGGACGCCGTTCGGAAGAATGGCAGCCACCGATGCTTCCGTTCGAATCTCCGCACCTGCCGCGCGCGCGGAGGAAGCGATCGCTTCGCTGAGTGCACCCATGCCGCCTCGCACAAATCCCCACAAGCCGCGGCGTCCAGCGGCCATGCCCATGCAGTGATGCAGCAGTACGTAAGCCGAGCCTTTAGCGCGCGGGCCGCCGCTGGCACCGATCACACCATCAGTGGCGAGCGTGACCTTGATTTCGGGCGATTCGAACCAACGGCTTAAGAATTCGTCCGCGCTTTGTTCCAGCACGTTCTGAAGTTCCGGCACGCTGTCCGGAGCTTCTGCAAGTTCCAGGCGGTCCATGATCCGCGAGAGCGTTTCCAGATGCTCGTCATACGCCGGGAATGCCACCGCGTCTTTTTCAGAAAAGCGTGCTACTTCGGCTAACGTACGTTGCAAATCCTGCCACATGAAAAGATGGCGGCCGTCCGGAAATGGGGTGAAGAAAGGCGGATCTTTCGGATAGACCTTGTAGCCGTAAGCTGCTAAATCGAGATCGCGGACGATCTCGTCCCGCAAGAGGCTCACCAGATAAGATGCGGTGGAGATCTTGTATCCCGGCCAAGGAGATTCCGTAACCGCACATCCACCAACTAGGGTTCGCCGCTCAAGCACCGTAACATGCATGCCGGCACGTGCCAGGTAAGCGGCGCAGACCAATCCGTTATGGCCGCCGCCGACGATGACGGCGCGTTTCACTGACGTAAACGGAATGCCACCACGGCCAATGGCGGCAGCGTTACCCGCAAGCTCCAGGCACGGCCATGATTGGGCAGATTCACGGCCGGCAGGCCTCCCCCGTTGCCCACATTGCTGCCCCCGAACGCCACTGCGTCCGTGTTCAAAATCTCTTCATAGAAGCCGGGCTGCGGCACACCGAATGAATACGCATGGCGCACCTCGGGCGTGAAGTTACAACAGAACAATACGAAATCTTTCGGGTCCTCCGCCTTGCGCATAAAGGCAATGACGGAGTTGTCGTAATCGTGAAAATCGATCCATTCAAAACCGCTGTAGTGGAAGTCCACCTGATAGAGAGCCGGATGGCTGGTATAGACGCGGTTCAACTCACGCACAAAATCCTGCAAGTGTTTGTGACGGTCGTATTGCAGCAACTCCCAGGGAACGGAAGACGACGCGCTCCACTCACTCCACTGCCCGATTTCCGCACCCATGAACATGAGCTTCTTGCCAGGGTGGGCCCACATGTAAGCCATAAACGCGCGCACGTTTGCGAACTTCTGCCAATCGTCACCGGGCATCTTGTCCAGTAGCGACCGTTTGCCATAAACCACTTCGTCGTGCGAAACCGGCAGCACGAAATTTTCCGTGAACGCATACACCATGCTGAAGGTAATGTTGTTGTGGTGGTACTTGCGATATATGGGGTTCTGTTCAAAGTAGTGCAGCATGTCATGCATCCAGCCCATGTTCCACTTCATGGTGAAGCCGAGCCCGTTCATATAGACGGGACGTGAAACGCCGGGGAACGCAGTCGATTCTTCCGCGATGGTCACCGCGCCAGGCACCTCATGTGCCAGCTCATTAAATTTGCGGAGGAACTCGATGGCTTCCAGATTGTGGTTGCCGCCATGAATGTTCGGCACCCACTGGCCAGCTTCTCGCGAGTAATCCAGATACAGCATGCTGGCTACAGCATCCACGCGCAAGCCATCCACGTGATACTTTTTCAACCAGAAGAGCGCGTTTGAAATCAGAAATTCACGCACTTCGTTCCGGCCGAAGTTGAAGATCAGCGTGCCCCAATCGCGATGTTCACCCTTGCGCGGATCGGCATGTTCATAGAGTGCCGAGCCATCGAAGAATGCAAGCCCATGCGCATCCTTCGGAAAATGAGCGGGCACCCAATCGACAATCACGCCAAGGCCGGCTTGATGCGCGCGATCGATCAGGTACATGAAATCTTCCGGCTCTCCGAAGCGCGAAGTGGGCGCGTAATAGCCGGTGATCTGATAACCCCAGGAGCCGCCATAGGGGTGCTCCATCATGGGCATCAATTCCAGGTGCGTATAGCCCATGTACTGCGCATACGCCACCAGCTTTTCCGCCATCTCCCGATAGCTGAGCCATTCGCCGCGAGGTTTGCGCAGCCAACTTTCCAGATGCACTTCGTAAATCGAAACCGGTTCGCGCAGCAGGTCATTCTTCGCGCGCGCGGCCATCCACTCCGCATCTTTCCATTCGTAACGATCCAAATTGCGGACAACCGATGCGGATTTTGGAGGTACTTCCGTCCCGAACGCGTAAGGGTCCGCTTTCATCTGTTCATGCCCGAAGAACTGAGAACGCACGTGATACTTATAATTCGCGCCCTCACCCAGGCCGGGCAGAAACAGTTCCCACAGGCCCCCGTTGCGCTTCCGCATCGGGTTGGTTCGCGTGTCCCATTGATTGAAATCACCCGCAACGGCGACGCTTATGGCGTTAGGCGCCCAAAGTGCAAAGCGAACTCCCGCGACGTCTTCGAAGGTGGCCAGGTGTGCCCCTAGCGTGTCGTAACTCTGAAAATTCGTTCCTTCCGCGTGAAGATGGATTTCGTATTCGGTCAGAATGGGTTGAAAGCGATAGGCATCTTCCACCAACTCCGGTTCCGCACCTTTGCGGACAACCTGCAGTTGATAAGGCGCAATATCGCCCGGCAACTGGGCGGAGAAAAATCCTGCCGGATGGCGCTTGGCCATGGGAACGGGCTTGCCTTTCCCGTTGACTACGGAGACAGAATCCGCACCCGGCAAGAACGCGCGGACTTCCCAACCTGTTTTCAGAGCGTGGGGACCAAGCACCCGAAACGCGTCGCCGTGGTATCCGCCTACAATGGCTTCTATCTCTTCGTTGGTCATGTTCGCGGCTTGGCCATGCGAACTTTATTATATGGCGCTGGCCGAGTTACACCTCCATTTAGAAGGCTCGATAGAACCAGAAACTTTGCGCGCCCTGGATCCGGTGCTGACCGATGCGGAGATCCGTGCCGCTTATGCTTTTGAGGATTTCGCGGGCTTCATAAGCGCCTTCAAGTGGGTGGCGCAACGCCTGCGCTCGCCGCAGGATTACGCGCTGGTCACTGCAGCACTTTGCAAACACTTATACGAGGCGAAAATAACCTATGCCGAAATTACCCTGGCCGCGGGGGTGGTTTATTGGAAGGGCCAGGACCTTGCCGCGATCTATGCCGCCGTGCGGGGTGCCGCGCTCGCTTCCGCCGTCGAGGTGAAGTGGAACCTCGATTCCATCCGGCAGTTTGGCCCGGATCTGGCTTGGCGGGTGGCTGAGTTTGCGATTGCGGAAAAGAGCAACGGCGTGGTGTCGATCGGGATCGGAGGAGACGAAGTTGCAGGGCCAGCAGAATGGTTCGCGGATGTCTTCAAGTTCGCGCGCAACGGGGGTTTGCGGCTAACCGCGCATGCGGGGGAGACCGCTGGACCCGCTTCGGTTTGGAGCGCGCTTGAAATTGGGGCAGAGCGCATCGGGCACGGAATCCGCTCGATCGACGATCCGGTGCTGGTGGAACACTTGGCGCGGCATCAGATCCCGCTTGAGATCTCAGTCACCAGCAATTTGCGGACTGGCGCCTCGGCATCACTTGAGCATCATCCTCTCCGTAAATTGTTCGATGCCGGAGTGCCGATTACGCTCAATACCGATGACCCAGCGATTTTCGAAACAACGCTGGCGCGCGAGTTCGAGATTGCCCGGTTGCAATTTGGATTCAACGGGAACGAACTGGATCACCTGCGCGCCAATGCCTGGAAATTCCGATTCGCCTGACGCGGTCCTGAGCCAATGATCGTGCCATTTCGTGTGATACATTCGCACCTATGCCAAAGAAAGCCGCAGTTACTAAGAAAGCCGTAAGTGGGTTTGCGAACTACGCCTCTCCCGCGTCCGGACACACCCCTAAGCCTGTGGTCAAATGGGATCCTTCTCCCAACCATGCGTCACGCCAGGGCGAGAGGATACAGCAACTCGTCCTGCACAATACAGATGGGCCACTGGCGGGTTCTCTCGCACGATTGAAGAATCCAGTGGAACAAGTATCAGCCCACTATGTGGTGGACAGAACAGGTATCATTTAGCGGCTTGTCGCTGATAGCGAGACCGCTTGGTATTCCGGCAACAAGCTGGTGAACCAGCGGTCCATGGGCATTGAAGTTGTCGCCTGGAAAACTGCGTTGGGCATGACGCCGGCCCAGGAAGCAACTCTGATTACCCTAGCCAAGTTTTTGCTTGACGCCTAAAGTGTGTCTCTTTCCAAGGTTGTGCCTCACCGGTCAATCAAACCGACGGATTGTCCGGGATGGGTGTGGAAAGACGACACAGTTCTCGCTACCTGGAAAACGGCCCATCTACAGACTTGAAGAGAAGATGCCCTTCTATTCCGGTAGATCGTAAGGCTTCAGGCGGCGTACCCAGATATTGCGATACCGGTCTGGCGAGTTGTGATTTTGCAGCACCAGCGGGCCTTCGGCGGGTTGCGGTTCGTAGTGTGCCACTTGCCTATAGACCATGGGACCCATGGAAGCTTTGCGATTGTGAAGCAGCACTCCATTCAGGAACACAGTGATGTACGCAGGCGACGTGAGCTTGCCGACTTCAAAGCGCGGGGCTTCGAAAACAATGTCATAGCTCTGCCACTCGCCGGGAGGCCGGGTGGCATTCGCCAGCGGCGGCCACTGGCCGTAGATCGCGCCTGCCTGGCCATCCGCGTAAGTAGGATTGTTGTAAGAATCCAGAACCTGTACTTCATAAAGTCCCATCAGCAGAACGCCGCTGTTGCCTCTGCCTTGACTCTTGCTTTCCACTTTGCCCGGCGCGGCCCATTCTATGTGAAGCTGCACGTCTCCAAACTTCTGTTTAGTGGCCAAATCACCCATATGCGGCACAATTTCCACATACCCGTTCTCCACCTTCCACTCTGTCTTCGAAGGGTCCCCGGCCTTCGTGATGGAACTGGCATGGCCCGTCCATTGCGACAGATCTTTGCCGTCGAACAAGACGATGGCATCGGAAGGCGCGCCGCCCGGTATCGATGCCGGAGTAACTACTGGCGGATGGGGTCGTGCGGAGTCATGGACGTGATAAGACAGCCCCGGCAGCATGGGCGTATCCTGAAAGCCAAGATCGTGATTAGGAGCTTGCGAAAATAAGGAAACAGGAAGAAGAATTGCGGCAAATCGGGCAACCGACATCATAGCTGCCAGTTATTCTACTGACAAAACGGTCCGCGCGTGACCGGGTTGACGGCCAGTGTTACGGAAAGACCGGCGGGAACGGGGATAGCGGCGGAACGGCACACGACGGCCCCGGCAGAATCGATCACCGCATACGAATAGAAGGGGTCGCCAAGCTTGCGATCGATATTGGCGGTGCATCCAGCGGAGCAATCCACCGGGTCTCCGTAAAGCGGAGTGTTCTGACTATAAAGGTAGTTGGTACGAAGCACGGTGCGCGCGCCTGGCAGATCGGGTTGAAAGCTCACCGCGTCGATTCCGGGTACAACCGCAATCTTCGGAAAGAGGTACACCGCAGTTTCTCCAGCTCCCAGGACAACGGTGTCGCCCACCACATTCCCAATTGGCTGCACTTTAATTCCTGTGTCGGCTACGCGGTACCGGAGTACGGCGCGTCCGGTTGCGTAGGCGCTCAGATCCACCAAAACCGTTCGCGGTGCATCCCATCCATTCACCACGATCAGGACATTGCCGTTTGTTGCCGTACGCGCTCCGGTGATAATATTTCTGCCCAGATAAGGACTGTTGACCGGCACGCCTAACAAATATTCCTGCAACGACTTAGTAAGTGCCGAAGATGAATAGCCCATGGCCTGCCAGTTCAGCACTTCACCGGTGCTTGGGCCTCCATCGGATTCAAACTCCGTGCCATTACCCGGCGTATCGCGCCGATCGGGGAAGCTGGAATCGTATTTGTAGATTTTCACGCCCGCGCTACCCACGGCGGCTGCCGTCATGATGCCGCTCGCGACCGCTTTGGGAACGGCTCCCACGTGAAGCAGACGGTCCACGGGCGGGCTGTACACTGCGTTTCCCGCGGCAGAGAATTTCAGGTAATCGATTCCAGCCATCGTCTGTTCCAGCAATTGTGGCTTGCTCAAATCGATAGAAGACTGGCGGCCCAAATATGCAGATAGCATGGAGTTCTGGTTTTCCCGCACGCCCATCCCGAAGGAGTAAGTACGGCGCTGTTGGTTGCTGTCCCAATAATGAGAAGGATAGTCACTCACACCGCCCGCCTTCAGCCAGTTGCGCTGGGCATAAGTGGGCGCGGCACCAGCCGGAGGCCAACTAATGGGAACTGTGGCCGGGGCGCTCCGCAACCATGATGCAACACTCGATAGCAGCGTGTTGGGGATTGCGGGATTGCACATGATGTTACCCGGACAGGGAACGCGGCCGGAGAACCAAAAGTACTCCAGGTTCGGAGCGTTTCCCGCATTGAACAATCGCGTGCCGGCGACCGGGTTGGTAATCGTGAAATTCACCTGCGAACCGGATGCGCAAGTAACGGTGTCCGACGAACACGCCGGTGAGGAGCGCGTTGAGC
>Ga0123338_10000818_pt1 | contig 30855 bp, 26 predicted proteins | sample grotaG_FD_89793 | JGI IMG/M metagenome (GOLD analysis project Ga0123338, IMG submission 89793) | Glacier valley bacterial and archeal communities from Borup Fiord, Nunavut, Canada, to study Microbial Dark Matter (Phase II) -... | ecosystem: Environmental > Aquatic > Freshwater > Ice > Glacier ...
CCCGCGACCGTGCCGAGCAGGAGTGTGTAGATCAGGAAGATCGCGTGCAGCGCCCCGAACGCGGGCACGACGTAGCCGGCGAGCGCCGCGAACATGCCAGGCAGTGTCAACACCGCGACCGCAGCGCGCTGCATTCTCGCGTGAGGTGCGAGTGCGGTGACACTGCCGGACGCGATGCCGCATAAAAAGAACGCGTAGATCACGGACGACAGGCTCGCGCCCGCCCGCACCTCGACGCCCGCGCCGGAGAGGCCCCACAAGAGGTTGCAGCCGACCGAACCGATCGCGAGGAGCGGGATGTTGCCGCGCGCATCGGGGCGTGCGAGCGAACGATGGCAAGCGTAGATTCGGATCCCGATGGCGAGCGCGAACATGCTGCCGACCAAGGCGAACGGAAGTCCGAGCGCGTTCCGCGCGAACAGTTGCGCTGCGGCCAGCATCAGCACGTGACCCACGGTCCCCGAAACGGACCTTTTCGCTAGCTCGGTCGACACCAGCTGCGCACGTGGTGACCCTACCATCCGATCGTTATATCGACCGAAACGGCTATTCGTTGACGTGCGTCGCAGGTCGAGCCCACCACCGCCACCGATATCGGCGGACCCTGACCCGTTCGTGCCATGCGTTGGCACACACGCGGGCCTCGCGATGATCGCGGGCGGTGTTGGCGTGTACTACTTCGCACCGCGCGCGCACGAGCTCGAGGTCGTACCGACCAGCGCGGGCGCTTCGGCGCGAGTCAGTGCGCGTGCGGCGACTTGGCGCGCGGCTGCGCCTCGAGCTCGGCCATCTGCTCACGCAGTAACCAGGTCGGCTCTTCGAACACATCTTCGACCATCGAGCCGAGCTCCGGCGGCCCGGCCGACTCGGCGCGCGCGATCGCTTCGCGCACGTCCTTCTCGATCGTCTCGGCCAGCGCCTCGCGCTCGCCCTTCGCGAGCCAACCCTTCCGGGTCAACCACACCTCGGCGCGGCGCAACGGATCACGCTGATGGCGCCAGACTTCGGTGATCTTCTCGTCGCGATAGCGCGTCGGATCATCCGAGCTGCTGTGCGCGCTGACGCGATACGTGAGCAGCTCGATGAACGTGGGGCCATCACCGCGGCGCGCTTTTTCGGCCGCGTGCGAGACCGCGTCGTACACGGCGAACACGTCGTTGCCATCGGCGCGCAGCGGCTCGATGCCGTAGGCGAGTGCCTTGATCGCGATGGTCTCAGACGCGGTCTGGACCGAGCCCGGCGTCGAGATGGCCCACTGATTGTTCTGGCAGATCAGCACGACCGGGACCTTCATCACGCCCGCGAAGTTGAGGCTGACGTGGACATCGCCTTCGCTCGTGCCGCCATCACCCATGTAGCCGAAGCACGCGCGGTCCTTGTCGCCTTTGATCTTCATCGCCATCGCGATGCCGACCGCGTGCGGAACCTGGGTCGAAACGCAGGAGCTCATCACCACGTAGTGATGCTCCTTGTCGCTCGGGTGACACGGCATCTGGCGACCCTTGGTGGGGTCGGTCGCGCAGCCGAAGATCTGCGAGATGTAACTATCGAGCGTCATGCCGCGATAGAGGCCGACGCCGGCTTCGCGCAGCGCGGGCACGATCCAATCATCGGGCTTGGTCGCGGCAGCCGAACCGACGACCGCAGCTTCCTGGCCCATCGCTTCACCGTAGAAGCTGATCCGACCCTGACGCTGGAGCGCGATCATGCGCGCATCGGTGACCCGGATCCGCAGCATCGCTTCGAACATCTTGCGAGCGAGCGGTCGCTCGAATCTCCCGAGTGCCGCTTCGTCGACTGGCGTGCCGTCCTCGCCGAGGAGTTGGTGAAGGCCGCGCGCCTTCGCGATATCGTCACCATCGAAGTAGCTGGGCTTTGTCAGACCATCTCCATGAACATGGTCGTGGGGTCTTCCAGGAGGCTCTTCACGTCCTGGAGGAACATCGCGCCATCCCAGCCATCGGCCAGGCGGTGGTCGACCGAGATCGACAGGTTCATCAGGTGACGGATCACGATCTGACCGCCGCGGACCGCCGGCTTCTCGTCGATCTTGTGGACGCCCACGATCGCGACTTCCGGGAAGTTGATGATCGGCGTGGCGAGCACGCCGCCGAGCTTGCCGAGCGAGCTGATCGTGAACGTCGAGCCCATGAGCTCCTCGCGCGTGGCGGTGCCCGCTTTGACCGCGGCGCCGAGCCGATCGATCTCTTTTGACAGATCGAAGATCGATCGCTTGTCGGCATCGCGTACGACCGAGACGGCGAGGCCATGCGGACCCTGCGCGGCGATCCCGATGTGGTAGTAGCGTTTGCGCACGATCTCTTGCGTCGCTTCATCGAGCGACGCATTGAGCATCGGCCACTTCTTGAGCCCGCTCACGACCGCCTTCACGATGAACGGCAAGTAGTTGAGCCTCACGCCGCGCTCGGCCGCACGCGGCTTCGCGCGCTCGCGCACCGCGACGAGCTCTGTCATATCGATCTCTTCGACGTACGTGAAGTGCGCGGCGGTGTTGACCGAGCGCGACATCGATTCGGCGATCTTCTTGCGGATGCCGCGCAGCGGGATGCGCTCTTCATCGCTCTCGGCCGGGCGTCGGTCTGCCGCCCGCGCAGTCGTCATCGACGCATCCCGCGCATCCCGCGCATCCCGCGCATCCGGCGCATCCGGCGCGCTGCCATTCTGCGCGCGCTTCACATCTTCGGTCGTGACGCGGTTGTGCTTACCGGTCGGCGCGACGCCGCCGATCTCGACACCGAGCTGGCGCGCGAGCCGGCGCGTTGCCGGCGTGGCGAGCACGCGCGAACGATCGCGCGTCGCATCGACGACTTCAATTGCACTCCTGACCGGAGGGGCCGGAGGGGCCGTTCCCGTTCCGACCGCGACCGCGCCTGGAGCCGGAGCCGGAGCCGGAGCCGGAGCCGGAGCCGGGCCGGCTGGTGCATGCGCAGGCGTCGCAGGCGTCGAAGGCCCCGGGGCGGGTGCAGCCGCCCCGCTCTCGTCATCAATCACGACGAGGACCTTGCCGACCGGGCAAATCTCGCCGTCCTTGAAGTTGATCTTCGTGACCGTGCCGGCGCGTGGCGACGGGATCTCGACCGTCGCCTTGTCGGTCATGATCTCGACGATCGGCTGGTCGAGCTTGACCTTGTCGCCGACCTTGACCTTCCAGCTAACGATCTCGCCCTCGACGACGCCTTCACCAATGTCGGGCAGGTGGAATTCGAATGCCATCGTTACCACTCCAGCGTCTTGTGGACCGCGCCGAGGACGCGCTCCGGGTTGGGCAGATATTCGTGTTCGAGGGTGTACGGGAATGGCGTGTCCATGCCGGCGACACGCAAGATCGGTGCTTCGAGCGACCCGAGCACGCGCTCCTGAATCGAAGCGACGAGCTCCGCTCCGAAGCCGCACGTCTTGGGCGCTTCGTGAACGATCACGCAGCGGCCGGTCTTCTCCACCGACGCGCACACGGTCTCGATATCGAACGGGACGAGCGTGCGCAGATCGATGACTTCGATCGAGATGCCGCGCTCGGCACCGAGCTTCGCGGCTTCTTCCGCAATCGAGACCATGCCGCTCCACGCGATCACCGTGCACTGCGTGCCCGGTTGCACGACGTTGGCGACGCCGAGCGGCACCGTGTAATCGCCCTCGGGAACTTCACCGCGGCTCGCGCGATAGATCCGCTTGGGCTCCATGAACATCACGGGATCGTTCTGGCGCATCGCGGCCAGCAGCAAGCCCTTGGTGTCGTACGGATTCGAAGGCATCACGACCTTGAGACCCGGCGTGTGGCAGAACAGGGCCTCGGGTGACTGCGAGTGATACGCGCCCCCGCGGATGCCGCCGCCGACCGGCGTGCGAATCACGACCGGGCAAGAGTACTGTCCGCCGGAACGATACCGGAACTTGGCCAACTCATTCACGATCTGGTCGAACGCCGGGAAGATGAAGTCGCTGAACTGGATCTCGGGGACCGGCCGGAGGCCGTAGAGCGCCATCCCGATCGCGGTGCCGATGATGCCGGCCTCGGCGAGTGGAGTATCGATCACGCGGTCCGCGCCGAACTCTTCGAACAAGCCTGAAGTCGCGCGGAACACGCCGCCGAATCTGCCAATATCTTCGCCCAGCACGACAACGCGCGGATCGGCTTTCATCTGGGTCCGCAACGCATCGCGGACAGACTCGAGAAGGTTCATGACGGGCATGACCGGTACTCGCGTGTTACGTGGCCCCTACCGTAGTGTCAAGGCGGCCCACCAGGTTGCGTTGGCGCAGCGCGGCGGGACCCAAGGGTATAAGGTCCCGGCGTGATCTGGATTCTGCTCGTAATCCTCACGGTGCTCGGTGGTACGGCCGCGGTCCGGATCGCCACGAACGAACGCAAGAAGCTCACCGCAGCCACACCGAAGCAGCTCTCGGGTGGAGGCAGCGACACCAGCCTGCGGGAACGCGGGATCGGCGAGGTTCGCGTCGACGACATCGTGACGATCGATTCGAACGACTATCTCTGCGAAGGCGTCATCAATTACGACGAGGACGGCCATCGCTGGGTCGCGGCGCGGTGCGTCGACGACAAGGTCGTGAAGTGGCTCGTCGTCGGCCTCGAGCGGGCCGGGGCCCATTCGACGCGCTTGCTGGAGCAAGATGCCGAGACGCACATCACGGGCTATCCGCCCGAGGCGCTCGTGGTCGGCGAGCTCCGCTACACCCTCGACAAGCGCGGCACCGCGACGTGCGAGCTGCGCGGTGATGTCGGCGGGCTCGGCGATCTCAAGAAGGATCGCCCCGAAGGCCACGTCGAGCGCTGCCGATGGTGGCTGTACAGCGCGCCCGGAGACGACACGCTCGTCGTCGAGCAGTGGGGATCCGACTACCGCGTGCTGCGCGGCAACAAGGTCGGCGACGGCATCATCGAGCTGATGCAGGCCAGCTAGCGGCTAGCGAGGTAGGTCAAAGGTGAACGTGGAGCCGACGTTCACGACCGATTCGACGACCAGCTTGCCGCCGTAGGTCTCGACGATATCGCGCACGACGGGCAGGCCGAGGCCCGTGCCGCGCTCGCCCTTGGTCGTGTAGAAGGGCTCGAAGATCTGCTCGAGCGCATCGGGCTGGATCCCGCTGCCGGTATCTCGCACCGAGGATACGACGCGCGTACCGTTGCTGCTCGGCCGCACGGTCACGGTGATCATGCCGTTACCGCTGATCGCGTCGACCGCATTGATCACGAGGTTGACGAGGATCTGTTCGATGCGCGTGCGATTGACCGTGACGGTCAGAGGCTCGTTGCCGAGCTCGAGCACGCACTCGACGCGACCGAGCTTGCCAGCCTGGCGCAGCATCGTAGTGATGTCGCGCACGAGGTCGTTCAGATCGATCGGCCCGACGTGGTCAGGACCGGGCCGCGCGAGCTGCATGAGGCGTGCGCCGTGCGCGGTGATGTGCGTGCCGACGCGCTCGAGATCGGGGAGCATCTGACGCGCGACGCTCTCGATATCGTCACCGTCGTCGAGCGCGCGCGAGAGCTCGTCGATCGCGGCGATCTGGATCTGCGCGATGTTGCGCAGCTCGTGCCCGACGCCGCCGGCGAGCGTGCCGAGCGTGGCGCGGCGCTCGGCGAGCTGGAGCTGCGAGCGCGTGAGCTCGAGCTTCTCTTCGACCGACGCGTTCGCAGCGCGCAGCTCCTCTTCGACCTGACGGCGGCGCAAAATCTCGGTCTCTTTGTCGAGCAGCAGCTGGCGGAGCTCGCGAACATCACGCGCGACGAGGACGATGCCCTGGAGCGAGCCTCTCGCGTCGAGGATCGGCGAGCCGGTGACCGACACCGGGATCTTCGTCCCGCCCTTGGTGACGAGCCACGCTTCTTCACGCCGCAAGATGTCGCCATCTTCGATTCGCCGTCGCACGACGGTGCGGAGGCCCGAGCTATCGTCGATGAGCAGCTCGGAGACCGCCTTGCCGATCAGCTCCGGGTGCGAGAAGCCCGTGAGATTGGTCGCGCCCGAATTGGCGAGGGTCACCCGGCCTTCAGGATCGATCCCGAACACCGCGGTATCGACCATCGCTTCGATCACAAGCTCGAACACTGACCCCCCATCCTAACACGCGAGAAAGAAGGCACTAGAAGACCCGCTGTCGGCCCAGATGCTCGCCCACATGGCGGGACGCCTGCTACCTTAAAGGTAGTGAGTATCACGCGGCGCATTCTCGAAGGCGCGCAATCCGGATTCTCCAAGCTGACCTCGCTGGTGATCGTCGACGACGATCCTTTGAGCAATGTCGAAGGCGCGGCGTTACAAGCCGAGCTCACGGCGCGCAAAGCGGCGCGCAAAGCGACCCGCCAAGCGCTCGACAATCCCCTCGCGAAAGCGGCGCTCGGCAACCCGGCAGCACGCGCACAGCGGGATCGTGCCGCCAAGGAGCGGCAGGGCCGCGTCCATCGCGAGCGCGACGAGCGCGAGACCAAGCAGCGCCAGGCGAATGACGAGGCGTTCCGCCAGATGAAGGAGCAGGCGGCGCGCGGAGGTGGCAACGCATGGCCCTCTTCGAGCTCTTCGGGCTCGTCCGAGCCACGCCGGCCTCCGAAACCGGGGAGCAGCGAAGCGCAGCTCGTCGAGTGGTATCGCGTGCTCGACGTTCAACCCGGCGCCGAGAAGTCCGCGATCAAGAGCTCGTACCGCCAGCTGATGCGGAAGTATCACCCCGATATGCACGCCGGAAATCCGGGCAAGCAGAAGGCGGCGACCGAATTGAGCATGCGTGTAACAGGTGCGTACAACGGGTTGATGCAGCACCTCGACAAGAAGTAGCACGTGGTACTACGCCGCCCGTGGATGCACAGAGCTCTGCCTCCAAAACCGCGTTGATGGTGTGTGCGTATCGCGCGCGGGCGAGTCGCTGGATAACACCCCTCTTCAACGATCCGTGGGCTGCGCAGATCGCGGGTAGCGAGGGTGAGGAGATCGCGCAGCAAATCGCTGCTCGCTGGCCGCCGATGGAGACCTGGCTCGCACTGCGCGTCGCCTATCTCGATCGGCTCGTCGGCATCGCGGTCGATTCCTTGTCGATCCGCCAGATCGTGATCCTCGGCGCGGGCTACGACACGCGCGCGGCGCGGTTGCCGCGCGCGGGCGTCCAGTACTTCGAAGTCGATCACCCCGCGACGCAAGCCGCGAAGCGCGAGGTCATCGCGAAGCTGCCGGGCTACCCGGTCAAAGCTGCGCGTTACGTCGCCTGCAACTTCGAGGTCGAGGACCCGATCGATCGGCTCGTCGCGAACGGCTTTGACAAAGCCGAGCCCGCGCTGATCGTGTGGGAAGGCGTCGTGATGTACCTGCCGGAAGCGGCGATCCGCGCGACCGCGACGCGGCTGGCGAGCGAGCTCCATCCGCACTCGGTCGTCGCGTTCGATCTGTTCGGCAAGCGGATGGCGATGCAGGACGTCTCCGATGCGGATACGCAGACCGTGTCGTTCGTCAAAGGGCTCGGCGAACCGATCTTGTTCGGCAGCGACGACATCTTGCCGCTGCTCTACGAGTGCGGGTTCCGGTGGATTCGCTCGCGCGATTTCAACGAGCTCTCCGTCGAGCTCATGGGCGAGTACAAGCGCGAGCGGCACTTTCGCTTTCAGCACCTCGCGCTCGCCGCCGTGCGCACGCCGGTTGCTGGATGGCCCTGAGCAAGAAATACATCCCTCACGTCTTGATCGCCGCGCTGGCGATCGCGATCGCGTGGGGCTTCGCCGCGACGACGTTGCGCGTGAACCCTTCGATGGGGTTGCCGCTCGATGACAGCTACATCTATCTGACCTACGCGAAGCAGTTCGGACGCGCGCAACCATTCACGTACTATCCGGGCGGCGGATACTCGGCGGGCTCGACCAGCGTGCTGTGGCCGATGTTGTTGGCTCCGTTCTGGACGCTCGGTGCACGCGGCCACGCGCTCGTGTGGGTCTCGTTCGGCATGTGCTCGGCGTTCTTCACCGCGGTCGGCCTCGGCTGCTTCCGGTTCGCGGAGAAGGTCTCCGGCAGTCAGGTGATCGGCGCGCTGGCCGCGGTGATGGCGCTCGTGATCGGCCCATTCGCGTGGAGCGCCCTCGCCGGCATGGAGGTCGCATTCGCGGCGGCGCTGCTCGTCGCTACTTTGCTCTTGCTCGCGAAGGAACCTGAGAGTGGTCCGCCGAGCTGGAAGCTCGCGGTCGTGCTCGCCGCGACCTCGCTGTCGCGCCCCGAGGCCACGCTGATCGTCGTCGCGATCGTCGGCTGGAACGTGATCGCGCGGTTGCGGACGCGCGACTGGAAGAATGCCGCGCGCTGGTTGGCCCCGCTCGCGGCGCCGCTCGCGTGGGTGCTCGCGAATCGCGCGTTCGCCGGTAATTTCTTTCCGAACACCGGCGTGGTGAAGAGCCACTTCTATCTGCCGGGCTTCACGTGGGCGTACTGGAGAGAAGCGGTGGTCGCACAGACCGGCGCACTCGCGAAGACGATGTTCTGGGCACCGGAGAGCCCGTTCTTGTTCCCGCGCGTGATCGCGGTGCTGTTCGTCATCGGCGCGGTCCGGGTGATCCTGTGGGCGCGGCGCGCGCAGCGCACGCTCGTCGGCGTAGTCGCGGTGGTCGCGCCGCTCGCGTTGATGCTCGCCGTTGTCGGCACGTCAGGTGTCGGTGGTTGGAGCGTGCAGAACCTGCGCTACATCGCGACAGCGATGCCGCTCGTTGTACTCGTCGCGGCGTGCGCGCTCGCACCACCGAAGATCATCGAGAGCTCGCTCCAGCGCACCGCGTGGCTCGCGACCACCAGCATGTTCGGGCTCGTCTTCGTCTACTCGGCGTGGAGCGGCATGAAGGACAACATGCTGTTGTTCGCGCAAGGCGCGATGGATACGAACGCGCAGGTCGTGACGATCGGCCACTACGTACACGACAAGTTGCCGGACGCGCGCGTGATGTTTCACGATGCCGGCGCGGTCGCGTACTACGGTGACGGCGAGGTCTATGACATGCTCGGCTTGGTCACCAACGATCAGGCTGCGATCGCGAATAATGGCCCTGGCGCGCGGTTCGAGTTTCTCGAGAGCTTGTCACCTGCGGAGCGGCCGACACACTTCGCGTACTACCCGGGCTGGATGGGCAGCGCGGAGCTCTTCGGCGAGGTCGTGCTCCACACCCCGCTGCGTCCCGCGCTGCCCACGAAGCTGCACCGCATCGTCGGCGACGCCGACATGGAGGTCATCGTGGCGAACTGGGATCACGTCGGCACCGCGGAACGCCCACTCAACGATCACACCGGTTGGAAGGTCGTCGATCGGCTCGACATCGCGGATCTTGCGAGCGAGCACGGCCATCACTGGGTCGGTGCCATGGGGCAGCGCCACTTCGGCGATCCGACCGCGCACTGGTCGATGGTCGAGCGCGAGACCGGCGCCGCCGGCCTGCTCCTCGACGGCGGTCGCACGATCCGCGAGACCAAAGGCGAGGGCTTCACGATCACGATCGATCCGGTGAAGCCGACGCGTATCGTGATACGCACGGGCGGTCAAGTCAGCTACTCGCACCATGAAGCAATCACCGCACCGATCACCTTGAAGTTGTTCGCAGGCACCAAGGAGCTCGGCCACCTCATGGTCTCTGCCCCCGGTGGAGTATTTTCCGAACTCTCGTTCAACCTCCCACCGCGGTTGTTCCACGAGCGCCAGATCGAAGTGCGCACCGAGACCACGGGCCCGTATCGGGTGTTCCACTGGTTCGTGCTGCAACCCGAGTGAGCTCCCTGGCATCGTCGACCCGGTGACGAAGAAGCTGCTGTCGGTGAGGTGATACTCCAAGGCCTGGCGATCCAACGACCGAGGACTACAGCGTTCGTGCCCGTCCAGCTGCTTGGCCAGGTCCGGCGATTCTAGTCTCGGGCAGGACCTCGCCTCCCTTGTAATCGACGCGCCATTCGTCGGCGCCCGCACCTGAGTCCTCGGATTCGAGCTTTCGATTGCGACTCGCCATCGCTTAGTTAGAAGACGAGCTGGACGCGCCCGATAATCGAGGTCTCGTCGATCCGGTCGGCGACCCCGGTGCCCGTCTTCGCACCGCCGGTGAACCAGGTGCGTTCGAGATCGACCAGCGCGCGAAACGAGCGATTCGCCCACCAATCGACGCCGACGCCCCCCGACCACGCGCGTCGCGCGTACCTGGTCGGGTCGACATACTTCTCGAACACCGATCCGTTGACGGTGCGGATCTCGCCGATGCGCGCTTTGACATCGACCGCACCGATTTCGCCGGTCTTCGGATCGAGCGGGTGTTTCGGAGTGACGCTGTTGTACGTCGCTTCATCGTCGGTGAGTAGCACCTGCGCGACGGCTTCCCACGCGTCGGAGGAGACGCGATCGTGGTCGCCGTTGAGCACGACCTCTTGCGCGGAGCGTACGTAATCCGCGATCAGGCCGAGCCGACTGTAGAAATAGTAGCCCTGGACCGCGGCGCGATCGTGGCGACCATCAGCGACGACGGTGTCGGCGAGCGTGGTGCCCGCGCGAAACAAAAAGATCGTGTTCTGGCCCGAGGTCTTCCACGAAGGCACATCGATCTGGGTCAGGTTCGCCTGCTTATCGCCGAACGTGGCCGCCGCGCCGACGCCGAGGTTCTCGAGAAATTTCGGCCCCGTCGCCGCGAACGGGCGGACGAACACGCGTGCCGCGAGCTCCTTGTCGTCGGTCGCGTCGCCATCGTTAATACTGCCATCCGCGACGCCGTTGAACACGCCGAACTGATAGGCGAGCGTGCCCTTCCCGACATCACCGAAGAGCTCGACCCCGAGATCACGGTTCGGCGAGATCTGGTTTGGAAGGCCGCGCTCGGCGAAGATCGTTTGACCTTCGGACTGGAGGCGCTCGATCCCGAAAGGCACCTTGAACTTGCCGAATCGGATCTTGAGGACGTCGGTGTAGCGCACGTCGACGTACGCATCTTGAACGAGCAGCTTCGAGCCCGCGAAATCGGGCATGAAGCGGAAGTCGAAGTGGTCGTAGACGGTGCCGCGAAGATCGAAGCGCAGGCTGCGAATCAGGAACTGATCGGTCTGGACGTTGTTGTCGTCGTTGACGAAGAATCGAGCGTCGAACTGGCTGATGCCACCGATGATCAGCTTCGAGCTCCCGTCGGTCGCTTGCAGGATGAAGCCGTCCTTGAAGCCCGAGGTCTTTGGCTCGAGGGCACCGGCCGGATCCTGGCTCGGCACCACCGGCCAGGCGACGACGATCAACGGCGCTGCGACGACGGGCGGTGCGACGACCAGCGCCGGATCGGCAGGCGGCACCGGCTGCGGGGGTTCGGCGGGCGGACTCGGTTGAACCGGCGCGGCGGGAGGTTGCGGCGCACCGCCGTTCGAGGGCTGGGCGGCGGCGAGCGAGCTGACAAGGAACGAGCTGAGGATCGAGACGTACTTCATGACAAGGCCTGACTCGGAGGTGGGTTGTCGAGAAACACCGAAGCGGTGCGAACCGTGGCGATAGCGCGGTCACCACGCACGAGCGCGAGCTCGGCGAGACGACGGCGCGAAAGCTCGATCACGAGCTCGCCGTGATCGAGGTGAGTGACAACGACGCGCGCGGTGATGCCGATCTCGCGAACGTCTTGGATGGTGACCGAGAGCGACTGCGGGACCGGTTCGCGACCGAGCTCCAGATCGTGGCCCCGGACGAACGCGCGCGCCGCGCCATCACCGGCGCCAGTCCACGGCAACACGAGCTCGCCGAAGCTGCCGCGGTCGCCATGGACCTCGCCACGCAGCACGTTCGCGCCGCCGAGAAACTCGATGACGAACGCGCTCGCGGGACGATCGAAGACCTCGTTCGGCGAACCGACCTGTTCGATCTTGCCGTGGTCGAGCACGACGATCCGGTCGGCGACTTCGAGCGCCTCCTCCTGATCGTGAGTGACGAACACCGAGGTGATGTGGAGATCATCGTGCAACCGCCGCAGCCACGTGCGGAGCTCGGCACGCACACGCGCATCGAGCGCACCGAACGGTTCGTCGAGCAGCAACACTTTCGGATCCGGTGCGAGCGCGCGCGCGAGTGCGACGCGCTGGCGTTGCCCGCCGGAGAGCTCGCTCGGCAAGCGTGTCGAGAGCTCCGAGAGCTGCACGCGCGCGAGCAGGTCGCGCACGCGGAGCTCGATCTTCGCGGCTGGCTGCTTGCGCACCGAGAGCCCGAACGCGATGTTCTCGGCGACCGTGAGGTGCTCGAAAAGCGCGTAGTCCTGGAACACGAAGCCGATGCCACGCGCCTGGATCGTCGCGTGAGTAATCTCTTCGTCGCCGAGGAACACCCTGCCCTTTTGCGCCACTTCGAGCCCGGCGATCACGCGGAGCAGCGTGGTCTTGCCGCTGCCCGAAGGACCTAGCAAGGCGACGAGCTCGCCGCTCGGAATCTCGATCGAGACATCCACGAGCGCGGCGAATTCACCGAACTCCTTCGTGATGTGCTCTGCGCGGATCTTCATACGCGGTTCCGTTCCGCGCGCCATTCGACGACACGCTGCAAGACGACCGTGGCAAGCGCGAGCACGACGAGGATCGTCGCGACGGCGAAGGCGGCCTGATATTGAAAATCGTTGTAGAGAATCTCGATGTGGAGCGGGACCGTGTTGGTCTCGCCCCGGATGTGACCGCTGACCACCGACACCGCCCCGAACTCGCCGATCGCGCGCGCGGTGGACAGGATCGCCCCGTACGCGAGCGGCCAGCGCAGGCCCGGCAGCGTGACGCGCCAGAACGTCTGCCACGGCGAGGCACCGAGCGTGAGCGCGGCGAGCTCTTGCTCGGGTCCACGCGCTTCGAGCGCGGGGATCAACGCGCGCGCGACGAACGGAATCGTCACGAAGGTGGTGGCGAGCACGATCCCCGGCACCGCGAACACGATCTTGTGGCTCGAGTGGAGGTAGCCGTGCGCACCGAACAGCAGGATGAACATCATGCCGACGACGACCGGCGACACCGCGAAAGGAATATCGATCAGCGTGAGCAGCGCGCGGCGGCCCGGAAACTTGAAGCGCGCGAGCGACCACGCGGCGGCGATACCGAAGCCAATGTTCAGCGGCACCGCGATTCCCGCGACGAGGAGCGTCAGCTTGATCGCCGATTTGGCATCCGGGGTCGTGATCGCAGCGAGATAGGGCGCGATGCCGTCGCGTACCGCGATCGCGAACACCACGCCGAGGGGCACGACCATGAACAGCACGAAGAAGCCGACCGCGATCGCTATCAAGCTCCGGCGCACCCAGGGTGTTTCGCCAACGGCGCGCTTCATACGTGACCTCGCACGATCGTCGCCGGGGGCGGTAGCGTCGGCCGTTCTTCGGGAGGCCGCTTGCGATGCAAATCGCGCTTGCGGCTGCGCCGGCCGAACGAATTGATAGCGATCAAGATCGCGAACGAAGAGATCACCATCACGAGCGCGAGCGCGGTCGCACCCGAGTAATCGAACTGCTCGAGCTTGGTCATCACGAGGAGTGGTGCGATCTCGGTCTTGCCCGGCATGTTGCCGCTGATGAACACGACCGAGCCGTACTCGCCGAGTGCACGCGAGAACGCGAGTGCGAAGCCCGTGACGATCGCAGGGCGCAGCGCCGGCAGCACCACGCGCACGAACGCCTGCAGCCGCGTCGCACCGAGCGTCTCCGCGGCTTCCTCAAGCCGGGGGTCGAGCTGGACCAGCACCGGCTGCACCGTGCGCACCACGAACGGCACACCGAGGAACACCAGCGCGATCACGATGCCGAGCCGCGAGTAGGCGCCCTCGACCCCGATCGCGTGGAGATAGCGACCGAGGACGCCTGTCGAGCCCCAGGTCGCGGTCAGCGCGATGCCGGCCACGGCGGTCGGTAAGGCAAACGGCAGATCGACGAGCGCATCGATCAGGCCGCGACCGGGGAACTCGTAGCGCACGAGTACCCACGCGACGATCAGACCAAACACCGAGGCGATCGCCGCGGCGACGAGCGACGCACCGAGCGACAGTGCGAACGACGCGACCGCACGCGGTGCGGTGACGACCGTCCAGAACTGCGCCCAGGTCAGCGATGATGTCTTCAGCACGATCGTCGAGAGGGGAATCACGACGAGGAGTCCGAGGTACGTCAGCGTGACGCCGAGCGACAGTCCGAACCCAGGAAGCGCGCGACGGGCCATGACTTACTTGGTGTAGATCGCGTCGAACACACCGCCGTCGGCGAAGTGCGTCTTCTGCACGACGCCCCAGCCCCCGAGATCATCGATCGAGAACAGCTCGAGCTCCGGCAGATCCGACTTCACCGTCTTACTGCGCGGGCGGTAATGATTCTTCGCGATGATCTCCTGCGCGGGCTCGGTGTAAAGAAACTCGAGGAACGCCTTCGAGACCTCGGCCGTGCCGTGCTTCGCGACGACGCGATCGACGACGGCGACCGGCGGCTCCGCGAGGATGCTGCGCGGCGGCACCACGATCTCGAAGCCCTGATCCTTGGCCTGATCCTGCGCGAGGTACGCCTCGTTCTCCCACGACAACAGCACGTCGCCTTGGCCGCGCTCGACGAACGTCGTCGTCGAACCGCGCGCGCCCGAATCGAGCACCGGCACGTGTTGATAGAGTTGCTTGACGAACGCCTTCGCACCTTCGTCGCTACCGCTCGTCTTCTTGCCGTGGCCCCACGCTCCGAGATACGCCCAGCGCGCACCGCCCGAGGTCTTGGGGTTCGAGGCGATGACCTTGACGTCATCCTTCACCAGGTCACCCCAGTCCTTGACCGCCTTCGGGTTGCCTTTGCGAACGAGGAACACGATCGTCGAGGTGTACGGCGTCGAGTGTTCGGGTAGCCGCGTCTGCCAATCCTTCGCTAGCAAGCCCGAGTCCGCGATCGCGTCGATGTCACCGGCGAGGCCGAGGCTCACGACATCGGCCTCGAGCCCATCGATCACGGAGCGCGCTTGCTTGCCCGATCCACCGTGCGATTGTTTGATGGTGACGGTGACGTGCTTGGTGTCCCGGTACTGCTTCGCGAACGCGTCATCGAGCTCTACGTAGAGCTCGCGCGTAGGATCGTAGGAGACATTGAGGAGCTCGACCGTCTTTATGTCGCTGGTCTTGCCATCGCCATTCGCCGCGGACTTGCTGCCGTTGCACGCGACGGTCGCGAGCAGGCTGACAACCCCCACGCCATGAAATTTCGTCAAACGCATGGCGCGGCGCATTACACGAGCCGGGCCAGACCTAAGCCCATGATAAGACGTTCATCCGTTATATTGGAAACTCCGCCATTTCGGAGTAGCCTGCGAACTATCGTGGGCCTCCCGAAATCTCGTGAAGAACGTGTTGCCAGTGGTCAGTGATGAAGTCGACGCGATCGTCGGTGCGGATGCGGGCCTGCGCGAGGTCATGCATCAGGTCGAGCAAGTCGCGCGCACCGACTCACCGGTGTTGCTGCTCGGCGAGACCGGAAGCGGCAAAGATGTCGTCGCGCGATCGATCCACCGCAAGTCCACGCGCGCCGACGGCCCGATCCTGCGCGTCAACTGCGGTGCGATCGCACCGGAGCTGATCGATTCCGAGCTGTTCGGGCACGAGCGCGGCAGCTTCACGGGCGCCTCCGCGCTGCGTCGCGGCTGGTTCGAGCGCGCCGATGGCGGCACGCTGTTCCTCGACGAGATCGGCGAGCTTCCCCTCGCGGCGCAAGTGCGCCTGTTGCGGGTGTTGCAGGATGGCACGTACGAGCGCGTCGGTGGCCAAGAAGAGCTCCGCACGAACGTGCGCGTGATCGCGGCGACGCATCGCGACCTCGCCGCGATGGTGCGGCTCGGCCGGTTTCGTGAAGACCTCTGGTATCGCATCCACGTCTTCGCGATCCGCTTGCCATCGCTGCGTCAGCGCCGCGCCGATATCGCGGACCTCGCCGCGTACTTCGCGGATCGCGCGGGGCGCCGGCTCGGCACCGAGAAGCTCGCGGTCACGGCAGCTGACCTCTTGTTGCTGCAGGGCTACGACTGGCCCGGCAACGTCCGCGAGCTCGCCGCGGTGATCGACCGCGCCGCGATCCTCGGTGGCGGCGTGAGGCTCGAGATCTTCCGCGCGCTCGGCGGCGATGCCGTGTCGGGCCCGCACGGCAGCGCAGCAGATGTTTCAACAGAAGATTCGTTCCCCACGCTCGACGACGCCATCCGCGAGCACATCGAGCGCGCGCTCATCCGCACCCGGGGCAAGATCGAGGGAGCGAGCGGTGCGGCCAGGCTCCTCGGCCTGCACGCCAACACGCTGCGTTCCCGGATGGAGAAGCTCGGCGTCCAGTGGGAACGGTTCCGTCCCATGGTATGAGACGGCCATGCCCGAGCTACGTTTCGATGCAGTCGTGATCGGTGCCGGCCCGGGTGGATATCCCGCGGGAATCCGCCTCGGCGCGCTCAAGGTAAAGACGCTCGTGATCGAGCGTGAATACTGGGGCGGCGTCTGCCTCAATGTCGGATGCATCCCGTCCAAGGCGCTGATCTTCGCGGCGAAATCGTACGACAAGATGAGCCACTCCGAGGAGATCGGCATCACGCTCCCCGGCAAGCCGGTCGTCGACGTCAAGAAGATGCAGGCGTGGAAGTCCGGCGTCGTCACCAAGCTGACGAGCGGCGTCCGCACGCTCCTCAAGGGCAACGGCACCGAGATGATGGAGGGCTCCGCCAAGCTCGAGAAATCGGGACCCGATGGTCATCGAATCACGGTGACGACCAAGGATGGCCCGCAGACCATCATCGCGAAGAACATCGTCCTCGCGACCGGCAGCCGCCCGATCGAGATCCCCGGCTTCAAGATCGACCAGCAGCGAATCATCGACTCGACCGGCGCGCTCGCGCTCGAGGAGATTCCCAAGCGCCTCATCGTCATCGGCGGCGGCTACATCGGCCTCGAGCTTGGCATGGTGTACGCGAAGCTCGGCAGCAAGGTCACGGTCGTCGAGGCGCTGCCCCGCGTGCTCGCGTCGATGGACAAGGACTGCGTCGCGGTGGTCGAGAAAAAGCTCAAGAAGATGGGCGTCGAGGTCATGGTCGAGACCAAGGCAAAATCGTGGGAGGACAAGGGCGATCGTTGTGTCCTCACCGTCGAGCTCAAGGACGGCAAGCCTGCCACGATCGAAGCCGACAAGATCCTGCTGTCGGTCGGACGCAAGCCGAACAGCGAGAACCTCGGCCTCGAGAATGCCGGCGTCGCGCTCGATAAGCGCGGCTTCGTGATCGCCGACGATCACCTCCGCACGAACGTCCCCGGCATCTACGCGCTCGGTGACCTCATCGGCGGCATGATGCTCGCGCACAAGGCGACCCACGAAGGCGAAGTCGTCGCCGAGCTCATCGCCGGTCACAAGGCCGCGATGGACGTCCGCACGATTCCGGCGGTCGTGTACACCGATCCGGAGATCGCGACGACCGGACTCACCGAGGAAGAAGCGAAGGCCAAGGGCATCGCGGTCAAGGTCGGCAAGTTTCCGTTCGCCGCGCTCGGCCGCGCGATCGCGATCAACGACACCGAGGGCTTCTGCAAGACCGTGATCGATGCGAAGACCGGCGAGCTGCTCGGCCTTCACATCGTGGCCAACGGCGCGGGTGACCTGATCTCCGAGGGCGCGCTCGCGATCGAGATGGGTGCAGTCGCCGATGACCTCCGCCTGACGATCCATCCGCACCCGACTCTGTCGGAAGCCGTGATGGAATCGGCCGCGGCCGCGCTCGGCGAGGCCGTGCACATCATCAATCGGCCGGTCACCACGGCTCACTAGCCATGCAGCTGCGGCGGAGCGCCTGCTGGGAGGTCAAGGACCTCGGCACGCGCGGCTACGACGAGGTTCGCGCCATGCAGCTCGAGCTCGTGTCGGCGCGGCAGGTTGACTCCGTCCCGGCTTATCGCCAGCTACGTGCCGACGATCGAGATGGCGGCGGTTCGCACCGCGCTCGCCGAAGAGCTCGGCCGGAGTCTTCGTAGGTCGGCGTGACGAGGCCGGTACGGAACGCCAATGGGATCTTGGAGCGGTTAGTAGTTTGGCGTGGCCAGACCCGTTTGGCGGCTGACGTTTAGCACCTGGTTCTCACCAGTCCGCCCGATCACGGTGCCCGGGTTTGCGGCGTCGACCGACCACGTGAACGCATCGACCAGCGCGAGCGAGTCGTAGAGGTGATCGCTGGTGTCCCAGATCGCGATGCGAACGGTGATGACTTCGCCGGGAACGACGTTACCCGTCGTCGTGAGCCAGCCCGTCGCGCCGCCCTCGAGGCTGCTGCCGTCGCACTCACCCGAGTTCACCGTGTCGAAACCAGTGCCCGTCAGATCGCTGGACCCGACGCAGGTGCTGATCGTTCCTGGGTGTGTGCCCGCGCAACCGGTCGCACCGTTCACACATTGCGTGAACAGGCCGGTGTTGCCGTACGCGAGGTTCACGCCGATCGGATATTGGTTCGTCGTGTTGGGTTGCGTGTAAAATGCGAGGTTCTTGTCCGCCGGATTGCTCGGTGTTCCGGCATATGTCGAATCGAGCAGGATGATGAAGAAGTCGTTGTATGCCGTGCATGTAAACTCCGGGAACTCCGCGCTGTAGAAGTTCGACTTGATCGAAAACGAATGCGCGTTCGACGGCACTCGGACGTGCAGAGTGAGCATGACCGGATCGTTCGCGCCAGCGCCAGAGGGTGACGGACACCCCGGCGCGTTCGGCAAATTGCCGCCATTGGCAGCGAGAAAGTCAGCCGGGAAGCCCGACGTTTTGGTCGACGTGTACGAGACCCAGTCGTGATAGGCCGGATTCATATCGCCCTCACTTGCCGCAACGCCGCTCGAGAGCAGCGCGAAGCTGAGGCCACCTTGGGGCATCGTGCCGGTGCCGAACTTGTGGCGGATCGAGTGCGAGCTCGTATCGGGCACGCCCGTACCGTCGGGCAGCGTGAGCGCGGCATCGATGACGCCCCACTTGAGGTCGGCCATCGTCGCGGTCTGGCACAGGTCGATCGCCTTCGCGTAGTCCATCGCGTCGGTCGTGTCCGAGGTCAGGTTCTGGTCGCACAGGGCGATCGTGTCGTCGATGACGCCGTTGCAGTCGTCATCGACACCGTTGCCGGGCGCATCGAACGCGCCGGGGTTGACCTTGCCGGGGTCGCTGCACTCGTTCGTCGAGTCACAGCAGTCGCCACCGCATGTGGTGTACCCGTCGCCGTCGGCATCGACGTTCTCGTCGGTCATCCCGTTGCAGTTGTTGTCGATGTTGTCGCCGCAGACTTCGCCGACGGGGACGACCTCGCCCACGCAGTTGCCCCACACGCCCGAGGGCAAGCACATCTGGGTGCCGCCCGTGCACGGCCCGACACCCTCGGTGTCCATGTGGCCGGTGTAGCAATCGCGTGTCTCGCTCGGATCGCAGGTGCCCGTCCTGCACGCATCTCCAACACAGTTATCGGCCCGGTTACTCGGGCCACAAGCTACGGCAGAGACGACTAGCGTTAGGATGAGCGCGCGCATTGCGGGCCGAGACTTGCCCGTGGCTGCGTGGTCACGCAAGCAGATTCGGCACACAGGACCCGACCGTTCCCGCGTAGTTAGCGACTAACCGGTGCGGACCGAGAAATCGCGCACGGACACGATCTGCTTGGTCTCGAGGTCGGCCAAGAACGAGCGCCCCGAACCGATCCTGCCGTCGAACGCGAGCAGGAACCAGACATCGAGGCTCCATCGCTGGTGGTCGCTCTCGCACGGAGGCGTCCACGAAACCGCCTCGAGATCGCCGAGGTACGTCGGCCGCGATGGCGATGACGCGACGAGCCGCTGGTACTCCTCGCAGGTCTGGACCAGGCCGACCGCGGCCTGGGCATCGCGCGACGCGACCGTGCGGCGCCAGGCGGAGGTCAGCCGGCACTTGCCGACCACGCCGCTCGGCGACAGCTCGATCTCGTACGCTTCGTCGGCCGCGAGGCCGTCGAAATCGGGCACGTCGAACTCGGGATACTTGTCGCGCTCCGCGATCATCTCGAACCGGTCGTCGAAGGCTTCGTAGCCCGCCTCGAGCGTGTCGTCGCTGTAGTAGCCGTACACGCGCAAAATCAGGTTCTGCGAGGGCAATCGGTGGTCCCAATCGACGATCGCTATCGCACCATGATAGGCGTGGCGGAACCGCTGCAAGGGCGGCAACGCGGCCGCAACGCGCGTGGCTGCGCCCTCTTCGGACAACACACCCTGGTAGGCCACGCGCGGGTGTAGCCGAATCTCTTCAGCTACGAATGGACGCAGGTCGGACGACACCTCGTGCAGATATTACACGGCGCGCTCGAGCGCGTCGATCAGTGCACCGAGCCGATCGCCGTCGAGCTTCAACCGCGCCGGATTCACGACGAGCTTGCTCGAAACCTGGCAGACCGTATCGACTTCGACCAGGCCGTTCTGGCGGAGGGTCTCGCCCGTCTGGGTGATATCAACAATCCGCTCACACAGGCCTGTGAGCGGGCCCAGCTCGATCGCCCCGGAGAGCTTGATGACCTCCGCGGTGAGGCCGTGCCGTACGAGATACCCCCGCGTGATGTTCGGGTACTTGGTGGCGACGCGGATGTGGGCCTGCGTCCTGGTATCGACCCGGGCATCGGCACGCTCGGCGACGATCATCCGACACCGCCCGATACCCAGATCGAGCGGCTCGTAGAGCTCGCGACCCTCTTCATCGAGGACATCACTGCCCGCGATGCCGATATCGGCGGCGCCGTGGGAGACATACGTCGCGATATCGGAGTTGCGCAAGATGAGAACGCGGAGCAGCCCGCAGTCGAGCACGAGCTTGCGAGTATCGGAGAACACCGGCGACAGGTCGTAGCCGGCGCGCGCGAACACGGCCGCCGCTTCCTCCTGGATCCGGCCCTTCGGCAGCGCGAGGATGATCGGCCGATCGCTCATGTCTGCTTCGCGCGTTTGATCTTCGCCCCGACGCCGCGCAGCTTCTTCTCGATCGCTTCGTAGCCGCGATCGAGGTGATAGACGCGGAGAACTTCGGTCTTGCCCTGCGCGACCATGCCGGCCAGCACGAGGCTCGCCGACGCGCGCAGATCGGTCGCCATCACCGACGCACCGGTCAGCTTCATGCCACCTCGGACCACGGCTGCGCGACCGGTGGTCTGGATATCGGCGCCCATGCGGTTGAGCTCCGGCACGTGCTGGAATCGGTTCTCGAAGATCATCTCCTTGATCACCGATTGGCCCTTTGCGAGGCACGCCATCACCATGAACTGCGCCTGCATGTCGGTCGGAAACCCGGGATGCGGTTGGGTCGTGATGTCGACCGGGGTGAGCTCCCCGGGACCCTTCACCCGCAGGCCACCGGCTTCGACCGCCACCGTCGCGCCCATCGCGCGGAGCTTCGCGATGATTGCCTCCATGTGCTCGGCGCGCGCGCCTTCGAGGAGGACATCGCCGTGAGTCATCGCCGCGGCGCACGCGAACGTACCGGCTTCGATGCGATCCGGAATGATCGCGTGCTCGATCGGGTGGAGCTCGTCGACGCCTTCGATCGTGATGATCGACGTGCCGGCACCCTGGATCTTCGCGCCCATCTTGTTGAGCACGAGTGCGAGCTCCTCGATCTCGGGCTCGCGCGCCGCGTTCTCCATCACGGTCCGGCCCTTCGCGAGCGTCGCGGCCATGAGGATGTTCTCGCAACCGGTCACCGTCGGCATGTCGAACACGATCGTCGCGCCCTTCAGGCGCTTCGCCTCGACCTCGACGTAGCCGTGCTCGAGCGTGACCTTCGCGCCCATTGCCTCGAGGCCCTTGAGGTGCTGATCGATCGGCCGTGCGCCGATGTTGCAGCCGCCCGGCATCGACACGCGCGCGCGGCCATAGCGCGCGACGAGCGGGCCGAGCACCAACACGCTCGCGCGCATCGTGCGAACCAGATCGTAGGGCGCCTCGAGCTTTGGCTTCTTCTTGCCCGATGGTGGCGCGATCACGAGTGCGTCACCGTCGTCTTCTGCATCCGCTGACCAGCCGAGCATGCGCAGCAGCTTGGTCATCGTGATGACGTCGGCGAGTTTCGGGACGTTGTGATAGGTCGATGCGCCCGAAGGCAACAACGCTGCGGCGAGCAACGGCAACGCGGCGTTCTTGGCACCGCTGACCGGAATCTTGCCCGAGAGCCGGGCACCACCTTCGACGACGATCTTGTCCATGGTTTTTACAAAGGTTTTTACAAAGCGAAACGCGATGAGCGGCGGTGCTATTCGCCGAGACCCGAAACGAGCGAGACAAGGTTTAGCCCGACATCGACCGGGTTGGCATCGTCGCGACCAACTGCTTGCAGGTGTTCGGCTGCGACGCCTTTGCCGGCGAGATCCTTGACGACGATCCGGGCGCGGTCCTCGGCGGCGGCCTTGGCGGGCCGGTGACAGCGTGCCTGATCGCTCACCCCTCGACCGGATGCTGCACGATCGCCTGTAGGCGTAGGCCGTACAGTTTCGCCTTGTCGCCTTTCGCGCGCCGAACTGTGGAGACACGGGAGATGTCAGGTCGCGTCGCGGGCGAACGCCATAAATGGGGCAGGCAGGATCGCGAGCGCGATCATCTCCTGGAAACTACGCACGCTCGGATGTTAAACCTGTCGGTGAGCGGGATGGCAACACTCCGGGCGACATCGATAGAGCTTGTGCCCATCGTGGTGACCGTGGCGATCGGGCGGGCGCGCATGGCGAAACGGGCGATCGACGTCGTCGGTGCATGCCTCGGGTTGGGGCTCGCCGCGCCGATCATGCTGGTTATCGCAGTCGCGTTGCGGCTCAGCTCGCGCGGCCCGGTCATCTTCACGCAAGAGCGCTGCGGCCTCGGCGGTCGGCGGTTCCGGTTCTTCAAGTTCCGCACGATGGTCGAAGGCGCCGAGGATCAGCGCGCATCGCTCACCCACCTCAACGAGATGCGCGGTCCGGTGTTCAAGATCTCACGCGACCCGCGGATCACGCGGCTCGGCGCGATCTTACGCACGACCTCGCTCGACGAGCTGCCGCAACTCTGGAACGTGCTGCGTGGCGAGATGAGCCTCGTCGGCCCTCGCCCACCGATGCCCGACGAAGTCGCGATCTACGACTCACGTCAATCTCAACGCCTCGCTGTCGTCCCCGGCATCACGGGTCTGTGGCAGGTCAGCGGACGCAGCACGATCAACGATTTCGAGACGTGGCTCGAGCTCGACCTCGCTTATGTACGCGGGTGGTCGCTGTGGCTCGATTTCCGGATCCTCGCGAAGACGGTCGTCGTCGTGATCAGCGCTCGCGGCGCCCAGTAGGTGGTACGTTTGTCGGCTGTATGAGCCGGATCGTCGTCGGAATCATCGCGCTCGCCGCCACGACAAATGTCGTGCTCGCGCAGCCGTTTCCGACCGAGCTGCCGGCCGATACACAGCGCCAGCCATCGCCGACCACGCGGATGCCGGTCACCGCGCCGCAGACCACGCAGCCCAATCCCGGCGACGAACCGATCAATTCGACCGATTCGATCGGCCAGACCGAGCCGCCGGCGGTCGAGCCGATCTATGCGCAGCCGCTCGTGCTTCCACCTATCTCGCTCGAACAGCCGATCGATCCGGACCGCTACGTGTGTGGTGCAGGCGACGTGCTCGAGCTCAACTTCTGGGGGCCGCAGAACCTCCGCTTGAAGGTGACGGTCGATCTCGAGGGTCGCGCGTTCATTCCAAAAATCGGCTACGTCGCGGTCGCGAACAAGACCCTTTCGGCGGTGCGCACCGCGATGAAGTCACGCGTCCGCGCGAACTATCCCGGCCTGTCCTTCGATCTCGCGGTCGAAGCGCCGCGCACCTTCCTGGTCCACGTCGTCGAGAATGTGAAGAAGCCGGGGACGTTCTCCGCGCACGCCGTGGACCGCGTGTCGGCGGTGATCACGCGTGCCGGCGTCGTCCCGGCAGCATCGCGCCGGCGGATCACGATCCATCACCGGACCGGCGCCGATTCCATCGCCGACCTGGTCGAGTACGAGCTGACCGGAGACACCGCGTTCAATCCGTACCTACTCGACGGCGATGTCGTCCACGTGCCGTTCCCCGAGCTCCAGGTCAAGGTGAGCGGAGCCGTCCGCCGCCCCGGGCAGTACGAGGTCACGGGGACCAAGGATCTCGCCGAGCTGCTCCAGATCGCCGGCGGGCTCGCACCGACCTCCGCGAAGTCGCTGCCGATCCGGATCGTGCGGCGCAATGCCAAGCAGCAGGACCAGTACCTCGACGTGCCGGTCGGCGGTAACGCGCCGCTCAGCGACGACGATCGAGTGATCGTGCGAGGCACCGATGATCTGCAGCGCACGGTGCTGTTGATCGGCGCGATTGTCGGCAGCGATCCGCTCGATAGTACGACGACGAGCCGGCGCTTGCCGTTCGTCGAGGGCGATACGGTGTGGTCGCTGCTCGAACGCGCGGGCGGGATCAAAGCGCCGGGTGATCTCGGGCGCAGCTACATCGCGCGTCCCAAGCAAGGCGGCCAAGATCTCATCGCGATCAATCTCGACGCGCTGCTCGTGCGCCGCGACTTCAAGGCCGACAAGCCGATCGCGATGGGCGATACGATCGTGATCCCGGCGATGCAGTACAGCGTGATGGTCGAGGGCGCGGTCGGTCGCGCCGGGCTCTACAACTACAATCCGCTGTTCGGCGTGCCCGAGTACATCGCGCATGCCGGCGGGTTGACGCGGACGGCGCGCGATCTCGACGAGGTCCGGCTGATCGAAGCGAATGGCTCGACCCGCGACTACAAGGCCGGCATGAAGCTGCAGCCCGGCGATGCGATCCTCGTCCCCGAGCGCAACTTCAGCCGCGCCGAAGTCACGCAGCTCATCCTCGCGACCGCGGGCCTCGTGCTCTCCGGCGTCGCGATCGTGATCGCGGCGCGCCGATGAGCGACGAGCTCGTGGTTGTCTTGCTGCGACGCTGGAAGACCCTCGTTGTCACCGCGGTGCTCGGCGCCGCCGCCGCGACCGCGTACGCGCTGCTCGCGACCCAGTGGTTCTCGGCCACGCTGACGGTCGTACCGTCGCAGCGCGCGCAGGACATCGCGGCGATGAGCCTCGCGGCGAAGCTCCCGGGCCTCGAGTCGTTCTCGACCGATGTCCAACGGATCCAGGCCGTGCTCGCGAGCACGTCGGTCGCCGATGACGTGATCGCGCGGTTCGATCTACGCGCGCGCTACGGTGTCGCACATCTCGAACAAGCGCGCGCGGCGCTGCAGCAGCACTGCTCGATCGGCGTCGATCGCAAATCGAGCGTGGTCTCGCTGACGTGTGAGGACCCGGATCCGCAGCACGCGATGGACATGGCGAAGGCGTTCGGCGAGATCGGTAACAAGGTCTTTGGCCGCGTATCGGTGTCCTCGGCGCGCGAGGAGCGAGTGTTCCTCGAGGGCCAGGTCGCGAAGGCGCGCGACGATGTCGACAAGTCGTCGCGCAAGCTGCGCGAGTTCCAGGAGCAGCACAAGGTCATCGACCTCCCCGAGCAGAGTAAAGCGGTGATCGGCGCGATGGCGCAGATCAAGGGCGAGATGGTCTCGAAGCAGATCGAGCTGTCATACCTGAGTGGGTTCTCCGGCCGCGGCGAATCGAGCGTCCAGCAGCTGCGACAGCAGATCGCCGTGATGGAGACCAAGCTCGGGCAACTCGAGGCGACGCAAGGTGTGGGCTCGGGCTCCGCGAATCCCTCGTTCTTTCCGAACGCGATGAACGTGCCGCAGCTCCGGTTCGAGCTCGAGCAGTTGATGCGCGAGCAGAAGATCCAGGAGACCGTTTTCGGCCTGATGACGCAACGGTTCGAGATGGCGCGCGTCGACGAGGCGCGCGACACCTCGTCGTTTCAGATCCTCGATTCGCCGACACTACCGACGTTTCGATCACGCCCGCGCAGGCGCCAGATCTTCATGGTCGGCGTTGCCGGCGGGCTCGCGCTCGGTGTCGCGTGGATCCTCGTCCCGCTCTGGTGGCGGCGGCGGGTCGTCGCAAAGTAAGCACAACGCGGTCAGCATCTCGAAGAAGATCAGCCGCTCGTCCATGAGGAACGCGCCATGCGCGAGGCACGCGAACCAGATCGCGAACAGCATCAGCCGCCGGATCGCTGACGTTCGCAGCGTGACGTGGAGCAGCGCGAACACCCCGATCACGAACGCGAGGCCGATCGCACCCCACTCGGCGAGCAGGTGGCTGATCTCGCTGATCTCGAGCTGGACGATCTCGAGCAACCACGATCCCGGTCCTTCCATGCCGTAGATGTTCGAGTACGTGCCCGGGCCATCACCGGTCCAGCCACCGACGAGTGACGCGTACGCCACCGCAGTACCGCGCCCGTTGATCGCGTGGTCCGGGCTGAGCTCACCGGGCGCGACGACCGTCGAAGCGCGACTGATCAGCGAATCGACGAACTCGGGTTGAGTCTTCGCGAGTAGCCCCAACATCACCACGATCGCGACCCCACCGGCCGCGAACGAAGCGAGCGTGCGCTGGCTCTTGAACACGGTCGCGAAGAACCACAGGGGCAACAAGATGAAGAAGCCCATACTCTCGCCGATCACCGCGAGCCCGGCAGAGACCAGCAGGATGGCGAGCAACCTGGGGCCGCGCTCGCCGCGCCGGTACGCGAGGATGAAGTACAGGATCAAGAAGTAGCCGAACGACTGCGTCGCGCCTGGGCCGAAGAAACCTGCGATGTCGTCGACATCGTCTCCGATCGAGAATTGGTAGCAAGCGAACAAGCCGTTCGCGACGAACGCGATACCGAAGAAACGATAGAGCTCGGTGCTCGTGACGAAGCTCGTGGCGGCAGCGCGGCCGTAGCACGTGCGAAACAAGTACAGCCACAGAAAGACGTGCTTGAGCGTGTCCCAGATCGACAGCGCCCAGATCACGCTCGTGCTGTGCCATGTCGCGCTGATCGCGAACCACGCACCGACGAGCGCCACCATCCCGCCCGCCAGCGAGCGCACGCGCGGATCGACCTCGCGACCGAGCACGTGAAATGCGGCCCAGATGCACGCGAAGTCGTAGACCAACCACAGCTGGTGGAACGTGTAGCCGAAGCAAAATATCGCGGCGAGCGCGAGAATGATGCGGCGCTCGGTCACCGCATCTCCGCGACGAAGTTGTCGCCAGCATCAAACCGATCGCACAGCCGCGTCACCAATTTCTCGACGCCTGCGAAGCGCAGCATGCGCAACGCGCGGACATCCCACCGGCGCAGCTCCGGCGCCCACAACGACGAGCGCTGCCCCACACGCGGGCGGGTCAGCGCGTGGATCCACTGGTAGCTCAACCATTCCGGATCCGTGACGGTGCGCAGCCGCGCGATCCGAAATCCCGTGCGCTCGGCGAGCTGCGCGAGCGAGGCGCGCGAGAACAGCTGCACGTGGTAAGGCGCGTGCCAGTGGATCCAGCGATCGGCCGCGATCCATGCGATGACGCTCGCAGCATTCGGAGTCGCGAGGAACAGAGATCCTCCGGCGCGCAGCACGCGACGGATGCCGGCGAATGCGGCGGCTGGATCGGAGAAGTGCTCGACGACCTGATCGAGCGTGACGACATCGAAGCTCGCAGCCTCGTAGCGCGCTGGATCGAACACGCCGTGATCGACCTCGAGCCCGCGACGGCGCGCCGCGGCGACCGCTTGCGCATCGGCTTCGACGCCGCGCACCGTGCAGCCACGCGCCTGGTGATACGCGAGCGCGTCGCCCGCACCGCACCCGATATCGAGCACCGTGACATCGCGCGGTACCCCGGCCGCGGCCGACGACGGCGAGACATGTGCGAGTGGTGGACCGGGCTCGCGCCGCGGGTAATATGCGGCATACAGCGCCTCGATCTCGGCGGGATCCGGCTGGATATCGAGCCAGCGATGCGCGCACCGCGCACACGCGTACAGCGTGAAGTGCCCCGGATGGCCAAAGCGATCGTCGTAGAGCGCGCGATTCACGCTAGTGTTGGAGCTCGTGCAGATCGGGCACACGACGACGCTGTTCGAGGTCCCGATCGCTCGGCTCGATCTCGATTCAGCCGTGGAAGAGTGCTCGTCGGTCATCGCCAGCGGTCGCGGTGGCTATGCGTGCTTCGTCAACGTGCACAGCCTCACGGAAAGTACCAGGCAGCCCGCGCTGCGAGAATCGTTGCGTGGCGCGACCTATTGCTTCGCCGACGGGATGCCGCTGATCTGGCTCGCCCGCCGCCTCGGAGGACCCATCGCAGGGCGCGTCGCCGGCCCCGATTTCATGCCTGCCCTCGTCGAGCGAACCCGGGACCAGCACCAAGGTTTCGTCGGCGCCGCAGGCCTCGGCGAGCACATCGCGGCGGCCCACGGTCTCTTTGCGACGACCTTCGCCCCACCGCGCCGCGCCTTCTCGAAGGAAAACGCGCTTGCCGATTGGGAGGCGTTTCGCGCGCTGTGCACAGGCGATGCCCCACGCATCGTCTGGGTTGGACTCGGCGCGCCCAAGCAAGAGCAATGGATGGCCGCCGTCGCGCCGCACGCACCGGGGGTGATGTTCTTCGGCGTCGGCGCTGCCTTCGATCTGATGGCAGGTTCGCGGCCCCGAGCGCCGCGATGGATGCGCGATCGCGGGCTCGAATGGTTGTATCGGCTCGCGCAGGAACCGCGCCGGTTGGCCGCGCGCTACGCCGTGACGAACGCGCGATTTCTGGTGCGCGTGGCTCGAGATCAGGTCTTCGGAATAAAGAAGTAATTGTAGCGCCGGTCGTCGTGATGCACGTACGGCTCGAGCCCGTCCAAACCGAGCACGTAGGCGATGTAGCCGAGGGCGCGAATCTCGTCGACCGTCGCCGCTGGCGCCGGGTTCGAGGCGAGGCCGCCGTAGATCTCCACAAACAGCACCGGATGATCGCGCTCGATCGTGGCTCGGCTGCCCGCGATCACGGCGCTCTCGTGACCTTCGACATCGATCTTCACGAGCCCGAGCGGGACCGAGAGCTCCGCGGCGACCTCGTCGAGCGTGCGGATCTTCACGGGAACGACGGAGTGGATCGGCTTGCGACCCGTATCGAACAGCCCGTTGTACGCATCGTCACTCGCGATCTGGAGCGCACCATCGCCGTTGGCCGCGCCCAGCGCACACTCCAGCACGCGCACCCGACCGGTCAGCCCGTTGCGCTTCACGTTGCGCGCGAGCATCGCGACCGTGTTCGGCGCCGGCTCGATCGCGACGACCGGAGCCTGCGCGAACATCTTGGCCCACGCGAGACAATGAATGCCGACATGCGCGCCGACGTCGACGATCGCGCGCTCGGCGCCTCGTGTCGCGAACAGCGCCGCGGCCACGTCGCGCTCGCGCGCCTCGAACCCGAGGTGACGCCACAGCACGTAGCCGATCTCGGTCCGCGGATCGATCTCGAGCGCGAGGCCACCGACCTCGACGATCGCGCTCGCGGGGCGCGGCAACGCGCGTCGCACGTGATCCGCGAGTTGACGCAAGCGCCGGACGGTCGATAATGGGTGCGCCATTCGTCGATGACCACACTAGCACCACCCGGCGACTCTGCTCCGCGCGCGGTGGTGGTCGAGCTCGTCAAGAAAGGCCTGGTTTATGGCCTCGGCGCCTCGCTCAACGGGCTCGCCGGGTTTCTGCTCTTGCCGTTCGTGGTCCACCGGCTGGTCGCGTTGGAGTACGGTCGGTTCGCGCTCGCGGAGCTCCAGATCAACCTTTTGCTCGTGATCTGCGGTTTCGGACTGCGCAACGCGCTCCTCGCGCGCTTCCCGAGGCTCGCGGCGAGCGACGTGCGTGGCTTTGTCGGCAGCGTGTTGTCGCTCTCGCTGCTCTCGATCGCTTTCGTGCTCGCGCTGTACGCGAGCCTCGTGTGGTTCGCGGGTGCACGGCTATTCCCGGAGCTCGCGCTCGAGCACTACTTGTTGATCGGCAGCATCGCGGCGATCGAGACCGTGTGGTTGCTCGTGACCAGCATCTATCGCGCGGAAGGCGCGGCGTGGCGGTACGTGACCGTGCAGCTCGTCCAGGTCGCGATCTCGCTCGGGCTCACGGTCGTCTTGATCGCCGGCCGCGGCTATCGCGAAGAAGGCCTGCTCTACGGCCGGCTCGGCGCGGATCTCTGCGTACTCGTCCTCGTGCTGCCCGTGCTTGTCCGCCATCGCCCTCGCGCCCTCGGCCCGGCGTGGGAGCTCGTGCGGGTCGGCGGCCCGCTCGTGATCGCGGCGTTCTCGGCGATGTTCGTCGCGATGGCACCGCGACTGTTCCTCGAGCGGATCGGCGATGCGGGCCTCGTCGGCTCGTTCACCGTCGATGCGAGGCTCGCGGGGATCGTGATGATCGGCTTTGTCCAGCCCTTCGGCCTCGTGTACGTCGCGATGATCGCGCGGATCGCGCAACGCCCGGATGCGCGCCAGCTGTTCGCGCGGCTCATCACGTACTACGTCGCGCTCGGGGGATTCGCGATCGCCGCGGTCGGGCTTGCCGCACCGTGGATCGCGCGCACGCTCGGCAAGCACGAGCTCCCGATCTCGCCGCGCGCGATCGTTCTGCTCGCGGTCTCGAACGTCGCCGCTGGCCTCATCTATCCGCTCACGATCGGGCCGTACGTGCTCGAGCGCACGCGGCAGGTCATTCCGATCTACGTCGGCTCGCTCGTACTGATCGTCGCGATCGGGCTACCGGCCACCGTGTACGGCGGCATCACCGGTGTAGCAGTCGCGTTGTCGGGCGTGTACGTCGTCCAGGGCATCGCACTCGCGTGGGTGAGCCAGCAGATGTACGCGCTACCGATCGAGTGGCGGCGGCTCGCGATCGTCACCGCTGGGATCGCCGCACTCCTCGCCGTGGTCTCGCAGGTCGG
>Ga0123338_10000819_pt1 | contig 30831 bp, 20 predicted proteins | sample grotaG_FD_89793 | JGI IMG/M metagenome (GOLD analysis project Ga0123338, IMG submission 89793) | Glacier valley bacterial and archeal communities from Borup Fiord, Nunavut, Canada, to study Microbial Dark Matter (Phase II) -... | ecosystem: Environmental > Aquatic > Freshwater > Ice > Glacier ...
TAGAAAAGAGCGGGGATTATCATGTAAAACGGGCTCTATCGCCCCATAATAGAAGAATCTTATTCCACTCCTTTCCTTCATTGACCTAAATTAAGAGGTCGTGTCTGAACATAGGATAGGATATATTGAAGTCGGCTGCTTGAGCGGGCCTCATTTCGGGCATCACAGCTGCGCCAGCGCGGCCAGAATCAGGGCCGGGTCGGGGCGCTGCTTGAAGTTGGCGTCGGTGGCCGCCCAGGCAATGTGGCCGTCGCGGGCGATGACGAACGTGCCCGTCAGGGGCAACTCGCCGCGCGGGTTGCCGTTGAAAGCGGCCAGGTCGACGCCCACGCCGCGCAGGGTGTCCACCACGGCGTCGCCCACCCGGTAGGCCAGCCCGTACAGGCGGGCCACGGCGTTGCCCTCGTCGCTGAGCACCGGGAAGTGCAGGTTTTTTTCCTCGGCGGTGAGGCGGGTCAGGTCCGGAGTTTGGGGCGACACGGCCACCAGCGTGGCCCCGTGGGCCTGGAATTGGGCCAGGGCCTGGTCGTAGGCGCGCAGCTGCACGTTGCAGTAGGGGCACCAGTTGCCGCGGTAAAACACCAGCACCACCGGCCCGGTGGCCAGCAGCCGCGCCAGCGTCACGGGGCGGCCCGCGGCGTCGGGCAGGGTGAAGTTGGGCGCCGGCTGGCCGGCCCGCAGGCTGTGGCCGACGAGGCCAGCGGCCTGCACGGCGGCGATGCCGGCGTCGATGGTGCGGCTGGCGGCCGGGGGCAGCGCGGTGGCCAGGTGGTGGGCAGTGGCCTCCAGCTCGTGCTGGAGCGAAGAAGTGAGCGTGGACATACGAATGCGGAAAAGGGGTTTTGAGGGGAACACCAACGAAATTGAGGGGGGGGGGATTCCGGGCCAGAAACCTTCGCGATGGGGGACTTATTTCAGGCCGGGCCGGGGCAAGCCGGCGGCGGAAAGGCCCGTGGCAGCCGCCGGCCCGGCGGGGCCAAAAGGCACGCCCGGGCGCAACGGCATTCCCACCAAAAAGGCGAAGGGGGCTGGAAGCTTAGCGCGGCTTGCTTAGCAGGCGCAACAACAGCGCATTCGGCCCCAACAACGGGACGGACAACAACCAGCCGCCGGAGCGGCAACGCCAAAAGCCGTCGGCAAAACCGGCTGCGCAAGGGCAGCGGATGCGGACGGCAACTCGAAAACAAACAAAACGGCGTTTTCCATGGCACTCGCGTTATATGTCCCGCCGGCATGGCCGGGGGTAGGACGTGGCACCTTTCGCGCGGTCGAAGGTTGCCAGCGGGTCACGGAGCCTAGTCTCTCGCCGCTTCTGTATAAACTTGAAACTTCCCGGCCGCGAGCCGGAGAGTACCGTTGTGGTGGGCCAAATGTACGGACGGAAAAAATTCCCGACCAAATTAATTTTTTGTTTCCCCTGATAAAACGCAAAAAAGCCACCCCGAAACGGAGTGGCTTTTTTCACCTTTTTTCTGCAAAAAAGTACCTAGAGACTAGGTAGGGTCAACACCTGGCCCACTTCGATGTGGTCGGGGTCGTTGCCGATGAGGGCCTTGTTGGCCTCGTATAGCTGGTGCCACTTGGCGGCGTCGCCGTAGTGGTTTTTGGCAATTTTGGAGAGCGAGTCACCGCTGACAACGGTGTACGAGTTTCCGGCGGCGGTTGGATTGCCGGCGGCGTTGCCGAAAAAATCGGTGGCACCACCGGCGGGCTTGGCGGCCGGGTCGGCGGGCTTTTGCTCGCCTTTGTCGCTAAGAAAATCAAAGAGTCCCATGGATTCGGTCGGGTTAAATGGAAAAGATTGCGGGCCAGGACGCTAGCGGGCGCCCATCCGAAAGCGGTATACGGAGAAAGCAGGAGGGGGTTTTGATGTAAACTCTTTCCTGCCTGAGCCGTAAGCCGACGAGGTCGCTGCCAACGGCGGGGTCCGCGTTTCATTCTTTCACCAATACCTCCCTTCTCATGAAAACCCAATCAATTTTTTCGCTCCGCTACGTTGCCAGTCTGTTGTTGCTGCTCTCGCTGTTTGCCACGGCCTGCGGCAACGACAAAGGCAAGGTGGAAGGCGTGAACATGCTGTACGGCACCGACAGCAAGGTGTGGAAAACCGCCAAAGAAACCAACACCGCCGGCGATAAAGTGAAGCAAACCGACGCCCAAAAGCAGGAGGAACTGCGCATTTTTGCCAACGGCACCTACAACATGACCGGCGCGAGCGGCGCCGTAACCGGCAAGTATACTTTCGACCAGGCCGGCAAAACCGTCACCATGACGCCGGACGGCTCCACCACCAGCAACACCTTTGCCGTGGAAACGCTGACCGATAAGAAGCTTACGCTCAAGTCGGCCGACGGCGCGGCGCTGATGCTGGAAGCCGAATAATCTGGCCGGGCACACCGCCAATGCAAAGCCCCGAGCCATCAGGTTCGGGGCTTTTTGTGTTCTGGGAGGCGTGGTTTTGGCGGTGGCGGGGTAGCTTGCGGGCCAATCTGTTCCACTTCTCATTCTATCCATTTTCCTCCTTTCTGCTTATGTCGTTCGGCCGCATAGCCCGGGTTCTGTTTTGTTTGATTTGTGGTGTTTTGGCCACCGCCCGGGCCCAAGCGCCGCTGCCAGTGCACGCGGTGCGCAGCATCAGCCCGGCCGATACCGATTTTAAGGACTTGGAATTTCTGGCGCAGGAAATCGGCCCGGCGCGGGTGGTGATGCTGGGCGAGCCCAGCCACGGCGAGGGCAACGTGTTCGAGGCGAAAATCCGGCTGCTGGCTTTTTTGCAGCGGCGCCTGGGCTTCACCACGCTGGCGTTTGAGAGCGGGTTTTACGACCTGCACAAGGCCCAGCAGGAGCTGGAGGCCGGCAAATCGGCGCAGGAAGCGTTGGGCTACAGCGTGTTTCCGATTTGGACCGGCGCGCAGGAATTCCAGGCCGTGCTGCCGCTTGTGGGCAAGGGGAAATTGCGCGTGGCCGGCTTCGACCCGCAGCTCAGCGGCGAGTACGGGGATGCGTTGGTGGACGAGCTGAAGGCGTTTTTGGCGCCCGAGAAAGCAGCGGCGGCCCTCAACTACGACTACCTGGAGGAAATCACGAGCTACATGGGGGAGCATTTTGCGTTTCTCCCCACCGCTTCTTTGCCTGATTTCGAAAAGGAGCTGGCCAAAGCCAGGCGTCTGGTCGACCAAGTGGCGGCGGGCCCCAATCCCAAACGCCACGCAGAAGCCGCTTTTTGGCAGCAGTGCTTGCGGAGCTTGCTGGCGCAGGGCCGCAACTACGCCTTCAACGACCCGGGCGGCAAGGGCGATGAAGAGTTCAAGGCCAAGGACAGCAACCCGCGCGACGCCCAAATGGCCGACAACCTGCTGTGGTACCTGAGGCAGCATCCCCGCGAAAAAGTGGTGTGCTGGGCCGCGCTGCCGCACGTAGCCAACCGGGTGGAAGCGCTGGAAAACGCCGAAATCCAGGAATACCGCCCGATGGGCCGGGCCGTAAAAGCGGCCCTCGGGCCCGACCAGGTGTACGTGCTGGGCACCCTGGCCGGCGGCGGTACGCACGGATTCATGTTTGAAGCTCCCCGGCCGGTGCCCGTGCCGGCCGCCGGCTCGCTCGAAGCCGAGCTGCTGGCCCAGCCGGCCGACTACGCCTTCGTGAGCCTGAAGCACGACGCGCCCGGTCGCCGGCTGACCACCTACGCCTTCGACTACCAGCCCTTTGCCGGCCCGTGGAGCGAAGTGGTGGACGGATTCCTGTTCCTGCGCCGCGTGAACCCGCCCCATGGCGCCCCGGCCGGCGGGGCGGGGCCGACGGCCGCTGCCGATTCGGCCGCGGCCCGCACCGCGCCGAGCGCGCTGAACCCGGCGGCCCGGCCCCTGCGCGTGCGCACAGCCGCCAGCGCGGCCGGGCCCGCCGTGCGCGGCGTGGTGCTGGACCAGAAAACCGGCCGGCCCGTGCCGTACGCGTCGGTTTCGCTGCCGGGCCAGGGCGTGGGCACCGTGGCCGACGGTGAGGGCCGCTTTGTGCTGCCGCGGGCCGCGCTGGGGGCGGTGCAAATCAGCAGCGTGGGCTATGCCACCGCGAATGTATTGCCGAAGGACGCTGGCGCCGCACTGACGGTGCGGCTGGTGCCGGCCGCGTACGAACTGCAAGGCGTGCAGGTGCGCGGCGAGCGCCTGGACCCGCGGAAGATTATGAAAAAAGTGCTGGCGGCGCTGCCGGCCAATTACGAGCAAAACGACTACGCGGCCGAAGTGTATACGCGCCGCCGACTCATCAATTTCGACACGCTGCGCTACGAGAGCGAATACGTGAGCCAGGTGTTCGAGCCCGCCGGCTACCACAATTGGGCCGGTGGTTTTCTGGGGATGGGTGCTGTTGAGAAGCACCGGGTGCAAGAGCTACACATGCTGAAAAAGCCCGAAAAGCCGTTGGGGGTCTTTGATTTAGCGCAAGGTGGCCAAGGCTTTTTAACCGCTGCGGCCGACCCGGTTCGCATTTCGCCGCTGTTCAAAACCAACACCTTCGGTAAATTCAAGCTGCGCCTCGATAGCGTACAGGAGCGCAATGGCGAAACGGTGTATGTCGTAAGCTTCGTGGCCAAACACGCCAATCATCGCAGCACCGGCACCTACCTGACCGCGGGGTATTCGGGCCGGCTGCACGTGCAGCAGCGCGACTATGCCGTGACGCACTACGAAGCCCTGTGGCAGAGCGACACCGTGACGGAAAATGCCGTGGCCCGCAAAAACTACGGCCGCAAAACTCTGGTTGCCCGGCTATACGCCAACGTGTACGGCGATGCCCGCACCGACCATGCGGTGGAATACGTGCGCGGTGCCAACGGCCGCTACCACGTGCAGAGCAGCCGGGCCCAGGGCCTAAGCACGGGCCGGAAGCTGGGCGGCCAGTCCTTCTATCGGCAGGTTTCCTGCGATGAATATTTCACGGCTCTGCCCACCGGCACTCCGGCCCTTCCACTCAACCCAAAAATGGACCCCCGCGTGGCCAACGACGAATTATACCAACTCAACTACATCGACCCGCATCCCGCGTTTTGGCAAGCCTATCAGCGGCCGACGGCTGCGGAAAAATGAGTTGAAAGTTGAAGTCTAAAAAGTGTCCCGATTTCACTTTTCACCTTTAACTCCCTGTCCAAACACCCGCGCCACCCAGCGCGGCAAAAACACGCTGCCCAGCATTAGGTACAGGTAGTACGTGACCACCCGGTAGAGCAGCACCATGAAGCTGGTGAGGGTGGCCGTGCCGATGAACTTGCCGAAGAACGTGGGAAACGCGCCTTCCACGATGCCCGCGCCGCCGGGCGTGATGGCCAGCAGCAGCAGCACCTTGTAGGTGAGGTTGCGGGCGAAAATGAACAGGAAAGTGTCGGCGTCCATCGGCACGAAGGCGGCGATGAGGCAGCCGATGACCAGGTAGCGGGCCGTCCAGACGAAGAACGTGCTGAGGCCGGCGCGCCACCAGTAGCCCGGCGGGTTGCCGCGCAGCTGGAGGGAGGCGTCCATCATTTCCTGCCCGTGCTGGTAGGCCTTGCGCTGCCAGCGGCGCAGCGGCCGCCACGAAAACAGCCGCACCAGCAGCCGCCGCACCGACTTCGGGTTGACAAAAATAGCGTACAGCATCAGCCCCGCATACGCCGTTACGGCCACGTAGCTGACCACGAACACCACCCGCAGCGTGGCAATGAAGGCGCCCTGCATGGCCTCGTGGGGGTAGAGGCCCGCCCCCGCGATGAGCACCACCAACGGCACCATGATGACGTAGTACAGGTTGTCCATCAGGGCCGTGACCATGACGTAGGCCAGGGATTTGCCCAGCGAGATGCCCTCTTTGTTCAGAATGAAGGAGGCCACCGCCGTGCCGCCCACCGCCGAGGGCAGCACGCACGAGGCAAACTCCCAAATCATAATCACGTCGAGGCTCTGGCGATAGTTCAACTCGCGCTCGGCAATGTGCCGGATGCGATATATGTAGCCGAAATCGCGAGCCAGCAGCACCAGCAGCGTCACGAGCAGCCACTGCCACTTGGCGTGCGCCAGCGGGGCGAGGTCGCCGGGCCGGTAGCTGCGCCAGAACATGAACCCCACCACGCTCAGCCCGATGAGGATGGGCAAGATGAGCCGCGAAGGCTGCAGCCGCTGCAAAAAATGGGCGTCGTCGTCGGGGAGCGCAGGAAGCTGCTGGTCTGGCATTGAACGGGGGTACGGCGGCCCGGCAAAAGTAGGGCCCAGCCGGGCCGCCCGCTACGGCCGGCCGCCCGGGCTGCCGGCCGGCGTGACGCCGCCCGGCGTGGTGGTGCCCGGCGACGGCGCATTGGCCGGCGAGTTGAGGGGATTGGGCTGCGGCGCCGGGGGTTGGCGATTGGTAGAGTCGGTGGGGGCGGCCTGGCTGGGCCGCTGCAAACCGGGTGCGCCGGCCGGGCGCGGGCCACCGGGCAGCGCCGGGCGCCGGGTGCTGTCGGTGGGCGCGGCGGTGCTGTCGCGGCGCATTCCGGGGGAGCCGCCGGGGCGCATTCCGGCCGGGGCCCCGGTGCCGGGCGCGCCGCCGGGCCGGGCGCCGGGGTAGGCTCCCGCGCCGCCGGGTGCGCCGGCGCCGGGCGGGCGGGTGCCGCCCCCGGCCGGAGCGCCGCCGCCCGCCCCGCCGGCCCCGCTGCCGAGGTCGGGGCCGCCGCCTTCGCCGCCGTTTTTCAGGTCGTCGTTGTTGATGCTCTTGGCGCCGCGGGGCGGGGCCACGGTGAGCTTGCCGATGCGGTAGCTCAGGTTCACTTTGAAGCTGAGGGTGTGCAGCACGCTGGTGCTGGTCTGGTCCAGGAGGGGGGTGTTCACCTTGTTGCGGATGTTGATGGAAGGCGTAAAGAAGTTCTCGGCCCCGAAGCCGATGCTGCCCTTTTTGCCGGCAAAGTCGCGCTTCACGCTCAGGCTGTACACGCCGAAGCTGCTTTGGCTGCCTTGCAGCTGCACCTGGTTGCCGCGGTAGAATACGAAGCTCTGCAGGCCCCACAGCTCGGTGAGCTTGTAGCTGCCAAACACCCGGCCGCTGGCCACAAAGCCTTCGTTGTGGGCGTTGAAGAGCGCATCGGCTACGTTGTTGTTCAGCACCGCGTAGTAAGTGTCGAGGCCGCCGTTGAGGCTGAACTTGGCGCTATTGATGCTGGCAAACACGCTGCCGCCGTAGGCGTCTTCCTGGCCAATGTTGGCGTAGGTGACCTGCTGCACGCCGGTGGGCATTTGGTTGGCATCGAGCAGGGGCTGCCGCACCGACTGAATGGAGCCGGTGGTGTTGCGCACGAAGGCCGTGAAGTTCAGGTTGGCCCGCTTCACGATGGTGCTGTAGCCCAGCTCGTAGTTGTTGGTGTACTCGGGCTTGAGGTCGGGCGTGCCCTTGGTGAGGATGAGCGGGTTGGACTGCTGCACGTTGGGATTGAGGAACTGCAGCGACGGGCGCTGAATGCGGCGGTTGTAGGCCAGCTTGACCACGTTGCCGTTGGCCAGCTTGCGCGAGAGGTTCACGCTGGGCACCAGCACGCCGTAATCGGGAATGGCCACGGCCTTGCCGTCCTTGAAATCGGCCGAAATGGTGGTGTATTCGTAGCGCAGGCCCGGCTTGAGGGTGAAGCCCTTGGGCAGGCCCAGCGTGTACGAGGTGTAGGCGGCGGCCACGTTCTGGCGGTAATTAAAGCCGTTGTTCAGCCCCGGGCGGGGGTCGGGCACGTATTCGCCGTTGGCGCCCGTGGCCGTGAAGTAGCTGTAGTCGCTGTTCACGCGGCGCACGATGTCCTTGCCGCCGAATTCCAGAATTTGGCTCTTGCCGATGGGCGACTGGTAGTCGGCCTGCACCGTGAATTCCTGGTTGACGCTGGGGTTGTTGTTGCGCAGGCCGGGGGTGTAGGGGTCGGCGCTAAGGGTGGTGTTGGTGAAGTCGTTGGCGCGGTCGTTGCGGCTGTACAGGGTCAGCACGCTGAATTCCTGCTGGGGCTTGGCAAAGGTGTGGGTGTAGTTCAGGCTGGCGTCCACGGTGCCCGAGTTGTCGGTCACGCTCACGTCGCGCACCGAGCTGCTGAGCGGCACCGGCAGCAATTCAAAATGGGGGAGCCCGGCGTAGCGGGAGGTGCTCAGGCCATTTTGGTTGGTGTGCGAGTTGCGGGCGCCATACGACAGCGAAGCCGTGAGCGAATTGTGCGGGTCGAGGTCGTAGTCCCAGCCCAGCACCGCGCGGCCAAAGGCCTGGTTCTGCCGCGTATCGGCCGCTTGGTAGGTACTCGACAGCACCGTACCCCGGCCGTCGTGGATGAACTGCTGGTTCGAGTAGCTGCCCGGAATGTTGTAGCCCGCCCGCCCAAAGCCGCCCAGCGAGAAGCCCATCTTTCCGGTGCGGTAGCTGCCCTGCAGGCTCAGGTTGCTGCTGCGGGTGCCCACGCTGGCGTCGAGGCCCAGGGTGCCGCCGCTCAAGGTGTTTTGCTTGGTGATGATGTTGATAATGCCGCCCGAGCCTTCGGCGTCGTACTTGGCCGAGGGCGAGGTGATGACCTCCACGGTCTTAATCTGGTCGGCCGGAATCTGCTTCAGCGCGTCGGCAATGCTGCTGGCGGCAATGGCCGAGGGCTTGTTGTTGATGAGCACCTTGATGTTGGAGCTGCCGCGCAGGCTCACGTTGCCGTCCAGGTCCACGCTCAGCAGCGGCACGCGCTTGAGCACGTCGGTGGCGTCGCCGCCGCGGGCGGTCTGGTCGTTTTCGGCGTTGTACACCGTGCGGTCCACCCGCTCCTCGATGAGCGGCTTTTGGGCCACCACCACCACCTCGCCCAGCTTCTGGGCCGCTACGGCCAGGGCAATTTTGCCCAAATCCGTCGGGCCCCCGGCCGCCACGGCCACGCCGGTGCGCTCCTCGTTCTTATACCCCACGAAGCTGACCTGCACCGTGTAGGTGCCGGCCGGAATGCCGGGCAGCACAAACCGGCCGTCGTCGCCGCACACGCCCCCGTTCACCGATTTGCTGGCCGCGTCCAGCACGGCCACCGTGGCGTACGACACCGGCTTGCCCGTGGCCGCGTCGGTCACGATGCCCGTGAGGCGGCCGGTGGCGGCCCGGGCCGCGGGGGCCGCCCCCGCCGGCGCGGGCGGCCGGCCGCCGGGGCTTTGCTGGCCGGCGGCCTGGTAGGTGAGGCCCAGCAGGGCGGAAAACAGCGCGACAGTGGTCGGTAAAGCGTGTCTCATACAATGCATAGCGGCCAAAGTGCCACAATTGGGGCCGGGGGTTGCATCCGGGACCTTTTTCCGGTTATTGAACAGCACAACCGCCAGACGGCGCCATCGGCTTGCCACGCTGCAAAGGTCTTTCCCGACGAAGAAGGCCCCAGCACAAACTAGATGTTCAAACCCAGAACCCCGACCAACGCCCCGATTGTGTCGGCGCCCACAACCGCTCTTCGCCCGCCGTCGTACCTTTGGGCCGGCCCCGCAATCTTTTCAGCGGGTCAGGCGGTTACACCCCCGCCACCATCTCCCCCCGTTGCCCTGATGATAGTTGAACCCGGCCCGCTCCTGGCGGCGATTGACTCGCCCGACGACCTCAAAAAGCTCGCCCCCGAGCAGTTAGTCCAGCTCAGCACCGAGTTGCGCGACTTCATCATCGACTCGGTGAGCATCTACGGCGGGCACTTCGGGGCCTCGTTGGGCGTGGTGGAGCTGACCGTGGCGCTGCACTACGTTTTCAACACGCCCCACGACCAGTTGGTGTGGGACGTGGGCCACCAGGCCTACGGCCACAAAATCCTCACCGGCCGGCGCGCGCAGTTCCCCACCAACCGCCGCTACGGCGGCCTGTCGGGCTTCCCGAAGCGGAGCGAAAGCGAATACGACGCCTTCGGCGTGGGCCACAGCAGCACCAGCATCGGGGCGGCGCTGGGCATGGCCGTGGCCTCGGATTACAAAGGGGAGCTCGACCGCCAGCACATCGCCGTGATTGGCGACGGCGCCATGACGGCCGGCATGAGCTTCGAGGCCCTGAACCACGCCGGCGTGGCCAACTCCAACCTGCTGGTCGTCCTCAACGACAACTGCATGAGCATCGACCCCAACGTGGGCGCGCTCAAAGAATACCTCACCGACATCACCACCTCGCGCACCTACAACAAGGTGCGCGACGAGCTCTGGAACGTGCTGGGCAAGCTCAGCAAGTTCGGCCCCAACCCCCAGCACATTGCCCGCAAAGTGGAGGCCGCCATGAAGGCCACCCTGCTGAAGCAAAGCAACCTGTTCGAGGCCCTGAAATTCCGCTATTTCGGGCCCGTCGATGGGCACGACGTGCAGCACCTCGTTACCATTCTCAACGACCTGAAAACCATTCCCGGGCCCAAGCTCCTGCACTGCGTGACGGTGAAGGGCAAGGGCTACGCGCTGGCCGAGCAGGACCAGACGCTGTGGCACGCGCCGGGCTTGTTCGATAAAATCACGGGCGAGATTTACAAGAAAACGCCCGAAAAGCCCCAGCCGCCCAAGTACCAGGACGTGTTCGGCCACACCCTGGTGGAGCTGGCCGAAGCCAACGCCAACATCATGGGCGTGACGCCGGCCATGCCCTCGGGCTCGTCGCTGAACCTGATGATGGCGGCCATGCCCGACCGCGCCTTCGACGTGGGCATTGCCGAGCAGCACGCCGTCACGTTTTCGGCCGGCCTGGCCACGCAGGGGCTGGTGCCGTTCTGCAACATCTACTCCTCATTCATGCAGCGCGGCTACGACCAGGTGGTGCACGACGTGGCCCTGCAAAACCTGCACGTGGTGTTCTGCCTCGACCGCGCCGGTTTTGCCGGGGCCGACGGCCCCACCCACCACGGCTGCTACGACCTGGCCTACATGCGCTGCATCCCCAACATGGTGGTGTCGGCCCCGATGAACGAGCAGGAGCTGCGCAACCTGATGTACACCGCCCAGCTGCCCGAAAACGCCGGCCCGTTCAGCATCCGCTACCCGCGGGGCGAGGGCGTGATGCCCGCGTGGCGCACGCCGCTGCAGCGCGTGGCCATCGGCACGGGCCGCGTGGTGCGCGAGGGCGAAGCGGGCGGCGTGGCCATCCTCAGCATTGGCCACATTGGCAACTACGCCGTGAAGGCCACCGAAACCCTGGCCGCCGAAGGCCTCGACGCCGGCCATTACGACCTGCGCTTCTGCAAGCCGCTGGACGAGGAAATGCTGCGCGACGTGGCCCGCCGCTACCGCGCCCTCGTGACGGTGGAAGACGGCTGCCTGCCCGGCGGCTTCGGCTCGGCCGTGCTCGAATTCCTGGCCGACCACGGTTTCAACATTCCCGTGCAGCGCCTCGGTATCCCCGACCGCGTGGTGGAGCACGGCACCCAGGATGAGCTCTACAAAGAGTGTGGCTTCGACGCCGCCGGCATCGCCCAGGCCGTGCGCGACCAGAACGCGAAAGTGGCCGCTAGCACGCTGGTCACGCTGCTGCGCTAGTTCGCCGGCTGCGTTTTGAGAAACAAGAAGAAGCCCTCGTAGCGGTTGCTGCGGGGGCTTCTTTTTGGCTTGTTTAATAGAATGAAGCACTATCCTTCACGTCAAAATCAGCAGAGAATTGGATGAGGTCATCAAACTCTTCCGCCAAGCTGAGAATAGTCGTGGTTGGAGCAGGAATGATGGGGCCGTAGCCAACGTAGGCGTAAGCCCGCACTTCGTTGTTGCGGCTTATGAATCCTTCATTTTCAAACAAAAGCACTGTTGTTAATAGCTGCTCCCAGGCTTCTCGCAGGCGTGTTCCGATGCGTCGGTCGTCAACCGCCTCACGGTCTTCGGCGCGTAGCTTGAACTCGACAAAATAGACGTCATTTCCTTCGTAAAAAACGCAGTCGCAGCGCTTGGTGCCTTGGGTGATGAGGCACTTATCAACGGCCACTAGCTGCACTGGGCGGCCATTAATATTATGCACGGTGAAGTGCCGGTCGGGCTCGAAATCGGCATCGGCAACCCGGCGCACGAAACCTTCGCCCGGTGGGTCTTCGAAGTAAGATGTGATTTCGGGGTAACTCGTGATGCAGCCTTTTTGCTGGCAATGGTCGAAGTGCTTCTCTAGCGCTGTTCGCATTATGCCACCTGCTTTTTTAGGCGGAGCAGCTTGCGGAAGCTGTCGGAGATGTCGCCCGAAACGGCATCCAGCTCATTGCCGCCAATCAGGTGCGTGCGCTCGTCGGTGATGGGCTTCACGGTGCCATCGGCCACGTAGTAGGCGGCAAACTCGTCCGGGTTCAGCCAGTAGGCGCGGGGCACAATCTTGTCGATTTCATCCGCTAACTCGGGCCGTTGCTGGGCGACTTTGTAGGCCTCCAGCAGCAGGTTGCAGCTTGAGAGGATGTAGGGGCTGTGCGTGGTAATCGTCAGGTCGTTTTCGCCCTTGGTGCATTTCTCCACCAGCCAGTTCAGCAGCCCTTGCTGGGCCGTGGGGTACAGGTTCAACTCCGGCTCTTCGATGATGAAGCTCTGCGCCTGCTCGCTGTTGCGGCTCAGGTGCTCCAGCAGCACCAGCAGCGGCGTGACGGATTGAATGCCGCTGGCGGTTTCGAGTAGCATTAGTGGCTCTTCGCGCTCGGGAATTTTGATAAAATCGCGTCCATTGATATGTAAATACTTTGCATTGAGGAATGGAATGTATAGTTCTGTAATATCTTTTCTAGATAATGAAAAATCGTTGGCGAAATCAAGCAACAGTTTAGGCAGACCAATACCATCACGCATCAGACCTGCCCATGAGTATTCAATAGCGGGAACAAATACTCTCTCAGAAGGTATATATTTCAAGTCATGCGAATAAGTGGTTTTTTGTAACCTTTCTGTGTCGGATAACCGCATTGATTCGGCTTCTGACTGCATTGATTCGGCTTCTTCAATCAAAGCTTGTGCAGTCTGAAGCACCGTCCTAGATTTCTCAATTTGAGATTCATTTCTCTTCTCTGGAATCAATGTTTCAAGATTCAATGCACGAATCAACTCTTTGGCATTTCTTAACAAACGGGCAGACTCTTTAATATTTCTATTATAGTCATCTTGTGCACGATTGTAATCTTCTAATAATGTACGGCCAGCCAGTTTTGTCACTACATAATCTGTTTCATTATCCAATCCTTTGAAAGTTTCTCCGATAAACATACCTACATTAGATTCTTTATTTTTGTGACCTAGAAGTGCATAATCACTGAGGCTTTTACTGTTCAATCCATCAGTAAAAAAATGAGCAAAAGAATATTTACTATCTCCAAAAATCGCCGCCAGCTTCGCCAGCGTACTCTTCCCGCCGCCCGTTGGCCCGATGAAAACCGTGACGCGCTTGAAGTCCACCGTGGCGTCTTGGATGGGGCCGAAATTCTTGACTATTAGCTGCTCGTTCATGGCGTTTTCAACAACGGGAATGCCCCAAAAGTAACACGCGGCGGCCCCCAGACTTGGGAGCCGCCGCGTGGCGTTTCTAATCAGCGAAGGGTTAGCGGTACTTCTCGCGCTGGAAGCCGGCGGCGCGCAGCTCGGCCTTGTAGTGAGCGGCGTCGGGGTAGTTGGCGTCGAGGACTTTGGCCAGGGAGTAGAGCACTTGCTCGATTTGGGCGCGCAGGGTGTCTTTGGCGGCCACGGCTTTCGACACTTCGCCGTTGGTGTCGGTGAGGTGCTCCACCAGCTCGTTGTAGCGGGTGGCAATGGGCGCCCAGAAGGCGGTGCCGTAGTCGCCGGTGTCGATTTTCTCGGTTTTAAGGCCGGCCACCAGCGTAAGCAGGGCCGCCGCGCGCTTGGTGCGGTCGCGGTCGATGATGTAGGCCGCGCCGGCCTTCACGATGCCCAGCGCGGGGTAGTGGGCGAAGGCGGTTTTCTTGTCGTACAGGTCCACCAGGCGGGCCTTCACGCGGTAGAGGTTGGCTTCGATGCGGTGGTCGAGGTCGAGCAGCTCGTCGGCGGCGATGGGGCGGGCCGAGCCGGCCAGCTGGCGCGAGCCCACGGCGGCCAAGTAGCCGGCCGCCATTTTAGAAAAAGCGGCGGGTGTGGTGTAGCGCAGCGTAAGCCACGCGGCGCCGGGCCAGTAGGCGGCGGCGGCCACGGCCTGGGCGGCCAGCTGCTGGTCGTTGGTGGCCAGCAAGGTCGTTTTGCGGGCTTTGGGGGTTGGGGTAGGCTCCATAAAAAAAACTTGGGGGTGAGTGAGCCCCGAAAGTAGGGAATTAAACGGCCAAAGCGGCCCGGCCGGGGCGCGCCGGGCGGCCGGGACTTCGCAACCCCCTTATTCGCGTGCAAAACCGGCTTGCGAAGTCGCGCAAACCAGTTTTGCACGCGAATAAAGGGGTTGCATAGATGTGCACGCCGCCCCGGACCGCCCCGGACGCCCTTGCGCGGCTGTGCAACCCCTTTATTCCCGCGCAAAACCGGCTTGCGCGGCCCGGCAAGCCCTGTGGGAGCGCCAGGGCAGTGGGCCGGGGCCGGGCGGGCCCGAACGTTTTGGCCGTTGGCCGGTAGTACCGGGGCCGGCGCCGGCCGTCCGGCGCGTGGGTTGGCCCTCACCCTTTACTGCTTCGCTTATGCGCCCCTTTTTCTGCTGCCTGGTCCTGGCCCTGACGGGCTGTTTCCCGCCGGTCCTCCGCGCCCAGGACGCGCCCGCCGCCCCGCGGCCCGACCGCGCCGTCCACCACGTGTTCACCGTCCCCAACTTCAAGAGTGAAAGCGGCGCCACGCTGCCGCAGGCCCGGGTGGTGTACGGCACCTACGGCCACCTCAACGCCGCCCGCAGCAACGCCATCCTGCTGCCCTCGCACTACCTGGCCGACCACCACGGCTACGAATGGCTCATCGGCCCGGGCAAGGCGCTGGACACCGCCCAGGTGTTTCTGGTGGCCACCGAGCTGTTTGGCAACGGCCACTCCTCGTCGCCGAGCAACACGCCGGAGCCGTTTCACGGGCCGCGCTTCCCGGTGATGAGCATCCGCGACAACGTGGCGGCCGTGCACCAGCTGCTGGCCCAGGACCTCAAAATCACCCACCTACGGGCCATCATCGGCTTTTCGATGGGGGCGCAGCAGGCCTTTCAGTGGGCCGTGAGCTACCCCGGCTTTGCCGACCGCATCGTGGCCACCTCGGGCACGGCCAAAACCTACCCGCACGGCGTGGTGCGCCTGGAGGGCCAGATTGCCGCCCTCACCGCCGACGCGGCCTTCAAGGACGGCGACTACACCGCGCCGCCCACCAAGGGCATCGAGGCGTTTGCCACCGTCTGGACAGCCTGGCTCTACTCGCAGGAGTGGTGGCGGCGGGAGCTGTGGAAGGCCGACGCCAAGCCTGGCACCACCTTCGAGCAGGTGCTGCACGAATACCGCACCAATTTCATCCCCGGGGCCGACGCCAACGACCTCATTTTGCAGATGCGCACCTGGGAACGCCACGACGTGGGCACCACCCCCGGCTTCGGCGGCGACGTGGAAAAGGCCCTGCGCAGCATCAAAACGCCCATTTTGTACATGCCCTCGGAAACGGACCTGTACTTTCCCCTCACCGATGCGCGCTACGAGGCCGCCTTCATCCCGGGCGTGGTGCTGAAGCCCATTCCCTCGCTGTGGGGCCACACGGCCGGCGCCGCCCCCAACCCGGCGGACGCCAAGTTTCTCAACGACAACATCCGCGACTTTTTGGCGCCCCGGCGGCGCTAGGTGCTAGCCCCCGGGCGGGCCGCCGGCTTTTCAGCCGGCTGTCAGCTTGTCTTTGCCCCGACATCGTTGACGCGACGAGCGGACAGCCGGCTCAACGCCGGCGGCCCGCCCAAACGCCTCACCACAGGCGGATGTCGGTGATGCCGGCCGGGATGGGCGGCTGGTCGCTGAAGCCGAGCACGCACCAGTTGGGCTCGATGCCGAACACGCCGCCCTGCAGCACGTAGCTCACCCAGCGGGTGACGGTCTGGCCGGTGTACTGTTCGCTCTCGGGCTCGAACTCGCGGAGCACAAGCACGTCGCCGACCTGGAAATTCCGGTCGTTTTCGCGCACGTCGAAGGGCTTGTTGCCGGCCTTGACGGCGGCAAAGCAGCCGGGCCAGCTTTTTAGCTCGTGCGTCTGCGGGTGGGCCGGGGTGGAAATCTGAAACTGGGGAACAAACTGTTCGGGGAAGGCAAGGCGTGTGGTCATCGGGATAAGTCGTTAGAATGGGCGCCGGTGGCGGTGCGGCAGCCGAAGGGGCTGCGCTGGCACCCGGCCGGGGCACGGCCTGCGGGGCAGGCGTATTTTGAAGATAGCGAAAGAACAATAAATAAGTTGGTGCAAGAACATTTAACAAGTAGAAAATCAGACTGGTTCACCGAAAAAACAGCGGTTGAATATTCGTCCGGCGCCATGTTGACGGGGCAGTAGGCGGCGGCCCGCAAACGATTTTCCAGCCTGCCCGAGCCCTTTCGCGCAGCAAGCGCCCGCCCGGAAACCCGGGCCGAAGGGGCGTCGGCCGGGACCCGGCGAAAAATAATTGGGGCCAAAGTCGCTCCCCGGACCGCCGCCGCCGTTTCAGATGCGGTTTCCGCCCCAACTTTTTCGCCCATGCTCCCCGCCACTTCCTTTGGCCGCACCGCTGCCGGCGCTGCCGTGCAGCTCTTCACCTTGGCCAATGCCCACGGGCTGCGGGCCACCATCAGCAACTACGGCGGCACTCTCACCGGCCTGCTCGTGCCGGATAGGGAAGGCCACCTGGGCGACGTTGTCCTCGGGTTCGACGACGTGAGCGGCTACCAGAGCCCCGCGTTTCGGCAGGCCAACCCCTACTTCGGGGCGCTCATTGGGCGCTACGGCAACCGCATCAAAGCCGGCCGCTTCGCCCTCGACGGCCACGACTACGCCCTGGCCACCAACAACGGCCCCAACGCCCTGCACGGCGGCACCCAGGGCTTCGACCAAAAAATATGGCAGGCCGAGCCCGGCACCTCGGCCGAGGGCGACACCCTGACCCTGCGCTACCTGAGCCCCGACGGTGAGGAAGGCTACCCTGGCACCCTGGCCGTGACGGTGGTCTACACCCTCACCCCCGACAACGCCCTGCGCATTGCCTACCGCGCCACCACCGACCACGCCACGCCCCTCAACCTCACCAACCACGCCTACTTCAACCTCAGCCTCGGCACCCGCCCCGACGTGCTGGCCCACGAGCTGACCCTGGCCGCCGACCGCTACACCGTGGTCGACGCCGCCCTGATTCCGACCGGCGAGCTGCGCCCGGTGGCGGGCACGCCCTTCGACTTCCGCACGCCCCACGCCATCGGCGCGCGCATCGCGCAGGTGCCCGGCGGCTACGACCACAACTGGGTGCTGAACGGCGCCGGCCCGCGCCCCGTGGCCACCGTGCACGACCCCGCCTCCGGCCGCACGCTGGAAGTCGGCACCGACCAGCCCGGCCTGCAGTGCTACACCGGCAATTTCCTCGACGGTAGCCTGACCGGCAAGCACGGCACCGTGTACGGCCCGCACGCCGGCTTCTGCCTCGAAACCCAGCACTTCCCGGACTCGCCCAATCACCCGGAATTTCCCAACACCATTTTGCGGCCGGGCGAGACGTTCCAGTCCACCACCACCTACCGGTTTGGGGTGCGGCGGTAGGTACCTGTCATTGCGAGGGCGCAGCCCGTGGCAATCCTTCCTCTCTGAGCGCAAAGCTCTGAAATGTGACACGCCTTTTTTACAAGAAAAATCCCCGACACTGCACAGTGTCGGGGATTTTTACATTATTTGGTTGGTCGCTGATAGAAGAAGGATTGCCACGGGCTGCGCCCTCGCAATGACAGCGAGCTACTTCAGCTCCGGCAGGGCCGCCAGCAGCGTGCGCAGCCCCTGCGCGGCGTCGGCCCCGAGGTGCACGCGCAGCGTGCGGCGGTGGTAGCTCTGCAGCGCCTCAAGGTCGCCCAGGGCTTGGGCGTTTTTGAAGGTGCCGAAGGTGTAGGACCGGCCGGGCAGGGCCAAATCCTGCGGGTTGTCGTCGGTGAACTGCACGAACAGGCCGGTGTTGGGCCCGCCCTTGTGGTACTGGCCGGTGCTGTGCAAAAAGCGCGGCCCGTAGCCCGACGTGGTGGCCAGGTGCAGCTGCTGCTGCACGCGCTGGCGCAGCGCCTGCAGGCTGGCGCTCACGGCGGGCGTCTCGGTGAGGTAAGCTTGCAGGCAGAGGAAATCGCCGGGGCGGGCCTGGGCGAAGAAGGCCTTCAGCACGGCGGTGGCATCGCTGCCGCCCGCGGCCGAGTAATAGTCCACGCCGTTTTCGCGGGCGGCGGGTGGGCTGGTGGCGGGCAAGCGGCCCTGTTCCTCCACTACTTTCATCAGGCCGTCGGTGGCCGTTTTGGCGGCCTGCACGTTGGGCTGGTCGAAGGGGTTGATGCCGAACACGGCGCTGGCCACGGCCGTGGCCACTTCCCAGCGAAAAAACTCCGCGCCCAAATCCAGTGCATCCCGCATGAGGATGGCGATGACCGGGTGGCCGGCTTGCTGCAGCTGCTGCAGCAGGGTGGCGTTGGCGGCATCGGCCTGGCCCTGGTAGCCCACGTACACGAACACGCGGTCGGGGCCGTAGCTGGCCACCTCGCCCCGCGGCTCGCCGGCCACGGGCAGGATGCCCCGGCCTTCCTTGCCGGTGCTCTCGGCGACGAGCTGCTCCAGCCACAGGCCGAAGTCGGCCAGGGCGTCGGGCACGAGGAGGGTGAGCTTGTCGCGGCCGTGCTGGGCCAGCACGCCCAGCGCCGCGCCCAGCGCCAGGCCGGGGTTGTGGGCCACCGGGCCGTCGGCGCCGCAGGCCCGCATCATGCCCAGGGCCCGCGCCAGAACGGCGCCGATGGGCACGCCGTAGAGCGCGGCGGGCACCAGGCCGAAGTACGTGAGGGCCGAAAACCGTCCGCCCACGTCCGCGAAGTTGAGGAAGATGCGGCGGTAGCCCTGGGCGGTGGCCGCGGCCACGAACTGCGAGCCGGGGTCGGTGATGGCCACGAAGTTTTCGCCGGCCCGGTCACCCTTCAGCTCTTTCAAGCGGGCGTAGAAGTAGTCGCCAAAAGCCAGCGGCTCGGCTGTGGTGCCCGATTTGCTGGCCACGATGAACAGCGTGTGGGCCAGCGGCACGGCGGCCTCCACCTGGCGCACCGTGCCGGGGTCGGTGGTGTCGAGCACCGTCAGGGGCAGCCCGCCCGCGCCCTGGGCAAATGCGGCCTTGAACACGATGGGCGCCATGGTGCTGCCGCCCATGCCCATCACCACCACGTGCCGGAAGCCGGCGGCGTGCACTTCCCGCGCAAATGCTTCGATTTCGGGCACGGCGGGCACCATTGTTTCGGCCACCCGCAGCCAACCCATGAAGCTGCGGATGCTCTGCTGCCCGGCCGCGTCGGCCACCCACAGGTCGGCCTTTTTCTGCCAAAAGCCCGCGGTAAAGTCCTGCGCGTTCAGCTGCTGAACTTTGGCTTCGACGGCGGCCTGGTAGGGGCCCAACTGCAGGATGGCTTCGGCCGGGGAAGCGGTGTTGGAAATGGTTTGTTCGGATAATGCCATGAGATTCAACGTTGGGAAGCGCCGCTTGAGCGGGCTGATGGAGGGTGCGCCGCGGCCGGGCGCGAGGAATAAATAGTAGTACGAAAGCCCGGCCGCGCCAGCGGGCAATGGCCCGGCGGCGGCCGGCGGCCCAGAGCAAAGGTCCGGCAAGAACGGCGTTTGTTGGCGGCCCGAAACCGGAGAAACTTTTGGCCCTGCCCGCTGCGGCGGCCCCCGGGCCGGATACGGGCCGGGCCTGAGCCGGGCCAGGCGGCCCGCCCGCCGCTACTTTTGCTGGATGTCCGCTACGCCCAACCCGCCCACCATCGTCTTCCTTCACGGCTTTGCCGAAAGCCGCGAGGTGTGGACCGAGTTCACCCGCGCCTTCCCCGACGGCTACCGGCTGCTGGCGCCCAACCTGCCCGGCCACGGCACTAACCTGGCCCCCGTGCCCGACTTCTCGATGGAGGCCCAGGCCCGGTCCGTCATCGACTACCTCAACCAAAAGGGCTGCCCCGAGCCGGCCCTGTTCGTGTGCCACAGCATGGGCGGCTACGTGGCCCTGGCCCTGGCCGAGCGCTGGCCCCAACGAGTGGCCGGGCTGGCCCTCATCAACTCCACCGCCCTGGCCGACACCGACGAAAAGCGGCTGAACCGTGAGAAAAACATCGGTTTCGTGGAGCGCCACGGCGTGGATAAATTCATGGAGTCGTTCGTGCGGCCCCTGTTTGCCCCGCCCAACCGCGACAAGCTCACCGAAGCCCGCGGCCTGCTGGAGGAAATCGGCAAAGCCACGCCCGCCGCCACCATCACCGGGGCCCTGCGCGGCATGGCCGCCCGCCCCGAGCGCACCCAAGTGCTGGCCACGGCCAAGTTCCCGGTGCTGCTGGTGGCCGGCAAGCACGACGTGGCCGTGCATTTCGAAGACGCCGTGCGCCAGGCCGCCCTGCCCGCCGAAGGCCACGCGCTGTTTCTGGAAGGCAGCGGCCACCAGGCCTACCTGGAGCAGCCCCTGGAAACGCGCCGCGCCGTGCTGGCGCTGGCCGGGGCCGTGTTCGGGCAGTAGCAGTAGCCCGGCGTCGGGTTTAGCGGGGCTCAGCCACGTGGAAACACGCATTTTGGGCGGCCGGATTGCAGCGTCGACAAGCCAGCTGATACCGAGTTAGCTAAACAATTAGCGCTGTTCGGGCCTACCTTCGCGCACTTTTTAGGGCCGCTCACCGCCGCCACGTATTCATTCGTTTTCGATGAGGTTCTTTTTCTTGTTATCGGGCCTGGTTGCGGCCTTTTCCGGTTCGGCCCTGGCCCAGCCCCTGGCGCCAACTGCCGATACCAGTGCCGCGGCCCAGCCCCTGGCGGCCGTGGCGCCCCTGCCCGCCGCCCTCAAGCCCCACGGCAGCGTGTACTTCAGCTGGGGCTACAACCGCGACTGGTACACGCGCAGCGACATTCGGTTTCGCAACACCAAGACCGACAACTACGACTTTACGTTCCTCAACGCCCACGCCAGCGACAAGCCCGACTTCAAGGATTTCTGGCGCTTCAATTCCTGGACCATCCCGCAGTACGACCTGACGCTGGGCTACTTGTTCCACGACAAGCACAACCTGGGCATCGAAGTGAGCTGGAACCACCTGAAGTACGTGGTCGACGACAACCAGGTGATTCACGTGCGCGGCAACATCCGGGGCCATTACATCGACAAAGACACCCTCGTGACGCCCGATTTTGTGCACCTGCAGCACACCAACGGCAACAACTACGCGATGGTGAACCTGGTGAAGCACCAGACGCTGTTCGAGCGGCGCTACCTCAAGCTCAGCGCCGTGGGCAAGGTGGGCGCCGGGCCCATGATTTCCTACACCATCTCCACCGTGCTCGGCAACCACCAGGAAGGGCCCTTTCACTACCACGGCGTGGTGGTGGGCACCAGCCTGGGCCTGAAAGCCGACATTTTTCGCTACTTCTTTCTGCAAACCGACCTGCAGGGCGCCTTCGCCGATTACACCAACACCTACCTTGGCGACGACCGGCAGGGCCGCGCCACCCACGTTTTCGGCTCGCTGCAAGCCATCTGGGCGTTTGGGTTTAATGTGCCGCTGTAGGGTTGTCATTGCGGGCGTAGCGCGGCAATGCGTCCTCTCCACGTGACCAACGCCTTTTTACCACAAAGCCAGAAAGCCCCGACTCTAACGCAGAGCCGGGGCTTTTTACATTGTTAGGCTGGTCGCACAGACAGGAAGGATTGCCACGGCCTGCGGCCTCGCAATGACAGCCGGGGACATCACACCAGCCCGCTCATCCGCTCAAAGCCGGTGCCGAGGATGGCCGTGTCGTCGGCCCCGAGCCAGTCTTTGAGCACGGCGGCGTAGATGCTGCGAAAATCAACCTGGTGCCGGAGGTCGCCCTGGTCGAGGTTGACGAGGTCGGGCCCGTCGTTGAGAATGCCTTTTTTCGGCAGCGCGCCGCCGAGCAAAAAGACGTTGTTGGCCGTGCCGTGGTCGGTGCCGTTGCTGGCGTTCTGGCCCACGCGGCGGCCAAATTCGGAAAAGACCAGCACCAGCGTGTTCTCCCACTGGTTGTTTTTGCGCAGGTCGTCGGCCAGGGCGGCCAGGCCGTCGCCAAGGTCGGCGAATAGGCGCTGCTGCTGCTCGTGCTGGCGCACGTGGGTGTCGAAGCCCGACAGGGCCAGGTAGTACACCCGCGACTCCACGCCGGAGTTAATCAGCTCGGCGGTGGTTTTCAGGTTTTTGCCGAAGTCGGAGTTGGGGTACGTCCCGGCCGACTTGTAGATTTTTGATTTGTCGTAGAGGTAATCGGCCGAGGACGCGGTTTCGGCCAGGGTCTTGTAGAGGTAGTCGACCTGGTCGTGGTGGCCGGCTGCGGCCTCCTTGCTCACTTTCGAGAGCAGCCGGTTCTGGGTGAGCTGGTGGAATTTGTCGGGGCTTTTCAGCGCCAGGCCCTTGCGCACGTTGCCCTTCAGGGCCAAGCTCAGGGTGTCGTCCACTTCCAGGGCGTTGTAGGGCCGCTGGCAGTCGGGGCAGTTCGAGTCGAGGTAGCGGCCCAGCCAGCCGGTGCTCACCACCTGGTCGGCCCCCGAACCCGTCTGCCAGATGTCCATCGAGCGGAAGTGCGAGCGGTCGGGGTTGGGGTAGCCCACCGCGTTGAGCACGGCCAGCTGCCCCTGGTCGTAGAGGCCCTTCAGGCCTTTCAGCGCCGGGTGCAGGCCCAGGTCTTTTTCCAGCGCCAGAATGCCGTCGGCCTCCCGGATGCCGAGGGTGGGCCGGGCCTTGTAGTACAAGTCGTTGCGGTAGGGGATGACGGTGTTCAGGCCGTCGTTGCCTCCGCTCAGCTGCACCACGATGAGGCGGCGCGCGCCGGGCGCGTCGGCCAGGCCCGCCAGGCCCGGCCCCCGGTCGAGGGCGTGCAGAAATTTGGGCACGAGCAGCAGCGTGCTGGCCAGGGCAGAAGTGCGGATGAACTCGCGGCGGGTGGAAGCCATAACGGAACGGAACGGAAGTGGAAGAACATCAAACTCCCCTCCTTACCAAGGAGGGGACGTTGTCGCGAAGCGGCAACTGGGGTGGTTGGGGGCGTTCGCACCGTCCGGGTATCGTCCGGGCATCGTGCAACGATTCCCGGCGGTGCCACCACCCCCGTCCGAGCCTGCGGCTCGAACATCTCCTCCTCATCTGAGGAGGGGATTGGTGGTGCTGGCACCCTACGCCAACTGGTATTCGGGCAGGCTCAATAAGCTCACCAGGGTGGCCCGCAGGGCTTCGGCGGGTTCTTTTTGAGCGGCGGCTTGCTGCACCAGCTGCAGGTTTTCGGACCGGATGGGGACCTGCAGCAGGAAGCCGCTCAGCTTTTCGGGCTGCTGGGCCGCGGGCGTGGCGCCCAGCAGCAGCTGCAATGGGGCCAGCGGCAGGTGGGCGCCGGCGCCGGCCCGCACCGTGCGCTCGGCCTTGGTGAGGTTGGGCGCGATGTCGTTCTCGTCCTGCTTGAGGGCCACCGCAAACTCGGCGTTGCGAAACAGAATGGCCGGCAGCTGCAGGCGCAGCAGCAGCGACGACGAATCAATCCAGTTGCGGCCGCCGGGCCAGCCAGCCACGTTCGGCGGCTGAAACAGCGTTTGGCCCAAGGCTTTCTGGTAACCCAGCAGCGGCTGCTCGTTGTCAATCTTTACGTTCAGCGTGCGGCGAATGCCGGCCAGCAGCTCCACCGGCGACTTGATGTGCGTGCCCACGTTGGCGGAATCGTAGAACCAATCGGCGGAAAAAATGCGCTCCATCAAGTCCCCGATGTCGTAGCCGCTCTTGCGGAAGGCGGCGGCCAGCGGCTCGATGTGCGCCGGGTTGGGCACGTCGTTTACGAAGAAACGGTAGATTTTCGTGACCAGGAACGTAGCCGCCGCGGGCTGCTCCAGGATGCGGTGCAGCACGTCTTCGCCCGTGAAGTTGCCGGTGCTGCCGAGGAAGGTTTTGGGGCCGGCGTCGTGCTCCCGCTCCCGGAACTTGAAGTTGCTCCGGTAGTCGTAGCCCCAGCCGGTGAAGGCCCGGGCTCCCTCTTTCACGTCGCTTTCGGTGTAGTTGCCGCGGCCCAGAGTGAACAGTTCCATCACCTCGCGGGCGAAGTTTTCGTTGGGGTGCTCCTTGCGGTTTTGCTGGTTGTTGAGGAACTGCAGCATGGCCGGCTCCTGGCTCACGGCCAGCAGCAGGTCCGGAAACTTGCCCAAGGCGTGCTTGCGGGTGGTGTTGTGCAGGCTGAGGGCGGCGTCGGGCTGGCGCACCCGGCAGGCAAAGTGGCCGTGCCAGAACAGCGTCATCTTCTCGCGCAGCTGGGCCGGGGAGGTGGCCATGCGGTCCATCCACGCCGTGGTCATGTTCACGAAAGCCTCGCGGATGCCCTGGTTCTGCATTTTGCGCTGCTCCGGCGTGAGCTCGGCGCGGCGCAGGCGCGGCACGCCCGCCGCCAGGCCGCCGCCGCGCAAGGCCGAGCGCGGCCGCAGCGGGGCCACCGGGGCCGCCGGCATGCCGGGCGCCGCCGGCTGGTCGGGCGTGGTCACCACATCGGTGGGCACCGGGTTTTTGGTCGGGGCCGGGTCCACCATCACCGCGCCCTGCGGGTCGGCGTAGTCCAGGCCCGGGCCCGTCAGGGGCTCAAAAGCGGCCGAATCGTGCAACAACTGGCGCAAGGCTTTGCGCGGGCTGAGGCCCGTGGCCACGTCTTGCGGGCGCGGGCCGAAGCCGGCCCGCCAGTAGAGGTGCTGCAGTTGCTGGGGGGTGTTCATGCCCTTTAAGACGCAAACCAGCCAGCGGAGTTTAACGGGCTGGCGGTGCGCAGGAAACGTGGCGAAACAAGGCAAGTCGACCTGTTGACGCGACAAGTCTCGGGCCATGAAAGATTTTATTTAATGCAAAAGCCCCGACGCTGCGCAGCGTCGGGGCTTTTGCATTATCAGGCGCCGCGCTGGGAGGGGCAGGCTTGCTTCGCTCCGCTCGCAATGACAGGCGCCGGTTAAAACCGGGCGCCCAGCACCACGGTCTTTTTATACTCGCGCTTCTCGCCGCTGCTGGGCCGGAATAATTCCACCAGCAGAATGTAGTAGCCCACGGCGGCTTTGCGGCCGTGCTCGTCCAGCCCGTCCCATTGCACGAAGCCGGTGGTGGGCAGGGTTTCGTTGCGCACCAGGCGGCGGGTGAGGCGGCCCAGGGCGTCGTACACCGTCACGGTGGCGGCGTAGCCGGGCGCGTCGAGGTGGTAGTTAAGGGTGGTGAAGTCCTGGAGGCCGTCGTCGTCGGGCGTGAAGATTTCGGGCTCCACGGCCAGCTCCTGGTCGCCGCCCAGCGCGTCCTGGGCTTGGGAGTTGGCGCGGCCGGGCGTGGCGTAGCCCGCCGCGCCCGCCGCCGAGTGGAAGTTGCTGCCCAGGCTGGGCCCGCCGGCCCGGATGCGCTCCAGCGACACGCCTTCCAGCGAAGCCAGAAGCGTGAGGTGCAGGTTCTTGTTGTAGGCAAACCGGTCAATCTCAATGCCGAGGCCGGTGAGCAACAGCACCGTCCCGGCGTCGTCGGGCAACGTGGGAAAGCTGCCGATTTCGACCAGGTTGGCCGGGTCGTTGCTGGTCGGGTACTGGGCCTGGAGGGTGGCCACGCTGGGGGTGAAGGCCACCAGTTGCCCCGGCGCCAGCACCAGCGGCCCCGCACTGAGCGGGGCGGCATCGGCGCTGCCGTCGGGCTTGAGGTTGGCAATCTGCCAGGCCTGCAGGTCGAGGTACTTGGCGCTGCGGTTCAGGAATTCGGCAAAGCGCACGCCGCCCGTGCGGGGGTTGAACAGGACTTCGTTCAGCACCACGTCGCCGGCCACGGCCGGCTCGGGCAGGGCGAAGCTGGCGGGCTGCAGGGCGCCGCTGGCGTTGCCGGCGCAGTCGGTGGCCGTTTGCACGGTTACGGTGGTGGGGCGGCTGGGCAGCAGCGCCGTGGCCAGGGTCAGGTCAACCTGCCGGAAATCGGGCGCCACGGGCGCGGCCCGCGTGATGGCCGGGCCGCCCGCCGCCAGGGCATACCGGCCCACGTTGGCGGCGGCCGTGCTGTCCAGCTTTTCGGAAAAGTACAGGCGCACGCGGGTGGCGCTCAGGGCCACGGCGCGGAGCAGGGCGGGGGCCTGGGCGTCGGCGTTGGCGGCGCGCACCGAGTTCACGCGGCCGGGGGTGCCGCCGCTGGGGTCGGTGCTGGCCGTCCAGTTGTCGGCCCCGGCGCAGTAGTTGTTGGGGTCAATCATTTCCAGGCTCCAGCCGCCGTCTTTTTTGCGGGCGTCGCGGTACCAGGCGTCGGAGTAGGTCACCTCAAACAGCGTCCGGCCGTCGGGGCCGCGCAGCACGAGCTGGTCGCCGGCGTTGGTGAGCGCGGGGAAGTTGGTGGGCCCGTACACCTTGCCGTACACCGCAAAATCGAGGGTGTGGGTGCTGCCGCACACAATGGCGTACTGGCCGGGCGCCAGCTTGGCCGTGTCGGCGAACACGGCCACGGTGAGCGTGCTGCCTTTGCCCAGGCGCACGCCGCGCAGGCTCAGGGTTTTGGTGGCGCTGCGGTTGTAAATTTCCAGGTACTCAAACAGCGGCAAGCCCACCTGAGGCGTTTCGTCGGCAAAAATTTCGGTGATAATCAGGTCGCCCACGGCCGGGGGCGAAGGGGGCGCCACAGTGGTCGTTTGCAGGACGCCGGCCACGTTGCCCACGCAGTCGGTGGCGGTTTGCACCGTGACCCGGATGACGGCCCCGAGGGCCACCGGCGCGGCCAGCGTCAAATCAACCACCTGGAAATCGGGGCCCACCACCGTGGCCCGCGTGATGGCCGGGGCGGGCGCGGCCAGCGCGTAGCGCGCCAGGTTGCCCACCGAGCTGCTGTCGAGCTTCTCGGAGAAGTACAGGCGCAGGGTCGTCGTCGTCAGCAGCTCGGCGCGGAGCAGGGCGGGGGCCTGGGTGTCGGGGTTGGCGGCGCGGGCCGAGTTCACGCGGCCGGGGGTGCCGCCGCTGGGGTCGGTGCTGGCCGTCCAGTTCGAAGCCCCGGCGCAAAAATTGTTGGCATCAATCATTTCCAAGCTCCAGCCACCGTCTTTTTTTGCAACGTCGCGGTACCAGGTGTCGGCGTAATTCACTTCGAACAGCGTCCGGCCATCGCGCCCGCGCAGCACGAGCTGGTCGCCGGCGTTGTTCAGCGAGGGGAAGTTGGTGGGCCCGTACACCTTGCCGTACTGCGCGAACTGGCCGATGCGGGTGCTGCCGCACACGATGGCGTACTGGCCGGGCAGCAGCTTGGCCGTGTCGGCAAACGCGGCGAAGGTGCTGCTGCCGGTTTTGCCCAGGCGCACGCCGCGCAAGCTCAGGGTTTTGGTGGCGCTGCGGTTGTAAATTTCCAGGTATTCGGAAAGCGGCAGGCCCACTTGCGGGGTTTCGTCGGCAAATATTTCGGTGATGACCAGGTCGCCAAACGCCGGGGCCACGGGCAGCGCCGTGAAAGCCGCCGTCAGCGGCCCGGCGGCCACGTTGCCGTATAAATCGGCCACGTTGCGCGCTTCCAGCACGCTTTGGGCCGGAAAATCGGCGGCGAAGGCCAGGCGCACCACGGCCGGGTTGGTGGCCGACACCTGCGCCGACACCGGCACCACGCCGTTTTGCAGGCGGTAGTTGGCCGGCAGGCCGGCGCTGGCGGGCGCCACGGCCTCGTTGAAGGCCACGTCGACCTGGCGGGCATCGAAGGGCACGGCGCGCAGCAGCTGCGGGACGGTGGCGTCGGTCGCGGCAAAGTCGTCGAAGAAGAAACTGCGGTTGTTGGCCGAAGAATACAGCAGCGACACGCCGCAGGCCACGCTGCGCTGGTAGGTGGCGTCGACGGGCTGGGCGGGCTCGGCCAAGAAGGCGCGGCCGCCGGTGAGGTCGCGCTCCAGGGTCCAGCGGTTGGCGGGGGTGCGGGTCACGCGCACACGCACCAGGTTGTTGGTGGCGCTGGCCAGGGTGCCGTCGGCCCCGTCAATCACCAGCACGGCGGCGCGGGTCGAGTCTTTGCGGAACAGGCTTACCTCGTCGGCGGTGCCGCCCAGGCGCACGAAATAGCCGGTGTTGTTGGTGTTTTTCAGGTCCGGCTGCGAGGCCATGAGCCACACGTCGGCCAGGTTGGCGGCGCTGGTGGCCAGGCGCAGGTTGGCCCAGAATTCCCACACCGTGCCGGTGCTGGCCTGGCAGGGCGTGCTCAGCGCCACCTGGGTGCCGGTCGCGGCCGGGCCGTTGCTTTGCAGCTGCTGGGCCGTCACCTGGAAGCTGCCGGCGTCGCCGGTCCAGGGTGGGTTAGCGGTGAAGTTGCCGTCGGTGAAGTCGTCGCGCAGCTGGGCGTGGGCAAGGCCCGGCAGCAGCAAAAGGAGCAAGTAAAGGTATTTCAATGGACAATGCAGAAGAAAATTGAACCAGGCACAATGCCAACGCGGCGTCTAAGTAACCCATTTCTGGCGACATTTGCAGCGGCGGGCACCTTCGGCCCTGGCTTTTTATTTTTCTGATTTTTCCATGAAACTTGCTATTGTTGGGGTCACCGGCCTGGTGGGCACCGAGTTGCTGAAAGTGCTGGCCGAGCGCCGGTTTCCGCTGACCGACCTGCTGCCCGTGGCCTCGGCCAAATCGGTGGGCCAGCTGGTGGAATTTCGGGGCCGGCACTACCCCGTGGTGAGCATGGACGACGCCATTGCGGCCCGGCCCGGCATCGCCATTTTCTCGGCCGGCGGCTCGGTTTCCAAAGAGCACGCCCCTCGTTTCGCCGCCGTGGGCACCACCGTCATCGACAATTCTTCGGCCTGGCGCCTGGACCCCACCAAGAAGCTGGTGGTGCCCGAGCTGAACGCCGACACCCTCACGGCCGCCGATAAAATCATTGCCAACCCCAACTGCTCCACCATTCAAATGGTGGTGGCATTGAATGACTTGCACAAGAAATACCGGGTGCGTCGCATCGTGGTGAGCACCTACCAGAGCGTGACCGGCACCGGCAAAAAAGCCGTGGACCAGCTGCTGGAGGAGCGCGCCGGCCGGGTGGCCGCCAACCCCGCCTACCCGCACCCCATCGACCTGAACGTGCTGCCCCACATCGACGTGTTCGAGACCAACGGCTACACCAAGGAAGAAATGAAAATGGTGCACGAAACCCGTAAAATCATGGGCGACGACACCATTCGCGTCACGGCCACCTGCGTGCGGGTGCCCACCATGGGCGGCCATTCCGAGGCCCTCAACGTGGAATTTGCCGAAGAATTCGACCTGGCCGACGTGCGCGAAATCCTGGCCCGCACGCCCGGCGTGGAGCTGGTGGACGACCCCGCCACCAACCAGTACCCCATGCCCAAAGACAGCCACGGCCAGGACGCCGTGCTGGTGGGCCGCCTGCGCCGCGACGAAACCCAGCCCCGCACCCTCAACCTGTGGGTGGTGGCCGACAACCTGCGCAAAGGCGCCGCCACCAACGCCGTGCAGATTGCGGAATACTTGGTGAAAAAACTGGCGCTGGCCAAGTAACAAAGCCCCTCCGGTCGCGTTGATGTGCTGATGATTCCCAGCCGTTATCTGTGGGTGCTTGCCGGGCTTTTCTCGGCGTTGCTGGCCGGCCCGGTGCGGGCCCAAAGCCCGCCGGTGCTGCGCGGCCGCGTGCTCGACGCCGACACCCGCCAGCCCATTCCGAACGCCCAGGTAGGCGTGGCCGGCAACCGCATCGGCACGAGCACCAACGCGGACGGGCGCTTTGCCCTGAGCGTCCCGCCCGCGCTGCAGCGGGAGCGGCTGGAAGTGGCGCTGCTGGGCTACCGCAAGTTCAGCCAGGCGCTGCCGCCGCTGCCGGGGCCGGAGCTGCTCATCGAGCTGCATATTGCGCCGGCGGCGCTGGGCGAGGTACAGGTCACGGGCTCGGTGCTGGGCATCGTGCGCGAGGCCGTGGCGCGCATCCCCAGCAACTACCCGGGGCGGCCCACGCAGCTCACGGGCTTCTACCGCGAGTCGGACAACGACAACGCCGGCCAGCCGCGCTACCTGGTGGAGGGCCTGCTGCGGGTGTTCAAGGCGCCCTACCAGCAGCGCACCGCCGAGGGCGAGGTCCAGATTCAGCAGTCGCGTAAGGTGGACTTGCGGACCGACCAGCAATTGGTGCGGATAGACTGGGCGGGCGGGCCGTTCATTGCGCACCTGGCCGATTTTGTGCACCGCCGGGCGCAGTTCATCGATGCGGCGCATTTTCGCGACTACGACTACCGCCTGGCGCCCGGCAGTACCTACCAAGACCGGCTGGTGTACGTCGTCACCTTCGCGCCCAAAGCCGGCACCCGCCGCGCCGATTTCGAGGGCCGGATGTACATCGCCCAGGACAGCTACGCCTTCCTCGGGGCCGAGTGGCGCTACACCCCCGCCGGCATCGCCCGCTCCTCCAATACCTTGGCTGACTCCCGCGCCTTGCGCGTGAGCTACCAGCCCTACGCCGGCCGCTGGCACCTGCAGAGCGTGTGGTGGCAAACCGCGGCCCGGCTGCCCGTTGGCCCGCCCCTCAACTACTTCGGCGAGTTCCTGACCACGGCCATCGACACGGCCCAAACGCCGCGGCCCGGCTACCTCGAGCGGGCCCAGCTCCGCGACGTGTTTCTGCGCAACGCCGTGCCCTACGACTCGGTTTTCTGGCAGGGCCTCACCACGCTGCTGCCGCCCGCGGCCTTGCAAAAAAGCCTGCTCGACCAGCAGCGCCAGCAGCGGGCCGATTCCTTGTTCAGGCCCGCCGCGGGTGGTCCGGCCGCGGCCGAA
>Ga0123338_10000820_pt1 | contig 30805 bp, 29 predicted proteins | sample grotaG_FD_89793 | JGI IMG/M metagenome (GOLD analysis project Ga0123338, IMG submission 89793) | Glacier valley bacterial and archeal communities from Borup Fiord, Nunavut, Canada, to study Microbial Dark Matter (Phase II) -... | ecosystem: Environmental > Aquatic > Freshwater > Ice > Glacier ...
ACGCCGGCGGGTGGAGCGCAGCTGGCCGCAACGTCCACTTCGGCGTGCGCGAGCACGCGATGGGCGCCATCGTCAACGGCCTGGCTGCGCACGGTGGCTTCATCGCCTACGGCTCGACCTTCCTGATCTTCTCCGACTACATGCGGCCGGCGATCCGGCTCGCCGCGCTGATGGGCCTGCACGTCGTCCACGTGTTCACGCACGACAGCCTCGCCCTCGGCGAAGACGGGCCGACGCATCAGCCGATCGAGCAGCTCGCGAGCCTGCGCGCCATCCCGATGCTCACGCTGATCCGCCCTGGCGACGCCAACGAGACGGCCGTGGCCTGGAAGGTCGCCCTCGAGACGCGCGATCGCCCCGTCCTGCTCGTGCTGACGCGCCAGGACGTCGCCACGCTCGACCGCACGCGCTTCGCGAGCGCGGAGGGCCTGCGCCGCGGCGGCTACGTGCTGAGCGATGCCGAGGCTGCCAGTCCGGCGCTCATCCTCATCGCCAGCGGCTCGGAAGTCGGCCTCATCCTCGCCGCCGCGGATCGCCTGCGCCAGGGCGGCGTCGCGGTTCGATGCGTGTCCATGCCGAGCTGGGATCTCTTCGATGGCCAGCCCGACAGCTATCGCGATCAGGTCCTGCCGCCTGCCGTGACGGCGAGGCTCGCCGTCGAGCTCGGCGTCGCGCAAGGATGGGAGCGCTATGTCGGCAGCGCCGGCGCGATGCTCGGCATCGATCGCTTCGGTGCCTCGGCGCCCGCCGACGTGCTGCTGCGCGAGTACGGGTTCACGGTCGACAACGTCGTCGCACGGGCCAGGGCGTTGCTGTCGGGGTGAGGTCGCGCCCGGGGACGGCAAACGTCAAGAGGCCGCCCCTCATCCTCTTTCGAGCCCGGCATGCAAGTTCTGCCGAACACCGATCTCCACATCGATGGGCGCCGGGCGCATCACCGGCAAATCAACGCGCGATGCGCGGCGGTTCGGCGGGGCAGGCCGCATTCCCGGGCTTGCCCCACTTCCAGTTGCGGATCTCGGGCAGGTCTTGTCCGTGCTCGTCGATGTAGTGCTTGTGCTCGATGAGCTTGTCCTGCATGAGCTGCTTCAGGTAGGCGCCCCGGCTGCCCGGATCGGGCATCCGATCGATCACGTCCTGGACAAGATGAAAGCGGTCGAGGTCGTTCTGCACGCGCATGTCGAAGGCCGTCGTGATCGTTCCCTCTTCCTTGTAGCCCAGCACGTGCAGGTTGCGGTTGGTGCGGCGATAGGTCAGCCGGTGCACCAGCCATGGATAACCGTGAAAACCGAAGACGACGGGCTTGTCGCGCGTGAACAAGGAGTCGTAGTCCTTGTCGTCGAGACCGTGCGGATGCTCGCTTCTCGGTTGCAGCCGCATCAGGTCGACGACGTTGACGACGCGAATCTTCAGCTCCGGAAGGTGCTCGCGAAGGATCGCCGCGGCGGCCAGGATCTCGAGCGTGGGCGTGTCGCCGCAGCAGGCCATCACGACGTCGGGCTCGCTGCCCTGGTCGTTTCCGGCCCAGGGCCAGATGCCGATGCCTTCGGTGCAGTGCACGACCGCTTGCTCCATGGTCAGCCATTGCGGCAGCGCGTGCTTGCCGGCGACCACGACGTTGACGTAGTGGCGGCTGCGCAGGCAGTGGTCGAACACCGAGAGCAGGCAGTTGGCGTCGGGCGGAAGATAGACGCGAACGATGTTGGCCTTCTTGTTGATCACGTGGTCGAGGAAACCCGGATCCTGGTGCGTGAAGCCGTTGTGGTCCTGCTGCCAGACATGCGACGCCAGCAGGTAGTTCAGCGAGGCGATCGGCCGCCGCCACGCCAGCTCGCGGGTCACCTTGAGCCACTTCGCATGCTGGCTGAACATCGAGTCGACGATGCGGATGAAGGCCTCGTAGCTGTTGAAGAGGCCGTGCCGGCCGGTCAGCAGATAGCCTTCGAGCATGCCCTCGCACTGGTGCTCGCTGAGCATCGAGTCGACGACCCGTCCCGAGGAGGCAAGGAACTCGTCATTCGTTTCCGTGTCGGCATCCCATTGCCGGCTCGTGACCTCGAACACCGCACCGAGCAGGTTCGACAGCGTCTCGTCGGGACCGAAGCTCCGGAAATTGCGCTGCATCAGGTTTCGCTCGGTGACGTCGCGAAGGAACTTGCCCTGAACGCGCGTGTCCTGCGCGTCGACGGCACCCCGCGACGGGACGTGGACGGCATGCTCGCGAAAGTCGGGCATGCGCAGGTCGCGCAACAGCGCGCCGCCATTCGTGTGCGGGTTGGCGCCCATTCGCCTGTCGCCCTTCGGAGCCAGCTCGGCCAGCTCCGGGAGCAGGCATCCGGCTTCATCGAAGAGCTCTTCGGCCTTGTAGCTCTTCATCCACGTCTCGAGTTCCGCCACGTGTTGCGGATGATCTGCGTCGATTAGCAACGGCACCTGGTGCGACCGGAAAGTGCCCTCGTTCTTCAGCCCGTCGACGAACTTCGGTCCCGTCCAGCCCTTGGGCGAGCGCAGCACGATCATCGGCCAGCGCGGCCGAGCCGTGTCGCCGGAGTCACGCGCGCTCGTCTGGAACTGGCGGATGTCCCAGATGGCGGCGTCGAGCGCCGTGGCCATCAGCTCGTGCATCCGGTCCGGATCGCTTCCTTCCACGAAGTAGGGTGTCCAGCCACAGCCACGGAAGAACTGGTCGAGCTCCTCGTGCTCGACGCGGGCGAGAACGGTGGGATTGCTGATCTTGTAGCCGTTGAGGTGCAGGATGGGCAGCACCGCGCCGTCGCCGACTGGATCGAGCAGCTTCGTCGACTGCCACGCGGCCGCCAGCGGACCGGTCTCGGCCTCGCCGTCGCCGACGATGCACGCCACGATCAGGCCGGGGTTGTCTAACGCCGCGCCGAAGGCGTGGCTGAGCGAATAGCCGAGCTCGCCGCCTTCGTGGATTGAGCCCGGCGTCGAGGGCGCCACGTGGCTCGAGATGCCGCCCGGAAACGAGAACTGCTTGAAGAGCCGTTGCATCCCGGCTTCGTCCTGGCTGATGTCCGGATAGATCTCGCTGTAGCTGCCCTCGAGGTAGGTGTTGGCGACCAGCGCCGGGCCTCCGTGGCCGGGACCGGCGACGTAGAACATGTCGAGGTCGTACTTCTTGATGACGCGGTTCAGGTGGGCGTAGATGAAGTTCTGGCCCGGCGTCGTGCCCCAGTGACCGACCACCAGGGGCTTGACGTGCGCGAGCGCGAGCGGCTCGCGCAGCAACGGATTGGCGTAGAGGTAGATCTGACCGACCGACAGGTAGTTGGCGGCGCGCCAATAGGCGTCGATCTTGCGAAGCAGGTCGGGCGCGAGCGTGGCAGTCTTCATGGTTCAAATGCTCTACGGACCGCGGCACATGTCGTCTGTGCGTCAGCGCTCATAGACGTGTCCAAAAGAGTGCTCGAGCGCGCGCGCTCCGCGACGCGTTGAAGACAGAATGAAAGGGGTGAGGCGACCACGCGGAACCATGTCTTCTTCCTTCCACTGCTGCGCACGTCGATGTTGAACGTTCTCGCCCTCAACAGCGGCTCCTCGTCGCTCAAGTTCGGCCTCTACGGCGTTCATTCGGGGCTGGTCGAGAAGCTCGTCTGGGGAGAAGCGGAAGCGATCGGCGCCGCGGGCGGGCGGTTTCACGCCGAAGACTCCCGCGGCGCGGTCGTCGCATCGGACGACGACCTCATTGCCGACCAGCGCGCCGCGGTGGTCCGGGTCGCGCAGCTGCTCGCCGCGCTGGGCTTGCCGTCGCCGGCAGCCATCGGGCATCGCATCGTCCACGGCGGGCCCAAGCTGCCTCGTCATTGCCGCATCGACGGCTCGGTCCTGCGCAAGCTGGATGCTGCCGTGCCCTTCGCGCCGCTGCACATGCCGCCAGCGCTGGCGGTCATCCGGTTCGCGGTGGAGCATTTCCCCGGCATCCCCCAGACGGCTTGTTTCGATACGACGTTCCATGCGGGCATGCCCACCGTGGCGAGCACGCTGGCTCTCCCGCATGCGCTCCGAGCGCAGGGCATCCATCGATACGGATTTCACGGCCTCTCGTGCGAGTCGATCGTTCACCAGCTGGCCGGCCGGCTTCCTGGCCGCCTGCTCATCGCCCATCTGGGCAACGGTGCCAGCGTGACGGCGGTTCGCGACGGGAAGTCGATCGACACCAGCATGGGCCTGACGCCGAGCGGCGGGTTGATCATGGGCACGCGCAGCGGCGACCTCGACCCGGGCGTCCTGATCTATCTCATGCGCGAGAAGGGGTTCGACGCCGATCGGCTCGAGGACATCGTGGACCATCGGGCCGGCCTCCTCGGCATCTCGGGTGTCGCCGGCGACATGAGGCGGCTCCACGAAGTGGCTGCGGCGAACGCCGACGCGCGGCTGGCGATCGAGATGTTCTGCTACTCGGCGCGAAAGGCGCTGGCCGCCATGGCGGCGGCCCTCGGCGGCGTCGACGCGATCGTCTTCACGGGCGGGATCGGCGAAAACGATCCCGACGTCCGCGGCGCGATCTGCGCCGGGCTTGCATGGGCCGGGATCCATCTCGATGAAGGCAGGAATCAGGCCGTGAACGGCGGCCTCGTCAGCGATCCGTCGTCGAGCTGCGCGGTCCATGTCGTCGCGTCGAGGGAAGACGAGCAGATCGCGCGTCTCACTGCGACGCTGCTCTGACGACGCACTTGCCGCAAGCGGCGAATAAATCAGTCCGAGCCCGCTCACTCCGGCAGCACCCCGATCTCCTTCGTCAGCACTTCCCACCTCGCCCGCTCGGTCTGGAGGAACGCCGCCAGATGCTTTGCGCCACCGGCCTCGGGCACCGGCCCGAGATTGTGGATGCGCTCTGCCCTGTCCTTCTCGAGCAGCGCGACGTCGAGGTCGCGGCTGAACCGCTGCAACGCTTCGCGCGGTGTTCCGGTCGGCGCCACGACCGCCATCCAGCCGGTCATGTCGAAGCCGGGCAGCGTCTCGGCCAGCGCGGGCACCTTGTCGTAGTCGGCGAGGCGCCGCGCCGAGGTCACCGCGAGCATGCGCAGCCGGCCTTGCCGGACGAGTTGCGCGCTCGGAGCGACGTCGACGATGAGCGCGTCGGTCGGCCGCTCATCGTGTCCTGGACCGCGACGCTCACCGACGCGTACGAGATCAGGTTGGCTTCGATCTGCGCGCGCGCGTTGAGGAGCCGGCCGATCATGCCGCCGAAGGTCTTCGGGCCTTCGTTCGCGATGCTCACCTTGCCGGACTCGGCCCGAGCCCTGGCGATCAGGTCGCCGATGCCGCGGAACGGCGACTGGTCGTTCGTCATGATCGTGAAGGGTGAGCGCCCGATCAGCCCGACTGGAACGCAGTCCTTCTGCGGGTCGCACTTGATGAGCTGCCCGTCGACGCCGACGTACTCGGAGTCGGTGAACGGCTCGATCCACGGCTCGACCTGCGCCAGCACGCCGATCTCGTCGAGCACGCGCAGGATCTCGTGGTCGAGGGCAACGGCCCGCGGCCGGTCGTGGACGTCCTCGCGCAGATCGCAGACGTGGACCCGCAGACCCGCCTGTCCGAGCAGCGCCGCCGCCACGGCGCCGGTCGGACCGAAGCCGATGATCGCGACGTCGAAGACCGGGCCTTCCGGCACCGAGGGAAGCGATGACATGGGCACGGATGATGGCGTTCAATTCCCGCCCCCGGGATGGGGTCACTGCGGTGAGCGCAGGATCGCCCGGCGATGGAACGAAAGCCTCCCTCCCCTCCCCGACGTGTCTGGCGTGCAACGGCGGACGCGCCGATGGGCGAGTTTGTCGACATCGACCTGACGTCACCGGCAGCCCTGGAAACGGCCCAGGCCCGCGTCCTCGATCCGGCGCCCGTCGTCGACTGGCGTTCGTCGTCCTACGATCTGCTCAACGGCCTCGAGGTCAACAACGACGAGGAATCGATCCCGGACGACCTGTTCGACGAGCTGTTCAAGCGCTGACGCGATCTCGGTCGCGGCGGCATGACGATTGCTGTCAGCCGCGTCGAAACGAGGGGAGTCTCAGATGAACGATGTCGACCGCCTGGTGCAGCAGATCCACGAGCTGCAGGGCTCGATGCTGGCGATGGAGTGCTTCGTCAACTCGCTCACCGAAGCGCTGAGCGAAGACGCACGCGTCTTCGTGCAGACGTTCTATGCCAGCGAGTCGGCGGCGTTTCGTGCCGCGCTGATGGTCTCGACGGCGCCGGAAGCGACGGTCTCGGCCTTCGAGCGCGACGTCCAGCGTGCGCTCGGCGTCCTCGGCGAGCCGGTCGTCACGTCAACGTCTTGAGCCGGCGGCGAAGGAGCGGCTGCGGCCGCCCCGGCGATCAGCCGATGCACGTCCGGTTCTTGCCGGTCCGCTTGGCTTCGTAGAGCGCCTGGTCGGCGCGCTCGAGCGAGTCCTCGATCCGCTCGGCGAGCCGGTAGCGGGTGACGCCGGCCGAGAACGTGACGAAGATCTGCTTGTCCTTGTGCATGAAGAGGCCGCCGGTCAGCGAGCGCTGCAGCCGCGTCAGCACCTGCTCGCCTTCTGCCGCAGGCGTCTGCGGCAACAGGACGACGAATTCCTCGCCGCCGTAGCGCGCGACACGGTCGCCGGGGCGCAATGTCTTGGTGACGACCGCGGCCAGCGTCTTCAACGCCTCGTCGCCGGCGCTGTGGCCGAGCTCGTCGTTGAGACGCTTGAAGTTGTCGATGTCGAGCAGGCCGATCGAGAGCTCGCCGCCGTTGCGCTCGAGCCGGGCGCGCTCGATCTCGAAGGCCTGCATCAGGCCGCGCCGGTTCGCGACCTGCGTCAGCTGGTCGGTCGAGACTTCGTCGGAGAGGCGCTTCATCTCGTCTTCGAGCTGGGTGATGCGCTCGGTCAGGCCCGTCGCCTTGCCGTGCTCTTCCTGCAAACGTTCCTGGGTCTGCGCGACCAGGCTCTGCACGGCGCGGCTCTCGGCGACCATCTCGCGAACGACGCCGGTCAGGCCTTCGAGCGTGTCGGCGCCCTCGATCGTCGCGGCGTAGCGGCCGACGCTCTCGTGGAAATTGCCGGTCTTCGAGCCGAGTTCGCTCAGCTCCGAGAGCATCTGCGTGATCAGGCCCTTGAGCGCGTCGCGCGCCTTCTCGCGCTCGCTGCGCACCTCGGCGTGCTGCTTCCTCGCGTGGTGCAGCATGTCGCTCACGGCGCGCACGCCGCGCGCGGTCAGGCCTTCTTCGATCTTGACGCGCATCGCCTCGCACTGGCCCTTGACCCAGCTGCCGTCCTCGGCCAGATCGGTCAGGCTCGAGGTGAGCTCGAGGCAGAGCTTGCCGAGCTGCTCGAACAGGTGATGGCGGTGCTGCAGCACGCGCTCCGCGCGGCGCGCCAGAGCCTCGGCGTCGTCAGCGAGCGATTCGGGAGCAGGCACGTCATGGCCAATCGTGACCATGCCGTGCAGCTCGGCGACGAGCTCGCGGTTGGCGCCTTCGCGGTCCGGCAGCGCATGCTGGAGCGCTTCGGCCAGAATACAGGCGACACGTTGCCAGAGAAGAGCCGATGCCGCGGCCTGACCATCGACGACGGCGGCGACGGCAGCGGCGACGGGCACCTCTGCAGCTTGTGCCAGCGGCGTCTCGACGTCGCCGTTCTCCTCGGTCGTCGCGTCGAGCGACGCGCCACCAAGCTCGTCGTCGAGCGACGCGACGGTGGAAGCGACGGCGTCGCTCTCCCAGCTGTTGACGAGCTGGGTCAGGCGATGCTGCAGCCGGCGCGGATCGCTGCGACCACCGGCGAGGACGCGCTGGATGCCTTCTTTGCGGCGTGCCGACGTCCAGTTGCGGCCGCCGCGCTCGAGGCCGCGGACGATCCGCTCGATCAGCGCCGCCAGCGCGTCGCTCGGCTCGGGCTGCTCGCCGGCTTCGAGCCGGTAGGCGCGCTCGTAGTTCTCCGGCGTCGGCTCGAGCCGTTCCGTCGCCAGGCGGCGCAGCGCGCCCTTGGCGATCTGTGGTGCGCGCGGCTGCTCGGCCGGCTTGGCAACGGACATGGGTTGCATCATTGTCGACATCGCGTGTTGATCAGGCCAGTGGCAACTTGCCGATGGGCGGTTTGGGGCGCGACTCGCGCGCCCGCGACGGCTCGGCCACGTCGCTGCTCAACGCCTGCCCGATCCACGGCGCCTTCTTCGGCAGCACGGTCTGCTGCAGCCAGAGCTCGATGTCTTCCGGCGGCTGCGCTTTGCTGAACAGGAAGCCTTGCATGATGCCGCAGCCGAGGCGGTGCAGGACTTCCATCTGGCGCAAGTTTTCCACGCCTTCGGCGATCACGCGCAGGCCGAGCGACCGGGCCAGGGCGATGATCGCCGTGACCACCGCCGAGCTCTGCGGCGTCATGCCGAGGTCACGCACGAAGCTGCGGTCGATCTTCAGCTCGCTGATCGGCAGCGTCGTGAGATAGGCGAGCGAGGAGTAGCCGGTGCCGAAATCGTCGATCGAGATCTCGACGCCGATCTCGTTGAGCCGGTGCAGCGACGGGATCACGTTCTGCAGGTCCTTCATCAGGCCCGTCTCGGTGATCTCGAGCTCGATCGCGTGGTGCGGCACGCCGTAGGTCGTGACCGCGTTGTGGATGTACTCGACGAGATCGGTGCGCTCGAACAGGCGGCTCGGCAGGTTGACGGCGATCGAGTCGGCGAAGCCGAAGTTGTCCTGCCAGATGCGCGCCTGGCGCGCCGCTTCGCGGATCGCCCATTCGCTGAGCGGGATGATGAGACCGGTCTCTTCGGCAAGCGGAATGAAGTCGCCCGGCGGCACGAGCACGCCGTGGCGGCGCCAGCGCATCAGCGCCTCGGCGCCGACCATCTTCGCGCCACGCACGTCGATCTTGGGCTGATAGTGCAGCACCAGTTCGTTCCGCTCGATCGCCTTGTGCAGCGCGCTCTCGAGCTCAAGCTTCTCGCGGCCCTTGCCGGCGAGGTTGGGTCGATAGAGCGACGACGAGTTGCGGCCGGCCGACTTCACCGAGTACATCGCGATGTCGGAGTTGCGCAGCAGGTCGGCGACGGTCGTGCCGTCGCGCGGGAAAATCGCGATGCCGACGCTCGCCGTGACGAAGCATTCCTGCAGGCCGATCATGATCGGCTTCCTCATCACTTCGAGGATGCGCGTCGCGACGCGCTCGGCGTCGTCGTCGTCGGTGACTTCTGGCAGCAGCGCGACGAACTCGTCGCCGCCGAGCCGGCCGACCGCCTCGAGCGTGCGGTGCGAGCGCACGCCGACGCTCTCGAGCGAGCTCTCGAGCACCTGGTCGGAGTGGCGCACGCACGAGCGCAGGCGCCGCGACACTTCCATCAACAGCTCGTCGCCGGCGCCGTGGCCGAGCGTGTCGTTGATGATCTTGAAGCGGTCGAGGTCGATCAGCAGCAGCGCGACCTCGTGGCCGAGCCTGCGGCCGTGCTCGAGCGCGCGCTCGGCGCGCCAGATCAGCTGGCGCCGGTTCGGCAGGCCGGTGAGCGTGTCGAAGTTCGCGAGGTGGCGGATGCGGTCTTCGGCGAGGCGGCGGTCGGTGACGTCCTGGACGATGCCGGTGTAGCCGATCAAATTGCCGTGCTCGTTGAACTCGGGTTCGGCCTCGATGTGGACGATGCGCTGCCGGCCGTCGACGAGGCGGGCATGGATGTCGGTCGCGAGCACCGTGCTGCGGTCCATGGCGCTGTGCGTCAGCTCGAGGAAGGCCTTGCGCTCTTCCTCGGGCACCATGCGAAGCAGGCCGCGGAATGCCGGCTGGTCGCCGGGGCCGAAGCCGAAGACGCGCAGGCCTTCGATCGAGAACACCGGGCCGTCCTGGCCGCGGCGCCAGTCGAAGCTGCCCATGCGAGCGAGATCCTGCGCGCGGGCGAGTCGCGACTTGCTGCGCTCGAGTTCGACCCGCGTGCGCGACGCGCGCAGCAGGTAGCGCAGGCGCCCGGCAAGCAGACGCCACTGTGTCGACTTGACGAAGAAGTCGGTGGCGCCGGCTTCGTAGGCGCGCGTGATCGAGGCGTCGTCGTCGAGGCCCGTGAGCATCAGCACCGGCAACGACTCGAAGCCCGGCAGCACACGCAGCTCGCGGCAGGTCTCGAAGCCGTCGAGGCCGGGCATGACGGCGTCGAGGACGACGATGTCGGGAAGCCAGTCGGCGAGGATGCGGATCGCGGCCTCGCCGCCGGACGCTTCGGTCACGGCGAAGCCCTGGTCCTGCAGAGCGACCGAAGTCAGCAACAGATTGACCTCGTCGTCGTCGACGAGAAGCACTTTCGGACGATCGGGAAGATCGTCGGCGGAAGGCTCGGCTCGCATGATCATGTCGAGGTGCCCGGAGAGCTCAGCATTCGCGTCACCGCTTGTAACACGGCGGTCAGTTCATGGTCCATGGCGTCGAGGGCGCCGGCGACGTCGGCAGACGGCTCGGCGCGAATCGAAGTCTCGATTTCGGCACAAATTCTCGCCAGCGCGAGCGCCCCGATGCTGGCCGACGAGGACTTCAGCGTGTGGACGACGTGGCGGATGCCCTGCAGATCGCCGCGCGCGCGCGAGTCCTTGAACTGCACCGCGAGCCGCCCCGACGACGACTCGAAGGCCTTCAGCACGCGCTCGACGAGATGGGTCTTGTCGTTCGGATCGAGGTCGCGCAGGCGCGCCAGCGCGTCGGCGTCGAGCACGGTCGGAATGCTCGCGCTCACGAGGACGAGCCGCCGTGACGGCAGTCCCGGACGAGAGACGGCGCAAAGCATCGCACCGGAGTGCGAAGCGGCGGGAAGGCATGCGGCGAAAGCGGCGACATGATGATCTGGCAGGCACTCCGCGGCGGCCGCGGCGCCCGCGCAACGGCGCCGGCAGCCTCGACCGCACGACCTGTTTTCGGCGCGAGCCCGACGGACTTGAACGCGAGAAATGCGCACGGTCCTGCGACTGCTCGCCGCGACGAGCGCCTCCTACAATCACGGTCGATGCCTGGCGCTTTCCTTTCGCGTCCGGTGCGCTGCCCGGCGCACACCCGATTGCCGCGCCGCGCCGGGGCGTCGACTGCGTGACGCCGACCACACTCGTCCTCGCGATCGTCATCGCCGTCGCGCTGGCGGCCGGCATCGGCGCCGCAGCCGCGCTGCTGGTGACGCGACGCGCCGCGACGCCGCGGCGTCGCCAGGCAGGACGATCGGCCGACGCGTCGGCTCCTCCCGGCGACGACGATCCCGATCACGAGTCCTTCGGCTACATCGTCTCGCACGACCTGCGCGCGCCGATCCGCGTCGTCGAGGGCTTCACGAAGATCGTCAAGGAAGACTACGGCGCGGTCCTCGACAGCGTCGGCCACGACCATCTCGACCGCGTCCTCGGCGCCGCCGCGCGGATGAACAGCATGATCGATTCGCTGCTGGCGCTGTCGCGCCTGTCGTCGCAGCCGATCGCGCACGTGCCGGTGAACCTGTCGCAGATCGCCGGCTTCGTCGTCGACGACCTGCGCCGCCAGCATCCGGAGCGCGACGTCATCGTCGACATCGAGCCTGCCCTGCTGACGACGGGTGACCCGACGCTCCTGCGCATGATGCTGGAGAACCTGATCGGCAACGCCTGGAAGTACAGCGCCAACGCGCGGCCAGCGCGGATCGGCTTGCTGCGTCGCGACGGCGAGCCGTCGACCTTCACGGTCCAGGACAACGGCGCCGGTTTCGACATGCGCTTCGCGGAGCGCCTGTTCGGCGTCTTCCAGCGGCTGCACAGCGCGAGCGAGTTCCCGGGCACGGGCGTCGGCCTTGCGTCGGTGCGCCGCATCGTGCGCCGGCACGGCGGCGAGATCTGGGCCGAGTCGCAGCCCGACCACGGCGCGCGCTTCCATTTCACGCTGCCGATGCATTCCCGCGAGGCTGGCGCCTCGACGATCTGACACGCTAGTGGCGGGCCGGGGCAGCGAGCTGCTCGACTGCCGCCAGCAGCAGCTCGGCCTGCTCGCGCTCGCTGCGCTGCTCGCTCGCCGCCAGCCTTGACAGGCGCCGCGCCGCCTCGACCCGGTCGAGCGAGTAGCGGTGCATGAGCACACCGACGGCCATCGCGGTCGTCGTGTCGAGTGGCCTCGTGGCCAGCGCGATCACGGCGGCGCGCTCCGGCACCGGCTCGAGCGGCACCCCGGCCTCGATGTGGGCGAACGCTGCCTCGACCGCGGGCACGATCTGCTTGATGTCGAGCGGCTTGACGAGATAGGCGACGGCGCCGAGCGCCTTCACCTGCGCCACGGTCTGCTCGTCGCTGAACGCCGACAGGAACATGAAGGGCATGCGGCACTGCGTGCGCAGGTATTGGGCGACGTCGAAGCCGCTCTTGCCTTCCATGCGGATGTCGAGGAGCGCCAGGTCTGGCCGATGCTCGCGCGCGATCAGGATCGCGTCGTCGCCGTTGTCGGCGTCGTAGACGTGGTAGCCGGCGCGGGTCAGGCCGTCGGTGAGCGTCGCCAGGACGAGCCGGTTGTCGTCGACGACCAGGATCGTTCCCTTGCTGCCCTCGCCCGCTGCCGTCATCGCCGCTCCATTTATCGCCGCGGGGCGAATCTTATGCGGCGGCGATGCGCTGCACGCCCGGCGGGCTCAGCGACACCTTCGCGACCACGAGCTCTTGCGCCTGCTCGATCGAGAGCTGGGCGCTGCGCCGCGGCAGCAGCGCGCGCACCAGGCCGAGCCCGGAAACGCCGTTCGGGATCCGCGCCAGGCTGAAACCGCTCGGCAGGCTGGCGCGGCTCGAGATCGCGACATGGACGCCGGCCTCGCCGCATTCCAGGTCGCAGGCGATCGCCTCGTCGTCGTGGCCGGCGGTGCTGTGCTTGATGGCGTTGGTGAGCAGCTCGTTCAGAGTCAGCGCGATCGGAATCGCCTCGACCTCGGGCAGCGTCCACTCGCGCGCGCTCGCGCCGGCGACGCTGCAGCGGATCGGCCGGCCGAAGGTGCGCTGGACCGAGCCGGTGATCGCCTCCAGCACGCTGACGATCGAGAGCGGCCCGTCGGCGCCGACCTGCAGGCCGTAGACCTGCGCGATCGCCTGGACCTGGCCGACGACCTCGTCGATCGCCGCCGCGACCTCGGGCTTTCTCCCCGCGATCTGCTGCAGCAGGCCGGCGACGCCCTGCAGGTTGTTCTTGATCCGGTGGTGGACCTCGCGCACCAGCATCTCGCGCTGCGCGATCGCGGCCTCGAGGCGTGCTTCCTGCGCCGCGCGCTGCTCGGTGACGTCGGTGGCGACGAGCAGCAGCTGATCCGGCGCCTCGCCCGGCGCGGCGGCCAGCGGCAGCAGGCGTGCGTCCCACAGCTGCTCGACACCGTCGATGCCGAAGCGATATTCGCGCGTCGTCACCTCGCTCGATCCGAGTGCGGTCAGCAGGTCGCGCGTGCGCTCGGCGGCGAGGGCGGGCGGGAAGATCTGCTCCGGCGTGCGGCCGATGAGCGCCTCCGGCGCGCTGCGCATGGTCGCTGCCGCGACGCCGTTGACCTGCACGATCGCGAGGGTGCGAGCGTCGAGCAACGTGATCGCCAGCGGCGCGGCCTCGATCACCCGGCGCAGCGACGCCTGCGCCGCCGACACGGCGGCCTCGGCCTGGCGCCGGCGCTCGATGTCGAGCAGCGCGAAAGTCAGCTGGCGGCCGATCAGGTCGCGGCCGGTGGCGACCGCATTGCCGACGACCCAGAACTCGCGCCCGTCGAGCGCACGCACGCGGCACTCGAAGGTCTCGGCCTGGCCTTCGACGAGATCGTCGAGATAGCGCGTTTGGCGAAACGGATGCTCGACATCGTCGGTCGCGACGAGCGCCATCGGCTGGCCCATGAAATCGCGCAGGTCGCCGCCGAACATGCGCCGCGCCGAGCGGTTCATCCACTCGATGCCGCCGTGGCCGACGGTGACGATGCCAACCAGCACCGAGTCGAGGATCGAGCGCGTGCGCTCGGCCATCAGCTCGCGCTCGAGGGCGAGCGACTCGAGCTGCACCTGCTGCGTCTTCAGTCTCGTGACGTCGGAGAGCACGGCGATCGCCTCGTCGAAGCCCGATGCGCCGCCGGCGCGCCGTACGGAGAGCGAGTACCAGCGCGGGCTGCCGGCGCTGACCTCGTCGAAGGAGCTGTCGTCGCCGCGCGCGTCGTCGTCGCTGAAGACGAACTCGGTCTCGTAGGTGCGGCCGTCGATCAGCGCTTCGCGGATCTCGGCGGCCGTGGCCTCGGCCTCGGGATGGCGCGACAGCAGCTCGGCCAGGCTCGAACCCGCGACCGTGCTCGGCGGCAGGCGCAGCATCGACTCGAACCGGCGGTTGCAGCGCACCAGCGCGCCGCCGCGCAGGTAGGCGATGCCGGCGGTCGCGCTCTCGAGGATGGTCGTCATCTCGCGCAGCAGCTGCTCGCTGCGGCGCTGGCTCATGTGCTGGTCGGTGACGTCGAGGGTGACGACCGATGCCGTCTTCTTGCCCGAAGCGAGCGTCGCCGGCTCGACCCGCGTCAAGAGCCAGCGCTGGCCGAGCTCGGGGTGGATGACGCGATAGCGCACCTCGGCGCGCTGGGTCCGCTTCAGCGCCATCTGCAGCCGCTCGTACTCGGCGAGCGACTCGGGCGCGACGATCTCGCGGCTGATGTTCTGCAGCAGCGACGACGACGCTCCGCCGGCCTTGGGCTGCTGGCGCACCCAGCCCGACGACTCCTCGAAGGTCGCGATGCCGACGCTCGCCGTGTCCATCATCGCGCCGATCTGCATCCGCGCGAGATCGCGCTCTTCCTCCGCGCTGCGGTCCTCGACGATGCCCATGTAGCGGCGCTCGCCCGAGGCCGTGCGGTAGCAGCGGACGATCGCGCGGAGCCGCCGCAGCGGTCCGTGCTTCGGGCCGATCCAGCCCTGCGACTCGACCGGGCGCGAGCCCGGGCGCAACGCGAGCAGCGCACCGCCCTCGCCCCACGAGAGTAGACGCGCCAGCTCGGGCGCGCCTTCGGCGAGCGACACCGGGACGCTGCCGGCGAGATGATCGAAGGCCGGGTTGGTGCGCACGAGCAGGCCGCTGTCGTCGAACAGCACCATGCCGACCGGGCTCAGGTCGAACCAGTCGTCGAGCTCGCGCACCGAGCGGTCGGCGCGCTCGCGCGCGGCATGCTCGAGTGTCGTGTCCTGGAGCACCGCGAAGTAGAGCGGCGCGCCGTCCTCGTTCGACAGGACGCGGCGCGCGACCCTGTACCAGCGCTCGAAGCCGCGCGCATCGACGATCCGGCCCTCGCTCAGCGCCGGCGCACGGGCCTGGCCGCGCGAGGCCATCAGCACCTTGCGGCGCTCCCGCGCCGTCGCGCGCTCGTCGACGTGCTGGATGTCGATCGGGTCGCGGCCGATGAGTGCCGAGCGCGCGAAGCCGCTGAACTCGACGAAGGCGTCGTTGACGTCGACGATCAGGAAGTCCTTGTCCTGCAAGGTCGCCGGGAACGGCGACTCCCAGAAAATCTGCAGCGTCTCCTGGACCGCGGCGGGCAGCGCGCTGGTCTTGTCGGACGCGACGCCGGACGCCTCGCGCACGCTCATTCCAGCGCGCCGGCCCCCATCAGGGCACGGAGCTGGGCACGGTTGATCTCGGCCACGCTCATCAGCAGGTTCTCGGCGGCCTCGCGGTACTCGTAGACCGACTCGCCCTCGGCCGCCTTGACCATCGCCATGTAGGGCTGGAACGGGCCGGTGTCGTCGACCAGCGCCTGGTAGACGCGGGTGGGCACGGGGATCGAGCCGAGCAGCTTGGCGAAGCTCTCCTGGAACATCCGGTCGAGGAGCGAGAAGACGCCGCAGATGAACATCTCGCTGCGCATCTCCTCGTCGCCGTTGCCGGCGACGAGCTCTTCCATGAGGAGGCCGCGACGCACCGCGGCGAACATCACCGGGCGCAGGTTGACGTCCTTGCTCGCGGTTGCGAGAAGCAACGCGAGCCAGCGCTTCAGCCGCTGGTAGCCGAGCAGCATGATCGCGTGGCGGAACGAGCTGATCTCGACGCGCAGGCCGAACGCCGGCGAGTTGATGTAGCGCAGCAGTTTGAAGGCGAGCGACGGATCGCGCTTGAGGGTGTTCTCGAGCTTTTCGATCGGGTCTTCGTTGTCGACGCGGTGGATCAGCTCGACGACGACCTGCAGGTCGGGCTGCGCAGTCGCCTTGCCGGTGCGCGCCGCGGTGGCGCTGATGGCGTCGTCGATCGGCCAGCCGAGGACGGCGTGAGCGCCGCGCGAGAAGCTCGCTTCCATCTCGGCCACCGTGCGAACGCCCGACTGGACGTGAGCGATCGTGCGCGTCACGCCTTCCGGTGGCGGCGATGATGTGGGCGCGGTCGCCTCGGAGATGCGCCGGTCGTCGGACAGGTCGATGATCGAGTACTTGAAGCAGGGCAGCACTTCGCGCGGCAGCGGCGCGTTGGGCCTGCCCTTCAGGAGCAGGGTGTTGCCGTTGCCGTGCAGTCGCACCAGGGCTTCGACATTGGCCGGGTCCGCGGCCATGAAGTTCGGCACCTCGACCATCAGGTTGGCCGAGGGGCTCGCCTGGAGCAGGTCGTGGAGGAGGCTCTCGCTGACGACGTTGAGCGAGACGTTGCCGCCGCTCGCCGGCCAGACATCACCGACGGCGTGAAGCAATTGGGCGACGTCGAGCGTTGCGTCGGGGCGCAGCGGATAGATCGAGAGGCGCGTGGCGGCGACCGTGCGGTTGCGGTCGATGAACGGTGAGTAGCCGAGGGCCACCTGGCCGAGGATCGCGACGTCCAACAAAGTCAAAGCTCCCGGGCCTTGTTCCGCGGCGTCGCCGCCGCGCCTCAGCCGTTCACGTACTGGAACAGCGACAAGCGCTGCACCATCGAATACGACTTGAGCGCCGCATCGTAGCCGCTTTGTTTGTTCTGAAAGTCCGAGATCGCGTGCACCATGTCCACATCTTCCGCGTTCGATCGCTCGGTCGTGCTCGCCACCTTCTGGGAGTCGAGCCGGCTCGTCTCGCTGTCGATCCGGTTCAGCACCTGGCCGGCGGCGGCGCGCGCGGCGCCGAGGTTGTTCATCGCGGAATCGATGTCGCGCAGGCCGTCGGCATTGGCCTGGGCGATCTGCGAGGTCGTGCGACCGGTCGTCTGCAACGCGGCGACGGCCCCGTCGAGCGTGGCGAAGACGCTGAGCGTCGGCGTCGACGGTGCGAGCGTGAACTGGTCGCCCGTCGCCGGGCTGCCGCTGACAGCGACCGTCATGCCGTCGACGGTGATCGCCTGGCCGGGCACGTAGGGCGCCGCGACGACGCCGGTCGCGGCGCCATCCTTCAGGACGGCGTAGGTCGTCGTGCCAGCGGCGACGTTGAACTGGAGCGTGTAGGTCGAGCTCGTCAGCGCGCTTGGGTTTGACACGCGGCCGGAGTCGATGGTCGCGTTCTGCACGGCGCCGCCGGCGCTGGTCACGAACACGCCGTTGCCGGTGCGCGCCGTCAGGAACGCGGCGTTGCCGTCGGTCGTGAGGGGCAGGCCGGTCGTGCGCTCGGTGAGCGTCTGGCCGGTGGTCGCGGCGAACTGCACGCCGCCCGGTGCGTCGATGAACGGCTTCTGGGTCGCGCCCTGGCCGCCGAAGAGATAGGTGCCCGCGCCGTCGTCCTGGTTGGCGAGGGTGAGCAGCTGCGTGCGCAGGCCCTTGATCTGGTTGGCGATGATCTGGCGCTCGCTGTCGGTGTAGCTGCCGTTGCCGGCCGAGACCATGAGCTCGCGCGCCTGCTGCATCAGGTCGCCGGCGCTGCCGAGCGAGCTTTCGGTCTGCGCCATCGCGATCTGGCTCGCGTCGACGGCGCGCCGGCTGGTGACGGTGCGCTCGATGCCGGCCAATGCCCGCTCGGCGCGCGCAGCCGCAGCCGGATCGTCGCTCGCCTTGGCGACGCGCTTGCCGGAGGTCATCTGGTCCTGCAGCGCGGTCAGGTCGGTCCGGCGCTTCGAGAGCGCGTCGATCCCGGAGTCGAAGGCGGCGGCGGTGCTGATGCGCATGAGGATGCTCCGAAGTTCAACGGCCGATCTGGAGCAAGGTGTCGAACACCGTCTGCGCGACCTGCAGCATCTTGGCTGCGGCCTGGTAGCTCTGCTGGTACTGGATGAGTCGCGCGGCTTCCTCGTCGAGGTTGACACCCGACTTCTCGGAGACCGCCGACTTGGCGTCGCTCGCGATCGACGCCGACTGGTCGGCCGCGAGGCTCGCGCTCTGCACGCTGACGCCGACCGCGGCGAGCGCGCCGGCATACGCGTCGATGACGTTGACGCCGGGCGACGTGACGACGCCCGCGACGCTGCGCTGGCCGACGATGCCGGCATCCCGCAACGAGAGCATCGCGTTGGCGTTGCCGTTGTCGCTCGCCGGGAACGCCGTCTTCGCGACGCCGATGACGTCGTTCTGCTTCGGCACGCCGGTGAGCTGGAGCGCGAAGCCGTCGAGCGAGATCGGCTGGCCGGCGGTGAAGGTGCCGACGCCGTTGACCGTCGCCAGTGCGCCGGTCGTGTCGACCAGGCTGTAGCTGTAGCCGCCGCTGTTGTCCGTGAAGGTGATCGTCGCCGTGATGTTCGGGTTCAGGCTGGTGCTCACCGCGGCGAGCGAGCCGAGCGCGGCCGTGCCGGTGTTGGCGGCTGCGAACGAGGCCGCGACCGGCGCCGCCGCAGCGATGCCTTTCGGATCGTCGAGGGCGCGGCTGATGGAGCGCGTCGAGTTCGACACCGGCTGGAGCAGGAAGCGGTCGCGTGCCGACGGCGCCGGCGCGGCGACGTCGATGCGAAAGCCGTCGACGATGCTCCCGTTGGTCACGGTCTGCGACACGCCGTCGGTCAGGCGCGTCAGCTTGTAGCTGCCAGCGGGCAACGACGGATCGGCGGCGAGCTCGTAGTCGCTCGGCTGCAGCTCTTTCGCATTGACCACGGCGATCGAAACGCTCGACACGCGGACGCCCGCGCCGTTGACGTACGACGCGACCGGCATGCCAGCGACCTTGGCGTTGCCCGACGACGGCGCCACGGAGGCGGCGCCGAGCGCGAGCAGCGGCGCGCCTGCCGAAGCCGGCCGGCCGAGATCGAGGCCGAGCGACTGTTGCGTGTTGAGGGCGCCCGCGATCGCCGAGGCGAGCTGGCCGATGAGGCCGCGTGCGTCCGGGATGTCGTGGTTCTGCACACGCAGCAGACCCGCGACCGAGCCACCGGCGATGAAGCCGTCGGGGAAGGCGCGCAGGTTGCCGCCGTCGCTGATGCCGATCTGCACCTTCGACGGATCGAACGCATCGACGACGGTCGTGAGCGGCGTCGCCTCGGCGCCGAGCACGAGCCGCTGCGAGCCGCCGAGGAAGACGCCGATGGTGCCGTCGGCGGCGGCCACCGTCGTCACCTGGACGATCTGCGATAGGTCGCTGACCGCCGTGTCGCGCTGGTCGAGCAGGTCGTTGGGCGAGTGCCCCGTGCCCTTGACGTTGGCGATGCGCTGGTTGAGGTCGGCGATGCGCGAGGTGAGCGAGTTGATCGACGCGACCGATGTCTTCAGGTCCTGCGTGATGCCGGACTGGATCGAGTCGAGCTGGTCGGAGGCGCCGCGAAAGCGCGACGCGAGATCGCCGACCCGGGCCAGCGCGACCTGGCGTGCCGCCGAATCCTGGGGCTTGTTCGAGACGTCGACGAAGGCGTTGAACGCCTGTTGCGCGGCGTAGCCGAGGCCGGCCTCGCCGGTCGGGAAGACCTTCTCGAGCTGCTGCAGCTGGGTGCTGCGCGCCTGGTCGGCAGAAGCCAGCGCCGCAGTGGTTGATGCTTCGCGGGTCAGGAAGTCGCTGTGCGCGCGCGTCACGGTCGTGACGTCGACACCCTTGCCGAAGAAGCCGTTGCCGGTCTGCTGGCTGAACGAGGTCGCGAGCTGGGCACTCTGGCGCGAGTAGCCGACGGTGTTGGCGTTGGCGACGTTGTTGCCCGTGACCTGCAGGGCCGCGTAGTTCGCGGTCATCGCCCGCGCGCCGATGCTCAGCAGGGAGGAAACGCTCATGTCGAGGCCCTCTGGACGCGCAAGGTGGTGTTGATGACGCGCGTGAGCTTGTCGGCGTAGCCCGGATCGGTGGCGTAGCCGGCGCGCTGCAGGCCTTGCGCGAAGTCCTGCGCCGACGCCGCGCTCATCGGCGACTGCGCCGCCTGGGCGACGACGCCGGCATAGCGCGGGCTCTGCTTCATCAGCTTCGCGTAGTCCTGGAACGCGTCGTCGACCGACGCATAGGCGCGGAACTTCGCGGTCACCTTCTGCGGCTCGCCGCCGATCCATTCGGTCGTCGTGATGTCGGCCGTCGGACCGGTCCAGCTTGCACCGGCCTTGACGCCGAAGAGGTTGTGCGACGAGCTGCCGTCGGCATTCCTGATCTCGCGCTTGCCCCAGCCCGATTCGTGCGCAGCCTGCGCGACCATGAACGTGGCCGGGATGCCGGTCTGCGCCGACGCGCTCTGCGCCGACGCCTGCACCGACTGGACGAACTCGACCTGCTTCTGCGACAGCGTCGCGTCGATCGTCTTCGCGACCGGCGCGCCCGCTGCTGCCGGAGTCGCGAGCGAGGCCGCAGCGCCGACGCCCATCTGCCGTTCGAGCTGGCGCGCGATCGCCGCCGCGAGCCCGCCGGGCAATCCGGTCATCTTGTTCGCGTATTGCGTGTCGAGCATCTCGGTGCCGAGCTTGGTGCCTTCGTTGTCGAGCATTCCCGAGCTGATCGTCGCCTCGCGCATGCTCTTCATCAGCTGTTGCATGAAGAGTGCCTCGAACTGCTTGGCGGTCTCCTTGATCGCCGCCTTCGGATCGCGCGCTGCGGCCGAGCGCAGGCCCGCGATCGAGGTCGCGTCGCCGGTCGTCGCGCCCGAGCCCGAGAGCGACGACAGGGCCGGCAAGCTGCTCGCGGCGGTCATCAGATGACCTCGAGCTCGGCCATCAGCGCGCCGGCCGACTTCATCGCCTGCAGGATCGCGAGCAGGTCCTGCGGCGTCGCGCCGAGCAGGTTGAGCGCCTTGACGACGTCGGCGAGCTTGGCGCCAGGCGCCATCTGCACCAGCGCGCCGGCCTGCTGCGTGATCGTGATGTCGGCCCTCTCGATGACCTTGGTGTCGCCCTTGGCGAACGGGCCGGGCTGGCTCACCGACGGCGTCGTGCTGATCGTCACCGAGAGGTTGCCGTGCGCGACCGCGCACGACGCCAGCGTCACCGCCTGATTCATGACGATCGAGCCGGTGCGCGCGTTGATCACGATCTTGGCCGAGGGCGCCTGCTGCTTGATGTCGAGGTTCTCGATCTCCGCCATGAAGGCGACGCGCGCGTCGGCCGTCGGCGGCATGCGCACGCGCACGACGCGACCGTCGAGCGCGTCTGCCGTGCCGCTGCCCATCTTGGCGTTGATCGCGCGCACGACTTCGCGCGCGGTGGCGTAGTCGCTGGAATTGAGGTCGAGCTGGATCGAGTCGCCGTCGGCCATCGGCGTGGCGACGCTGCGCTCGACCGTCGCGCCGTCGGGAATGCGGCCCGCGCTCAGGTGGTTGATCTGGACCTTCGATCCGGCCGCCGACGCTCCGGCGCCGGCGATCACGAGATTGCCTTGCGCCATCGCGTAGATCTGGCCGTCGGCGCCCTTGAGCGGCGTCGAGATCAGCATGCCGCCGCGCAGGCTCTTGGCATTGGCGAGCGAGGAGACCGTGACGTCGATGGACTGGCCCGGCTGGGCGAACGCGGGCAGCTGCGCCGTCACCATCACGGTGGCGAGGTTCTTGAGCTGCATGTTGGTGCCGGCCGGCACCGTGACGCCCATCTGCTGCAGGAGCGCGAGCAGGCTCTGCTGCGCGAAGGGTGCCGAGGTCGTCGAGTCGCCGGTGCCGTCGAGGCCGACGACCAGGCCGTAGCCGACCAGCTGGTTCATGCGCACGCCCTGGACCGAGGCGACTTCCTTGATCCGCGCCGCGTGGGCGGGCGCCGGCCACCACAGCGCGGCGCTGGCGAACAGCGCCGCGAGGAAGATGGAGGCGCGCAGGATGCGGTCGATCGGATGCATGGAGAAGTACCGGGGAGCGATCCGATTCTTCGCGGCCTCAGACCGGCAGAACGTTCAAAAAGAAGCGGCTGAGCCAGCCTATTCCCTGGGCATCGGCCTGGGCGCCGCGGCCGCGCTGCTCGATCCGCACGTTGGCGATCTGCGCGGAGGCGACGACGTTGCCGGTCTGGATCATGCGCGGGTCGACCTGGCCCGAGAAGCGCAGCACGTCGACGTTGTGGTTGACGCCAATCTGCTTCTCGCCCGCGACCAGCAGGTGGCCGTTGGGCAGCACGCCGGTGACCACGGCGGTGATCGTGCCGGCGAAGTTGTTGGTGTTCTCGGTCGTGCCGGCGCCGGCCGAGCTGATGCTCGTCGTGCCCGCGGCGGTCGCGCGGTTGAACGAGTTCGCGGCGAGGAAGGGCAGCGCCGTGACGCCGGCCGCGACCTTGCCGCTTTTGTCGATCGAGCTCGTGCTCTTCTGCGTCGCCGAGATCTTCTCGACGATCTGCACCGTGATCGAGTCGCCGACGAGGCGGGCGCGGTAGTCCTCGAACAGCGGCCGGTACTGCGCCGCCTGGTAGATCGAGCCGTTCGACACCGGCGGTGCCACGACCGCGACCGGCGCGGCGTAGATCGGCGAGGCGATGTCGACCGGCGGCCGCGGGTTGAGCCGCTCGTTCATCGATTCGCAGCCGCTCAGCCCGGCGAAAAACGCCGCGCAGATGACGGCGCAGACGACGACGGTCGCGAAGCGCTTCATGCCCAGGTCGTTCATAGCTGGGCCAGCTTCTGCAGCATCTGGTCCGAGGTCTGGATCGCCTTCGAGTTGAGCTCGTAGGCGCGCTGGGTCTGGATCATCTGCACCAGCTCCTCGACGACGTTGACGTTCGAGGTCTCGACGAAGCCCTGCTGCACCGTGCCCAGGCCGTTCAGGCCCGGCACGCCGGCGTTCGGCGTGCCCGAGGCCGCGGTCTCGCCGTACATGTTCTGGCCCTTGGGCTCGAGACCGGCCGGATTGACGAAGTTGGCGAGCTGCAACTGGCCGACCGTCGACGGCGTCGCAGCGCCCGGCAGGACGACGCTCACCGTGCCGTCGTTGCCGATCGTCACGCTCTGTGCCGTCGCCGGAATCGTGATGCCGGGCTGGACCGTGTAGCCGTTGTTGGTGACGAGCTGGCCGGTCGCGCTGACCTGGAACGAGCCGTCGCGCGTGTAGCCGGTCGTGCCGTCGGGCAGCTGGATCTCGAAGAAGCCGTTGCCGCGGATCGCGACGTCGAGCGGATTGCTGCTCTGCTGGAGGCTCCCCTGGCTGAAGTTGCGCGAGGTCGCGACGGCGCGCGTGCCGAGGCCGACCTGCAGGCCCGTCGGCAGCTGCGTCTGGTCGCTCGTCGCCGCGCCGGCTTGGCGCATGTTCTGGTACATCAGGTCCTCGAACACCGCGTGCGAACGCTTGTATCCGTTCGTCGAGACGTTGGCGAGGTTGTTGGAGATGGTGTCCAGCTGCGTCTGCTGGGCCTCCATCCCGGTCTTCGAAATCCACAGCGATCGCATCATGGCGCGGCTCCGGTCAGTTCCGGCCATGGTCGCCCACCGAGGCGCTGTCTCAAGCGGCGAAAAGCGGTGCGGTTCGCGGCCTTCTCGGCAGGCCGCGACGGCGCCGCCCGGTCAGTGCGCGTCGAGCGGCATCGGCTCCGACATCGCCACCTCGATCACCGACATGTCGTCGTGCGAGCCTTCGCCGCGCACGAGCAGGATCGGCACCGACACGAGGTTGTGCAGATGGCCCAGGTCCTGGCTCATGAAGAGTCGGCTGAGCGAACGGCTGGCGTGCGTGCCGAGGACGATGAGGTCGGCACCCGACTCGTCGGCCTGGCGCGCTACCAGCTGCTGGAGCGTGTCGCGGCCGCCGCGCACCAGGGCAGTCGTGGCGATGACGCCCGCCGCCTCGGCGTGTGCCTGCGCCTTGCGCAGCACCCGCTCGCCCTGCTCGCGCACGACGCCGAGCAACGCCGTCGATGCGCCGTCAGCGCCTTCGGTCCGAAACGCCGTGTCGTCGACGATGTTCATGAGCTGCAGGCGCGCGCTCGAATGCTTCGCGATCTTGATGGCCTCGTCGAGGCCGCTCGTTCCGGCGCCGCTGCCGTCGACGGGAACCAGGATGAGACGGTACATGGGCGTGGGCAATGCGTGGAGGAGACGCCTTGATTTTCGGCCGATGGTTGCGCAGCCGATGGCCCCCGCCTGCACGAAGCGCCGGCAATCCGGCAGTTTGTCGCTGTCGGCGCCGTTTGCTTCAGCCGCCGCCGAGCTGCCGGTAGACCTCGTGCGCGACCCGCGTCAGCTCCAGGCGATCGACCGACGACGAGAGCGCGTAACCGAAGTCCTTGTCGACCCAGTAGAAGACGTTGATCGGCCCGTCCTGTCCGAACCGGAACGCGGTGGGCGCGCCATCCGCCGACTTCGGCGGCTCGCGCGTCACGTACAGCGTGAGCCGCTGGCCGGTCGCGTCGTGGTACATGAACTGCGCCACCGGGCCGGTCTCGCCCGGCAACAGCCGGCCGCCGATCAGCTCGTAGCCGACGGGCTTGAGCGCAGGCGCGTGGATCGGCGTGCCGAGCCGCTTCGAGAGCCACGTGACAAGCTGCTGCTCCTGGTCGGCTGCGACCTCGACCGGCCGCCGCATTTCGGGCGTGTACACGGCATGGGCGACTGCCGCGCGCAAGGCGAAGCCGGACAGTGCGCTCGCACCGTTGCCGACCGACCCGAGCGCCTGCGCGGCGCGGCGATCGACTTCGCCGCGCGCGGTCCAAGCGATCGCCGCGCTGAGCACGGCGACGACGACGCCTGCCGCGAGCGCCCGCCACGCCGACGCTTGCGGCGACGGCGCACGACGCACCAGGAGCGCCGGTGGCAGCACCTCGTCGAGCACGGGATCGAGCAGCCCGTGCAGCATCGCCTTCTGCCGCTGCCACGCCTCCACGCGCGCCCGGTCCTCGGGTCGATCGGCGAGATATTGCTCGACCTCCGCGCGACGCTCGACCGTCAGCTGACGGTCGACGTAGCCGTGCAGGTCGTCGTCGTGGATGCTCATTTGACGCGCTGGATCTTGGCCGCGATCGGCCGGCCTTCGAGCTCGGCACGCAGACGCTCGCGCGCCCGCGACAGGCGCGACATCACGGTGCCGATGGGAACGCCGATCACTGTCGCGATCTCCTTGTAGCTGAGCTCTTCCACACCGACCAGGAGCAGCACCTCGCGATGCTCGACGGGCAGGCGCTGGAGGGCGCGCTCGAGGTCGCGCAGCTCGAGCCGGTCGCCGGCGGCGACGCCTGCCTTGGTGTCGGCGAAGTCGTCGCCGATGGCGTCCTCGGGCGTGCGCCGCTGGCTGCGCAGGCGGTCGATGTGCAGGTTGTGCATGATCCCGAACATCCAGGCGCGCACGGCGCCGCGGCGCTGCCACATCGAAAAGCGCTTCCAGGCGCGCTCGAGCGTGTCCTGCACCAGGTCGTCGGCACACTCGGGGTCGTGCGCGAGCCCGCGCGCATAGCGGCGCAGGCTCGGAATGCACGCCACGATCTCGGCCTCGTGCTGCGCCACCATGGCGTCAGCGCCTCGAAAGGCGCCTCGTGCGCTGCGCTACTTGATGACGTGCCACGAGTCCTTGAAGTTGTCGCCGGTCGCGTCGCCGGCCTTCTTGTCCGCGCTGTAGGTGTACACGGGCTTGCCCTTGTACGCCCACTGGCGCGCGCCATCATCGCGGACGGCGATGGTGAAGTCGCCTTCGGCCTTGGCGTCGGCAGCGGCGGCGGCCGGCGGCCAGAGCGCGGCGCAGGGTCCGTTGCACACGCTCTTGCCGCTCGCGGCGACGTCGCGGTCGAAGGTGTAGAGCGTCATGCCGCTGGTGTTGACCAGCATCCCGTTGGCCATCTTGGCGGCTGGCTCGGCGTGGGCGAGCGTCGCCGCCAGCGCGAACAGGGACAGGGCGAGAGCGAACGGGCGCGAACGGATCATCGAGGTCTCCAGGGAACAAGGGGTCGAACGCGTCATGGACGACGCACGACCGCGCTTTATTCCACCGGGCTCGACGGACGGCGCGCGGCGAGAGCGCGCGCCCGCCCGATCAGCCGACCGAGAGCAGCTGCGCCGCAGCCTTGTCGTTCGCTTCGGCCGTCGTCAACGACTTCATCTGCGCCTCGAACTGGCGCGCGGCCGAGATCATCTGCACCATCGTCTCGACGGCGTTGACGTTCGATCCTTCGAGCGCGCCGTCCTGGACGCGCGCGTTCGAATCCGCGGAGAGGTCGCCCTCGGCCGCGCGAAAGAGCCCGTCGGTGCCGCGCGTGAGCGGCGCCTCTGGCGTGACCAGCTTCAGCTTGCCGATCGAGGTGCTCTTGCCGTTGGCTGCGGTCGAGCTGACCGTGCCGTCGGCACCGATGCTCACCTGCGTGTTCGGCGGCACCTGGATCGGGCCGCCGTCGCCGAGCACCGTCAATCCCGAGACGGTGATCATCGTGCCCTCGGCATTGACGTCGAGCGCGCCGCCGCGGGTGTAGGCCTCGGTGCCGTCGAGCCCCTGGATCGAGAGCCACGCGCCGCCGCTCATCGCGACGTCGAGGTTGCGGCCGGTCGCGGCGACCTGGCCGGGCGTGGCGTCGTAGCCCGGCGTCGATTCGAGCGCATAGACACGCGTGCTCGCGCCGCTGCCTTCGACCGGCACTGCGCGAAACGCCGCCAGCTCGGCACGGAATCCGGTCGTCGAGACGTTGGCCAGGTTGTTGGCGAGCGTCTCCTGGCGCTGCATCGTCGCCTTGGCCCCCGACATCGACAGGTAGATGAGCCGGTCCATGACCTACTCCATCAACGCAGGTTGACGATCGTTTGCAGGATCTGGTCCTGCGTCTTGATCGTCTGCGCGTTCGCCTGATACGTGCGCTGCGCCGTGATCATGTTGACCAGCTCGGCCGTGAGGTCGACGTTCGATTCCTCGAGCGCACCGGCCTGCAGCACGCCGATGTTGCCGTCGCCCGGCACGCCGACGAGCGGATCGCCCGAGGTGAAGCTGCGCGCCCAGGCGTTGCCGCCGAGCGGCTGCAGGCCTTGCGGGTTGTGGAAGGTGGCGAGCTCGAGCTGGCCGGCCGGCTTGGTCTGGCCGTTCGAGTAGCGCGCGCTGATGATGCCGTTGTTCTCGACCTGCACGCCGATCAGCTGGCCGGCGGCGTAGCCGTCCTGGACCAGGTCGGTGACGCCGAACTGCGAGCCGTACTGGGTCGCGCCGCTCAAGCTGAGCGCGACGCCGGTGATCGGCACCGTCAGGGCGCCGGCGGTGTTGGTCACGGCCGGGATGTCGAGCGGCACCGTGCCGACCGGCGCTGTCGGCGTGCCGCCGTTCGTCGGGAAGGTGATCGTCGTCGAGGCCGCGGGATTGCCGCCGGCCGTCTTGATCGGCGTGCCGTTGGCCGAGACGTAGACGTTCCAGGTGTCGGTCGCCGACTTCTGGAAATAGTAGGTCAGCGCGACGCTTTGCCCCTTGGCGTCGTAGACCGTCTGCGATGTGGCGTTGTTGTAGGTCGTCGGATCTGTGAAGTCGATCGGCGCGCCCGCAGCCGGCAAGGTGACCGCCAGCCGGGCATCGAGGTTGAGCTCCATGTCGACCTTGGTCGTGACCGCCGGCGTGATGCCCGCCGTCGGCATCTGCAGCGCCGTCGCAGCACCGGCGACGATCGTGCCGGTGGCGTCGGCCGCGTAGCCCATCAGCTTTTGCGACTGGTCGTTGACGATGAAGCCGGTGCGGTCGACCTTGAACTGGCCGTTGCGCGTGTACGAGACGCCGCCCTTGGCGTCGCTCACCTCGAAGAAGCCGCTGCCGTTGATCGCCAGGTCGAGCGGGTTGTCGGTGGCGGTGATGGTGCCCTGGGAGAACTGCTGCGCGACCGCGGCGACCGAGACGCCGATGCCGACCGAGTTCTGGCTGCCGCCGAGCGCGTTTGCGTAGAGGTCGGCGAACTCGGCCCGCGACGACTTGGCGCCGTAGGTGTTCGCGTTGGCGATGTTGTTGCCGATGACCTCGAGGCTCTTGCTCGAGGCGTTGAGTCCGGACAGACCTTGCTGGAAACCCATGGCGATGCTCTTTCAGAAGTCGCGGCCGCAGCCGCGGGGAAAACCGATCAGTTGAAGGCCTTGACCGAGCTGTAGGGCACGGTGCCCGTGTTCTGCAGCTCGAGGTTGAAGGTGGTGCCACTGACGCTGATCGCGTCGACGCGGTCGCGCATCAGCGCCGTCGCCGTCGTCGCGACGCCGCCGCTGGTGGCGCTGACGCGGAAGGTGAGGCCGCTGGCGCTCGTCGCCGTGCCCGCGGGCCAGTCGAAGCTGTGCACGCCGGCGCTCTCGGCGCCGAGGTTGAAGGTCTGCACGACGGCGCCGCTGGGCGACAGGATGTCGACCTTGACGGCATCGACGGCGCCGGTGAGCTCGAAGCCGCCCTGGCCGACTGACGTCGTGTCGTCGATGCTCAGCTTGTTGCCCGGAACGATGACGTCGCGGCCGACCAGCGATGCGCCCTGCACCGCCTGCAGCTGCATGAACTGCGACGACAGGCCCTGCACCGTGGTGTTGAGCTGGTTGATGCCCGTGACGGTGCTGATCTGCGCCATCTGGCTCGTGACCTGGGCGTTGTCCATCGGGTTGAGCGGGTCCTGGTTCTTCATCTGGGCGACGAGCAGCTTCAGGAAGCGGTCGGCCGCGTCGGCGGTGCTCGTGGTGCTCGCGACGGCAGGCGTCGAGGTGACGGTGACATCGCTCGACGTCGAGGTGGGTGCGGTGACGGCCATGGTCGTTCTCCGGTGTGGACGGTGTGCCGTCGGGATCAGCTGCCGAGCTGGATCGTCTTCAGCAGCAGCGACTTCGCGGTGTTCATCACCTCGAGGTTGTTCTGGTACGAGCGCGAGGCCGAGATCATGTTGACCATCTCCTCGACCGCATTGACGTTGCTGTAGGTCACGTAGCCCTCGGCGTCGGCGCTCGGGTGCTTCGGGTCGTGGACCTTGCGGCCCGGCGTCTGGTCTTCGGTGATGGTGCTGACGCGAACGCCGGCCGCCGTCGGGTCGTTCGCGGTCTGGCCGACGAGCTCGGTCTGGAAGGTGACCTGGCGCGCCTTGTAGGCCTGGCCGTTCGGCCCGGCGACGGTGTCGGCGTTGGCCAGGTTCGAGGCGACGACGTTGAGGCGCTGGCTCTGCGCGCTCGCGGCGCTGCCGGAGACGTTGAAGATCGACAGCATGCTCATGGCGTTCCCTATTGACCGGTGATCGCCGACAGCGACGTGCGCACGTTGCTGTTGATGAAGCGCAGCGTCGCCTCGTACTTGATCGCGTTGTCAGCGAAGCTCGCGCGCTCACGGTCCATGTCGACGGTGTTGCGGTCGAGGTTGGGCTGAGACGAGGTCGCGTAGGTCAGCGCGCTGCCGGCCAGGCCGCCGCTCAAGCCAGCCGCGCCGGCGCCGATATGTCCGGCATGGCTGGTGGCGAGCGTCGAGGCCGACGGCAGGGTCGAGGTCGCGGCCTGGAGCGTCTTCGCGAAGTCCATGTCGCGGGCGACGTAGCCCGGCGTGTCTGCGTTGGCGATGTTGCTCGCGATCAGGCGCTGGCGCTCCGAGCGGAGCTGCAAAGCTTGTCCCTGGAAGTCGAGCGCATCGGTCAATCGGTTGAGCATCGCGAGCCCCCTGTATCGAGTGCGTCGGCAAGTGCCCGGATGGGGCCACGCCGACGTGAACGCATTGTCCGAAGCACCGAGCGCCGCGGCGCCGTGAATAGCGCCGCGTTTCCCGGCCTGTTCCGGCGCTGCCTCCGGGCGGGCGCCTTCTACAGTGCGGACATGCTCCCGATCCTCCTGCTCGCCCCTCTCGTTCGCCTCTCGGCGCGTGCCTGGGCGCGGGCCGCGATCGTCGCTTGCGGCCTCCTGGTCGCGGCCTGGCCGGCCAACGCGCAAGAAGAAGCAGCGCCGCTCGCGGCCGGACTGATCGATCAGGTGCGCACGCTCGCGCTCGGCGGCACGACGCCGGCGGGCGCGACCCGCGTCGAAGTCGTCGTCGGCCAACTGGACCCACGGCTGCACCTCGCGCCGTGTGAGCGCATCGAGCCCTATCTGCCACCGAACGTCCGCCTGTGGGGCAAGAGCCGGATCGGCCTGCGCTGCAAGGAAGGGCGCACGGCGTGGAACGTCTATCTGCCGATCGTCGTCAAGGTCTGGGGGCGCGCGCTCGTCGTTCCGGCCGGGGCGGCGGCAGGCTCGGTCCTGAGCGAGGCCGGGCTCGACGAAGCGGAAGTCGACCTCGCCGCCGAGACGACGCCGGCGATCCTCGACCGCAAGGCCGCCGTCGGCCGCACGCTCGCCCAGTCGCTCCAGCCCGGCCAGGCGCTGCGCCAGGGTCATCTCAAGTCGCGCCAGTGGTTCGCCGCCGGCGAGACGGTCAGGGTCATCGCCTCGGGCGAGGGCTTCGCGCTGGAAAGCTCCGGCCAGGCGATCACCAACGGGATCGAGGGTCAGGCGGCCAAGGTGCGCACCGAGAGCGGCGTCATCGTCACCGGCCTGCCGGCCGGCGAGCGGCGGATGGAGCTGACGCTGTGAGCCGCCGTCGCCTCCCGGCGTCATTTGCAACAAAAATCTCTCAAGTCGCAGTGGCCCCCGCCGATAGTCCATCCATGATGACGGTTCCGGCGTCGCCGGCGTCCCTTGGAGAGCCCCATGAAGATCGGACATCCCGCTAACAAGCCGCCC
>Ga0123338_10000821_pt1 | contig 30783 bp, 35 predicted proteins | sample grotaG_FD_89793 | JGI IMG/M metagenome (GOLD analysis project Ga0123338, IMG submission 89793) | Glacier valley bacterial and archeal communities from Borup Fiord, Nunavut, Canada, to study Microbial Dark Matter (Phase II) -... | ecosystem: Environmental > Aquatic > Freshwater > Ice > Glacier ...
ACTGAAAACAAAACATTGAATTTGATCCGCTGGAATTCTCTGCCATTTAATAATCCTCCTGTTAATTAACGAAGCAAAACACTTTTGCTTCTGCTTGGGTGGACACTCTCGTGCCCTACACAAGAAGTATAGGGCCATACAAGGCAAAATACGGTTGTATATACAACGGAAAAAAGAAAGGTGGAAGTTTCCGGTAATCCCGGATTTTCTGTCGACTTTTGCGCTGCTCTATTTAAAAAACCAAAGGCCGTCTGTTCCGTTATACCTATTATTGGTACAAACGGTCTCTGCTATCAGTGTAGCGACTGTTAGTCGGAACTTCAATAATCGGGACAAAAATTCACGGTTTGTACTTACTGCCGGCAAGGTCAGGCGTGTTTAGAACAATATTTACGAAAAGCTTGTGAATTTCAGTTTTTCTTTTCATATTATTGCCGTAGGTTTATACTGTGATTAATTTCCAGCACAATGAAAATCATTTTGGAAAATACTTTCCATGATTGTATTGACAACAAAAAGTGTGAGGAGTAGCATAACACGGTTGTTATTCAATAGAAGGACTTGGTATAAGAGATGGAAAATATTGCTTTTCTGATCATATTTCCTTTTTTGGCTGCGTTTATTCTTGCTTTTATGAGAAGGCAGACGAAACTTCGCAGTGTTTTTGTATTTTTCAGTTGTGCTGTTGTGGTGACCGCGGTCATTTATTATGCGGTAACCGGATTAATCTCCAATCAGACACAGTCCCTGCTTCGAGAGACGCATGAGCTCGACATCGCAATGGTTATCGCTGAAATCGGACTTATGCTGCTGATCGTCGGCTATGCGGTCAAATACCGGAAACTTCTGGTGGCGATTCTTTCTGTCGCCCAGACCGGGCTTATGCTCTGGCTGGACTTTTCAGGAAAGAATATTGTTACGTCCGCCCCTCATATCCTTTCTGATAAGCTGACGATTATGATGTGCCTGATGATAGGCATAGTCGGAACACTTATCTGTGTTTATGCGGTCGGTTACATGAAAGAGTATCATGAACGCCACAGCACGGAATTCAAGGATCGATCGGCAACTTTCTTTGCCCTTCTCTTTGTTTTTCTGGGAGCTATGTTTGGCCTGGTATTCTCCAACAACCTTATGTGGATGTATTTTTTCTGGGAAATCACGAGTCTTTGCTCGTTTGTCCTTATCGGGTATACACGGACCGAACAAGCGATGACGAATGCATTCCGTGCGCTGTGGATGAATCTTCTGGGCGGACTTGCCTTTGCCATAGCAATTGTCTACTGCGCACTTGAACTAAGAACGGGAGACATCAGAAGTTTTATCTCCCTGGGAAATGATACGGGTGTGGTTCTGATTCCTCTTGCCCTTCTGGCATTTGCCGGACTTACCAAAAGTGCCCAGCTGCCTTTCTCAAGATGGCTTCTGGGTGCGATGGTCGCCCCGACTCCAACCTCAGCTCTTCTGCATTCGGCTACGATGGTCAAGGCCGGTGTCTTTCTTCTTCTGAGGCTTTCCCCTCTGTTCGAAGGCAATCTGGTCGGAACAATGGTAACAACAATAGGCGGCTTTACTTTCTTTGCAGCATCCATGCTTGCGATTTCGCAAAGTGACGGCAAAAAAGTTCTTGCGTATTCGACGATTTCAAATCTGGGACTTATTACGGCCTGCGCAGGCGTCGGAATGCATGAAGCTGTATGGGCCGGCATTCTTCTGATGCTCTTCCACGGCGTCTCGAAATCCCTCATGTTCCTTTCAGTCGGTGCTGTGGAAAACAGTCTTGGCAGCCGTGACATCGAAGATATGCACGGACTCATTGTAAAGCTTCCGGGTCTGGCTTTCGTAATGATCACAGGTATTGCCGGTATGTTTTTGGCACCTTTCGGTATGCTTATTTCCAAGTGGGCGGCCCTCAAGGCTTTTGTCGATTCAAACAGTATGCTTCTTGTTATTTTTCTTGTTTTCGGAAGTTCGACAACACTTTTTTACTGGACAAAATGGCTTGGCAAGCTGGTGGCTGTTGTTCATCACACACACCGTTATGAAAGCAAAGTAAAGATGAGCCAGTGGATCTCACTTCTTATACAGGCATTCCTGATGATTGCCCTGTGTATACTGTTCCCTCTTATCTCGACAAATCTGGTCGAGCCTTTTCTTTCAGAGATGTTTCACGAGACACTGCCGCCTATCATAAGCAGCGGCAATATGCAGATTATGCTTATGATGCTCTTCGCGATTGTGATTCTTCCGATCGCCGTGCGTTTCCTGACATTCGGCAAAAAGAAGAAGATTGTCATGTCATACATGGGCGGAGCCAATGCAGGCGACGACCGGCATTTCGTGGATTCATTCGGTGAAAAGAGTTCGGTGTATTTTGCGAATTGGTACATGGAGGATTATTTCGGTGAGAAAAAGCTCCTGCGGCCATCCATCCTGCTTTCATCTGCTACCATTCTTGTCTTGATGGGAATCATTATCGGAGGTGGACTGTAAGATGACAGAAGCAATACTCATTGCACTTTATGTGGTTTTAGGACCGGTTATCGGAGGTTTTCTCTCGGGTGTTGACAGAAAGCTTTCAGCCCGCATGCAGGGACGTCAGGGACCGCCGGTCTGGCAGTCGTTTTATGATGTCGGCAAGTTGTTTTCCAAGCAGGTTGTTGTTGTCAATTATGTCCAGGACTTCCTGGTCGGCGGATTCTTTATTTTTGTCGTCTTCACCGGCTGCCTGTTCTTTTCCGGCGGGGATATCCTTCTGGTATTCTTTGCACTTACTCTGGCAGCTATCTTCTTTATGATGTCGGCCTGCTCGGCTAACTCACCCTACAGCAGCATGGGCGCCCAGCGTGAACTTCTGCAGATGATGGCGTATGAACCGATGGTTCTTATTGTTGCCATTGGATTTTATATGTCTACGGGGAGCTTTTCCGTTGCAGATATTATCAAGAGCGATGTTTCCAATATTCTATATCTGCCGGGGATTTTTATTGGCTTTATCTTTATTCTCACGATAAAAATGCGCAAATCCCCCTTTGATTTAAGTACTTCACATCACGCGCATCAGGAAATGGTCAAAGGCCTTACGACAGAGATTTCGGGAAATATTCTGGGCTTTGTGGAGATTTCCCACTGGTATGAGAATGTATTTCTTATGGGAGTTGTGGGACTGTTCATCATTAATTCAACCTGGTGGAGCATAATTGCCGCCGTAGCCGTGTGCCTTTTGGTTTATTTCCTGGAAGTGCTGATTGATATGGTATTCCCCAGAGTAAAGTGGGAATTGATGCTCAAAGCGACCTGGCTGTTTACTTTGGTAGCCGGCGTGCTGAATCTGATCGTACTGAGTGCGATTAAGTAAGTCACAAAGGAAAGGTACGGTTACTTATATGACAAATATTTCTAAATCTCCCTGGCTTCTTCATTATGACGGTTCAAGCTGCAATGGCTGCGACATTGAAGTTCTTGCCTGCCTGACACCGATCTATGATGTGGAACGCTTTGGTATTATCAATACCGGCAACCCCAAGCACGCCGATATTTTCCTGATCACAGGGGGCATCAATCATCAGAATAAGCCGGTGGTTGAACAGATCTATAAGCAGATGCCCAAGCCTAAGGTAGTTGTTGCCGTCGGAATCTGTGCCTGCGACGGCGGTATCTTCAAAGAATGCTACAATATTCTGGGCGGAGTTGACACGACACTTCCCGTTGATATTTTTGTACCCGGCTGCGCTGCACGACCGGAAGCCATTATTGACGGCGTGGTAAAAGCGATTGCGCTTCTTCAGGAAAAAAGAAATGCAATGAAATTGGAGGCCAAAAAATGACGGACAATCAGATAACAGGCATCCCGGCAGCAGATCTTCTGGGCAGCTGCATAAAACTCAAAAAGGATGAATATCGTATCGTGCAGATTTGCGCGGTGAGAACCCAGGACGGTTATGAACTTACTTATTCCTTTGCAAAAGAATATGACATGGTTAATCTGCGTGTCCAGATCCTTGTTGATGAGGAAATTGCTTCCATCAGCGATATCTTTTCCCCGGCTTTTCTATATGAAAATGAGATCAGGGATCTCTTTGGCGCAAAAATTCAGATGATTAATTTTGACTATAGAGGCAATTTGTACCGCATCGATACAGAGACGCCGTTTAAACAAAAGGGCTGAAAAGCTCAATTACAGAAGGGCGATAAGCCTAAGTAAGGGAGAACATATATGGGTACAAGAAGTATAGTGCCTTTCGGACCGCAGCACCCCGTGCTTCCGGAACCGATTCATTTGGATTTAGTCCTTGAGGACGAGCTGGTTGTCGAGGCGATTCCGTCGATCGGCTTTATTCACCGCGGACTCGAGAAGCTCGTTGAGAAGAAAGATTTTGTAGAGTATGTCTATGTGGCCGAGCGTGTCTGCGGTATCTGCAGCTTCATGCACGGTATGGGCTACTGTGAAGCGGTTGAACATACAATGGGTATCGAGGTTCCGGACCGCGCCAAATATCTGCGTACGATCTGGAGTGAGATGTCCCGTATCCACAGTCACATGATGTGGCTCGGACTGCTGGCCGATGCCTTCGGTTTTGAGAGCCTTTTCATGGAATCCTGGCGCATGCGCGAGAAGATTCTCGATATGTTTGAGTATTCTACCGGCGGACGCGTTATTTTTTCGGTAAATAAGATCGGCGGACAGCGCAAGGATATGGATAACAGCATGATCTCTGATTTTGTAGGTATTCTTGACGGTATGGAAAAAGAGCTCAAATCTCTTTCCTATACTTTCCTTACGGATTATTCAGTAAAATCACGTCTTGAGGGCGTTGGTATGCTGTCGAAACAGCAGGCGCATGATCTTGGCGCAGTCGGTCCGTTCATGCGCGCCAGCGGTATTTCGCTCGACACAAGAATGACCGGTTATGCCGCGTATCCGCACCTTGAATTCGAGCCGATCACCAGTAGTGCAGGTGATTCATTCGCCCGTGTTGATGTCCGTATCAAGGAGATTTATCAGTCAATTGATTTGATCAAACAGGCTGCGGCGAAGATTCCGGCCGGCGATGTTTTCACGCCTTACAAGGGCAATCCTACGGGTGAATATCTGATGAGAGTTGAACAGCCAAGAGGAGAAGCCGTATATTATGTGAAGGCTAACGGAACCAAAAATCTTGACCGTTTTCGTCTCCGCACGCCGACTTTTGCCAACCTGCCAGGTCTCGTTGAAGTACTCAAAGGCTGCCAGTTGGCGGATGTACCGATTCTGATTCTGACCATCGACCCGTGTATCAGCTGTACAGAGAGGTAAATCTGAAAAATGAGTATGATAAGCTTCACCAGGACCATACTGCACAATTTGTTTACAAAGCCTGTGACCCGCCCGTATCCACAGGTTCCAAAGACATATATGGCGCGTACCAGAGGACAGATCGGCATCGATATAGACGCCTGTATTTTTTGCGGGATTTGTATGAGAAAATGTCCGACAGGTGCAATAACGGTCGCAAAAGATACAAAAACCTGGACAATCAATCCCTTCGGATGCATCCAGTGCGGTGCCTGCACGGAATTCTGCCCCAAAAAGTGCCTGTCCATGCTGCAGACGTATGTAGCTCCGAATGCAGTAAAAACGGCTGAACAATTTACCCAGACACCAAAGGAAGTCCCTGCAGAAGCCGTTTCAGCAAAACCCGTTTCAAAGGAGTAATTATATGCACGATTATCACAAAGCAAAAGATATGGTTGAGTATGCCCAGGCCGCCGCGAAGGAACTCGGCAAGACCAAGGTTACAAAGATATTCATGACGATAGGCGAGAGCTCCGGATATACAGATGAGAGTGTCCTGATGTACTTCAAAGAACTGTCCGAAGGAACCATCTGTGAAGGCGCGGAAGTTGTTATCACGCCGGTAAAGTCCATGCTTGAATGCCCGCAGTGCGGTGAAGTGTTCCCGAGAAAGTTCATGGCGTATGCCTGCCCTTCCTGCGGAACCGAAGGCCGCCCGGGAAAAATCGGCACAGAGATCTCCATTGAGGGCATTGAAGCCGAATGATTCTTCTTGTCACGGTTCTCGGCATTGTACAGGGCGTGGGATACCGCCCTTTTGTCGCGCGCCTGGCTAATGAGACCGGAATAACCGGAACGGTACAAAATAACGGCGGTGTGGTGCATATTCAAGCCCAGGGCGATGAAGAACAGTTGAAAATATTTATCAGCGCACTTTCCGCATCCTGTCCTCCGGGTGCACAGGTAACACAGGTACTGACAGAAATTTCGTCCGGGGAACAGATATTCACGCATTTCAGGATTATTAAGAGCCGTATCAGTACTCAGCACACCCCAATTCTTCCGACAGATCTTCCCATGTGCCCAAAGTGCAGGGAGGAGCTTTTGGATCCCGGGAACCGGCGCTTCGGGTACTCCTTTATAAGCTGCGTGGACTGCGGTCCGCGATACAGTATCATGGAATCAATCCCATATGACCGGGATACAATTACAATGAAGTCTTTCCCGATGTGTTCTGCCTGCAGGAAGGAATATGAAGGGGATGACCGGCGCCGTCATGCGCAGACTATTTCCTGCCATGACTGCGGTCCTCAGCTCCTTTTAAAGATTTCCGCAGCCGGCGCCTCCTATGAGAAAAAAGAAGCCCTTTCCCGCGCGCTTGAAATCCTGAGATCCGGCGGGGTTCTGGCTGTAAAAGGGATCGGCGGATATCAGCTTGCCTGCCGGCCGGATCTTCCGGATGCCGTCGACGCTTTACGAAAGCTGAAAAACCGTGACAGCAAGCCCTTTGCCGTCATGTTCCCGAATCTCGAATCAATCCGGACTCTGTGCTCTATATCCGATCAGGAGGAGAGACTCCTTCTTTCCACTGCGCGGCCGATCGTCCTTTTGACGCAGCCATCGCGGACACCGGAGCTTTCTCGGACACCGGTGTTTTCGCAGACACCGACTTGCCCTGATACTTTTCCGCACAACCCATTCTGCCGGGAAGTGAACGGGGAGAGCCGGTTTCTGGGTGCATTCCTGCCTTATACGGCACTTCACCAGCAGCTGACGGCTGCGTGCGGACCCTTGATTATGACCAGCGCCAATCTTTCCGATGAACCGATTCTTTATAAGGATGAAGAAATAAGCGAAGTCGATTCACCCTTTCTTTCCGGTGTGCTTTATAACACAAGAAGAATTGTCACCCCGCTCGATGACTCTGTCGCACGTGTCGCAGCCGGCAAAGAGCAGGTTATAAGAAGAAGCCGCGGTTATGTACCGCTGCCGCTTATCCTTAAGGAAAAAACAGCACATACCATACTTTCCATGGGAGGTGACTTGAAAAGCAGCTTTTGTCTGTATCAGAATAACCGGGCGTATATCAGCCAGTATTTTGGTGATATGGACAGTTACTGGGTTCAGACAAATTTCAGGGAAAATGTTATAAGGATGAAGCAGCTTTTCCATATGGAACCGGATATCATTGCCTGCGACCTGCACCCACACTACCATACAGCGGCTTTAGCAGAAAAATGGAGCAGCCACCCGGAGGGGAGTTCTGTGAAGCAGGAAGACCCTGATAATAAAGATCTGCAAAGGCAGCTCCCCCGGCGTATTCTGATCCAGCATCACCATGCCCATATGGCGTCCGTGATGGCAGAACACGGTCTCGATACCTGCATTGGAGTGGCTTTTGACGGAACCGGATATGGTACGGACGGTGCGGTCTGGGGCGGAGAATTCCTGTCCCTTAAAGGAGCCTCCTATACCAGGGAAGCACATCTGGCCTATGTCGATCTCTGCGGAGGAGACCAGGCGGCAAAGCAAGCAGACATGACGGCAGGCTGCTTTCTGGCTGCGGCCGGTGAAGAAATAATTCACAAAGATGCTGCCGTCATCCGTGCCGCGCTTCGTGACGGACGTTTTTTCAAAAAGACGAGCAGTATGGGACGGCTCTTTGATGCGGTAAGTTCTGTACTTGGCATCTGCCATACAAATACGTATGAGGGTGAATGCGCGGTGCTTCTCGAAAAAGCGGCAGCGGAAGCGGTAAAAGATGACGTTATGCCGTATCCCTTGCATTTTCCTTTGGCGCATGGTAATGATGGAAGTACAGCCGATTCAGTATCCGTTCTCCGCGCGGTACATCTGGCGGTCCGCTCCGGTACTGATAAAAAAGCGCTGGCCCTTGGCTTTCATATGGCCATTGTTGAACTTGTCACAACACTCTGCCGGCATATCAGAGGGAAAACCGGCGAAACTCGGGTGGCTTTGTCCGGCGGAGTCTTTGCTAACCTTCTTCTGGTCGAGCGATGTGTGGAAGCCCTGGAAATAGACGGCTTTGCCGTATATATAAATGAGACTGTGCCGACAAATGACGGAGGAATCTGTCTGGGGCAGGCATGGATCTGCAGTCAGATGCAAAAATAAATGAAATGAAATTGAGGTGACTATAATGTGTGTTGCTGTACCGGGAAAAGTGATTTCTATACAGGGAACCAGGGCAGTTGTTGATTTTAGAGGAAATACTGTCCACGTTGAGGCAGGACTGGTTAAAGTAAAGCCGGGCGATTCGGTTCTGGTTCATGCCGGCTGTATTTTGCAGGTGCTCCCCGAAGAAGAAGCGAATATTCTGGCCGATCTTTTTGAAGAGCTTGAAAACCTATGATAGATTACAGGAACTATCTTAAAGAATATGACGGGCCGCCGATCCGGATCATGGAAGTGTGCGGCACACATACGGCCTCTATTGCTCATACAGGTATTGTGAGCCTGATATCATCGAAAATTCAGCTGATTTCCGGACCCGGATGTCCGGTTTGCGTGACTGTGACCGAATATATTGACCGCCTGATTGATCTGAGCCTTACGCCGGATACTGTCGTAGTCACATTCGGTGATATGATTCGCGTGACGGGAAGCAGCAAAAGTCTGCAGGACGTGCGGTCGGAGGGCGGGCAGGTACGCATGGTCTACTCGCCGATGGACACCTTAGCCCTTGCCAAATTGGAACCGGCGAAGACATTTGTGTTTGCAGCTATCGGTTTTGAAACAACTACCGCTGTATATGCGGCTCTCATGGATGAAATGATCCGTGAAGGCCTTACTAATATAAGACTCCTGACATCCCTTAAGACAATGCCGCGATGTATTGAATGGGTGTGCAGCATGCAGGGCGGAATCGATGGATTCTTAGCTCCCGGGCATGTAAGCGTAATCACAGGAAGCTCGCTTTTTGAGCCGCTTGCCAGAGATTTTCACGTTCCTTTTGCAGTCGCGGGATTTGAGGCTGAACAGATTCTTATGGCTCTCTTTGCCCTTGTAAAAATGATTGAAGGGAAAGAAAGCCGTGTGATGAATCTATATCCGGCGGCCGTTACCAGAGACGGGAACCTGACAGCAAAAGACATGATACATACGTATTTTGAAAGCTGTGATGCGGCCTGGCGCGGAATGGGCGTGATTGCAGAATCCGGTATGGTGCTCCGTGATATATACGGAAAATATGACGCCGGAAGCAGAAATCTCTACTGCGACCACAGTCATCACCCTATGTGCCGCTGTGACAAGGTGATAACCGGCGCCCTCAAACCGAAGGAGTGTCCGCTTTTCGGGAAGATCTGCACACCACAGGCGCCGCAGGGCGCGTGTATGGTGTCGGCCGAAGGCAGCTGCTGCAGCTATTTTGTGAATAGGAGAAACGACTAATGAGAATAACAATGGCGCACGGCAGCGGCGGTAAAGCTACCTCCGATCTGATCAGCTCGATATTTGCCAGGCATTTTGATAATCCGGTCCTTGCAAAAATGGAAGACGCCGCAGTAGTGCCCGGTGCGGCGCGGCTTGCCATGACAACCGACAGTTTTGTTGTGACGCCGCTTGTGTTTGCCGGCGGAGATATTGGAAAGCTTGCTGTCTGCGGTACTGTCAATGATCTGGCGATGAGCGGAGCAAAGCCGATGTATCTGACGTGCGGATTTATTCTTGAAGAAGGCGTCGAAACGGAAGACCTGGAACGAATCGCCGCCTCCATGTCAACGGCGGCGAAAGAAGCCGGCGTACTGATTGTAGCGGGCGACACCAAAGTCATTGAGGGCAAAGGCGGACTTTATATCAATACCTCCGGCGTCGGATTCCTGCCGGAAGGTGATTTTGAAGTGAGTGCTTCTTTTTTGAGGACGGGAGATATGATTCTTCTGTCCGGTACCCTCGGAGACCATCACGCGACGATCCTGAGTGCCCGAATGGGGATCGAAAACACAATACAAAGCGACTGCGCCCCCCTCCATGGGATGGTGTCGGCGCTTCAGGACAGCAAAGTACACATAAGGGCCATGCGTGATGTAACGCGCGGCGGTCTGGCAACGGTGCTGCATGAATTTGCCGTCGCATCCAACAAATGCCTCCGGATTGAGGAACGTCTGATTCCTGTAAAGGATCAGGTAAAGGGCTTGTGCGGCATCCTCGGGCTGGATCCCCTTTACATGGCTAATGAAGGCAAAATGGTTGCGGCCGTTGCTAAAGAAGATGCGGAGCTGGCACTTTCCTGCCTCAGAAAAAGTCCGTACGGGGAGGCCGCCGCCATCATCGGCGAGGTAATTTCCGGAGAGGAAGGAACGCTTCTTCTTTTGACCGAAGCCGGCGGCGTCAGAATGCTGACAGAACTATATGGAGAAGGTCTTCCAAGGATATGCTGATAAATCGCGGATATGAAATGATGTAAAAATATGTGAAACGCACATGAAAACAAAGAAAAACAATCGATCTTCCCATGCTTTCATGATAATATGAATTCGAAATTACCATGAAAAGTAGCAGCAGGAGGAAAAGACATATGCCCAAAGTTCTTAAAGCAGCGGAAATGAATAAATGTATTGGTTGTTTTACCTGTATGAATATCTGCTCGATTGTAAACCGGCAGAATCATTCCATCAACAAAAGCGCAATTAAAGTCCGTACAACCGGCGGCATGACGGGTCATTTTGTAGCGATTGTCTGCATAGCCTGTCAGGATCCGGCCTGTATGGAGGCCTGCCCGAGCGGTGCCCTGACAAAAAGACCCGGGGGCGGAGTCCTACTTCAGGAAGATAAATGCATTGGCTGCAGAAAATGCGAAAAAGCCTGCATTATGCAGTCCGTCTTTTTTGATGAAGAGAAACAGAAGCCGATTATCTGCCGGCACTGCGGATCCTGTGCGCGCTTCTGTCCGCACCAGTGTCTGGTGATGGAGGAGGTTGAAGAGATATGATATACGAAAATTATATGAGAATTCTTTATGTTGATCTTTCAACCGCCAAAATACGAATCGAAAAAAGGGAAGATCTGATGCCCTATCTGGGCGGAGTCGGCATTGCAGCAAAATTGTTGGAAGAGAACATGCATCCTGAACTCGACGCACTGGATCCGAGCCAGCCGATTATTTTTGCAATTGGTGCCGGCACCTGGATTTTCCCTGTTCTTACCAAGACGGTTGCGATGTTCCGTTCCCCCCTGACTAATGAACTCGGGGAGAGTTATGCCGGCGGCCGTCTGGCTATGACGATATTAATGGCAGGCTACGACGCTATTGTCCTTCTGGGCAAGTCGCCCAAGCCTGTTTATCTGCAGGTTTCCAATAATGACGTCCAGCTCAAGGACGCGCGCGCCATGTGGGGCCTTACCAGTGAAGCCACAGGCCAGGCGATCCGTGACCGTCAGACCGGCGGCGGCAAGCGCAGTATTATCCGTATCGGGCCGGCAGGTGAGAATAAAGTGGCGTTTGCGAGTGTCTGTGTAGATTCATACCGGCATTTCGGCCGTCTCGGACTAGGGGCTGTCATGGGATCGAAGAACTTAAAAGCGATGACAGTCATCGGAGACCGGTCCATACAAATCAAAGACACACCAAAATATTTTAAAATCTACCAGCAGATTTTCAAAAAGTGCACCAGCACGGATATGATGTCCAAATACCACGACGCCGGAACACCTATCAATATTGCCGCTTTAAATGCTGCGGGGGCACTGCCGACGCTGAATCTGCAGACCGGAACATTTGAACAGGGAGATCAGATTTCGGGCGAAGCTTTTGCCAAAAAGAACCTGGTCAGGAAGCTGGCATGCACTGGGTGTCCTGTCGGCTGCATCCATATCGGCATGTACCGGCGCGAATTCGACAAAGGACACGAATATGAGGCGATCAGCGTCAGTTATGATTACGAATTGATTTTTGCGCTGGGAAGCTTTCTCGGCATAAAGAGCAGCGATGAGATCATTGCCCTTATTGATGAAGTGGAAGAAACCGGTATGGATGCGATGAGCTGCGGCGTATGTCTCGGCTGGGCTACAGAAGCATTTATGAACGGTCTGATCAGTGAAGAGCAGACCCTCGTTAAGCTTGCTTTCGGAGATTCGGATTCTTATCTTCAGGCGATCCGCTATCTGGCCAGGGGCAAGAATAAATTCTATCGTGATTTGGGACAAGGCAGTCAGGAGGCTTCTTTACTATATGGGGGTTCCGATTATGCCATGCAGATTGCAGGCAATGAGATGCCGGGATACCATACCGGCTACGGCGCGCTGGTTGGCGCTGCTGTCGGCGCCCGTCATTCCCATCTGTGCAACGGCGGCTATTCAATTGACCAGGGCATGAAGGAATTTGATGAAGCTGCCATGGTTGACAAGCTTTATAACGAAGAAGTCGAACGCTGCATGACCAATTCTCTGATCATGTGCCTTTTTGCCCGCAAAGTATATGACCGTCAGACGATACTCGATTCTTTGAACAGTGTCGGCTGGGACTTGACTGACCAGGATCTGACGGAGATTTCCAAGCGTATCTACCGGACCAAGCTGCGCATCAAAAACGCCTACGGCTTTCGCCAGAAAGCGGTCAAGCTGCCGAGGCGTTTCTTTGAGACGACCAGTATGCACGGCCCGTTGGACGAGGCTGTTGCACAGAGAATGATCAGAAGTTTTGATGATAAGAATAAATCCCTGATGACGGAAGAGGATTCTCTTCTTTTAGCCAAAGAGACAGCAAAAAAGGAGACAGCAAAGAAGGAGACTACCCCTCTGGCATCCGGGACCGGAAAATGACAGGGGAACCGTTATGAAGCAGATGAATGGAAAGCAAACACCTTCAGATCCGAGATATAGCCGGCAGGTCGGCCTACCCGAAATCGGGCCGGCCGGCCAGCTTCTGTTGGGACAAAAACGTGTTCTGGTAATTGGTGCAGGCGGTTTGGGTTCGCCCCTGCTTTTTGCCCTGGCGGGTGCCGGCATCGGCCGTATTACGATCGTAGATAGTGACACAGTAAGTGAATCCAACCTGAACCGCCAGTTCCTATACCGGTCGGCTGACCTCGGACTTCCTAAAGCCCGACTGGCTGCAGATCGCCTGCGGGAGTACCATCCTGATTTGTCTGTCGTGTCCGTCACGGAACTTCTGACGGATAAAAATGCACCTGAACTGATAGCGTCCCACGATCTGGTCATATCAGCAGTGGACAGCCTCCAGAGCAGACTTCTGATTAACAAGTACTGCTGCCGGTATGGGCGTACGCTCGTTGATGGCGGCGTCAGCGGATTCAGCGGGTATGCCGCTGTCATAGAACCCGGCCGCACACCCTGCTATCACTGCCTTTTTGGTGTTCGTGAAAACACACCGTCCGGGCCATCCGGTGTTCTTGGATCAATAGCTGGAATAATCGGCTCGCTCGAAGCCACGCTGGCAATTATCCTGCTTTTGGGTCTGGAAAATCCCCTTGACGGGGAGGTTCTCTTTTTCTATGCAAAAGACATGTCTTTTGAACGACTCAAAATAATGAGAGATCCGGACTGTCCGCACTGTGCGGCATCCGGTCAAAGGGAAGCGGAACAAACGAAATGAAGATTAAATATTTTGCCCAGATAAGCGAATGGACGGGATGCACACAAGAGGATTTTTCACATGAGGAAGATCCGGGAATGCAGATTTCAGTCCGCCGGGTTCTTGCCGGATTGGCATCCCGTCATGGAAGCATATTTCAGGAGAGAATTTATAATCCAGCCTCCGGTAATCTGCAGGAGGATGTATTTATTCTTCTCAATGGATGCCATCTTGCCCGCCTGCAGGGTCTTGATACTTTGGCAGCAGACCAGGATGTAGTTGCCGTGATTCCCGTCACAGAGGCGGGATAGTATATTTTTTATTCATAGACTGTTATACGCTGTCTGTCTCGTTTGAATTATTTATTACTCGCAGTTCATCTCCGGGCTGGATCAATCCGCCTTCATTCACGCGTGCGAATACAACTTCCCCCGACAGGCTGCAGTCACCGGCATTATTGTATATCGGGCATTGACGGAAGCACTCTTTACCGACCTGCGTAATTTCTAATTCGCACAGACCGATCGAAAAGCGTGTGCCGACCGGGAACTCATAAAGACAGATGCCTTCTGTTGTGATGTTTTCATTGAAACGCCCGGTACAAAGGCCTTCCACTGACAATCTTTCGATTTTCGGAATACTTTCTTTTCCCAGAAGGGAGACTTGACGGTGTCCGGTACCTGCGTGCGCATCACCCTCCAACCCCCAGTCCTTTAATAATAATCCTTCAGGGACCGCGTGCCACGGCGCGGATTTTCGTTCGCTGAACTGAATTAATGTGATATTAGCCATGATAATCCCCTTTGATTTCGCCCGGATGTACTAACCTGTATCCACCCATTTTTTCGAGACGCCGACGGAATTCGCCGGATTTCAGTAACGCTACAAATCGTCTGATAAGAGGGGTTTCCAGCATGTCTATTCGAATTGTGAAATCATAACACTCTTCTGCAACCGGAATAAAGTCAAGGCCGAAGAGTCTGGCTGCTGAAAGAATAGCCATTCCGGTATCAGCGCTGCCGGCGGCAATCTGGGCAGCGACTCCGCTGTGCGTCATCTCTTCGCGGGTATATCCATTGATATGATCCGGGTCTATATGAAGCTGCTGCAGCTGGTAATCCAGAAGAATACGGGTTCCCGATCCGCCCTGCCTGTTGACATATCGAATGTCGGGCCGGGTCAGATCGGCAAGACTTTTAATGATAAGTGGATTATTCCGGGAAGTGACCATTCCCTGCATCCGTCTGACGCCTTCGATCAGAACGACGGAATTATCCGGAAAATAACGGGCCAGATACGGTCCGTTATATGTGCCGGTAAGCGGATCAAGGAGGTGAATGCCTGACAAATGTGCTTCTCCGCGCTTGACTGCCATCAAGCCGCCTATACTGCCGACATGCGCCGATAAAAGATGCATACCGGCAGACTGCGCAGCGTCACTGGCCGTATCAATTGCGATGTCGCTGTGGAACAAGTCGGACAGCTCGTCAAGAAGCGGGTCGTGACTTCCGATTATGCATAGGGTCCGACGGATATCCTCTATGTCTCTCATCAGGCGAACCGATACGGGGTGACCTGCTTCGATCCCTTCACTGTTTTGGGATATCACCATAATACCGTCGGCCCGCGCAAAACTATTAAGCATTCCGGCCCCTCGCTCCATGGGTATAGCTGTCAGATGACCGTCTGTATAATTAAGCCGGACACGGATATATTCCTGATATTTAAGGGAAGAAACGACTCTTCTGCTGAGGATTGCTTCCGCTTCCACACGGCGCGGCAGGGTGAGTCGGGCAAATTCATAAAGGAGCGGGCAGAGAATTTCTTCAATAACAACCAGTCCGGATACAGGATATCCGGGAATGCCCAGTACAGGCTTATTCCCGCATATACCAAGAATGGCGGGCTTGCCGGGGCGGATAGCCAACCCGTGGACGATGACCTCACCGATCTTTTGTATCACATCCGTAGTAAAATCTCCCCGTCCTGCTGAAGACCCGGCAAGGATCAGGACCCAGTCGCTTTTTTTCAGGGAACGGGCAAGAGCCGCTTCCAGTAAAGCCGGTTCATCCGGAACAATGGGCTGTATCAGAGCAACCGCACCAAGCTGCTCAAGGCAGGCACTAAAAACCGATGAGTTGAATTCCGGTATTTCACCGGGGCGCAGTTCTGTGCCGGGAGGCACAATCTCGTCGCCGGTGGGAATAATATAAATGACCGGTTTCCTGAGAACTTCGATCCGGCTGATACCTCCGGCAAGTAAAATGCCCACAACAGCAGGGGTGATTTGCGACCCGCCCGGTAAAAGCATATCGCCGGCGCAAAAATCTTCGCCAATCTGCCGTATGTGCTGCCATGGCCTTGCGGCCTGAATCAGCTGTGCATCCTGACCGAGCCAGACGACATCTTCAATCATGACGACGGCATCATACTCAGAAGGAAGCGCGTCGCCTGTGTCAACGACCGCAAAATCTGCACAGGGCAGTGTGACGGGCGTTGTCTCCGTTGCGCCGAAAGTGTCTTTGGCCCTTACGGCGACTCCGTCCATGGCACTGGCCAGATAATGGGGAACACTGCGGGCGGCGTAAACAGCCCCCGTGCAAAAGCGCCCGTTTGATCTTGCGGCATCGATGGTTTCGGTTGGCAGGGAAACACCTGCCTGATGTAATTTTTCCCTGAAAAGAGATATCGCTTCGTCGAGCGGTGTATTCGTCAGATATGACATACCCGTTATTCATCTCCCTTCGAAAAGTCATTGTCCATCAGAGTAACCTGTACAAGACTGCCTTCATCGAGGCCTTCACAGTCCCTTGGGATCTGAAGATATCCCTGACAGCGGCTCAGATAGGTAATCAGACCGGATTTGGAAAAAACCGGTACGGCACTTACAGGCGTATACGGGCTGTCTGTTATATCACCTGATAATTTTACCAGGATGAATTCTTCGCGCCCATGATTGGAAGGAATTCGTTGACGTAAAATTGCTTCAATCATTTTTGGCTGCGGTAACGGGATATTTTGCATCCGGTACAAAAGGGGGAGGAGAAGCTGGTTCGCCATAAACCAGGCGGCAACCGGATGGCCGGGCAGGCCGATTACCGGCCTGCCGTCGCAAAATCCTATTAAAGTGGGTTTGCCGGGTTTGACAGCAATCCCGTGCAGGAGGATTCCGGGCGAACCGGTCGCCTCAATTGCCTCTGCCACGTGATCACGGGCGCCGACCGAACTGCCGCCTGAAAGGACAATTACGTCACAGGCAGCTTTCGCCTGCTGCATAACGTCCTTCAACAGACTGAAATCATCGGGAATAATGCCGTATGAACAAGGCAGGGCTTTGGCCCCACTGATCATAGACATTAACATGACATGATTTACATCATGGATCTGGCCTGGAAGAAGTGGCGTCCCCGGGGCAGCGAGTTCATCGCCGGTCGAAAGAACAGCGACCTTGAGGCGTCGTCTGACACTTACTTCCTGAAGGCCGGCTGCTGCGGCCGCTGCGAGATGCCTGGCTTCGAGAGTAATTCCGCGTGGCAGGAGTACTTCCCCTTTACGGATATCGTCGCCCTTAAAAATCAGATGACTTCCCGGAGAGACAGATCGATTGAGATAGCGGTAACCATCCCCGAAATCATCTGTATCTTCGATCATAATCATCGCATCCGCCCCTTCCGGTATTTGTCCGCCGGTGGGGACCGCCTGACAGGTCTTAGGTCTGAGGGGATGATCGGCGGGGTGCCCCATCGCAACTTCCCCGTCCAGGCGCAAAATAGCCGGAAGTGAATCAGAGGCGCCAAAAGTATCAGAAGCTCTGACTGCATAACCATCTACCATAGAACGGTTGAATGCCGGTACATCAGATTGGGCAATAACCGGTTCCGCCAGGATGCGTTCCCACGCATTGATCAAGTCAACCGATTCTGCGGCAACTTCCGGATCAAGTGTATCCGATGATTCAAAAAGCATTTGCCTCGCACCGGTAAGATCTTTTACAGTCAGCATTTCAAAAACACCTCATTCAACGGAATTCATACCGCGTTCATAGCGTAAAAAGAGACTGAGCCGGCTGTCCGGGATGGGATTCATCAGACCGGAAATAGGTCCTGCCGCCATTATAAGCCCCTGGTCCAGAAAAATCATCTCATCGCAGAGTCTTCTGGCTACGCTTAACTGATGCGTGGACAGAACCATCAGACTGTTCTGACTGGACAAATAGGCGGTCAGTGCCGTCTCGGCCTCAGAAAGACTATTGAGATCCAGAGAACTGGTAGGTTCATCTAAGAGAAGGATCTTTCGCGGAATTACCAGAAGCCGGGCCAGAGCCATCCTCTGGGCTTCTCCTCCGGAGAGCCGGTTGCCTCTGGCTGCCTCGAGTTCGGTGAGATTCAATTTATCCAGCTGCTTATCAATCAGAGACTCCTTCTCTTCATTGGACAGACCCAATCCGGGAGGGATGCCAAGCCCGATATTGTGTCTGACAGACAGGGCAAAGGCGTATGGCTTTTGCGGAAGATAACCAATCTGCCCGTTTTCTGCTGACAGTCGTTCGGTGATTAACCGCAGTAATGTAGTCTTACCGGATCCGTTTGCACCGAGTAAGGCATAGCGTCGGCCCGGGATGAGCTGAAGCTTCGGAATATCAAGAACGGTACGGTTCTGCCAGACTTGTTTCAGACCGGTAAGCGTAACCGGTTCGTCAAAATCAGAAAGGAGTGCCGGACGTTTTTGGGGATCACTCATACACGGCCTCCTGAAAATGATTCGCTATTATGTTAACGATAAAAGCAAGAATCAGCAGCACTAATCCCATGGCAATGGCGGTTCCGAAGTTTCCCTTACCGGTTTCCAGCATGATGGCTGTCGTCATAACGCGGGTTTTGCCCTGGATATTTCCTCCGACCATCATAACAGCCCCCACCTCGGAAAGCGCCCGTCCGAAGCCGGTCAGAATAACTGTCAGTAGGCTTCGCCTGCATTCCCAGAGCATAAGCAGGTACATTTTATAACGGGGAAGGCCCAGCGTAGAAATTGTCTGCCTGATAGCAGATTGTTTGCTTTCAATAGCAGAAAGCGTCAGGCTGGTGATAATTGGAAATATCAGCAGAAACTGGGCAATAACCATGGCGGGAAGGGAAAACAGAAGGGAAAGGTCACCGAGCGGACCTTTCCGGGAAAGAAGTAAAAACACAAAAAGACCCGCCACCACAGGAGGCAGGCCCATAAATGTCTGGATGATGCGACGCAGCAGTTTTTTCCCGGGAAAAGAACTGGATGCAAGTAAGGCCCCGGATGGGAATCCTGCCAGCACCGAAAAACCTGTGCTGAGCAGGGTCATACATACCGTTAACCCCAGAATCCGGTATAATTCACCGTCTCCGGAAAGAAAAGACGCAAATACGGACTGAAATGTTGTCATCGTTACATTCCTTCTCAGGTAATAGATGGCGCTCCGTCATAAAAGAACAGAGGCTCGCCATATTCTTCCAGGCCGAAATCAGTGATAATGGCGCCGGCTTCGTCGCTCAGCATAAAATCAATCCAGGCCTGGGCACCTTCGGAATTGACGCCCTGGTTCTTATCCGGATTAACTGCGATCAGAGAATAGGTGTTTTTAAGGTCACCGGACTCCCCGAGACATATTTGAAGTTCTGTCTCTTCCTTTGTAGCCAGGAAAGTGGCTTTATCCGTAAGAATATAGGCCTTCATTTCACCGGCCATAATAAGGCACGGTCCCATTCCTTTTCCGGCAGAGATATACCAGTCGCCGGAAGGGGTGATCCCGGCATTTTCCCAGATCTTAAGTTCAGCTTTATTTGTACCTGAATCATCTCCGCGGGAGATAAAGGGAGCCTCAGCATCAGCGATGGCTGCGAATGCGGAAAGGGCATCCTGACATTCTGCGACTTTCGCCGTATCTTCAGCGGCACCGGCAACAACAAAGTAATTATGCATGAATGGAATCCGCTCCACGCCGTATCCGGCAGTGACAAATTCATCTTCCGAAGCTTTGGCATGCACCAGAAGCACATCGGCATCACCGGATTCACCGAGCTTTATGGCAGCTCCGGTTCCATTGGCAATAATTTCCAGATCATATCCGGTGTTTTTTTCGAAAATTTCCTCCAGTACGGGAAGAAGGCCGGAATCACTTACGCTGGTGGTTGTCGAGAGTCGGACAATAGGATTTTCGGGCTCCGGGACGACCGCCTCTGTAATGAGAGCCGTCGTGTCCATGGATGTCGTTTCCGGCACCGACTCATCCGCTTGGGATGAAGTCAGGGCAATGGAAGTGTCCACCGCGGAAGTCGTGTCTGCAGCTGCCTGCCGGCAAGCCGGCAGAAGGACAAGAAGTGCAATCGTAATAAGGACTGTGGATTTGCGGGCATGGGTAATCAGACTTCTCTTGATCATTTTGAATTCCTCTCCTTTTCACAATGGAAGGCGGCAACATTTCTGTCGGCACCCCGGTATGACTGCATGTCATTTGTGTGATTTAGCAAGCCATACTCGAAGATTTATTATAACTATCTATGTTATATCACAAAAAGCCTCTGCAAAAAAGACGGGTTCGATTATTGACATCTTCTATGCTTGCAGTATACTGCCGTTATATGTAAAATTTATTAAATATGTTTGTTCTCAATGAAGGAGAATCATATGCTTGTTATTGAACATTTATCAAAGACCTATCCGGGCGGCAAAGTGGCCGTTAATGACTTATCCATAAAAGTGGAAGGCGGAGATCTTTTCGGCTTTATCGGCCATAATGGCGCCGGTAAGACAACGACGATCAAGGCTGCTGTCGGTATTTTACCTTTTGAATCAGGTGAGATCTACATTGACGGACACTCGGTAAAAAAAGATCCTGTTACCTGCAAAAAGCTGATTGCTTATCTGCCGGATAATCCGGATTTGTATGATGCGCTGACCGGTATTCAGTATTTGAATTTTATTTCAGATATTTTCCGTGTCTCCAAAGAGGACCGCACAAATAGAATCGAAAAATATGCGGAGCTCATGGAGATGTCTTCGAGCCTTAATACCCCAATTTCTTCTTATTCACATGGTATGAAGCAGAAGCTTGCGCTCATTTCAGCGTTCGTGCATAAGCCGAAGCTCCTGATCCTTGATGAACCGTTTGTCGGTCTTGATCCGAAGGCTGCATTTACGCTCAAGACGATCATGAAGGAATTCTGCCAGGATGGGAATGCTATTTTCTTTTCTACGCATGTACTTGAGGTTGCGGAGAAGCTTTGCACCAAAATTGCGATTATTAAAAATGGCGAGCTGATCGCCTGCGGCGCGACGGATGAAGTCAGAGGGACACAATCCCTTGAAGAAGTGTTTTTGGAGCTTACAGATCATGAGTAATTTTGGAATTCTCGTTAAAAATAATTTTCTTATTTTCTGGGGATCTCTCAAGACGAAGAAAAAAGCCCGCTATGCCGTATCCGGATCCCTTATGGCGCTTGTGCTGCTCTTTTTCGGAGGCGTAATGGCGTTTCAATCCGTCATGCAGACGGTAGCTCTGACAGAAGAGGGAATTCCGCAGCTGTCAATCTTTTTAAGCCTGATGACGGCACTGACCCTCGGCATTCTGTTTGGTCTCATGCGGTCGACCACCGCACCCACAAGCCGGGATGCGGAACTGCTTTTGTCGCTTCCGGTCCGGCGTGTCACGGTAGTCTGCAGCAAAGTCATTACACAGTATCTTTTTGACGCGCCGCTTATGATTATGATTCTTGCGCCGACTGTAATTGCCTATTATGTGATCGGCGGTGCGACCGTCGGAGAACTGATACGCGGCTTATCTCTGGCACTTTTGCTGCCGCTTCTTCCGATTGCGCTTTCTTATCTCCTTGGCGCATTTGTCGCGATTCTGCAGGAGAAATTCAAGCTCACAAATATTATCACAACGGCCATGCTGATGCTGGTCGTAGTCGGATATATGTTTGTTAATTTTCAGTCCTCGAGTATTTTGGCCAGGGTTACGGAGGGTGGGGGCGACAGCGCGCTTCTGATGATCGAGAGATTTGCGCCGCTTTCCTGGCTTACCCATTTTGTTCTCGACGGGAGTCCGCTTCCGGTTATCTTTTCGCTCTTAATGCTAATTGTTCCCTTCTGTCTGGGTGTCTGGCTGTTTGCGTCTGCCTTTGGCAAACCCAAGAACGCATATCACTCAAACAGCAGAATTCTTACCTTTTCACTTAGATCCCCGAGAAAGGCTCTTTTGGAAAAAGAGGTGAAGAATTATGCCGCCTGTTCGATCTATGTATTCAACACAGCTTTCTCCCCGCTGATGCTGATTGTTATTGCAATCGTGATTGTAGTCCTCGGTCCTGATAAAATCGTGGACAGTATGGAGCTTCCAATGGATGTGCGGGGCATGGTGTCCAACGATTTTATCTATGTAATTCTTGCCGGTGTTTTTTGTATGTTTCCGTCAATGACCTCTACAACGGCTTCATCAATATCGCTTGAGGGCAAACAGCTGTGGATTTTAAAGGCACATCCTGTACGTACGGGGGACATATTCTGGGCGAAAAGTATGCTGAACATCCTTCTGCAGGTACCTGTATCTATCGCAGCCGTTGTCATTATCGGCTTTCGAGTAAAGATGCCGCTTATTATGATGCTGGGATTTGCCGCCGTGCTTACGCTTCTTGGAGTCATGGTGTCCTTTTTAGGATTGATAGCCAATCTCCTGTTTCCCCGCTTTGACTGGGACAGTGAGACGGCGGTAGTAAAGCAGAGCATGAGTGTTCTGATGGCGATGCTGTTTGGATTTGCTGCAGCATGTATTCCGTTCATTCTTTACTTTACCCTGCTGCAGAGCTACGGATTTATGGGATTTTGCGGAGCCGGCATTGCCGTATACGGATTGTTGTCCGCTGGAACCTATACGTTCCTCAAGACAAAAGGCAAAAGAATGTTTGCCGCCTTATAAGAATCCTATCAGCTCAAGAATTCTTTCCGTCACAAAAACGGTAAGGGAAGCGCTGACCGCAACCAGAAGAAGTCCTCTTCGCTGGTAGGCGAGTATGAGCGCAACGACTGTTCCTGCAATTCCCGAAAGAACAGAGGCCGTTGATGTGAATATTGCCGGGAAGACCATAGCGGAGAGAATGCCGTAAGGCAGATAGCATAGAAGTGACGAGATATATTTGTTTTTTATTTTTTTGCGAAAAAGAGCAAGCGGCAGCATACGCGGCAAATAAGTAAAGAGAGCCATAATAAATATGACAAGAAGGATTTTGGGTGTACTCATCTGGTCTCCTCCTTTTCATTATCAGGGTTTTCGCCCTGCTGATCATCATCCTTACAGGTAAGCGGGAATAAACAGGCGCCTGATCCGGCTGACACAACACCGCAGATAATGATGCTCCATCCGCTGCCGAGTCCGGAAATTCCCGGTACATATGCAAACAGGCAGCTCAGCCCGAGCGCAAGAATAATTACTTTCATAATAGGCCGCGAGTCTCTGGCCGGAGGAATGATGATGGCAATGAACATCGCGTAAAGCGCAATGCCGAGGGCGGCGCGTATCGTGCCGGGGAGTGCGGAACTGGCAAGGACTCCCAGTATGGTGCCCGCATTCCAACCCGCATAGGAGCATAAAATAATGCCCATCATATACCGCATGGTAAGAAGTTCTTTTTTCTGGATGCTTACCCCGAAAATCTCATCCGTATTGCCAAAGGCGATGATCATCCTTTGCCACACGGGAATGTTCTGCGCCAGACGCTGTGACAGGGAAAGTGACATCAGTATATAGCGAATGTTAATAACAAGAATAGTAAAAACGACTTCCCACAGGCCTGCCGAAGATGTAATCAGATCGATGCCGGCAAACTGGCCGGTCCCTGTAAAATTGGAAATCGATAACAGTACCGGCGACCACAGGGGCATTCCCTTTTCGACAGCCAGCATTCCAAAAGCAAAAGCTACAGATATATAGCCCAGTGCGATGGGGACTCCGTCCTTGATACCCTTTCGAAAAGTTAACATTATTACTGCCTCCGCAAAAATTGTTCGTTTATTATAGCACTATTTCCCGGCAATTTTTATCTTCCTGATCATTGCCCTTTCTTACCCATGTGCGATACAATAAAGTAGCGCGCTTTTATCAGTGAAATGCCGCTATGGCTTGTTCCGCCACTTCATCTGTGCATTACCGGCAAGGCCGTAATTATAGCTATAAACAACCATAATTACCTGGAGGTGACTACATGGACGCTTTGAAAAATATGTTTGGCTTTTTAACAGGCAATACCAATCAGATTGATAAGCCTATATTTACCAAACCCTATATTGATAAGACGCATGACATGCTTGAACTTGCCCGGCGCCTCGATCAGGCCCCCGAAGAATCCAAGCCACTTTTTCGCGATGCCATGGAGTCCCTTGCATCGAGGGTTAAGTCTCATCAGGCTGTCAATGACCTGCTTGCCAACAGCGGTCTACCTATACTCATTCTATATGATCTGCATATTCTGTGCTCCGCCGGTTCTGCGTCGATTGATTATGTGATTCTGTCCAACCGGTTTCTTGTGACAATATCCTGCCCGTCCCGGCAGGACTTATTAACGGCAGAGGAATCCCGTGCAACAGCTGCACCGGGAGAACAGCGCCGCTTTTCCGCAAGTGAACATTCGGCATATATTTTAAGGGAGCTGCTTAAAGAAGAACACATGGTCAACAAGAAGATTCTGCAGATGATCTGGCCGATAACGGTTCTCACGGGAGTGTCCGGCGATTCGGTTTTTGAGGAACCTCTGTCAAGTGTCCCGTCTGCTTTCAGTAAGCTGTATCCTGAGATACACCGCACACTAACCGTGAAGCCGGAAGACTTTATCAAGCAGATCAAGCAGCTTTTCCAGTTTGACGACTCCTTCTCCTGGCTGACTAACAATGAGATTCTTGCTATATCAGATCTGCTTATCAAATACGACAAATCGTCATCGTGTTCTGCTGATGAGCAGAAGGGATAATAATATGAGAAATGAGACAATTCAAAGTATTACACAAAGTATCAACAGACTTCCCGCCCTTGAACAGAGACGTGAACGACTCCTCGAGAGAATGGAAGTGTCTCAAAGAGAGCTCGCGAAGCTCAAAGCCAGCTATGATACTCAAGCAGAAAACGTGAAGAAATTAGAGAACTCAGGTGTGGTTCAATCTTTTCAAAAACTCATAGGAAAGAAAAGCAATAAATATAATAAGGCGATGATTGAACTTCTTTCTTCCAAATTCAATTATGAAAAAGAACACGAACACTTCAGAGATCTCGAAGAGGAAGACAAGGATCTTGGAACGCGCATCAACAAGCTTCTGCAAAAAAAAGCGGAGCTTCAGTCGGAGATTTCGCGCCGTGAAAAAGACATTGCAGCCAATGAGAATCATAATCACTTTGACGAGTACAACAGAATTATGCGTGAAACCACTGCGCATGCAACACAGCTTGTAGAAAATGAAGAAGCCCTTAAAGCGGCCAGAAAAGTAAAGGGTTCAGCTTCTGCATCCCTCGAAGAACTTGAGAATGCCGAGCAGTGGGCCACCTCGGAGATGTGGAGCGGCTCGGGCCTTGTCAGTCATACCACCAAGCTCAGTAAGATAGACCATGCGCAGTCTACATTCAACCGTCTTTCCACACAGATGAAAGATCTTGAACGCGAACTTGCCGACGTGCATCTTTCGGAGACCACAATACTTTCTACCATATCCACAGCAAATCACATGGTGGAATTCTGGTTTGACAACATTCTCTCCAGTAAGGATTCGGCAGCCGTCTTAAGGAGTAATCAGGCACAGATCAGAGTTCTGATCACACAGGTCAAGGCTCTTATTTTGCTTCTTGAAAAAAATGAAGAACAGCTTAGAATCAAGCTTGCCGCGCTTGACCAGTCAAAAGCAGAACTTATCTCCAACTGTGTTGTCTGTCAGACAGCAGATGGTGATGAAGGAGCATCCTGCGGTCTGTAACCTGGCTTACCTGTCTTATGAATAGCAGGAAAATGAAAAAGGCGGTGTCATATGCCGTACCCATGGATGGAAGAGTTTTTTATGAATGAGCCCGGAACAGCCAAAGATTACCAGCCGGATTGGAAAGCAACCCGCTTTTTTCTTGCGGACAAGATGTACGCAATGATTGGCGGAGATAAGTATGGCAAGCCGATTGTAACTCTCAAGAGCGATCCGTTCGTGGGGGAAGTCCTTCGAAATGAATATAAGGATATTGTTCCCGGATATTATATGAATAAGCAGCACTGGAATTCTGTTTACCTGGATGGCGCTGTGCCCGACGAGGTTATGAAGGATATGATCGACCGGGCGCACAACCTGGTTCTGGAGAAGCTCCCGAAAAAAGTACGGGAGAGTCTTTTGCAGAAGATCGATACGGGCGTCTGATTTTAAGAAATATTTGCAAATCCATCATGATTTCCCATCACGAAGAGAGCATAATTGAATCGGTAGTGTATCTGGCTGAAAGGCCTCCTGTAAGGGGAGGAATGGAGGTTTCCTATGGAAAGGATATTTCTGATTACCGGTGCTACAGGTCATCTGGGCAATACGATCATCCGCATGCTTCTGCAAAGGAAAGAACGTATACGGGCTCTTGTGCTTCCGACGGATAATACCATGGCCCTCGAGGGCCTGCCCGTTGAATTATTCACCGGCAATGTGTGCGACAAAGCTTCCCTTGAGACATTCTTCAAAACGGACGACAATACCCGGATCATCGTTATTCATACGGCCGGTATTGTGTCGATCTCCTCCCGGATTGATCCGAAGATTTTTCAGGTCAATGTAGAGGGGACCCGAAACATTACGGACATGTGCGTGGAAAAGAAAGTGCACCGCCTTGTTTATATCAGCTCCGTACATGCCATTCCGGAAAATAAAGAGGGGGAGACCGTCTGCGAAATAGATCACTTTGACCCGGAAGCGGTCATTGGTGCCTATGCAAAAACAAAGGCTATCGCATCCCAGTATGTCCTTGATCAGGTCAGGACGAAGGATCTTGACGCTGTTATTGTCCAGCCATCCGGAATTGTCGGTCCGCAGGACTATGGCAACGCCCATATGACACAGATGGTCAGCGATTATGTAAGCGGCAAGCTGACGGCCTGCGTACGCGGCGGATACGATTTTGTAGATGTGCGCGACGTAGCACAGGGCGTATTGTCCGCAGTTGACAAGGGACATAAAGGTGAGTGCTATATTCTCTCCAACAAATACATCTCCGTTCCACAGCTTTTTGATATGCTACACAGGATTACCGGACGGCGAAAAGTGCGCACGGTACTGCCGCTGTGGTTTGCCAAAATGACGGCACCCCTTGCGGAGATCTATTACCGGCTGCAGAGAAAACCGCCTCTTTTTACAAGCTATTCCCTGTATACACTTTTTTCCAACTCGAATATGAGCCACACGAGGGCCGACAGGGAGTTGGCTTACACAACCCGTGACATGTATAAGACTTTGTCCGATACCGTGGACTGGCAGCGCAAACATAAAAAAACAGCTCCTCCAAGAGTCCGGAATACTCTGAGAAAAGCATAACAGGCGATGCTTGTTTGATTGTATATTTCATCGGAGTGAAACGGATACCGTTCATCACCTTTTCTTTGTCTGTGTCGACAAAGCCAAGACGGTGGTATACCTCGACTGCATACGGGGAAGAATTGACAGTAATTTCAGACCGCCCCGAAAGACGGCAGGATTCTTCTGCAACGGCTAAAAGTGCCCTTGCAATACCTCGCCGGTGATATTCTTTGCGGACAAAAAGCAAAGAAATGTGAGAGGGTCCGCGGGATGCAATCACACCCGCCAGCGTTTCTTGATCATAAAGACCCCAGATACGGAGCTCCCCGGAGGCGCGCATCTGATCTTTTCACTTTTCCGGTTTATCCCGGGAATCCATTGAATCGGCCAGCATTTTAATCTGGTTCTCGATTATCAAATCCATTTTGTTGTGAAGGTCCTGCATGATAATTTCAGATTTGAGGTTGACCTTATAATCGTTCTCGGCACGAAGGCGATCCTTCTGTTCCTGACGATTCTGGCTCATCTTTCCGGCTGAGCGCAATCTCCGTCTTCTGACCGAATATAATCTCCGTTTTTTTAGCTGAACTTGATATCTGTTAGTATCTGGTCAAAATCTGCGGAAAGACTGTCATACGTCTCTTCAAAATCAGCCAGGACAATGGAGTAAATACTTTCACCGACCTTAACATAGGTGTAATTGTATTTGAATGCGATTGAACTCATATCGCAGGTCCAGATGAAATTGCGCGCTTCAAAGCCATCAACAGTGATGGTCGTTGGATCGCCGATGTACTCAACATTATCAAACTGACCGGAAAACATGCCCTTGGCTTCTTCCACGACAGTGTCGAGGTTCGTTGAGGAAAAATACAGTTCATGTACAACCATAAAACTAGCAGTGCCTTTCATATATTGTACAGGGAGAACAGATCCCTCGACAGGCGCCCAACCATCCGGAGGCGTAATTGAAACGACAACTTCAGCCGGGACCGTTGCTGCTGCAGTGGTAGTTGCGGCAGCCGCGCTTTCGTCGGCGGTCGTAGTTATGACAGATTCTTCTGTCTTTTCTGTTTTTTCTGTAACGACGGCTGCGGTCGTATTATCTGTATCCTCAGCCGTGACCGAGGGGGTTGTATTTTTAGCGCATGCGCTTGTGGATACAGCTAGAACCAAAGACAAAAAGAGTATCAGCAATTTCTTTATCATAAATTTAGACCTCCATTGTAATTACATCTGCTTATCTGCCAACATTAAAAAGTGGAAAACATATGTAACTAATTATACCATAAATCAAAAATGCTTGAATTACACGGTTCCTCACCTGTACCCCTGAAATAACCCCCGCCACGAAACTTTTCATAATAGATGTTGTAAATGATTAAAAAAAAGAATTCGTGAAACTTGTGTGATTATTTAGGCTCTTCTGCATTGAATTCGCAGTAAAATATGTGAAAGAAAAAACTCCATCCGAAATTGTTTCCGAATGGAGTAATAAGAAGCCTGGATCGCAGCGTTATGCTATAATTTTTGAAAATACAGATATTCCTGAACTTTTAGAAAACAGCATAAAACAGACAGGAGCGTGACCGGTATGAGAAGAAAAGACAGAGAGATGGATACTGAATTTGCATGGAAAGTTTTTGATGAGGCTCCTTTTGCCGCATTTGCCCTGTCGGATGAAAATGGAACACCGTATTGTATTCCTGTATCACCCGCTAGAAGCGGAAATATTGTCTATTTACACTGTGCGAAGGACGGTCATAAGCTTGATATCATAACCCGTAACAACCAGGTCTGCCTGAGTTCGGTCAGCCGGGCGAATATTATTTCAGAGAAGTTTACGGTTTCTTTTGCCTCAGCCGTTCTTCGCGGAAAGGCCGTATTAGTGGAAGAGGAGAGCGAGAAGATACTTGCCCTGCGCATCATCTGCGAGAGATATACGCCTGATAATATGGTGAATTTTGAACGGGCTATCGAAAAAAGCCTGCCGGCTACCTGCGTGGTCAGGATTGATGTGAGTGATATTACAGGAAAACAGAACGTATAAAAAGCCGGAGAAAATAATCGCTTCCGGCTTCCGGTTTTCAGCTTTTTACAGTTTTTTCATCATAAGATGTTCTGCGCAGTATGTACCATCCTTGAACTTGAAGGCTCTTTCCCTTGTGCCGTATTTTTGGAATCCAAATTTCTCATAGAGTTGGATGGCTCTCTCATTTGGACTTGCGACTTCCAGCTCGATTTGTTCAAACCCAAGCTCTTTGGCCCATGCAAGCATTTCGGTCAGTAAATTTGAGGCGATGCCAAGCTGCCAGTAGTCTTTGAGGATGGCAATGCCGAATTGCGCCCGGTGACGGAGCTTGATTCGATTGCCGACACATCTGATGCCCGTATTGCCGACGATCTTGTCATCAATGACAGCAGCAATCATAATACTGTCCGTACTTTCCTGTTCCGCTTTGAGAATAATCTGCTCAGCCTCAACAGACAGGGTGATTTCTTCCGGGTAGCGTATCATAAAGGGGGTCTCTGCAGACGTCTGCTTCAGATAGACAAGCAGATCCCGTGCATCCTCCGGCTCGGGACTTCGCAGAACACATATTCTTCCGTCCTGTAAAACGACTTTTTTTTCGGTAAATATCATGCTTGGTGCTCCGTCCTACCAGGTTGCTATACCCGGTCTCTTCCGGGCAGCCTCATCAGCCGCGACGATCCTGTCGTATGCTTTCCTGTACTCCAGATAGAGCTCTTCAACGGAGAGCGTGGAAGGATCAATATTGGCCTTGAGCCAAATAAGTGTCAAATCATGAAAAGTCTGTATCTGCACGTCGGATGTATCAATCAGGCTGGTTCCCAGTTTATCCATCATAAGTCTTCTCCTCGTCACTTCGTCCGCTAAAATTCAAAAAGCAGCGTCAAATTGAAAAACGATTAAAAACACATAAAAGTAGATACCAACGAATTAGAATAAGTATATCACCCATTTCTATTCCTATAAATAATATACAAAAATATTTCGCCGGAAAAACTCCCAAAGCATCACCTTGTATCATCGTCCTGTATCATCACTTTTCTGCATGAAGAAAAGTTAACAGCAGCGGCTTGGGGATTGCCGCTTATCTGTCTTCATTTTGACGTATGTTATACTTTGTAATATATTTAGCGCTCCAAAACGAATCGCGTCTGAAGGGAGAACACAATATATTGGCTAAAAAGGATATTTTGATTGTAGAAGACGAGACGAATATAGTAAGAATATTAGAGTTGGAGTTTGCCCATGAAGGGTATACGTTTGATGCCTCTCTCGATGGCAGCGATGCGCTTGTCAAATTTGAAGATAATTCCTATTCCCTGATTTTGCTGGATTTGATGCTGCCGGAAATCAGCGGACTGGAAGTCTGCAGGAACA
>Ga0123338_10000823_pt1 | contig 30775 bp, 28 predicted proteins | sample grotaG_FD_89793 | JGI IMG/M metagenome (GOLD analysis project Ga0123338, IMG submission 89793) | Glacier valley bacterial and archeal communities from Borup Fiord, Nunavut, Canada, to study Microbial Dark Matter (Phase II) -... | ecosystem: Environmental > Aquatic > Freshwater > Ice > Glacier ...
GTCGGCGTCGCCGGGCCGAACCCGAGCCTGACCCTGTCCGTCACCAGCCTGGCCTTCGACAAGACGCGGATCGGCGCACAGTCGATGCCGGCAGCGGTGCGGCTGACGAGCTCCGGCTCGGGTGTCGTGACCATCAGCGCGATGACGGTGACGGGCGCTTACGCAATCCAGAGCACGACCTGCCCGGCGATGCCGTTCACGCTGCCGGCCGGCAGCGATTGCACGGTCTCGGTGAGCTTCGTGCCGACGGCCGATGGAGCCAGCACCGGCACCCTGCGCCTTACGAGCGACGCGGCACCGGCGCTGCGCGACGTCGCACTGAGCGGCAGCGCCGAGCAGCCGGTCGAGACCAGCAGCGGCGGCTGCACGATCGGCGGCGATCCTTCGGCGCCCGATCCCCTGCTCTGGCTGCTGCTGGTGGCGGCGGCGGCCGTGCTGCTGCGTCGACGGCTTGCGAAGGGAGGCACGCGATGATCGCCCGCCTCGCTCGCCGCATCGCGGCGCTGCTGGCGCTGGCCGCCAGCTTCGCGGCGCACGCGCAATTCGACTACGCCGCCTACGGCACGCTCGACCTCTCGTACGGCCGCTTCGAGAACAGCGGCTTCGAGCATCGCTTCCGCGTCAACAGCAACTCGCTGTCGGCGAGCTTCGTCGGCGTCAGCGCCAAGTACGGCCTCGATGGTGGCTGGACACCCGGCATCAACCTCGAAACCTTCCTGCGCTTCCAGGATCTCGACTACGGCCGCACCGACAACGACAAGGTGCTGTCGCGCAACGCCTTCGTCTCGCTGCAGAGCGAGTACGGCCTCGTTCGCGTCGGTCGCCTGCAGACCTATCTGTTCGAGACGTCGACGCGCTTCAACGCGTTCGGCAACTCCACGGGTTTCTCGCCGGCCCTGAAGCAGCTCTTCCTGAGCGGCAACCTCGAGAGCGTGCAAGGTGATTTCTACTGGGACCGCGCCGTCAGCTACAGCACGCCGCGCATCGAGGGCGTTCAGGGCAACTTCATGTACTCGCTCGGCCGCGGCCGCCAGCGCGGCGATCTCGCCGGCAGCAGCGTCGTGTTCTCGCGCGGCCTGTTCGCGGTGTCGCTGGCGGCCCAGCGCGTGCATGTGAACGACGGCATCGCCGATCCCACCGACGAGACCACGCTGCAGCTCGGCGCCACCTACAACTTCGGCTTCGCCAAGGTCTTCGGCCAGTACACGCACATCCGCGATCAGGGCCTCGACACCCGCAGCAAGCTCGCGACGGCAGGCGCCAGCGTGCCGCTCGGTCCCGGCAGCGTGCTCGCGCAGATCGCACGCGCCACATCGACCGGCCCGGCCGTCGACCGACGCCATACGACGACGAGCCTGGGCTACGTCTACAACTACGACAGCGTCACCGACTTCTACCTGCTCGGCATGGACGACCGCGTTCGCAACCAGACGCGCGGCCTGTCGTACGCCGTCGGCGCCCGCTACCAGTTCTAGGCGGCCGTTCCGGCCAAGAAAAAAGCGGAGCACTGCTCCGCTTTTTCGACCACCGCGACCGGTCAGGCTCGCGGCTTGTCGGTCGCCTTCGGATTGGCGACCTCGCCGGCGCCCTTACCCGCTGCGCCCCCTGCGACAGCACCGACCACGGCTCCAGCAGCCATGCCGACGGGTCCGCCGACGGCACCTACAGCGGCTCCGGCCAGGGCACCGCCACCGGCGCCCACCCCGGTCGAGAGGTGGTGATCGCCCAGGCGGTCCTGTCCGGTGGGATTCGCCACCTCCGCGGCGCCCTTGCCGGCCAGCCCGCCAGCCACCGCACCAATCGCGGCGCCGGCAGCCATGCCCACCGGTCCGCCGACCGTGCCCAGTGCCGCTCCGGCGGCCGCGCCGCTGCCGGCGCCGACTCCCTTGGCCAGGTGATGTTCGCCGCGATCGTCGCCGGCGTGAGGGTTGACGACTTCTGCAGCGCCCCTGCCGGCAAGCCCGCCAGCGACCGCACCGATCGCCGCGCCCGCAGCCGTGCCGATCGGACCGGCCACGCTGCCGATGCCGGCGCCGGTGACTGCACCTGCCGTTGCACCGGCGCCGGTCCCGAGCACGTGCTCACCATGGTGTTCGCGCCACGAGCTTTCGAAGTGCCGGGCGTCGTCTTCAGTGCGCGGGTTCACGCCCATCAGGATGCCGCCGCGCTTGATGCCTTCCTCGTAGTGCTTGACGCGCTCTTCAGGAATGCCGGCGCCGATCAGCGCCCCGAGGAGGCCGCCGGTTGCGCCACCCGCGCCCGCGCCGGCCAAGCCTGCGGCGAGCGGCCCGGCGATGACCAACCCGAGCCCGGGCAGTACCAGCGACGTGCCGATCGCGGCCACCGCCGCCAATGTGGCGCCGAGCGCGCCGCCGATGCCAGCGCCGATCCCCGCGCCCTTCGCGGCCTTGCTACCGAGTTCGGTCTCGGTCGCGTTATCGCCTGCAAAATGATGCTTCCGCGTCTCGTCGCTCATGACGAGATTGATGTCGTCGACGCCGTAGCCGCGCGCCGCGACTTCACCATAGGCCCGCTCGGCGCTGGCACGGTCGGGGAACAGCCCGGTGATCATTCGCTTTTTCTCGATCGAGGTATCCATCGTTCGTCTCCTGGACAAGTGGAAGGTGCGATGCGCTTGAGGTAATCCCGACGCGCTGACGGCAGATTACTCACACGATTTCCAACCTTTGCCAGTCTCGGGCGACTCCACTTGTAGGTCATTGCCTCAGTTCTTCTCGGCCAACTGCTCCAGGATGGCCGGGTTCTCGAGCGTTGAGATGTCTTGCGTGATGGCCTCGCCGCTGGCGACCGAGCGCAAGAGGCGACGCATGATCTTGCCGCTGCGCGTCTTCGGCAGGTTGTCGCCGAAGCGGATGTCCTTGGGCTTGGCGATCGGACCGATCTCCTTGGCGACCCAGTCGCGCAGTTCCTTGGCGATCTTCTTGGCCTCCTCACCGGTCGGCCGCGGCCGCTTGAGCACGACGAAAGCGCAGATCGCCTCGCCGGTGGTGTCGTCGGGTCGGCCAACGACCGCCGCCTCGGCGACGAGCGCCGTGCACGAGACCAGCGCCGACTCGATCTCCATCGTGCCCATGCGGTGGCCGCTCACGTTGAGCACGTCGTCGATGCGGCCGGTGATGGTGAAGTAGCCGGTCTTCTCGTCGCGGATGGCACCGTCGCCGGCGAGGTAGTAGCGGCCCTGGAACTCTTCCGGGTAGTAGCTCCTCACGTAGCGTTCGGGGTCGCCCCAGATTGTGCGGATCATGCTCGGCCACGGCTTCTTGATGACGAGGATGCCGCCCTTGCCGTTCGGTACGTCGTGGCCCTGCTCGTCGACGATGGCGGCGTCGATGCCGGGAAACGGCAGCGTGCACGAGCCCGGCACGAGCGGCGTCGCGCCCGGCAGCGGCGTGATCACATGGCCGCCGGTCTCGGTCTGCCAGAAGGTGTCGACGATCGGGCAGCGGCCGCCACCCACGTTCTTGTGATACCACTCCCACGCGGCCGGGTTGATCGGCTCGCCGACCGAGCCGAGGATGCGCAGGCTGGTGAGGTCGAAGCTCTTTGGGTGGACCTTGTCGTTGCTCTCGGCGGTCTTGATGAGGGCGCGGATCGCGGTCGGCGCGGTGTAGAAGATCGAGACCTTGTGCTTCTGGATGGTCTGCCAGAAGCGGCCGGCGTCGGGATAGGTCGGGATGCCTTCGAACACGACCTCGGTGCCGCCGAGAGCGAGCGGGCCGTAGGTGATGTAGGTGTGGCCGGTGACCCAGCCGATGTCTGCCGTGCACCAGAAGACATCGTCGGGCTTGAGGTCGAAGGTCCACTTCGTCGTCAGTGCCGCGTGCAGCAGGTAGCCACCGGTCGAGTGCTGCACGCCCTTCGGCTTGCCGGTCGAGCCCGAGGTGTAGAGCAGGAAGAGCGGATGCTCGGCGAGCACCCATTCCGGCTCGCAGGTGCTCGGCTCCTTGTCCATCAATTCGTGCAGCCACTTGTCGCGCGGCGCCACGAACGTGACCGCGCCACCGGTGCGCTTGTAGACGATCACGTCGCGCACCGTCATGTTCGGGCCGGTCAGCGCCTCGTCGACGATCGCCTTCAGCGGCAGCGCCTTGCCGCCGCGCAACTGCTCGTCGGCGGTGATGACGAGCACGGCGCCGGTGTCGGCGATGCGGTCGCGCAGGCTGTGTGCCGAGAAGCCGCCGAACACCACCGAGTGCGTCGCGCCGATACGCGCGCACGCCAGCATCGCGACGACGCCTTCGATCGACATCGGCATGTAGATGACGACGCGGTCGCCCTTGATCAGGCCGCGCGCCTTCAGCGCATTGGCGAGCTGGCAGGTCTGCGCCAGCAGCTCGCTGTAGGTCACGCGCGTGACGGCGCCGTCATCGGCCTCGAAGATGATGGCCGTCTTGTCGCCGAGGCCGGCCTCGACGTTGCGGTCGAGGCAGTTGTAGGACGCGTTGAGCGTGCCGTCCTCGAACCACTTGAAGAAGGGGGGCGTGTCGGCGTTGAGGACGCGGCGGAACGGCGTCCGCCAGCTGATCAGCTCGCGCGCCTGGCGCGCCCAGAAGCCTTCGTAGTCGTGCGCCGCCTCGTCGCAGAGGGCCTGGTATCCCGCCATGCCCGATACGTGGGCGTTCTTTGCCAGGTCGGCGGGAGGTTCGTAGATGTGGGCGTCGGCGCTCATGCAGTTCTCCAGGGTTCGGTGCCTGCGTTTTTACTCCATGTGCGGCACCTACAATCCGCCGCCTTCCTGGCGCTGGAACTCCCGATGGCCCTGCCTCAAGACTCCGCCTCCCCGACGTTGCGGCCGTTGCCGAAGTTCATTTTCCTGAGCCGCTGGCTGCAGGTGCCTCTGTACCTCGGGCTCATCCTCGCGCAGTGCGTCTACGTTTATCACTTCTGGGTCGAGCTGCTGCATCTCTTGCAGGCCGCGATGGGCAACAGCGCGGCGCTGGCGGCGCTGATCAGCGGCATCGGCTACGAACTCCCGGCCGAGGCAGCCGCCGGTGGCCCGAGGCTCACCGAGACGGTGATCATGCTGGCCGTGCTCGGCCTCATCGACGTGGTCATGATCTCCAACCTGCTCATCATGGTGATCGTCGGCGGTTACGAGACCTTCGTGAGCCGCATGGGCCTCGAAGGCCACCGCGACGAGCCAGAATGGCTCTCGCACGTCAACGCCTCGGTGCTGAAGGTGAAGCTCGGCACCGCGATCATCGGCATCAGCTCGATCCATCTGCTGAAGACGTTCATCAACGCCGAGAACACGCCCGAGAAGGTGCTCTACGCACAGACCGCGATCCACGTCGCCTTCCTGCTGTCGGCGATCGCGATCGCCTATACCGATCGCCTGCTCAACGCGTCGGCGACCGGAAGCCACCGCTCGCATCCGCGCGAAGAGGGCGTTTAGGACTTCGGCCGAACGAGAAGCAGCAAGACGCCGAGCACCGCCGCCACCAGCGAGCCGCCGATCACGCCGATCTTCACCTGCGTCTCGAGGCCGGCCTCGCCGTCGAAGGCGAGGTCGCCGATGAACAGGCTCATCGTGAAGCCGATGCCGCAGAGCACGGCGACGGCCATGAACTGGCGCCAGCTCGCGCCCTCGGGCAGGCGCGCGCCCGTCAGGCGCATCAGCAGCCACGAGGCGCCGAAGATGCCGATCGTCTTGCCGGCGACGAGGCCTGCGGCGATGCCGAGCGTCACGCCGTGGAGCAGCGAATCGGCGCCGATGCCCTGGAGACTGACGCCGGCGTTGACGAACGCGAAGGCCGGCAACACCAGGAACGCGACCCAGGGATGCAGCGCGTGCTCGGCGGTCTCGAGCGGCGAGCCGCCGGCGCGGTCGCGCAGCGGAATGGCGAGTGCCGTGACGACGCCGGCCAGCGTCGCGTGCACGCCCGACTTCAGCACGCAGACCCAGACCACGAGGCCGACGATCGCGTAAGGGCCGATCGAGGCGACGCGAGCGCGATTGAGCGCGAACAGCACGGCCGCGCCGGCGCCGGCCGCGGCCAGCATCGGCAGCGACAGCTTGTCGGTGAAGAAGAGGCCGATGACAACGATGGCGCCGAGGTCGTCGATGATCGCCACAGCCGTGAGGAAGACCTTGAGCGAAGCCGGTACGCGCGCACCGAGCACGGCGACGACGCCGAGCGCGAAGGCGATGTCGGTCGCCATCGGGATCGCCCAGCCGCGCCCGGCGACAGCGTCGCCACGATTGATGGCCGCGTAGATCAGGGCGGGCACCACCATGCCGCCGAGTGCAGCGACGGCGGGCAACGTCGCTTGGCGGATCGACGACAGCTCGCCCGCCAGCAGCTCGCGCTTGATCTCGAGGCCGACGAGGAAGAAGAACACCGCCATCCAGAGGTCGTTGACCCAGACCGACAGCGGCTTGGCCAGCACCAGCCACGGCTCGGCGATGCGCAGTTCGCCGGGCAGCGAGATCAGCGCACGGTAGCCGTCGCCGAGCGGCGAGTTGGCGACGACGATGGCGGCGAGGGCCGCCAGCGCGAGGGCGATGCCGGCGGCCGACTCGGACTGGATGAAGGTCCTGGCGCCTGTCTTTAAACTCGACATCGTCCGAGCGTAACCCGAGATCCGCCGCCGTCATGACCAACGTTCGCCATTCCGACTTCATCGACAGCATCGCCGCGGCGCTGCAGTACATCAGCTTTTACCACCCGGCCGACTACATCGCCCACCTGGCCCGCGCCTACGAACTCGAGCAGGGCCCGGCCGCGAAAGACGCGATCGCGCAGATCCTGACCAACTCGAAGATGTGCGCGGAAGGAAAGCGGCCGATCTGCCAGGACACCGGCATCGTCAACGTCTTCCTGAAGATCGGGATGGACGTGCGCTTCGAGGGCTTCCCCGGCAGCGTCGAGGATGCCGTGAACGACGGCGTTCGCAAGGGCTACCTCGATGCCGACAACCCGTTGCGGGCGTCGATCGTGGGCGACCCGCACTTCGAGCGCAGGAACACCGGCGACAACACGCCGGCCGTCGTTCACATGAGCCTGGTGCCGGGCAACACGGTCGATGTGATGGTCGCGGCCAAGGGCGGCGGCAGCGAGAACAAGTCGAAGTTCGTGATGATGAATCCGAGCGACAGCCTCGTCGACTGGGTGCTGAAGACGGTGCCGACGATGGGCGCCGGCTGGTGCCCGCCGGGCATGCTCGGCATCGGCATCGGCGGTACCGCCGAGAAGGCGATGCTGCTCGCCAAGCAGAGCCTGATGGAAGACATCGACATGCACGAGCTGAAGCAGCGCGGTCCGAAGGACAAGACGGAAGCGTTGCGCATCGAGCTGTTCGACAAGGTCAACGCGCTCGGCATCGGCGCCCAGGGTCTCGGCGGCTTGGCCACCGTGCTCGACGTCAAGATCGCGATGGCACCGACGCACGCGGCCAGCAAGCCCGTGGCGATGATCCCGAACTGCGCGGCGACGCGTCATGCCCACTTCGTGCTCGACGGTTCCGGCCCGGCCTTCCTCGAACCGCCGAGCCTCGCCCTCTGGCCCGACGTGAAGTGGCAGCCCGACTACAACCGATCGAAGCAGGTCGACCTCGACACGCTCACGCGCGAACAGGTCGCGGGCTGGCGGCCGGGCGACACGCTGCTGCTGTCGGGGAGGATGCTCACCGGCCGCGACGCCGCCCACAAGCGCATCCAGGACATGCTCGGGCGCGGCGAGAAGCTGCCGGTCGACTTCGCCGGCCGCGTCATCTACTACGTCGGCCCGGTCGATCCGGTGCGCGACGAAGTCGTCGGCCCGGCTGGCCCGACGACGGCGACGCGGATGGACAAGTTCACCGAGATGATGCTGGCCGAGACCGGCCTCTTCGCGATGATCGGCAAGGCCGAGCGCGGGCCGGTCGCCATCGAGGCGATCAGGAAACATCGGAGTGCCTACCTGATGGGTGTGGGCGGTGCGGCGTATCTGGTCTCGAAGGCGATCCGGCAGGCCCGCGTGGTCGCCTTCGCCGACCTCGGCATGGAGGCGATCTACGAGTTCGAGGTCAAGGACATGCCGGTCACGGTGGCTGTCGATGCCCAAGGCACGTCGGTGCACGAGACCGGCCCGGCGGAGTGGAAGAAGCGCATCGCCGCGATTTCGCTGGTCGCGGCCTGAGCGCGGTCATGCGGGCCAGGTCAGGCGCGACCGGTGTTCATCGCGAACTGCGGAGATGGTCGAGCAGGCTCGCGTCGTCGAACGCGCCATGACCCGCGACGACGGCGTCGGCAAAGGCGGCTGCCGCAACCGCACTGATGCTCGCTTTGAAGCCGACACCCGCAGACATCGACATCGCGAGCGCGGCGTCCTTGGCGAGCAGCGTGGTGTGCGCGCGCGGCGCGAGATCGCCGACCAGCGCCCGCCGCATCCGGTCGCTGCCGATCCAGCTCTGCCCGCTCGACTGTTCGATCACGGCAAGCGTGCGCGCCGGATCGAGGCCGACGCGTTCGGCGAGCGCGAGCGCTTCGGCGGCACCGGCGAGGTTGACGGCCGCGAGCAGGTTGTTGACGAGCTTGGTGCGGGCGCCGTCGCCGGGTCGCGTGCCGACGCGAAAGAGCCGCGACGAGAGCGCCTCCAGGAGACCGCGGTGGCGCTCGAAAACAGCATCGTCGCAGGCGACCATGAGGCTCATGCTGCCGTCGCGGGCGCGCGCCGGGCCGCCGGACATCGGCGCGTCGATGCACACGATCCCCAGCGCGCTCAGCCGCGCCACGAACGCCTCGGTGCGGTCGGGCCCGATGGTCGGGCAGAGCACGACGCAGCGACCCCGCGATGAACCGGCGGCGACGCCGTCGGCAGCGAACAGCACGGCCTCGGTCTGAGTCGCGTCGACCACGGCGACGATGACCACGGCGCATTGACCCGCGAGGTCGGCCGCACTCGTCGCGACAGTCGCGCCGGCCTGGGACGCGAGCGCTTCGCGACCGGCGTCGACATCGCGGACGACGACCTGCCCGCCAGCGTCGCGCAAGCGCAAAGCCATGGCCAGGCCCATGTTGCCGATGCCGACGATGCCGACGGAGGGGATCGATGCCATGCGCCGATTCTCGCGCCGCTCCGGAAGGGTTTGCACGGCATTGCGGGGGTAAGGCCTACGCCTATATTTGCCCCGGCAAAACGCGAGCGAGAACTGGCAATTCTGATCGGAGGCCATTTGATGGACAACGCAACTCCTGCCCGCTACGCGCCGCCCGGCGCCGTCGTTGGCGATGTCACCACCGGCGTCCAGCCGGTGCGCCTGTGGCCGCCGAGCGGCCGCATCGGTCGGCTGCGGCTGTTCGCCTACAGCATGGGCATCTGGCTGCTGTCTGCGATGTTCTCGTTCGCACTCGGCATGGCGACGAGTCTGAGCGACGCCAGTCCCGTCTACGTGCAGATCGTCAGCGGTCTGGTCTACATAGCGCTCTTGGCAGTGCTCCTGATCCAGCGCTCGCACGACATGGACCTGTCCGGCTGGTGGGCTTTGCTGACGCTGATTCCCCTGGTCGGCCTGTACTGGGCCTTCAAGAGCGGCACGCCGACGGTGAACCGCTTCGGTGCGCCGCCGCCGCCGAATTCGACCGGCGTCGTCGTCGTGGCCTGGATCGGCGCCGGCGTCGTGGTGCTCGGCATCGTCGGCATCGTCGTGGCCGGACTGCTGCCGCTCCTCATGCTGGGCGGCGGCGCGCGTTGATCCTCTCAGCCGCGCGGGTGATGCGCGGCGTGCAGCGCCTTCAGGCGTTCGCGGGCGACATGGGTGTAGATCGTGGTCGTCGAGATGTCGGCGTGGCCGAGCAGCATCTGCACGGCACGCAGGTCGGCGCCGTGGTTGAGGAGGTGGGTCGCGAAGGCGTGGCGCAGGGTGTGGGGCGACAGCGGCACGGCGACGCCGGCACGCGCCGCATGCGACTTCACCAGCTTCCAGAACATCTGCCGCGTCATCGCGCCGCCGCGACCGGTCACGAACAGTGCATCGCTCGAGCGACCGGCGAGGATGAGCGCACGCGCCTCGCCGAGGTAGCGCTGCAGCCACGCCAGCGCCTCCTCGCCGAACGGTACGAGCCGCTCCTTCGATCCCTTGCCGGTGACACGTAACGCCACCTCGACCAGGCTCACGTTCACCGTCTTCAGCCCGACCAGCTCGCTCACGCGCAGGCCGCTCGCATAGAGCAGCTCGAGCATGGCGCGGTCGCGCAGGCCGAGCGGCACGTTCGCGTCGGGCGCCTCGAGCAGCGCTGCGACCTGCGCTTCGCTGAGAGAGGTCGGTACCCGCAGCGGCTGGCGGGCAGCGTCGAGGCGCAGGGTCGGATCGACCGTGGTCATCCGCTCGCGCAGGGCCCAGCGGAAGAAGCGGCGGAACACCGTGAGGCGGCGGTTCGCACTCGTCGCGGTGCTGCCGGCGTGACGCGCGGCAGCGTATTCGCGCAGGTCGGACTCCGTCGTCTCGAGCAGCGAGCGGCCCGAGGTGGCGGACCGCCACGCCGCGTACAGCGCGAGATCGCGGCGGTAGGCGGCGAGCGAGTTCGCCGCGAGGCCGTCCTCGATCCAGAGCGCGTCGATGAAAGCGTCGATCGCTTCGTCGCGCGCTGCGTCCATTCGCGCTACTCGAGCGTCAGCTTCTGCGCCGCGACGACCTTCTTGTAGACGTCGAACTCGGCCGCGATCTGGGCCGCGAACTGCTCCGGCGTGTTGGCGATGATGAGCGAGCCGGTCTCCTCGATGCGCTTCTTCACCGCCGGATCGTCGAGCGTTTTCTTCACTGCGGCGTGGACCTTGTCGACGACGTCTCTCGGCAGGCCCTTCGGTCCGTAGATGCCGTAGTACGCCGGCCGGTTGACGGGCTCGAGGCCGACCTCCTTGAAGGTCGGGATGTTGGGCAGCACGGCCAGCCGCTGCGGCGCCGCGACGACGATCGCGATCAAGCGGCCCTGCTGGATGAAGGGCAGCGCCGAGGGCAGGTTGTCGAAGATCATCGGCACCTGGCCGGCGACGGTGTCGTTGAGCGCCGGCCCGGCGCCGCGGTACGGGATGTGGGTGACGAAGGTGCCCGAGAGGTTCTTGAACAGCTCCATCTGCAGGTGGCCGATGCCGCCGGTGCCCGAGCTCGCATAGGAGTATTTGCCCGGGTTCTTCTTCAGCTCGGCAAGGAAGCCCTTGTAGTCGCGGGCCGGAAAGCTCGGATGCACGGCGATCACATTCGGCGTCGCCGCGACGTTGATGATCGGCGTGAAGTCGGTCAGCGGGTTGTAGGCGATCTTCGGATTGATGGCCGGGTTGGCCGCCGTCGTCGACACCGTGGCCATGCCGAGCGAGTAGCCGTCGGGTGTGGCCCGCGCGATCTCGGTGGCGCCGATCGAGCCGCCGCCGCCGGCCTTGTTCTCGACGATCATCGTCTGGCCGAAAGCAACGCTGATCTTCTCGGAGACGACGCGGGCGACGATGTCGGTGGTGCCGCCCGGCGCGAACGGCACGACCAGACGCACGGGCTTGTTGGGATAGGCGGACTGCGCCAGCGCCGAGCCCGCAAGTGCGGCGAGCGCGGTGCCGAGCGAGGCGGCGATGAGGGTGCGTCGTTGCAGCATTCGGAAGTCTCCGTCATTGGGATCGGTGAGCGCGAAGTTTAGGACCAGGGCGCTGGCACACTGGCGCCGGTGGCCGATCCCCTGCTGCTGCTTCCGGACTTCCTGCTGATCCTGCTCGGCTGGCTGGTCTGCCGCTTCACGGCGCTCGACCGCCCGGTCTGGGAAGCGGCCGAGCGGCTCGTCTACTACCTGCTGTTTCCGGTCCTGCTCTTCAACTCGATCGTCAAGAGCCCACTGCATGCCGGCGAGGCCGCGAGCCTCGCGGTTGCCGGCGTCGGCTCGTCGGCCGTCGGCATCGTGCTGGCGCTCGCGATCGGCCGCTGGCCCGGCGTCGACCGTCGCCTGCATGCCTCGGGCGCGCAGACGGCGTTTCGCTTCAGCTCGTACATCGCCTTGGCCTTGTCGGAGCGCCTGCTCGGTGCGCAAGGCCTGGCCTGGATGGCGTTGCTCGTCGCGCTGAGCGTGCCGCTCGTCAACATCGCCGCGGTCTGGCCGCTGGCGCGCCACGGCGGCCACTCGTACCTGCGCGAGATCGCGCGCAACCCGCTCATCATCGCGACGGTCGCGGGCCTCGTCGCCAATGCCGCCGGCCTGAGATTCGGCGATGCCGTCGCGACGACGCTGCAGCGCATCGGCGTCGCGGCGCTGCCGGTCGGCCTGATGGCGGTCGGCGCCGGCCTCGGCTTCGGTGCGCTCAAGGCCGCGCCGGGCCTGGCGACAGCGCTGCTCGCGATCCGCCACGTGGTGCTCCCGGTGGTGGCACTCGGACTCACGATGCTGCTGTCGTTGCCGCCGGCGCAGGCCACGATCGTCGTCCTGTTCGCGTCGCTGCCGACGGCGTCGAGCGCCTATGTGCTGGCCGCGCGCATGGGCGGCGACGGCAGCTTTGTGGCCGGCATCGTCACCGTCTCGACGCTGCTCGGCATGATCAGCATCCCGCTGTGGCTGGCGGTGCTGCAGGCGTCGCGATAGCGCCGGAACCGCCTTGCGCGAGCGCCCAGTCGATGTGCTCGCGAATCAGCGGCGTCGCCGACTCGCGGCCGGCCTGCAGCGCGGCGGCAATCGCGCCGTCACCGGTCTCGCGCAAGGCGTTGCCCAGCGCGACGGCGACGTTGCGCTGCCAGCGCTCATGGCCGATGCGGCGGATGGCGCTGCCTTCGGTGGCGCGTAGGAAATCGTCTGCGCTCCAGGCCCAGAGCGCGAGCAGGCGCTGGCCGTCGAGCAGCGGCCGGATGTCGAAGTCGGCCAGCGGACTCGCGGTCGCGTACTTGTTCCAGGGGCAGGCGAGCTGGCAGTCGTCGCAGCCGTACACGCGGTTGCCGATCGCGGCGCGGAACTCCACCGGGATGGCGCCCTTCGCCTCGATCGTGAGGTAGGAGATGCAGCGCCTGGCGTCGAGCTCGTAGGGCGCGACGATGGCCTGCGTCGGGCACACGTCGATGCAGGCGCTGCAGGTGCCGCAGTGCGCTTGCGCGGGCGCCGTCGCTTCGAGAACGAGGTCGACGTAGATCTCGCCGAGGAAGAACATCGAGCCGCCGACGCGATCGAGCACCAGCGTGTGCTTGCCGCGCCAGCCGATGCCGCTCCGCGTTGCCAGCTCGACCTCGAGCACCGGCGCCGAGTCGGTGAACACGCGATGGCCGAACGGGCCGACCCGCGCGGCGATGCGATCGGCGAGCTGCTGCAGCCGCTGCCGCAGCACCTTGTGATAATCGCGGCCGCGCGCATACATCGACACCGTCGCCTGCCGCGGCTCGCCGAGGCGCTGCCACTCGACCTGCTGCCAGCCGGCGTCGGTCGCGCGCGGCAGGTAGTCGAGGCGCGCCGTGATGACGCTCGCCGTGCCCGGCACCAGCTCGGCCGGCCGCGCCCGCTTCGTGCCGTGCGCTGCCATGTAGTCCATGTCGCCGTGGAAACCGTTGTCGAGCCAAGCGGCCAGGCGCGGCTCGGCGGCAGCGAGGTCGATGCCGGCGATGCCGATCTGGGAAAATCCGAGCTCGCGGCCCCAGTCGCGCAGTTGCGCGAGCAGGTCCGTGGTGTCGAAGGAGAGAGGTCGGGTCATCGGTGTCGGCGATTCTAGAAACGCGGCTTCGGCCGTGGCCGGATGAAGCGGCCTGCGCCCGCGATGCCGCGAGCATCGCCGCACGTGCGGCCCTCGGCAATGCCTTCGTCGAGCTGCACGGTCCGCTCGGCGCCGGCAAGACCACGTTCGCCCGCCACCTGCTGCAGGCGCTCGGTGTCGAAGGCCGTGTCAAGAGCCCGACCTACGCGCTGATGGAGTCGTATCTCGCCGATGCGGCACACGGCGGCTTCGCGATCGCGCACTTCGACTTCTATCGCTTCGACGATCCGATGGAGTGGGAAGACGCCGGCTTTCGCGAGGTCTTCGCGGTCCGTGGTCTGAAGCTGGTGGAATGGCCGGAGAAGGCGGCCGAGCTGCTGCCGCCGTGCGACCTGCGCATCGTCATCGCGCCGCGCGACAGCGGTGGTGGCGATGGCAATGGCGATAGCGATGCCGAAAGCAGCGGCGGCCGCGACGTTCGCTTCGACGCGCTCAGCCGCGTCGGCCTGGAGCTGATGCCTTGACCTCGCGTGCGCGGCGCGCCGCACTCCGCCGCATGGGCGCGCTCGCCCTCGGCCTCGGCGCCGCCGACATCGCCTGGGGCGCCGCGATCCTGGCCGTGCGCGTCTGGCCCGCCGCCGACTACACGCGCGTGACCATCGAGTCCGATGCCGCGCTCAGCGAACGCCACTTCCTCGCCGCCGGCCCCGACCGCCTGGTCATCGACGTCGACGGCCTCGAGCTCAGCCCGCAACTGCGCGAGCTCGTCGGCAAGGTCCGCGCCGACGATCCGTTCATCGCCGGCGTGCGCGTCGGCCAGAGCCAGCCGCGCACGGTGCGGCTGGTCATCGACCTCAAGCAGTCGACGGCGCCCGAGCTCTTCACGCTGACGCCGGTGGCGGCCTACCAGCACCGCCTCGTCTTCGACCTCCACCCCACGAAGGAACGCGACCCGCTGCTCGAGCTCATCCGCGACAAAGACGAGGCCGAGAAAGCGGCCGCGCAAGCGATGCAGGACGCGCTCGGCGAGTTCATCGGCCGCATCGGCAGCGACTCGTTCGCGAGAGCACCGCCGTTCTCCGCTTCGGCGCCGCTGGTAGCGCGGGCGCCCGTCGCGGCCTCGTCGCCATCATCTGCACAGACCGCCAACGCCCTGCCGCCGTCGACGCCGCAAAGCCGCATCGACCGCCTCGTCGTGATCGCCCTCGACCCCGGCCACGGCGGCGAGGACCCGGGCGCGATCGGGCCGAGCGGGCTGCGCGAGAAAGACGTCGTCCTCGCCATCGCGATGCAGCTGCGCGACCGCATCAACGGCAACGCCAACATGCGCGCCATGCTGACCCGCGACGCCGACTTCTTCGTGCCGCTGCACGAGCGGGTGAAGAAGGCGCGGCGCGTCCAGGCCGACCTGTTCGTGTCGATCCATGCCGATGCCTTCCTCAACCCGGAAGCGCGCGGCGCCTCGGTGTTCGCGCTCAGCCAGGGCGGCGCCTCGAGCACGGCGGCACGCTGGATGGCCAACCGCGAGAACGCCGCCGATCTGGTCGGCGGCATCAACGTTCACGCCAAGGACGAGTCGGTCCTGCGCACGATGATCGACATGAGCACCACGGCGCAGATCAAGGACAGCCTCAAGCTCGGCGGCGAGGTGCTCGGCCAGATCGGCAAGGTCGGCAAGCTCCACAAGGGCAGCGTCGAGCAGGCCAGCTTCGCGGTGCTGAAGGCGCCCGACATCCCGTCGATCCTGGTCGAGTCGGCATTCATCTCCAATCCCGGAGAAGAAGCGAAGCTGCGCGACCCCGAGTACCGCGTGCAGCTCGTCGAGGCGCTGGCCACCGGCATCCAGCGCTACTTCGCGCGCAACCCGCCGCTGGCGCGCTCGCGGCAGCTTTAGAGTCGGGGCACCGTCATCGAATTTCTCGCCCCATGATCCATCCGCAAACCCAGGCACTTCTCGACCTCATCGAGCAGCGCAAGCTGCCGCCGATGCACACCCTCACGGCCGTCGAGGCACGGCGCTTCTATCGCGATCGCCGCGCCCTCACGCAGCCGCCCGCGCCCGCCGTGCACGAGATCCGTGAACTCGCCGCCGACGGGCCGGCCGGCCCGATCCCGCTGCGCCTCTACAAGCCGGCGCCGCGCGATCCGGGCCTGCGCGAGCCGATGCCGGTGCTCGTGTACTTCCACGGCGGCGGCTGGACGATCGGCGACCTCGACACCCACGACGTCCTCTGTCGCCAGCTCGCCAACGCGTCGCACTGCGCCGTCGTCTCGGTCGACTACCGCATGGGCCCCGAGCATCGCTTCCCCGCCGCTGTTCACGACTGCATGGCAGCAACCCGCTGGGTCCGCGCCCACGCCGACACGCTCGGCCTCGACGCCGGCCGCCTGGCCGTCGGCGGCGACAGTGCCGGCGGCAACCTCGCCGCCGTCGTCGCGATCCTGGCCCGCGACGAGGGCGACCTGCCGATCGCCTGGCAGCTGCTCATCTATCCCGCGACGGACATGCGCGCCGGCCACGCATCGCACACGAGCAACGGCCAGGGCTACCTGCTCACGAACGAAACGATCCGCTACTACCACGACCATTACATCGGCGACGTGGCGCACGACGCCGACTGGCGGGCGTCGCCTCTGCTCCACACGCGGCTCGGCGGCCTGCCGCCGGCGCTCGTGCTGACAGCCGGCTTCGATCCGTTGCGGGACGAAGGTCTCGACTACGCCGATGCGCTGGTCGCGGCCGGAAGCCAGGCCAACTACGTGTGCTTCGAGCGGCAGATCCACGGCTTCATCACCATGGGCGCCGTCATCGACGAAGCCAATGCGGCGGTCGCGCTCTGCGCCGCCGAGCTGGCTCGGGCGCTCGCGCGCTGAAGGCGCGGCGCCCGGACTGCAACGCTCAGGCGGCCGGGGCCGAGGCGCCCGTCACCTTGGCCTTGGCCTTGCGCGCACCGCGCTTCACGGCGCGGCCGGCCTTGCGACCGGAGTCGGCAGCGGCGTGGCTCTCTTCCTTGGCGGCGCCCTTGACGTCGCGGCCGGTCTCGGCGAAACCGTGGCCGACCTTGCGACCGGCTTCGCCGATAGCGTGGCCGGTCTTGGTGGCGGCCGACGAAGCGGCCATGCCGACCGATTCGGCGGCGCCGGCGGAAGTGGCGATGGCGGCCAGCGCGAGCGTGGCAAGGGCGATGGACGTGCGGATGATCATGGGTTCTCCTACTGGAGTAAAAAGATGGGCGCGATGATATGCGCAAGGAGTTGTTCCGTGACCACACTCGTTCGCATGCTTCCCGCTGCCATGGCCTTCGTCGCCGCGATGTTTCTGACCCCCGCGATCGAGGCCGCGCCAGGCGCCGGCCACGGCAGCGGCTTCTCCGGCCACCATGGTGGCGGTTACGGCGGCCATGGCGGCCACGGCGGCTATCGCGGCGGTTATTACCGAGGCGGCTACTGGGGCCCTCGCGGCTACTGGGGCCCGGGTCCGTTCTGGGGTGGCCTCGGCCTCGGCCTCGGCGTCGGAGCCGTCGTCTACAGCAGCGGCTACTACGGCTACCGCGACGGCTACGACCTGCCCTACTACGGCGCCGTCGCGCCCGAGGTCGTTTTCGTGCCTGCACTCGAAGACCGCGTGATCCGTTCCGGCCAGCCGGTGCCGCAAGCGGCAGCGCGCGCACCCGAGCCGATCTTCTATCCGAAGAACGGCCAGAGCACGGCGACGCTCGAGAATGACCGCCGCGACTGCAACCGCTGGGCGACGACGCAGCTGAATGCGATGGCCGACGCCAGCATCTTCCAGCGCGCCACCTACGCATGCATGGAAGGTCGGGGCTACACGGTCAGGTAGCCCCGAATGAAGAAGCGCGGCGGCGTGAACGATTGCGCGTTGCCGCCGGCTTCGCGCCGCACGGCGATGCGTTCGAGCGCGCGAGCGTCAAGAATTCTCCGTGGCCCTCGCCGAACCTCCTGAAAACCCCTTCGAGAAGACGTTTCGCCTCGTCTGCAGGCTCGACGACGCCGACATCGACTACGTGCGCGACACCGCCGAGTGGATCACGCGCTGCGTGGTGCGCGCCCTTGCCGTCAACCCGACCGCGAGCGCCGACGACGTGACGCCGATCGTGGTCGACATGAGCACGCGCGGGCGCTGGCGGCTGATGCGGCCCGAGACCGTCGGCGAGCAGATGGCGCTGCCGGTCCCGCAGCCGCGCTGAGGCTGCCCGGCTCGGCCTTCAGACCGCCGCAGCCGCGTGTTTGCGGCGAGCGCGCCAGGCGCCGACAACGACCAGTGCGCCGGGGACCAGGATCGCCGCCCAGATGATCTTGTCGAGGTTGTCCTTGACCCAAGGGATGTTGCCGAACAGGAAGCCGGCCATCGTGACGCCGCCAACCCAGAGCGCGCCGCCGGTCACGTCGTACATCGTGAAGCGGCGGCGCGTCATCTGCGCGACGCCGGCCACGAAAGGCGCGAAGGTGCGCAGGAACGGCATGAATCGCGCCGCCACGATCGTGATGCCGCCGTAGCGCTCGTAGAAGGCGTGCGCCTGGTCGAATGCCATGCGGTTGAACCAGCGCGAGTTCTCCCACTTGAAGACGCGCGGCCCGAGATGGCGGCCGATCGCGTAGTTACTCTGGTTGCCTGCCACCGCCGCTACCCATAGCAGCGCCAGCACCAGCGGCAAGCTCATCAATCCGGCCGCGCACATCGCGCCGACCACGAAGAGCAGCGAGTCGCCGGGCAGGAACGGCATCACGACGACGCCGGTCTCGACGAAGATGATCAGGAACAGCAGCGCGTAGACCCATGCGCCGTACGCGCGCACGAAGTCGGCGAGGTGGACGTCGATGTGAAGAACGAAGTCGAGCAGCGTGCCGAGGATGTCCATGGCGGCGATTATGGTGATGGGCAGCGACCCGTCGTCGCTGCTGACCGCGCTATGCTGGCTGCAGGGACCCGTGCAGCGAAGGCGTCATCGTGAAGATCTACAACATCATCGGCTACGGGACGATCGTTCTCTATGCGGCGGCCTGCATGGCCTTCGCGCCACCGGAGTTCGGCCCGTGGGTCGGCCTCCTGATCGGGGCCGCCTACTTCGTCGGCTGCTGGTTCGTCGGCGGCGTGTACCTGTCGTGCGTGATCCACATGGGCATCGCCCATCGCTCTCTCGACTACAAGGACGGGTTCATCAAGGTGCTCACGGTCGTCAACAACACCTTCGGCGTCTACATCAACCCGACGAGCTGGGTCAACCGGCACCGGCTCCATCACAAGTTCTCGGACCATCCCGGCGACCCCAACAAGCTCGCTTCCGATGGCGCCTGGCGCACGCTCTATCTCTGCCTTATGCCCTACAAGTGCGACGACCAGCTGGCCCAAGACCCGATCTTCGGGTCGTGGTCGTTCCGGCTCGTCTCCAACCCGGTGTTCGCCGTCGTCGCCCAGGTCTTCAACTTCTGGCTGCTGTGGCTCGTGGTCCGCGACCTGCGCTTCGCGGCCGTCATCTGGGTCATGTTCCGGGTCTTCGCCCTGTGGATCAACATGGTCCAGAACTACTGGACCCACGACCGCCGGTTCGGGTACCGCCGCTATGACGACGACCGCGACAACGCCATGAACATCGGCGAGTGGCTGCCGGTCACCGCGACCTTCAGCGCCTGCCTGCAGAACAACCACCACCATTCACCGGGCCTGCTGCGCCTGAGCCACGCCGATTCGGAATACGACCTCGGCTTCAAAGCCGTCAAGGCCATGAAGGCGATGGGCCTGGTGCGGGCGACCGCGCGCGGCTCGGAAGTGCCGGCCGAGGTTCCGCTGCAAGCGCTGAACTTCTAGGGCGCGACCGCCCGCTTCATGCGGGTGAACGGGTAGACCGCCTGGCCCCAGAAGCCGGCCGGAAGCTTCTCGTCGTCGAGGCCGTAGTGGTCGGGCCAGGTGTCTTTCGGGTAGTGGTAGGTCCCGAACATCCTGTCGATCCACGGGAAGTGGATCGCGAAGTTCTTGTCGATGGCTTCCTTCTGCGACGTGTGGTGCCAGTGATGGAAGCGCGGAAAGATCAGGAACGGCTCCAGCCACTTGATGGTGGGATTGAAGTTCGAGTGCGTCCAGGTGGCGTGCAGGGTCACGAAGAACAGGTAGGCCACGATGATGTCGTGGGAGAACGCGAACATCATCGGCACGAGGATGAAGGCACGCACGACGACATCGTCGACGAGATGCGAGCGTGAACCGGCGAGCCAGTCGAGCGCCTTCGACGAATGATGGATGGCATGGAAGCGCCACAGGCACGGCACCGCGTGGAAGGCGCGGTGGATGAAGTACTCGGCCAGGTCGGCGAGCAGGATGGCGAGCAGGAACTGCACCAGCCACGGCATGCGGCCCGTGGCCTCGAGCAGGCTGGACACGCCCAGGATCGTCGTGAGCTGGGTGGCCGGCAGCAGGATCAGGAAAGACGTGATCTGGATCGGCAGGTGCGTCGACAGGAAATAGACCACGTCGAGCAGCCACTCGTTGCGAAAGATGCCCTGCTTGGGATAGGCCGGCCAGAGCACCTCGAAAGGCGAGTAGATCAGCGTCATCAGCAGCATGTCGAGCAGGAACCAGTCGAGGCCGATCGCCGGGCCGTTGCGCAGGGGCTCGTTGATCTCGACGCTGGCGCCGCCGAGCAGCGTCGCGGCGAGCGCGAACAGCATCCCGGTCAGGCCGAGGATCTTCTTCCTGCGAAGGATCGCCGAGGCGACGCCGAGGATGATGGCCGCCACGATCAGTCCCTGGATCAGCATCCGCATGAGCGCCATCGGGTAGTAGGGCCGCAGCTCGGGCGACGTAAGCAACTGGGGAAAGTGCATGCAGACCACGGCGCCGAAGGCGAGGAATCCGAAGAACGCGGAGAGGATGCCGCTCCACCAGCCGGTGCCGAACCCGGTGGGTTCGTCGTCGCCGAAGGTCTCGTTGATCTTTCGTTCGAGCATGGCTGCGTCCGGGGTTGATCGTGCTGGATTGAAAACGACTTCAGGCCGGTGCCGGCGGCTTCTCGCCATCGAGCGCGGCCACCGCGGCAAGCCATCCCGCCAGCGCTGGCGGACGCGCTGCGCCTGGCTCGGCAGCGGGCCAGCGGCGCACGAGCTGTTGTGCGGCGGCGTGGAGTTGCCACGCCAGTTCTTCGGCCAGCGCCCACAGCTCGACGCGAAGGGCGACGTTTTCGCCGGCCTCGGCGCCGATGCCGCGCAGTTGCTCGGACGTGATGCCGGCGTCGTGCAGCATGCGCTGCAGGGTGGCGTTCTGTTCGTTCATCGAATGCAGCAGAGGCTGGCTCGCCACGACGCCGTCGCGAGCCAGCGCTTCGGCCGCCGCCGGCCACGCCGCCAGCACGCCGGCCAGCTCCAGCAGGCGCTCGATCAGCGGCGCCGCCTCCATGCCCTCGGCTTCGGCAGACACCGGCGTCGCGGCGAGCAGCCGGTGGATGGCGGCGACGCCCTTCGGGTCGTAGCGCCGCGGGTTGATGCGCAGCAGCAGCGAGACGCGTTGCTCGGCGAGCTTGCGATCGCCATCGAACATCGCCGTCACGACTTCGGCGAGCGCCAGCGCGCGCCCGAGCGGGCTCATGGCGCTGCCGACGAGCCCGCGCGGGTAGCCCGAACCGTCGAGCCGCTCATGATGTTCGACGATGGCGCGCACGACTTCCTTCGGGTACTCGGCGAAGCGGTCGACCAGCATCGAGGTCGTGAGCGGGTGCACGTAGACCGGGCGCAGGCGGTCGCCGCTGAGCCGATCGTCGGAGTCGAGCAGGTCGGGATCGATGTGCAGCATGCCGAGGTCGTGCAGGAGGCCGGCGGTGGCCGCCATGCCGATGCCGAAGCGGCCGGCGCCGGCATCGCGCACGAGATACGCGGCGAGCAGCGCCATGAGGATGCCGTGATCGAAGAGCGCCGGCCGATTCTCGCGGGCGAGCACGAGGTGGAGGACGACGGGCTTCGGCAAAGCGATGTCGGCGATCGCGTCGAGGATCAGGTTGCGGGCGGCACCGGCCGGAGCGGCCTGGGCGAAGAACGGCCAGCGCGCGATGGCAGCGACGGCGGCTTCGCGCAGCACGGCGCCGGTGAGGCCGCCGCCGGCATCGACGCATTCGTCGAGCGGCAATGCGAGGCGGTGCGAGACCAGCCGGTCGTAGAGACCCTTGTCGACGGTGACGCCGCCTTCGAGCAGCTTGACGCCTTGCGCGTTGTAGATCGCCTGCGAGGTCTTGATTGCGCGCTTCGTGCCGAGCTCGACGACGGCCTGCAGGAACGCGGGCGATGCGGACTCGCCGGCGGCGTCCTGGGCCGCAGGGGCGGCAGCGTCGGCCACGGGCGAGTGGTTCATCCACTGAAGCTAACACGGGCGCACGCGCCGGCCGCGATGCTCTTCCTACAATGCCGTGATGAATGCCGTGCTCGAGCCTCTCTTGCCGCAGACGCGCCGGCCGATCCGCGAGCTGCCGAGCGAGCTCGTCAGCCAGATCGCCGCCGGCGAGGTCGTCGAGCGGCCGGCCTCGGTGGTGCGCGAGCTGGTCGACAACGCCGTCGATGCCGGTGCCTCCAGCATCGTCGTCCGCCTGGTCGGCGGCGGCATCCGCAGCATCGCCGTCGAGGACGACGGCCACGGCATCCCGGCCGACGAGCTCGCCGTCGCACTGCGCCGCCATGCCACCAGCAAGATCGCGTCGCTGGCCGATCTCGAAGGCGTGGCCACGATGGGCTTTCGCGGCGAGGCGCTGGCGGCGATCGCGTCGGTGGCCGAGGTGTCGCTCGTCAGCCGCGTCGACGGCGCTGGCCACGCGACGCGACTCGATGGCCGCAGCGGCGAGCTGAATGCGGCAGCGCGCGGCGTCGGCACCACGATCGACGTGCGCGAGCTGTTCTTCAACACGCCGGCGCGGCGCAAGTTCCTGAAGACTGAATCGACCGAACTCGGCCACTGCATCGAAGCCGTTCGCCGGCATGCGCTGGTGCGGCCGGCGATCGCGTTCGCGGTCTGGCACGACGGCAAGTGCGTGGCGCGCTGGTCCCGCGGCAGTGCCGCCGCGCGCACGAGCGACGTGCTCGGTGCGGCCTTCGTCGACGACAGCCGCGCCGTGAGCGTCGACCTCGGCGGCTTCGTCATCGCCGGTCACGCGGGCACGCCGGAGTCGGCGCGGACCCGTGCCGACCTGCAGTACGTCTTCGTCAACGGCCGCCACGTGCGCGACAAGCTGATCGCCCACGCGGTGCGCTCAGCCTACGACGATGTCCTCCACGGTGGCCGGCAGCCGGCCTACCTGCTGTTCGTCGACGTGGCGCCGGAGCGCGTCGACGTCAACGTCCATCCGACCAAGATCGAGGTCCGCTTTCGCGACTCGCGCGAAGTGCATCAGGCGGTCCGCAAGGCGGTCGCGGCGGCTTTGGCGCTACCGCGGGCGGGCGTTGACGAAGCTGCGCCGCGCGAGCGGCAGGCGCTGCCGGCAGCACCCGAGCAGCAGCCGTTGTCGTGGCCGCGTTCGCCGTTGATCGCCGCCGAGCCGCCGCTGCCGTGGCGCGTCGAAACACGCTCGCCCGACACGGCCGCCGCGCTACCACGCGATCAGGACCCCGACTGGCCGCTCGGCCGCGCCCTCGCCCAGATCGCCGGCGCCTTCGTGCTTGCCGAGAATGCCGCCGGCCTCGTCATCGTCGACATGCACGCAGCGCATGAGCGCATCGTCTACGAGCGACTGAAGTCGAGCTTCGGCGAGGCCGGACTGCAGCAACAGCCGCTGCTCATCCCGGTCACGTTCGCGGCCAGCGCCGACGAGATCGCCACCGCCGAGGCCCATGTCGAGACGCTGCGCGCGCTCGGCCTCGACCTCGCACCCTTCGGTGCCGCGACGCTGGCGCTGCGTTCATTTCCAGCCGCGCTGTCTGGCGCCGATCCGGTCGAGCTGGCGCGCCAGGTGCTCGCCGAACTGGCCGAGGTCGGCGCCAGCGAAGCCATGACGCGCGCCCGCGACGAGCTGCTGTCGACGATGGCCTGCCACGGTGCGGTGCGCGCCAACCGCGCTCTCACGATCGCCGAGATGAACGCGCTGCTGCGCGACATGGAGCGCACCGAGCGATCGGACCAGTGCAACCACGGCCGGCCGACGTGGCGCCAGATCAGCGCCCACGAGCTCGACCGCTTGTTCTGGCGCGGCCGATGAACCCGACCGGCGGCCACAGCGACGGCAGCATGCGGCTCTCGAAGCGCATGAGCGAGCTCGGCATCGCTTCGCGCCGCGAGGCCGACGAATGGATCGCGCGCGGCTGGGTCCGCGTCGACGGCCGCGTCGTCAGCGAGCTCGGCTCTCGCGTCGTCGTCGGTCAGCACATCACGATCGACGCGAAAGCGCGCAACGCGCAGGCCCAGCTCGTCACGGTGCTGCTCAACAAGCCGGTCGGCTACGTCAGCGGCCAGGCCGAAGACGGCTACCAGCCGGCGCGCGTGCTCGTCACGCCCGACCGCCAGTGGCGCGACGATCGCTCCGGCTTCCGCTTCGTGCCGCAGCACCTGAGGAGCCTCGTGCCCGCAGGCCGGCTCGACATCGACTCCGTCGGCCTGCTCGTGCTCACGCAGGACGGCCGCATCGCCAAGCAGCTCATCGGCGAGGACCACGCGCTCGAAAAGGAGTACCTCGTACGCGTCGCGATGCCGCCGGGCCAGCGCCTCAGCGCCGGCAACCTCGCGCTCCTCAACCACGGCCTCGAGCTCGACGGCGAAGCACTGCTGCCGGCGCATGTAGCCTGGGCCAACGACGACCAGCTCCGCTTCGTGCTGAAGGAAGGCAAGAAGCGGCAGATCCGGCGCATGTGTGAACTCGTCGGCCTGCAGGTGCTCGGCCTGAAGCGAGTCCGCATCGGCGCCGTGATGCTTGGCGCCCTGCCGGCCGGTGCTTGGCGCTACCTGCGCATGGACGAAGGCTTCGCGGCGCCGCCCGTGCCCTGACGAGCGACCCGGCGGCGCCGGTTCACTGGATCCTTCGCAGCGATGACAGCTGCCGCGTCAGGCCGCCGAGGCGCGGGTAGCGGCCGGGCTGGAAGACGGCGCAGCTGCCGCCGAAGCGGGCATCGGTGCAGAGTTCCCAGGAGCCGGCCAGTACCACGACCGAGGCAGCGCGATCGTTGAAGTTGACACGGTCGAGGTCGCGGATGTCGCGGTCGACACGAACGCGCTCGCCGCCGAAGTCTGGCTCGGAGAAGAACTCGACGGCCGGCTCGGCGGGTTGTGGCGCGAGCGGCGGCACCGGGCCGCCGGTCGGCCGGATCGACGAGATCGCGCGGTCGAGCCCGGCGCTGCCGAGTTCGTCGTAGCGGCCCGGTCCGAAGCTGCGGCAATCGCCGCGGAAGAACGCGTCGCGGCAGGCCACCCAGGTTCCCGACTCGACATAAAGCGAAGCGCTGGCGTCGTTGAAGTTGGAGCGATCGAGATCGGGCACCGGGCCCGAGACGGCGAGGCTGGCGCCGCGCAGGCCGCGCTCGCTGTAGAGAATGGCGCGACCTTCCTGGTTCGGTGGCGGGGGCGGCAGGCCCGGCGAGATCACGGCCGGTGCTTCGCCGGCCGAACGCAGCAGCCGTGCCGACGACACCTGGCGCGCCATGCCGTAGCCGAGGTCGGGATAGCGGCCCGGTGCATACGTCCGGCAGTTGCCGGAGAACTCGGCGTCGGCACAGAGCTCCCACGTGCCCTGCAGCACCTCGAGACTGACCGCGCGGTCGTTGAAGCCGTTGCGAACGAGTGTGGCCGTGTCGGCGTCGAGCCTGAGCGAGCGGCCGCCAAAGTTGCCTTCGTCGTAGAGCACGACGGCGCCGCGGCCGTAGTCGTTGTAGACGCCGCGGCGATCACCGTAGCTGCCGACCTCGCGCGCCGAGCTGATGCGGTCGTTGAGGCGGCTGTCGATCACCGGGTACTCGCCGCGCGTGAAGACCGTGCAGGTGCCGCCGAAGTCGGCATCGGTGCAGACCTCCCATCGCCCGGAGTTGACGACGATGCTCGAGGCGCGGTCGTTGAAGCCGGTGCTCGAGATGTCGCGCGTGTAGCCGCGCAGCGTCAGCTGGGCGCCGGCGAAGTTGGCGTGCTCGTAGAGGGTGATCTCGGCGGCGCCGGCCGCACCGGCCGCGAGGCCCAGACCGGTGAGCAGTGCCCGTGCCGTGTTCGAGAAAGTCGACATGGTTCGCTCCGTCCCTGCGGCAAGGTCGCCGCGCCGCCGATGCTACCCTCGGCGTATGCCTGGACCCGCTGCGCCCGCCCGTGATCCACGGGCGATGAGCGGCGCCCTCGTCGTCACCCTCCTGACGTTGCTGCTCGGCATCCAGCCGGTCACCACCGACCTCTACCTGCCGGCCCTGCCGGCCCTGCCGACGCTGCAGTTGCAGCTCGGCGCCAGTGTCGCCGCCGCGCAGGCGACGCTGTCGGTGCTGATCATCTGCTTCGGCTTTTCACAGCTGCTGTGCGGCCCGCTCTCCGACCGCTTCGGGAGGCGCCCGGTACTGCTCGCCGGCCTCGCGCTCTACACGCCGGCGGCGATCGGCGCCGCCGACGCGTCGAGCATCGCCGGCCTGATCGCGTGGCGCGGCCTGCCGGGCGTCGCGATGGCCCCCGCGGTCACCTGCGGACGCGGCATCGTGCGCGACCTGTTCGAGCCGGCCGAGGGCGCCCGCGTGATGTCGCGCGCGCTCACCGGCAACTGGCGCTCCGTCGTCGGCGACGCGACGTTCCGGGCCGGGGCCGCGGTCTCTGCGTTCAGTTTCGGCGGCGTCTTCTGCATGCTCGCCGGATCGTCGTTCGTGTTCATTCGGGTGCTCGGCGTCGGCCGCGCCGAATTCGGCGCCATCCTCGCCTCGATCTCGGTCGCCTACATCGTCGGCACCTTCCTTTGCCGGCGGCTGCTGCGTCGCCACGGCCTGCGCGGGGCGGTGGCGCGCGGCGCCTGCTTCTCGCTGGCCGGCGGCGCCGGGCTCGTTGCGTTCAGCGTCGCCGGCGTGCACACGGTGTGGACGATCCTGCTGCCGCAGTACCTCTACGCGATCGGCCACGGCATCCACCAGCCCTGCGGCCAGGCCGGCGCCGTCGGCCCGTTCCCGGAGGAGGCCGGCACCGCCGCCTCGCTGTCGGGCTTCGCGATGACCGTGACCGCGCTCGCAGCCGGCCTCTGGCTCGACCTGACACTCGACGGCACCGTCTTTCCGATGACGTTCGCGATCGGTGCCTTCAGCGTCGCCGTCGCGCTCGTCGCCTGGACCCTCGTGCAAAGACACGGCGAGCCGGCACGCACCGCGCCGCTCGTGGCCCTGCCGCGGCTGGCCTGATGACGGCCGCGTCGGACGACGACGCGCTGTCGTCGGTGCTCTGCCTGGCCGGGCCGACGGCGGCGGGCAAGAGCGCGGCCGCGATGGCGATCGCCGAGCGCCTGGCGCCGCGGCTCGCGGTCGAGATCGTCAGCGTCGACTCGGCGCTCGTCTATCGCGGCATGGACATCGGCACCGCCAAGCCGACGCGGGCCGAGCGCGCCGCCGTGCCGCATCACCTTGTCGACGTCATCGATCCGACCGAGCGCTACTCGGCAGCGCGCTTCATCGTCGACGCGAATCGCCAGATCGACGCCATCCGCGCGCGCGGCGCGTTGCCGCTGCTGGTCGGCGGCACGATGCTCTATTTCAAGGCGCTGTTCGACGGCCTCGACGTGTTGCCCGCAGCCGACCCGCTCGTTCGTGCCGAGCTCGACGAGCGTGCAGCCCGCGACGGCTGGCCGGCGTTGCATGCCGAGCTCGCGCTCGTCGATCCGGTCGCGGCTGCGCGCATCGCGCCGCTCGATGCGCAGCGCATCCAGCGCGCGCTCGAGGTCCATCGCGTCAGCGGCCGGCCGCTGTCGTCGTGGCACACCGGCCATGCCGCGCGCCGGCAGCCGCCGCTGATCGCGCTCGAGCCGGCCGATCGCGGCTGGCTGCATGCTCGCATCGAAGCGCGCTTTGACGCGATGCTCGCGAGCGGCTTCGTCGCCGAGGTCGAGGCGCTGCGAGCGCGCGGCGACCTGCGTGCGGAGATGCCGTCGATGCGAGCGGTCGGCTATCGGCAGGCGTGGCAGGCGCTTGGTGGCGGCGACCTGTCGACATTGCCCGCGGCAGCGACGGCGGCGACGCGGCAGCTCGCCAAGCGGCAGCTGACGTGGCTGCGCGGGATGCCGTGGCGGGAGGTGGTGGCTTGCGATGCGGCGGATGTGGTCGCGCAGGTGGTGCGCATTGCCGAGCGCGTCGCGGCATGACCTTGCTCGAGATCGACGGTCTCGCGAAGCGCTACGGTGACAGCACCGTGTTCGCCGGCGTCGACCTCGCGCTCGGGGCCGGCGAGTTCGTCGCGGTGCTCGGCGAGTCGGGCGTCGGCAAGTCGACGCTGCTCAACTGCGTCGCCGGCCTCGACAGCATCGATGCCGGCTCCGTGCGCATCGACGGCACCGCCATCCACGGCCTCGCCGAGCCGGTGCAGGCCGCGTTCCGGCGCCGCCATCTCGGCTTCGTGTTCCAGGCCTTCCACGTGTTGCCGCACCTCAGCGTCGGCGCCAACGTCGGCCTGCCGCTGCTGCTGCAAGGCGCGCCCGACGACGCTCGCGTCGCCGCCATGCTCGCCGCAGTCGGCCTCGACGGCTTCGCGGCGCGGCTGCCGCAGACGCTCTCCGGCGGCCAGCTGCAGCGCGTCGCGATCGCGCGCGCGCTCGTGCACCGGCCGCGCCTGATCCTCGCCGACGAGCCGACCGGCAACCTCGACCCGGCCACCGCCGAGCGCGTGCTGTCGCTGCTCGTCGAGCAGGTCCGCGAACAAGGCGCGGCGTGCCTGCTGGCGACGCACTCGAAGGCCGCCGCCGCGCGTGCCGATCGCGCGGTGACGCTGACCGCGACCGGCATCGCGGCCTCGGTCACGACGTGATCGCGCTGCTGCGCCAGCTCTCGTGGCCCGAGCTGCGCCACCACCCGTGGCGCAACCTCGCGGCGCTGGTCGCGGTGACGCTCGGCGTCGCCCTCGCCTTCTCGGTCCACCTCATCAACGCTTCGGCGCTGGCCGAGTTCGGTGCCGCCGTGCGCGCCGTCAACGGCGAGCCCGACGTCGAGATCGTCGGCGGCCGCGAAGGCTTCGACGAAGCGCTCTACGGCGCCGTCGCCGCCGATCCGGCGGTCGCGATCGCCAGCCCCGTCGTCGAAGCCGACAGCTTCGGCTTCGACGGCGCTGGCAAGCGAGTGGCGCTGCGCGTCGTCGGCATCGATGCGCTCGTCGTCGCGCGGCTGTCGCCGGCGCTGCTGCCACGGCCACGGGCGAGTGCCGATCGATACGCCGCGCTCGATCCGGGCAGCGTCTTCCTCAACGCGGCCGCCGAGCGGCGGCTCGCCATCGCCACCACCACGGCGACGCTCGCCGTGCAGACCGCTGCCGGCCGGCGCGAGCTGCGCATCGCCGGCAGCGTCGCCGCCGGCGGGCCGCCGCTCGCGGTGATCGACATCGCCGGCGGCCAGGCCGTGCTCGGCCTGCGCGGCAAGCTCTCGCGCATCGACGTGCGCCTCGTCGCCGGCGCCGATCGCGCCGCCGTTCTGGCCCGCTTGGCGCTGCCGGCCGGCGTGCGCGCCGCGGCGCCGGGCGAAGCCGCCGAGCGCATCTCCAACGTGTCGCGCGCCTACCGCGTCAACCTCACGGTGCTGGCGCTGGTGGCGATGTTCACCGGTGCTTTCCTGGTCTTCTCGATCCTGTCGCTGTCGGTCGCCAAGCGCCAGCAGCAGTTCGCCTTGCTCGGCGTCCTCGGCCTGGCGGCGCGCGACCGGCTCCGGCTGGTGCTCGGCGAATCAGCGTTGCTCGGCATCGCCGGCAGCGCCCTCGGCCTCGCTCTCGGTGCTGCCTTGGCCGCAACGGCGCTGCGCCTCTTCGGCGGCGACCTCGGCGGCGGCTACTTTCCGGGCGTCGCACCGGCGCTGCACATCGACGCCGTCGGCACGCTCGTGTACGGCGGCCTCGGCGTCGTGGCCGCGCTCGTCGGCGGCTGGTTGCCGGCGCGCGCAGCGCAACGCATCGCGCCGGCGCAAGCGCTCAAGGGGCTCGGTGCGGCGAGCGCTGGCGGCCGCACGCTGTGGCTCGGCGGCGCCGTCGTGGCGGTCGGCATCGCACTGGCCGCGCTGCCACCGATCGCCGGCATCCCGCTGGCCGCCTACGGCTCGGTGGCATGCCTGCTCATCGGCGGCATCGCCTGCGTGCCCGGCGGCGTCGCGCTGGCGTTGGCAGGTGTGCCCGAGCCCCGCCGCGCGTTGGCGCTGCTGGCCGTCGAGCGTGCCCGCCACGAGCGCAGCAGCGCCACCATCGCCGTCGCCGGCGTCGTCGCCAGCCTGGCGCTGTCGGTGGCGCTCACGGTCATGGTCGCGAGCTTTCGCGACGCCGTCACCCGCTGGCTCGACACCGTGCTGCCCGCCGACCTCTACGCCCGCGCTGCGATCGGGCCCGGCGGCGGCGACGTGGCGACGCTGCCGCCGTCGCTGCCGGCGAAAGCGCGCGCGATCGAGGGCGTGGCCCGCGTCGAAGCGCAGCGCGTGGTGTCGCTGCCGCTCGACCCGTCGCGGCCGTCGGCGGCGCTCATCGCGCGGCCGCTCGCCGACCCGGCGAAGAGCCTGCCGCTCAACGGCGATCTCGTCGACGCGCCGGCCGGCGCCACGGCGGTCTACGTCAGCGAGGCGATGGTCGATCTTTATGGCGCTGCTGCCGGTCGCACTTTCGTGTTGCCGCTGCCCGGCGGCCGCCGCGCCGAGGTGTTCGTGCGCGGCGTCTGGCGCGACTACGCGCGCCAGTACGGCGCCGTCGCCATCGAAGCCGCCGACTGGCGTCGCCTGACCGGCGACGAGCGCATCAACGACCTCGCCCTCTGGCTCGCGCCGACCGCCGACGCAGCACGTGTGGAATCGGCCCTGCGCGAAGCCGCGGCGGCAGCAGGCTACGACGGCAGCCTGATCGAGTTCGCGTCACCGCGCGAGATCCGCGCTGCGTCGCTGCGCATCTTCGACCGCAGCTTCGCCGTCACCTACTGGCTGCAGGCGGTGGCGATCGCGATCGGCCTGTTCGGCATCGCCGCCAGCTTCTCGGCGCA
>Ga0123338_10000826_pt1 | contig 30697 bp, 30 predicted proteins | sample grotaG_FD_89793 | JGI IMG/M metagenome (GOLD analysis project Ga0123338, IMG submission 89793) | Glacier valley bacterial and archeal communities from Borup Fiord, Nunavut, Canada, to study Microbial Dark Matter (Phase II) -... | ecosystem: Environmental > Aquatic > Freshwater > Ice > Glacier ...
AACTCTCGGGCTAGCCGCCCTTGCCAGGTCCAATCGTAACGGGCAGGGTGAAATTCGATGTCGTCGGAGACGCCACCATCCGGTTCGGAGGTCGTGCCCGAGGTGCGTCACGATGGCGAGGGTCATCACGACGACGGGCACCACGCCGAGACCTCGGCGCTCAAGCCCGAACAGGCTCGCGAGGTCATGGAGGGCATCCGCTCGATCGCGGAGAGCCGCGGCGACGACTCGCAGGTCCACGACCTCATCGATGTCCCGCCGACCGGGCCCATTCCCGTCGCGACCGAAGGCAAGGACGCCCCCGACGACGATCAGCTCGGCGTCGACGAGCTCCGCGACGCGTGGCCACTGCTCGATCTCGACGAGCGCGGTGACGGGCTCCGCGTGCTCGCGCGCGAGGACGCCGAGGACTACTTCATCGCGCTGCCGCCCCGCGACCAGGCCGACCTGCTGCTCCACTTCCGGCCCGGCCAGCGCCGCCAGTGGATGCGCCTGCTCGAGCCGGATGATGTCGCCGACGTGATCCAGCAGGGCGGCGAAGGTAATCGCCAGACCCTGCTCGCGCTGCTCGACGATCCGACGCGCAAGGAAGTGCTCGCCCTGCTCGCGTACGCCGAGGACGAAGCCGGCGGCTTGATGTCGACGCGCTACGCCCGGCTGCGCCCCGAGATGTCGGCCGACGAGGCCCTGTTGTATCTGCGGCGTCAGGCGCGCGCGAAGCTCGAGACCATCTACGTCGCCTACGTCCTCGATCCGGCGCAGCGCCTGCTCGGCGTGGTGTCGTTCCGCGATCTGTTCGCCGCCGAGCCCAAGCTCCGCGTCTCGGACATCATGGAGACCAATATCATCCGCGTCACCGACGAGATGGATCAGGAATCGGTCTCGCGGATCTTCGCGGAGCACGATCTCAACGTCATCCCCGTCGTCGACTCCGACGGCAAGATGAAGGGCATCGTCACCGTCGACGACATCGTCGACGTCGTTCAGGAAGAAGCGACCGAAGACGCCCAGAAGTTCGGCGGTCTCGAAGCGCTCGACATGCCGTACTTGCAGTCGAACCGGCGCGACATGATCCGCAAGCGCGCCCGCTGGCTCGCGATCCTGATGATCGGCGAGATGTTCACGGCGACGGCGCTCGGCCACTTTCAGGATTCGCTCATCCCGATCCTGTCGATGTTCATTCCCCTCATCATCTCGAGCGGTGGCAATTCTGGCTCGCAGGCCTCGACGCTCGTGATCCGCGCGATGGCGCTCGGTGAAGTTCGGACCGCCGATGCGTGGCTCGTGTTCCGACGCGAGCTGCTGATCGGCTTGGTCCTCGGGGCGATCCTCGGCGGCATCGCGACGATCCGGGTCCTCCTGTGGGGACACTTCGGCGCGTACAACGATATCGCGGGTGGCGCGCACTACGCGCTGGTCGGTATCACCGTCGCGTGCGCGGTCGTTGGCTGTGTGATGTGGGGAACCCTGATGGGTGCGATGCTGCCGTTCGCGCTGCGCAAGTTCGGTGCGGACCCGGCGAGTGCCTCGGCTCCGCTCGTCGCTACCCTCGTCGACGTGAGCGGGATTTTCATCTACTTCTCGATCGCGAAGCTCATCCTCGCGGGCACTCTGCTGTAGAGTCGTCGCGTGTTTGCCACGAAGGTCTATCACTACCGCGACCCGGCGGCGGTGATCCTCGGGCTCAAGGAGCTGCGCAAGCAAGGGCTGACTCCACGCGGCCTGTTGTTCGTCGCGCTCGATCCGCGCGGCGAGACCTCGATCGTGGTGCCTCAGGATCTCGATGCGGTCGCGAACATTCGCGTCGGCGACAAGCTCTCGCTGATCTCGCCGCTCGAAGGTCGCTGGTTCCACTTCGATGCCGTGCATCGTCTGCCCGGCGATAGCGTGCTGTGGAATGGCGATCGCCGGCTTGGCGATACAGGTTCAGCACCCGAGGTCGCGGTCTCGATCAGCGAGTGGCTCAAGGGCTACTCCTCGAAGAACGTGTTCCTCGGCTGCACGCCGCACATCCCGGGCTCGTACTGGTGCATTGATTATCTGTCGCCCGTGATCGACCTCCACGCGCTCGGCTTCCTCGACTGCACGATCTGCACGACCGGCATCCTCGCGCGCAAGATCGACGACACGCGGCTGTTCCACCTCGAGTGGAAGACCTTGCGCCAGGAAGGCACGCTCGCCGCCGGCTGGCAGGAGGTGTTCAAGTCCGAGATGGGAAACATCATCCTCGTCGAGCGCCGCGTGCTGCACTACCGCCTGGTGCTGACCTGCGAGCAGGGGCTCGTCGAGATCGATGTCAGCCACCTGCCCGACCTCGTGATCGAGACCGCACGCGTGCCGATGCAATCGGGGTTCGGCGTCGTCGGCCGGATCGATGGCGGCGCCTTCGCGGTGACCGCTGGCACGGTCGAGCCATGGGGCCTCACGAACATGAGTCCCGCGATGCTGGTGGGTTCGCCGACGGACAGCCTACTGGAGCTGCCCAAGACGCTCCGCGCCATGCCGCTCGACGGCGACTGAGCCGACGTCGCCCTCGGGCCCGTCCGGGTGCTTCTTGCGCGTGAAGCGATGGAGCGCGAGGTACGTGACCGGCGTCGTGAACAGCGTCAGCAGCTGCGACACGACGAGCCCGCCGACGATCGCGATGCCGAGCGGCTGGCGCAGCTGGGCGCCGGTGCCATGGCCAAGGGCGAGCGGCATCGCACCGAGCAGCGCCGCGAGGGTGATCATGATGAACGGGGCCGAGAGATTCACTTCGACTCCGTCGCTGCGTCGTGCGGAATGTCGTCACTGGCTCCCGGGTCGCCGCCACTCACCTCGGGTGGCTCGTGCTCGGGCTTGCCGCGGAACCGGCGTAAGGCGCGGGCGACGCGATCCATGCCGAGATAGATGACTGGTGTCGTGTATAGCGTCAGGACCTGCGAGAGCAGGAGCCCTCCGACGATCGTGATCCCGAGCGGGCGGCGCAGCTCCGAGCCGATGCCGCCGCCGATCGCGAGCGGCAGGCCACCGACGAGCGCCGCCATGGTCGTCATCATGATCGGGCGGAACCGCAGGAGGCACGCCTTGTGGATCGCCTCGAGCGGCGGCATCTTGTGCTCGCGCTCTGCGACGAGCGCGAAGTCGATCATCATGATCGCGTTTTTCTTGACGATGCCGATCAGCAGCACGATGCCGATCAGCGCGATGACATCGAACGGCTCTCCCGTGATCTCGAGCGCGAGGATCGCGCCGATGCCAGCGGACGGCAGCGTCGAGAGGATCGTGATCGGATGGATGTAGCTCTCGTAGAGCACCCCGAGCACGATGTAGACCGTGATCAGGGCCGCGAGGATGAGCACGGGTTCCGAGGCGAGCGACTCGCGGAATACCTGCGCCGCACCGACGAACCGCCCGCGCATCGCGGGGGGCGCGTTGATCTCCGCGATCGCCTGATCGATCGCCTTGACGGCTTCGCCGAGCGAGACGCCTTTCGCGGTGTCGTACGACAGTGTAAGCGATGCGAACTGGCCCTCGTGTTCGATCGCGGCGAGGCTCGGACGAACGTCGAATTTCGGATTCGTTCCGTCCGCGCCGACCGACGACGACACGGTCGCGACGTCGGGGTCGTGCAGGATGACCTTGACGACCTCTTCCTGGAGCTGGGTCATGCGCTGGAACGAGACATCCGGCGCCGCCTCGGTAACCGCATTGATCGTGCCGGTATCTTCGATCGGGAAGAAGCCCTTCGGCACGTGCATCGCGAGCAACACGGCGACGGCGACCGTGCCGAGCGTGACGAGCAACGTGATCCGCTGGTGGCGTAGTACGACGTGGAGCGTGCGGTCGTAGAAGTACGTGAGACCCGTGAAGCCCTGATCGAACTTCCGCACGATCCACACGGGCTTGGCCTCCTCGTGTGGCTTCTAGATCCACGTGGCCATCATCGCGGTCAGCGTGAGCGACAGCAACGCCGAGATGCCGATCGCGATCGACAGGGTGATCGCGAACTCGCGGAACAGCCGACCGACAAGGCCGTTCATGAACAACAGCGGAATCAACACCGCGACGAGCGAGATCGTCAGCGACATGATGGTGAAGCCGATCTCGCGCGCGCCGACGAGCGCGGCGCGAAATGGCTTCTCGCCTTCTTCGATGTGGCGCGAGATGTTCTCGATCATCACGATCGCATCGTCGACGACGAAGCCCGTCGAGATCGTGAGCGCCATCAGCGAAAGGTTATCGAGCGAGAAATCGAGCAGCTTCATCACACCGAATGTGCCGATCAGCGCGAGCGGCACGGCGACGCCGGGGATCAACGTGGCGCGCAGACTACCGAGAAAGAAGTAGATCACCGCGATGACCAGGCCGATCGTGAGGATCAACGTGAACTGGACGTTGTGGACCGAGGCGCTGACGGTCTCGGTACGATCCGCGAGGATGCTGACGTTGATTCCCTGCGGCATCGCCGCTTCGAGCTGCGGCAGGAGCGCACGGATCTGATCGACGACCTCGATGATGTTCGCGCCGGGCTGGCGCTGGACGTTGATGATGATCGCGCGCTTGGTGCCGTCCCAGCCGGCGAGCTGCTCGTTTTCGACACCGTCGATCACTTCGGCAACTTCGCCGAGGCGCACCACGCCACCATCCGGCTTCGCGGCGATGATCAGCGGGCGAAACTTCTCGGCCGAGATCAGCTGGTCGTCGGTCGAGAGCGCCCAGTCGAGCCGTGGCCCGTCGAGGTTACCGACGGCGGTGCGAAGATCCTCGAGCGTGAGCCCGGTACCCGCGAGCGCCTGCGGATCGACGCGAACGCGTACCGCGGGCTTCTGCCCGCCACCAATGGTGACGAGCCCGAGGGTGTAGCGCGTGATTTCGGGGCCTTACGGGGCGCTGTTGAAGCCCGCCATCCAGAGCAGGCCAAGCGCGAGCAACACGACGCCGGTGAGCGGCCACATCCCCACCGCGACCGCGAGCATCGCGTGCGCGTGGTCGCGTAGCGGGCTCGGCTCGTGGTGCGGTGGCGCGGGCGGCTGCGGGAGCTCGTGACCGCCTTTGCGAACCACGCGTGCTTGCGGAATCGTGTCGAAGGTCAGCATGGAGATACTTCCAGTATGGGTCGGAGATCAGACACGCGGTACCCCGATTGTTTGCGAGCCGGTGTAGGTTTTTATCCGCATGGCTTCGCTCGGTGATCTCGCTCTCGGTTTTCGCGACGGCTATCTCGATCACGACCAGCTGACGCGTCAGCTGCGCGCGTGGTGTGACGCGTATCCGCACCTCGCGCGGATGCAGTCGCTCGCGCAGACCCCGGAGGGCCGCGACGTGTGGTTGCTCACCGTCGGCACCGATCCGGACCGCGTGCGACCGGCGGCGTGGGCCGATGGCAACATGCACGCGGGCGAGCTCGCAGGCTCGAGCGTCGCGCTCGCGATCGCGGAAGATGCGCTGCGCGTGCATCTCGAGCCGGGCTCCGTCGATCTGCCGCCCACGATCGTCGAGCGTGCGCGCGAGATCCTGTTCTACATCGTGCCGCGGATCTCGCCCGATGGTGCCGAGGCGGTGTTGAAGACCGGCCGCACCATCCGTTCGGTGCCGCGCGACACGCGCGTGGCTCGCGGCACGCCGCGCTGGATCCCCGGCGATGTCGATGGCGACGGCCTCTCGCTCGCGATGCGCGTGATCGATCCGACCGGCGAGCTCGTCGATGCGCCGGGCTTTCCGGGCCTCCTCGTCGAGCGCACCCTCGAGGATCGAGGCCCCTTCTACAAGGTCTATCCCGAAGGCTCGATCGAGCACTTCGATGGCAAGCGCATCCCGAACCCCTACTTTCTCGGCGACAACCCGATCGATCTCAATCGCAACTTCCCGTGGTCGTGGGCACCGCATCACGAACAAGCAGGCGCCGGGGCGTACGCGGCGAGCGAGCCGGAAGCGCGCGGCATCGTCGAGTTCGCGACCGCGCATCCGGAGATCTTCGCCTGGTGCAACTACCACACGTTCGGCGGCGTGCTGATCCGACCGCCGGGACACACGCCCGATACAAAGATGAACCAGGAGGACCTCGCGCTGTACCGGCAGCTCGAGGCGTGGATGACCGAGCACACCGGCTATCCGACCGTGAACGGTCATGACGAATTTCTCTACGAGCCCGACAAGCCGCTGCGCGGTGATCTATCCGACTACGCCTACAACCAGCGGGGTGCGTTCGCGTACGTGATCGAGCTCTGGGATCTGTTCCAACGCCTCGGCATGCCCCGCCCCAAGAAGTTCGTCCAGTTCTACGAAGAGGTCTCGCGCGACGACATCGTGCGCCTCGCGTGGTGGGACAAGGACGAGAACAACGGCCGCTGCTTTCCGCCGTGGCTACCCTTCGATCATCCGCAGCTCGGCAAGGTCGAGATCGGCGGCATCGATCCGCGGGTCGGGATCTGGAACCCGCCGCTCCACGAGCTCGCGACCGTGATCGATCGCCAGGTCCAGGTGTTCTTCCGGGTCGCCGCACTCGCGCCGCGCCTCGCGATCGACAAGGTCGAGCGTCACGCGCTGCCCGGCGGCGTCACGCGCGTCGAGCTCAAGGTGATCAATGCCGGTTATCTCGGCAGCTACGGCGTGCCTTCGGCAAAGCCGCTCGATTTCAACGAGCCGCTCTACGCGACCGCCCACGCAGGCGCTGGCACGCTCGAGCTCGTCGAGAGCGGACACGCCTATCAGCAGCTCGGCCATCTCGATGGCTGGGGCCACGGCTTGCACACCGGCGCGAACCTGCCCTCGTACCCCGGCACGCGCGGAAGCACCAGCACCGGGTGGGCGAGCTACCTCGTGCGCGGCACCGGCGTGCTCGAGGTGCGGATCGGCAATGCTCGCTGCGGCTTCGTCACGACCCGGGTCGAGGTATAACGCTCGGGTGACGCGCTATGCGATCGGCGACATTCAGGGCTGCAAGGCGAGCCTCGATCATTTGCTCGCGGCGATCGCTTACTCGCCGTCGCGCGACACGCTTTGGCTGACCGGCGACCTCGTGAATCGTGGCCCGCGCTCGCTCGAGGTCTTGCGCTGGGCGATCGAGCAAGGTAGCGCCGTCCAGACGATCCTCGGCAACCACGATCTGCACCTGCTCGCACGCGTGGCCGGTGCGGCCGGCGAGAAGAAGCGCGACACCCTCGACGACGTGTTACACGCGCCCGATCGCGACGTGCTGATCGATTGGTTGCGCACGCGACCGGTTGTCTTCACCGCCGACAACTACATCATGACCCACGCGGGGCTCCATCCGAGCTGGACGATCGAGATGGCGCGCTCGCTCGCCGCGGAGCTCGAGCACGAGCTCTCCGGGCCCGACTGGAGAGCGTTCCTCGCGAAGACCTCGGGCGGCAAAGCGCCGAACTGGGATCCCGCCCTGACCGGCGAAGCGCGATGGCGGGCGGCGCTGTCGTATTTCGTGCGCGCGCGCATGCTGCACACCGCGACCGGTACGATCGTTAGCGACTACGATGGCGGACCGAAGGGCGCGCCGTCTGGCACCACGCCGTGGTTCGCGATGCCTGCGAAGTGGAACACGTCGGTCGCGGTGTTCGGCCACTGGGCCGCGCTCGGGCTCGATGTCGGACCGCAGCACATCGGGCTCGATTCGGGCTGCGTCTGGGGCAAGGCCCTGACCGCGATCCGCCTCGACAATCGGTCGATCGTTCAGGTCAAAGCGGTTGAACCCGCGAGCTGATTACTTTTTTCTACTTCTGCTTCGGGGTGAGCTCGATCGCGTCCATCGTGTCGATGTCCGCGGTGCTGAACTCGACATCGACCGACTCGCGCTTCGTGCGAACCGCAGGAATCGTCTTCGCGTTGCTGCCCATCGGGAGCGCGGCTTGAGTCGACGCGTTGCTCTCGCTCGGCCGCTCGCGCATGCGAGCTTCGCGCACCGCCGTGCCGAGAGCGCTGACCGGATCGACGTCAACGGCCTGCTTCATTATCTGCGAGAGCGCGTTCGCGAACTCGGCCGCGGTCGTGTATCGGTTCGCAGGGTCCGCCGCGAGCGCGAGATCGAGCACGGCCGAGAGTGCGGGCGGCACGTCGGGGCGGAGCTCGGCGATCGGCGGAATCTTGCACGCGCGGATCTTCTTGAAGATCTCGACATCAGTCTTGCCGTCGAACAAGCGCTCGCCCGCGAGGCTCTCCCAGATCACGTTGCCGACCCCGAACAGATCCGATTGCGCGTTGTTCGAGCGGCCAAACGTGACCTCGGGCGCGAGGTAGCTGAGCTTGCCTTTGACCGTGCCAGGTGCGGTGAGGCTCGCGATCCGATCGCGCGCCTTCGCGAGGCCGAAATCGGAGAGCTTGACGACACCGTTGACGCCGAGCAGCACGTTGTGCGGCGAGACATCGCGATGGATGACCGGGGCCGGTGCGCCGTCGGGGCCGATGCGAGTGTGCGCGGCGCCGAGACCGCGCAGTGTGCCGATCCCCATCGCGACCGCGAACGGCCACGAGATCGGGGTGCCGGCTTCCTTGTTGATCCGGATGAACGCACCGAGATCGATGCCTTCGACCCACTCCATCACCAGGTAGTAGGACTGGTTCTGGCTGACGAAGTCGTGGACCTGGACGATGTTCGGATGAGCGAGCTCGGAGCCGACACGCGCTTCCTCGATGAACATGTCGATGTAGTTCTTGAGCGCGCGATACTCGGGCTTGATGTGCTTGATCGCGACAGTGCGCTGGAAACCCGCGGCTCCCTTTTGCACGGCCTTGTAGACGGTGGCCATGCCGCCCTCGCCCGCGATTTCTACGAGCTGGTACTTGCCGTCGATCAGCTGCGAGCTGGACTCCACTGCCCACCAGTATCGCAGATCTTCAGGCGAGTTGTGCGCGCGCCGCTTCGAGCTCCGCGGCCGCCGCTTCCCAGCGAGCGTTCAGCTCGTCGAGCCTGTCCTGGCCCGCCTGGAAGTCCGAGAGTAGTTTGTTACGGCGAGGTGCGTCGTCGTAGACCGTGGGATCGGCGAGCTCGTTGGAGCGCAGCTTCTGCTCGGCCTCCGAGGCAGCGATCCGTTCCTCGATCTGGGCGACCGATTTCTCGAGCGGCCCGACCGATTTGCCACGCTTCTGGCGCTCGTCGGCCTCACGGCGCTTGCGCAGCTTGTCATCCTCGCGTGCCGCTGGTGCCGCTGGTGCCGCTGGTGCCGTCGGTGCCGTCGGCGTGTTTTTGGCCGCGTGCTTGGTCGGTGCGGCGACCTTGGTCTTCAACGCTGCTACCTCGTCGCCACCGGCGAGCATGCGGCGCTGGCTCATCGAGTACATGTACTCGTCGAGCGTGCCGGCATAGGTCTCGACCTTGCCGCCCTCGACATTCCAGATCCGGGTCGCGAGATTGCGAATCAGGGACCGGTTGTGGCTGACGAACACGAGCGTGCCCTCGTAGCTCTTGAGTGATTCGGTCAGCGCTTCGGACGAGGCTAAGTCCAGGTGGTTCGTCGGCTCGTCCATCAGCATCAACGTGCCGGGCGCGATGCAGAGCTTGGCCAGCGCGACCCGCGCGCGTTCACCACCGGAGAGTACGCGCGCCTTCTTATCGACATCATCGCCGGAGAACATGAAGGCGCCGCACATGCCGCGGATCTTGGCGGGCGAGGACTCGGGCGAGGCGCGCTGCACGATCTCGTAGATCGTCGAATTCATGTCGAGCGTCTCGGCGTGGTGCTGTGCGTAGTAGCCGACCTCGACGCCGCCGCCGATCTTGATATGGCCTTTGTCGTACGGGATTTCGCCCGCCATCATCCGCAACAGTGTGGTCTTGCCCGCGCCGTTGACTCCGATGATGCCGATCTTCTCGCCGCGGCGGACCGTGAGATCGACCGGCTTGGCAAACACGTTGTGCTCGCCGTATGCCTTCGTGAGGCCATCGACCTTGATCGGCTCGCCGCCGACCCGCGACACCGACGGGAATTCGAAGCGCAGCGTGCCGCGCTTGCCGTAGGTCTCGACGGTCTCCATCTTCTCGAGCATCTTCACGCGCGACTGCACGGCCTTGGCCTTGTTCGCCTGTGCGCGGAACCGATTGATGAAGCTGGTCAGGCGCTCGCGCTCGCGTTCGAGGTTCTTCGCGCGACCGACAAGGATCGTCTCTTCCTCGGCACGTTGCGTGAGGTAGCGCTCGTAGTTGCCTGGATAGCTGCGCATGCCCTCGAGCTCGATCGACATCACGCGGGTGATCTGATCGTTCAAGAAGTCGCGATCGTGGCTGATGAGCACGAAGCAGCCGTTCCACTGCTTGAGGAAGTCGCCGAACCACGCGACCGAAGGCATGTCGAGGTGGTTCGTCGGCTCGTCGAGGAGCAGCACGTCAGGCCGCTGGAACAACAGACCGGCGAGCACGGCGCGCATCTTCCAGCCGCCGGAGAACTCGCCGATATCGCGAAGCTCGTCGCCGACCGCGAAGCCGAGACCCGCGAGGATCGCGAGTGCTTCGTGCTCGCCGAAAAATCGATCGAAGTGATCGATGCGCTCGTGCAAGCCGCCGAGCTTCTCCGCGAGCTCGATCATCAAGTCGTCGCTGATGCCTTCGCTCGACAGCGCGGCCTCGGTCGCCGCGAGCTGGGCGTCGAGCTCTTTCTTGCCCGGCACGCTCGAGAGGATCATGTCGATCAGCGTGCGACCGCCCTTGATCGAGATGTCCTGCGGTAGCCAGCCGACACGCACGCCGTTCGCGCGCGTGACCTTGCCGTCATCGATCTCTTGCTCGCCCGCGATGACCTTGAGGAGCGTCGTCTTGCCGGAGCCGTTCGGCCCGATGAGGCCGATGCGGTCACCGTGGCCCAGCCGCATGCTGATCTGGTCGAGGATGACTCGGTCACCGAAGAACAGCGTGACGTCGTCGAGAACGACCAGACTCATAACGGCCGATGGATAGCACGACTCCGATCGGAGAGCGCGCCTTGGGGCGCTCTCACGTGCCTACGTGCCTGCGTGCCTGCGTGCCTGCGTGCCGAAGCTAGTGTTTGGTCGGCCGGCGCTTGCTGCGCGCGACCATCGTACTCGGCAGTTCGCCAGCCGCTTCGAGCTTGCGGATCTCGGCGCCGATCGGCTTGATGGTCGCGAGCGCAGCCGGGTCGTCGCGATAGCGATCGACGAGCTCGCCATACAGCTCGCGGACCGCATCGCCATCCGGCGGAGCAGCGATCGCGGAACGCAGCACGATCATTCGCCACTCGAGGGCGAGCTCGCCGCCCAGCGTCGAGGCGAGTAAGTCGCCCGACTTGCGCGCTGATGCGACCTCTCCGAGCTTGCCTCTGCACTTCGCGACCAGCGTAGCGAGACGAGCTTTGTCCTCGCGAGCAGTCACTCCCCAGATATTAGCACCAAACGATGTGGGCCTCGGAAGATGTGCCGTTCAGAAGATGTGGCTTCAGAAGATATGATCGAAGTTGATGTAGAGGCCGGTGTCTTCGGGCTGATCCCGTAGTCGATCGTCGCGAGCGTGGCCTCGTTCCACGCGACCCGCAGCGCGCCGCCGTACGACGGCCTCCACTGGCGTACGGAACGAGGTTGGCATCCTCGGGAATTGGACTGTAGCCGAGCGCGGCCGTGCGCAGATCGACCTCGGCGTCGATGAACACTCCCCGATTCAGATCGGGCTCGTAGTCGCGCGTGTCGTACGAGATGCCGAGCCGCAGATAGTCATCGCGCCCACGCCCGACGATGACGTGCGCGGCACAATCCTCGGCGAGCTTGGTCTGGTTCAATGACCGCGGTCGGGTCGCCGCCCTCGTTCTTGTTCCGGAGGTTGTCGGCGTCCAGCGGTTCGCCGTGGGCGATCGCACACGCGAGCGGCATCGCGGTCGCGATCGCGACCCGCTCCCATGCCAGATTGGCAAAGATGGTGTTACGGTGTTCCAATGTCTGTGCGGCCGCGTCGCTCGTTCCTGACCCCGTTCGTCGTCACGCTTGCCGCAGCGCCCGCGTGTTTTATCCAATCGGCGACGCCGCCATCGCAGCCGGTCGTGCAATCCGATCCGGGCCAGCCGACCGAGACCGATCCGCGCCCGGTGCAACCGCCAACCCAGGCGCCGACGATCATCGCGAACCCGCCGCGCCCGCAGTCGCAGCCCGAGCCGCCGCCGCCCACGCAGGACTCGGCGCCGGTCGCGACCTACACGAACCCGCCCCCGCCCGGGCTCCCCGGCACGGGCCGGGCGTGGATGGTGACGAAGACGTCGCAGGGCTGCCGCGCGATGGTGATGAACACCGGTGGGTGTCCGCCGAACGCGATGTGCAATCCGCCGCCGCCGCATGCGTATGCGTGCATCGACGGCGAGAAGTACCCCGTCAAGGTCGTGCAGCCGACCGCCGAGGTCTGTCAGGTCGAGGCGGATCCGCCACCGCCGTGCCCGCGCAATGCCAAGTGCAAACCGGCGCCGCCACCACACGTCGTTCCCTGTCCGAAATGAAGGTAAGCCGGCCTGTTCCGGCAGCACTGGCGCGCGTGCGCCACGAGTGGCGCGCGCGGATCGCGGCCGAGTACACCTCCGCCGCGGTCACGCAGCAGATCACGCTCTGGCTGCTCCAGGCCGGCGCCCCGCCCGATCTGATCGAGGCCGGGCTCTCGATCGTCGTCGACGAGCTCGCTCATTCGAGGCTCTCGCACGAGGTCTACGTCGCCGCGGGTGGGACCGAACCTCCCGCACTCGATCGCGAACAGCTCGGTTTGGCGCGCGAGCACGACGTGCTCGAATTCGATCTGCTCTCCGCGATCGTCCGGGTGTTCTGCCTCGGCGAGACCATCGCGGTGCCGCTGTTCAAGCACCTGCGCGAGCCGTGCACCGAACCGATCGCACGCGATGCCCTCGATCGGATCCTGCGCGATGAAGTGCGCCATCGCGATTTCGGCTGGGACACGCTCGATTGGCTGTACACGTCCCCGATCGCCGATGCGATTGTCGGCTGGGTCACCGAGCAGTGGCCGGCGATGCGGCGCGAGCTTTTTGTGAGCTACGGCGAGCTCAACGCGGTGATCAGCGCGGATACCGGCGCGATCAGCGACGTCGAGCGCGCGTGGGGGCTCGCTTCGCCTCGCGACTACGCCGAGATCCTGGCGCGTACGATCGACCGGGACTATCGACCGCGGTTCGCGACACGCGGCATCGCGATCTGACTATAGTCCGCGCCGCATGAAGATCCTCATCACCGGCGCTGGTGGCCAGATCGGACACGATCTGATCGGCGCACTCGTCGCAGCAGGTCATCACGTCGTCTCGACCGACCTCGCGCCGCGCCCGCCGAGCCATGCCCATGCAGGTGGCGATTGGCAGCGCCTCGATGTCACCGATGCAGCCGCGGTCCAACACATGTTTACCGACGAGCGCCCCGAGCTCGTCTATCACCTCGCCGCGATCCTCTCGGCGAGCGGCGAAGCGAATCCGCGCCTCGCGTACGACGTCAACCAGACCGGCACGTGGAACGTGCTCGAGGCTGCGCGCCGCGCGAAGGTGAAGCGCCTGATGTTCACGTCGAGCATCGCGGTGTTCGGTCCGCCGCCGAGCGGCCCGCTACCCGACCCGTGCCCCGACGACGTCGCCCTCCATCCCGGCACGATGTACGGTGCGACGAAGGTCTCCGGCGAGCTGCTGTGCAGCTACTACCGCAAGCGCTACGACATCGATTGCCGCGGCGTGCGCTTCCCCGGCTTGATCTCCGCAGCGATGCCCGGCGGCGGCTCGTCGGACTACGCGCTGTTCATGTACGTCGACGCCGTGCGCAAAGGTTCGTACGAAGCGTTCGCGCGCGCCGATACCCGCATCCCGCTGATGTACATGCCGGATGGCGTGCGCGCATTGCTCGAGCTCGCGTTCGCCGATCGCGAGAAGCTGTCGCGCACGATCTACAATATCGCGGCATTCTCGCCGCGTGCCGACCAGATCGCGACCTCGGTCCGGCGCGCGATTCCGGATGCGCAGTTCACCTACGCCCCGGATCCGGTGCGCCAGGGCATCCTCGATAGCTGGCCCAAGGCGATCGACGACGCGGCCGCGCGCCGCGATTGGGGCTGGAAGCCGACCTACACCCTCGATGCCATGACCGATGATCTGGTTCCGCGCGTTCGCCGGATGCTCGATCTCGGCGCCGTGCTATCGCACTAACCATGTACACGAACGCGAAATCCGTCTTCGCCGCTTCGCTCGCCGAGATCGAACAAGCGGGCCTGTGGAAGCACGAGCGGCTGATCACCTCGCCGCAAGCCGCGCACGTGATCACCAACGGTAAAGAAGTCATCAACTTCTGCGCGAACAACTACCTCGGCCTCTCGTCGCACCCGCGCGTGATCGCGGCCGCGCGCCAGGCGCTCGAGGATCGCGGCTACGGGCTGTCGTCGGTGCGCTTCATCTGCGGCACGCAGGACAAGCACAAGGAGCTCGAGGCCGCGGTGTCCGCGTTCCTCGGCACCGAGGATACGATCCTGTATGGCTCGTGCTTCGATGCGAACGGTGGCTTGTTCGAGACCGTGCTCGGTGAAGAGGACGCGATCATCAGCGATACGCTGAACCACGCGTCGATCATCGATGGCATCCGGCTCTGCAAAGCCGAACGCTTGCGCTACGAGCATGACAACCTCGATGACCTCGAAGCGAAGCTCAAGGCGACGCAGGGCAAGCGCCTGCGGATGATCGCGACGGACGGCGTGTTCTCGATGGACGGCGACATCGCGCGCGTCGATCAGATCTGCAATCTCGCTGAAACATACGGCGCGATGGTGATGGTCGACGATAGTCACGCGACCGGCTTCGTCGGCAAGACCGGCCGGGGTTCCGCGGAGCTCCGCGGCTGTCTCGATCGCGTCGACGTGTTCACGTCGACGCTCGGCAAGGCGCTCGGCGGCGCTTCGGGTGGTTTCACCTCGGGAAAAAAAGAGATCATCGATCTCCTCCGCAATCGCTCGCGACCGTACCTGTTTTCGAACACGCTCGCGCCGCCGATCGTGGGTGGCTCGCTCGCCGCGATCGCGTTACTGACCGAATCGACGGCGCTGCGTGACAAGCTCGAAGCGAACACCACGCGCTTCCGCGCGGGCATGACAAAGGCCGGGCTCGCGATTCGCCCCGGCACGCACCCGATCACCCCGGTGATGCTCGGCGATGCCAAGCTCGCCGCCGAGATGGCAACGCGCCTGCTAAATCACGGGATCTACGTGATCGGGTTCTCCTACCCGGTCGTGCCCAAGGGCGCCGCGCGGATCCGGGTTCAGATCTCGGCCGCTCACTCCGAATCCGATATCGACATCGCGCTCGAGGCGTTCATCATGGTTTCCAGGGAGCTAGGCCTGGAGTCCAAGGCGTGAAGCCCGAGGCGATCATCGCGAAGATCCGGGTGGCACTCCCGGACGCCGAGGTCGAGCTGTCTGACCTCACGGGCACCGAAGATCACTGGAAAGCGTCGATCGTCTCGGCGGGGTTTGTCGGCCATTCGCTGGTGGCCCGCCATCGCATGGTCATGGCGGCCCTTGCCGAGGAGATGAAGGGGCCGATCCATGCCCTCACGCTCGATGTGAAAACGCCCGAAGAAACGAAGAAAGTCTGAACCTGTCGCACGCGGTTCCGTGCGAGGCTTTCGCGGGCGGAAGCCATGGCTGCGGACAGCGCGGTGGAAGAAGATTTCGGCCCGTACCTCGTGTACGAGCGATTGGGCGTGGGCGGGATGGCAACCGTTCACCGCGCGCTCGAACGTGGTGTCGAGGGCTTCGAACGCGTCGTCGCGCTCAAGCGATTGCTGCCGCACCTCGCGGGGGATGCGAGCTTCATCAAGTCGTTCGTGCGTGAAGCGAAGCTCGCGTCGCTGCTCGCGCACGTCAACATCGTCCAGATCTACGAGCTCGGTCGTGTGGGCACCGAGTACTTCATCTCGATGGAGTACATCGAGGGTCACGATGTCCGGCGCATCCTGCGTCACGCGCGCAAGGTCACCGGCCCCGCACCGATCCACGTCACGACCGGTCTCGCGCTCCAGCTGTGCGAAGCGCTCGATTACGCGCACACCAAGCTCGATGAAGAAGGCCAGCCGCTCGGCCTCGTGCATCGCGACATCTCGCCGTCGAACTTGCTCGTCACAGGCTCCGGTCATCTCAAGGTCATCGACTTTGGCATCGCGAAGGCGCAGTCGTCGCAGCTGCGCACGCAGACCGGTCGCGTGAAAGGCAAGCTCGCGTACATGGCGCCCGAAGCCATCTCCGGTAGCCGCGATCTTGATGCGCGCTCGGATGTCTGGGCATGCGGCGTGATCCTGCACGAGCTGCTCACGGCGCGACCGCTGTTCGCGAGCAAGAACGAGTACCAGACCCTGATGAAGGTCCAGCGCGGCGACATGATGCCGCCCTCGACGTTCAACCAGGCCTGCCCTGCCGAGCTCGATGCGATCGTGTTCAAGGCGCTCGCGCGTGATCCGGATGATCGGTTCGGGAGCGCGCTCGAGATGCGCGACGAGCTCATGCGCGTGCGCTCGCAGTACGCGCTGCAGACCAGCCATCGCGATATCGCGACGTGGATCGCGTGGGGGTTCGCGCTCGCCGAGCCTGTCTCGGCGCCCGTCGCTGTCCGCGCACCGACCCCGCGGCCAGTGCGCGATCGCGACGACGACGAAGCCGTCGAGATGGTCTGGGGCAATGGTGACGGCGAGCTCGGAGAGCACAGCGGCCCGATCGTGCTCGACGACGTGCCCGATGTTTCCGGCAAGCACCTCGCGGTCAGCACCATCACGGGCGGCGACAGTGCGGACGATATTCCGGCGCATCGTCCGAGCCACGGATCGATTCAAAACCAGATCTCGCGCCAGCGCACCTCGCCGACAACCTCGCAGACGGACGTACGCGCGCACGCTCCGACGCCCGATATCGAGCCCGACCTCGGGTTGTCGCGTCCGTCGACGAATCCCGTCCCCGGTGCGCCCGCTCGCGATAGCGGGTTGTCGATGAACGAGCTTTTCGGCAGCCCCGGCGACGACGATGCGCAGACGTTCGCCGGTGTCCGGCTTCCCGAGATCGCGAGCCCACGTGCGATGCCGCCGGAGCCGGTCGTGCGGTTCTCGAAGAGCCAGCGCGTCGCGATTCCGCTCGACGATATCGAACCAGCGCTCGGCTCTGGGTCGGTGGCGCGCGTACCGCAACGCGTGCCACACACCCGCCCGGGCGTGCAGCCCGCCGCTCCGCAGCGCGCTCCTACCGCGCGAGTCTCACCGAATACGCAGAAGCTCGTGATCGGTGCCTCGATGGTCGAGCGCAACAAGCCGCCGCCGCGATGGCCGCTCGTGCTCGGCCTGCTCCTCCTCGCCGGTGGCGGCGCCGCCGTCGCGGTCTACATCACGACCAGCATGCACTCGCAGTCGTCCGCAGCGTCTTCATCCGCGGCTCAGGTCGCGACCGGTCCCGCGATGGTGAGCTTCGACGTCATGCCGAAAGATGCCGAGATTCGCATCGATGGTGTCTCGCACACCGGGGTGCCGTGGAAGACCGAGCTCGCTGCCGGCACGCATCAAGTCGAGATCCGGCGCAGCAGCTACACCGCGTACCTGACCTCGCTCGAGCTCTCGCCCGGCGACAAGCACTCGCTCCACATCGAGCTCCGTCCGCTCGGCACAACCGGCGCGACGGGCGATGCCACGCTCTCCGTGCAGACCACGCCGTCGGGTCTCGATGCCGAGCTCGATGGCACGTCGCTCCCGCAGCACACGCCGATCAAGCTCGCGGTGACGCCGGGCTCGCACGTGATCGTCGTCAAGCGCGGTGGCGTCGAGATCTGGCGCCAGACCATCAATGCCGAAGCAGCGAGCGATTACGAGTTCAACCCGTCGTTCTTGCCGGCCGCGCCCTCCGCGTCGGCCGATCCGAAAAAATCGGCGACCGAGTCGTTCATCACCGACGTGCCGGCGCCGAGCGCCCCGAATGCGTTAGCGATCGATGCGAGCGCACCGGTCGTCATCGAGACACCACCACCCGCGCCGAGCCCGGTGATCCAACCGCCCACGCCCGGTCCCACACCACAGCCCCCATCGGCACCATCGGCACCGTCGGCACCACCGGTCCCATCCGCACCACCGGTCCCATCGGCACCACCGGGACCACCGGGACCACCGGGACCACCGTCGCCAGTGATAGCGGTCGTGCCTGGCGGGCCTGGCGGGCCTGGCGGGCCTGGCGGGCCTGTCAGGCCTGTTGGGCCCGTGACCGTCGCACCGAACGCAGTGATGAAGCGCTCGGGCGAGGCGCCGAACATCACGCGCTTCACCGGTCAAAGCCTTCCACCGGTCGCCGCGGCAAAGCTCTGCATCGACACGCAAGGCAACGTCACCTCCGTCGATTTCGTCGGCAAGATCGACGCGAAGATCGCGAGCGAGCTGGCTGCCACGTTGAAGACCTGGAAGTACGCGCCCTACGTCCAGGCCGGAACCACGCTCAGCGCCTGCTTTGTCGTGACCATGCGCATGAAGTGAGATTCGTCGTCTGGCCCCACCGAGGAGGTGCCGGATCAGACGAGCTCCACGACCGCAGCATGTGACGACGATCTTCGGAGGGACGTCAGCTCTTCGCGCCGTCGGCAACGACGACGCCATGAAACATGTCCATGCCGCACGCGAAGCCAACCTCGCCCGTCGCCGGTACAGTGACCGCGACCTCGACCGGCGTGTTCATCGGCAGGTCGATCGTTTTCTTGTCGGGCGTCACGAGCTGCGCGATGCACGTCGAGTCTGCCGTGCGTGTAAAGACGAGCAGCAGCTTCTCGCCCGGCTTGCCCACGATCCGCTCTGGCTTGTAGCCCGAGGTATCGGCGGTCACCGGCACCTTGCGGACACCATCCGCGCCGACCGTTCCGGCAGTGGGGCCCGCAGTCACGGCGGCCGGCTTGGCCTCGGCGGCGGCGTCGTCCTTCTTGCAGGAGGAGAACGAAAACACGAGGAGAACCAACAGAGCAGTGCGCAACATGCTCGATCTATAGCACTAGCTCACATGCGTGCGGAGGTCGCGCCCGCCGGGCTCGCCTCGATGTCGGTGAGCGGGTCGGCCCAGTTCTCGAACTGGAGGATCCCGAGCTTGGCAAAGCGCTCGCGCTGGCGATCCGAGAGCAGGTCCATCTTCTTGAGCGCGGGGACGATCTTCGCGAACAGCATCTGCCGGAACATCTGCTGGCCCTGGCTCTGAAACGTGATGTCCATGCACTCCTTGACGGGCATGCCCTCGTGCTCCCACACCTCCTGGAGGAGGAACCGATCGCGCATCAACACCGCGGCTTCGTAGACGAAGTCTTCGCGCTCGCGCTTCACCGCTTCGTTCTGTTCTTTGTAGTAGTCGCGCAGCGAGAGCACGCCGAACGCGACGTGGCGCGCTTCATCGCCCATCACGTAGGCGGTGAGCTCCTTGAGCAGCGGCTCCTGGGTGGTGTTGCGGATCAGGCCAAACGCGGCAAGCGCGAGCCCCTCGACCATGATCTGCATGCCGAGGAACTTCATGTCCCAGCGCGAATCTTTGAGAACGAGATCGAGCAGCGACTTCAGGTGGCGATTGACCGGGTACGAGAACCCGATCTTCTTGTGGAGATATCGATTGTAGACATCGACGTGGCGCGCCTCGTCGACGACCTGCGAGGCGGCGTAGAGCTTAGAATCGAGATCCTGAACCGAATCTACGAGCTGAGCGGTCGCGAGCAACGCGCCCTGCTCGCCATGGAGGAACTGCGAGAGCGTCCACGAGAACGTCTGCACGTTCAGCTTCTGCTTCTCCTTCGCGTTCATCTTGTTGTAAATGTCCGAGCCGAACAGCGGCATCATCTGCTCGGGCGCATTCGGTCGCTCGAGGTCGACATCGGTGTCCCAGGGCAGGATGTCGTCGGAGATCCACTGCCCCCGGACGGCCTTGTCATAGAGGTCGCGCAACTTCTGGCGCGTGTCCTGATAGCCCCACGTGTACGTCGTATCGAGCACTGTCTCGAGGATCTCGATCGATGGGCCGACGAGTTTTTCTGCTGTATTCACCAAGGAGGCCTCCGGAATTACAAAAGTGAAACTTGTTTCAAGTTTCACTCACGCGGTTGCCGCGGTCAAGCGTAAAATAAAGCGGATGGTTCGACGCGCCGCAGCGAGACCGCCTACCCGATCGCCCGAGACGATCCTGCGCGCTGTCGAAGGCCCGGAATTTCGACAGGAGCGATCGCGGCGCAGCTACGAGGCGCTGGTCGAGGCCGCGACCGAGCTGTTTGCGCGCGGCGGGTACAACGCGGTCGGCACGCCGGAGATCGCGAATCGCGCCGGCGTCTCGGTCGGCACGTTCTATCGCTACTTCGATGACAAGCACGAGGTCTACCTCGAGTTGATGCGGCGCAACCTCTCGACTGCGTATGGGAAGATCCTCGAGCGACTCACGCCCGCGCTGTTCGTCGCCAAGACTCGCCAGCAGACGATCGCCGAGACCGTGCGGATCTTCTTCGATCACGTGCTCGAGCAACCCGAGCTCACGCGCAGCTTCATGGAGATGTCGCTCCGCTTCCCGGATGTCGCGGAGCTGCGTCGGGCCTTCGATCAATTGAGCGTGAAGCGGCTCGGCGAGCTCGTCACCGCGATCACGCCGCGCTCGAGTGTGCCGGATCCCGAAGCGTTCGCGTACGTGCTGTACGGCAGTGCCACTCAGTGCGCGTACGGCCTCGCGGTGCACCTGGTACCGGTCTCGATCGATCGCGAGCGCTCGCAACGCGCCCTCGCGCTGTTCATCGAGCGCGCGCTGTTTCCCTCAGACGTCTAGGTACGCGCCTTCGGCGGCCGCGAACACGGGCACGGCGGTCTGCGCCGAGGTCCGCTGGACGACCTCGTCGATCATCTCGTCGGTTGCATCGGGGCTGTGGTGGAACAGTGCGAGCTTCCTCGCGCGCGCCTTCTCGGCGACGACCACACCGGCGCGCGCGGGCGAGTGGCCCCAGCCTTTACGCAGGTCGTACTCGAGATCCGAGTGCATCGCATCGTGGATCAAGAGGTCGGCATCCTGCGCGAGCGCGAGCGCTTGGGGCAGCGGCTCGTCGGGTGACGGATACTCCACGTCGGAGAGGAATGTGACGACCTTGCCGTCGGCCGTGATCCGGAAGGCGGTGGTCATCATCGAGCCGTGCGGGATCGCTGCGGTCGTGATCGAGAACCCTGGCAACTGGAACGTCGCGCCCGGCGCGAAGCTCTCGATCGAGACACCGGCGGCGAGGTTCTCGAGGCCGTTGAGCGGCGAGTAGTGCGGCGCGAGCTGGTTCTGCAGCGTCGCTTCGAGCGAGATGCCCGACGTGGGATCTGCGCCCATGATCCGGATCTCGTTGCCCTTGATGAAGAACGGCGTGAAGAACGGCAAGCCCTGGATGTGATCGAGGTGCGTGTGAGAGAGCAGGATCGGTAGCTTGCCGGCGCCCTTGCCAAACTCGCTCGCCATCAGGTGCTTCGCGAGCTCGGTCGCGCCGGTACCGAGATCGACGAGCAAACGATCGCCCGCCGCACTCACGAGCTCGATCGAGGTCGTGTTCCCGCCGTAGCGCAGGTAGTCGCGGCCGCTCATCGCGAACGAGCCGCGCACGCCCCAGAACCGCAGCTTCACTTCGGCACCTGCGGAACATCGTGCACGCCGGTACCCGGTCGAGTCGGCTCGTCGAACGAAGGCGCCGATCCGATCGGAATCGACATCCCCTCGAACGAGGTCAACACCTCGACGCCACGCGACGCGCCTTTCGCGAGATAGCTCGCGGCGATCGAATCCATCTGATCGTCGGTGTGCGAAGGCGCGTGGTGATAGAGCACGAGCCGCCGCACGTTCGCTTCGACGCAGATGTCGAGCGCTTGATCCGGCGTCGAATGACCGTAGTGCGGGAACTTCGCGTATTCCTCGGGCAGAAAGTGCGTGTCGTAGACGACGGTGTCGCAACCACGCAGCCGCTCGACGAGCGCCGCGCGCATCGCAACGAGCGAGGTCTGATCGGTGTCGCTGAGAGGCTCGGGCCCGCTCAGGAAGTGCTGCTTGTGGAGCACCTGGTCGAACGGCGCGGTATCCGAGACGTAGGCCCACGATGCGTCGTCGCCGTCGATGCGATAACCGACCGACCCGAAAGGATGGTTGAGGGCGATCGGCGAGACCGTGAACGCGCCGATCGTGAACTCGATGCCCGGCTCGACTTGATGAAAATCGAAGTTCGCGGGCACCGATGCGAGCGGCTGTGGGAAGAACTCGGCGCGCGTGATGCCGCCGATCACCTGGTTGAGCTCGTCGGCGGCCGTGAGCAGCGCGTAGACCGAAATCTGCGTGCCCGGGATGTACGCGGGCGAGAAGAATGGCAGGCCCTGGATGTGGTCCCAGTGCACGTGTGAGAGCAGCACGTGATAGTGCCCCGGCCGGCCCTGCGCTTCACCGGCGAGCTTGTTGCCGAGCGCGCGCATGCCGGTGCCGGCGTCGACGATCAGCGCTTCGCCAGATGCGGACCGGACCTCGACGCACGACGTCTGGCCGCCGTATCGAACGGTGGCTGCACCGGGCACCGGGTAACTGCCCCGGACCCCCCAGAAAGTGATCTGCATTGGGAACCCTAATTCTAGCCCCCTTACGCGTACTTCCAAAGTTCTGTTAAACCTCAGATTGTATGAATCCCCAGCCGCGAATCCTCGTGATGGGCGCCGGCTCGCTCGGCGGCATCTGCGCGGCGACGCTGACCGAAATCGGAGGCGCCGTCACGGCGGTCTCGACGAACCCCGCGATCCGCGCCGCAGTCGAGCAGTCCGGGTACCGCGTCACCGACGATGGCGAAGAGCGCGTCATTCGGGGCTCGGTCTCAGCAGCACCCGAGGGCTCATACGACCTCGTCATCCTCGCGACTCAACCGCCGCAGGTCGAAGAGGCGGCGCGCACTGCCCTGCCCCACCTCGCGAACGACGGTCAGGTGATCGTGCTCCAGAATGGCCTCTGCGAGGAGCGGGTCGCCAGTGTGGTCGGTGGCGAGCGGGTGATCGGCGCGATCGTCGCGTGGGGCGCCTCGATGAAGGAGCCCGGCCGCTACGAGCGCACCGCCGCAGGCGGCTTCCAAATCGGCCGGCTCGATGCGAAGGCGAACGATCCGGATCTCGCTCGCGTTGCCGATCTGCTCGAATCGATCGGTCCGGTCACGATCACGAACAATCTGCGCGGCGCGCGCTGGAGCAAGCTCGCGCTCAACTGCGCGGTCTCGACGCTCGGCACGATCGCGGGCGAGAACCTCGGTCCGCTCGTGCGCGTGCGCCGCTATCGCAGGTTCGCACTCGAGCTCATGAGTGAAGCCGTCGCGATCGCCTTGGCCGAGAAAGTCGCGCTCGAGAAGGTCTCGGGCACGCTCGACCTTGCATGGATCGCGTTGAGCGATGCCGATCGCAAAGCGACGATGTCAGCCGGGCTGACCGCGAAGCACGCGCTGTTGCTCGCGGTCGGGCTGCGCTATCGCCGGATGCGCAGCTCGATGCTCGCGGCGATCGAACGTGGTCGCACGCCGGCGATCGATTTTCTCAACGGTGAAGTCTCGAGCCGCGGCAAGCTCCACGGCATCGCGACGCCGCACAATGATCGCGCGGTCGAGACCGTGTGGGCGATCGCTGCGGGTGAAATCAAATCATCGCGCGAGACGCTCGATCGGATCTGCACCGCCGCCGGCGATTGAGCCTGCGAAAGCAGCGTTAGCGTCGATGCCGATCAGATCAGCGCAACGGATCGGATCGGAACGGAACGTGCATCGCGAGCCGACGTAGTGAAGGGTCTTGCGATCGATCGCGGCGAACGTGCCGTAGCCCAGCACGTGCCAGTGGCCGACGAAGCGGAGCAAGCGGGCCCACGCTTGCTCGCGCGTCTGGACCTCGCCGATGTGATACACGACCGCGGGGTCCGCCCACTGCGCAGCGAGCGCATCGAAGTCCGAAGCGACATGCACGCGCAAGATCAAGCGGTCGGTCGCGAGCTCGGGAAACATCATCGCTTCCTCGCCAGCAGGCCAAGGCCCGCGAGGATCGTGAGGCCGAGGAAGGCGAGCACCTGCGCGGCGCGCTTGCCGGGCATCACGTAGCGCCAGCGCACCGCGTGCTTGCCCTGGGGAATCGCGACGGCACGCCGCAACACGTCGGCCGTGACCCACGGCTTCTGCTCGCCGTCGACCTCGACGGTCCAGCCCCGTGCGGCCGAGGACGAGACGACCGCATAACCTTGGGCGGGAGCGTTGCACGCGAGATCGATCGCGCCCGGCTCCCAGCTCACGATATCGCACGTCGAGGCGTGGCCCATCTGTTCGGCCGGCGGGTCGCCGGCGCCCTGCAAGATGACGCTTCCCGCGGCGATGCCTCGACCACCGGCAGCAGGAAACATCCGCGCGAGGGCCGCCGCCGGATCCGCGATCCACAGCCAATCGGTCATCACACTTGCCGGCGGCGCCGCGGGATAGCGCGCGAGCGACCACAGCGCGCGGCGATCGAGCTCCTGCAGGGTCTGCGCGGTCGTGACGCTTGCGGGCAACACGGCGAACTGGATGCCGAACCGCTCGAGCAATTCGCCGCCCCCGTGCGAAGAGGCTTTCCACGCATCGTCGTCACGAAACGATCGCCCTGGATCGTCGGTGCGGACCGAAGAAATCTCCCAGCGTGCGGCCGCATCACCGGCGAGCGTCGCGATCGCTTCTTCGGCGCTCGGTTCGCCCGCCTTCTCGAGGGTCGCGTTGCGATAGAGCCGGCGCGGTTGCGGGCCCTCGATCACCGAGGCCCACTTCGGCGGCTCGATCGAATCGATCACGGGAGCGGTCGAGCGCATGGCACCGACACTCGGCGCGACTGCGAGCGCGAGCGCGAGGAAGCGCAACCTCGGCGCGAGCCTCGCGAGAGCGATCGCGCCGAGGACGAGGGCGACGCCGATGCCACCGTCGGTGACGGCGCGCCAGATCACGCGATCGAGCACCTCGCGGCCCGCGCCCGTGCTGGTATCGCGCAACCCGACCATCACCCACGTCATGATCGCCGCCGTACCGGCCGCGATCGCGAGCGCGACGAGCGCGCGCTTCTCGCCGGCGACGAGGCTATCGACGCCCGCCGCACCCCGGATGGAGAGCACGATCACGAGCGTTGCGAGATGAACTTCCGGTGCACCGATCCATGCCGGCCAACCACCGCGCCCGACGATCATCGCAGCCGCGAACAATCCGATCGCGAGCGCGATACCGCGAGGTGTCTTGTCCTTCGGGACGAACACGAAGCCGAGCAATGCCGCACCGCAGAACAGGCTCGGCCATCCGCCGCTCGCGAGCGCCGGCACCGCGTACGCCGGGTCGCGGGATCCAAAGCTGCCCGGCACGACCAGCTCGATCAAGCGTACCGGCGACAGGCCGGTCAGCTGCGCACCCGCGGTGTGCAGCGCGAACGTCGGAACCCACTGCGCACACGCGATCGCGAGCCCGCCGAGGATCGCGAGTGCGGTGTAGCGCCACGTGCGCCGCGCGAGCCCGAGCACGAGCGCGATCGCCATCGCATCGATCAGTACCGCTAATTGTCCGGCGACACCGACGAGCGCGATCAGCGCGCCAAGAAACGTCGCATCGCGCGCGGCTTCACGGCGATTCTCGGCGACGGCCAGGCGGGAGGCACACCAGCCGATCCACGGGAGATGCGCGAGTGCAGGCAGTGCGCCACGCAACGCGGCGGAGGTGACGAGCCCGGTCGTCGCGATCAAGACGCCCATCGTCAGAGCGCCGAGGTCGCTACCTCCTCTGTGGCGCGCCCACACCGCGACGCCGAGCGCGAGCCACAACGCGTGGAGCACCATCACGAGATCGAGCGAGCGCGGGGTCGCCGCGATCCACATCAGGGGGGATGCCGCACCGTGGCTCGGCTCGGCTGCGAGCGGCACGCCGAGACCCGCCCCCTCCCACCACGCAGGCACCACGCCGCGGCGAGCACTACGGCCGGCTGCGAGTCGCGGTGGCACGGTCTCGGTCTGGTAGGTCGCGTCGTCCCAGGTCTTGCCGCCAACCACCACGCGCGCCTCGGTCGCGAGCACCGCGACCGCAAGCGCGAGCGCGACGAGCGGGAGCGATCTGGTCACGCGCTGACTAAAACACGTCTCAGGTTGACTCCTGCCGCCGGCAAGACGAAAACGTCGAGATGTGCCGCTTCATCGTGATTGCCGGGCTGGTCGTGCTCGCGACCGCCGCGTGTGGGGGCAAATCCGCGATCCCGTCGTGTGGCGTGGTTGCGGGTCAGTTCTTCAGGCTCGCGGCCGAAGATCTCGCAAAAGCGACGGTCGACGAGCCGACGCACCGCGCCGTGAGTGATCAGCTACCGGCGATGCGCGATGCGCTCACGCTGACCTGCACCGCGCACAAATGGGCCGATCCGGTCCGCACATGCATGGCCAACGCAGTGGATCACGCCGCGTTTCAGGCCTGCGAAACCCAACTCACCGACGAGCAGCGCAAAGCGCTCGATCAAGTTGCCACCGAGGGCTCCGGCTCTCCGTGATGTGGTAAGAATCCAGAGTCGTTCGATGGAGATCGATTATCCGTATTCGCTCTCGGACCAGGATGCGCAAGCGCGTCTCCAGCTCCTCGCCAGCTACCTCACGAACCGTCACGGGATCAAAGTGACGTGGGTGGATCCGAACCGCGCCAAGTTCAACGGCAAGTACCTCGTCGTGAAGATCGAGGGCGAGCTCTCGATGGGCTCGGGTCATGCTCGCTTCAAGGGCGAGGATCCGGGGTTCCTGTGGCGCAACCGCGCCAAGGACTACATCCAGGAGAAGCTCGCGACGTATCTCGATCCGAAGACCGCGCTCGCGCTGCTCCCCACGTCTTAAAGCGTCGAGCGCGCGCTCGAGGCGATCTGACAGGAAGAGCCGCCTCGAATTGCTGCAAGTTGCAGGGTGCCCGCCCGGGTGTGAGATGTAGGTTCGGGCGGTGAAGCTCGCCACGTGGAACATCAACTCGGTTCGTGCACGCGAGCCCAGGCTCATCGCGTGGCTCGCGAAAGCGGATCCCGATGTGGTCTGCTTGCAAGAGACCAAGACCGAGGACGCCGGCTTCCCCACCGCGGTGTTGAAGAGCGCCGGCTACGACGTCGTACTGTTCGGCCAGAAGAGCTACAACGGCGTCGCGATCGCATCGAAGCTGCCGATGACTGATGTCACCCGCGGCTTCGGCGACGAGCCCAGCGGCAGTGACCAGCCCCCCGAAGCGCGCGTGATCGCCGCGACGATCGGCGGCATTCGCGTGATCGATGTCTACGTGCCGAACGGCCAGGCGCTCGGCGCCGAGAAGTATGTCTACAAGCTCGCGTGGTACCGACGGCTGCGGCGTTACCTCGACCAGACCGCGACGGCCGAGACACCCCTGGTGCTGTGCGGCGACTTCAACGTGACGAGCGATGATCTGGATGTGTGGTCACCCGAGCAGTGGGCCGGCAAGATTCATTGTAGCCCCGACGAGCGCGCCGCCTTGAACGATGTCCTCGCGTTCGGTCTCGTCGACACGTTCCGCACGCACCATCCCGCCGGTAAGATCTACTCGTGGTGGGATTACCGCGGCGTCTCGTTCTTCAAGAACCAAGGTCTGCGGATCGACTTCATCTACGCGACCAAGCCCGTCGCCGAAAAGATCACGGCCGTGACAATCGATCGCGATGCACGCAAAGGCCAGGACGCATCGGATCACGCGCCTGTCATCGCGTCGATAGCGTAGCGCCCCGCGCCGAGTGCCGATGCTCGGAAAGCACTCGGACGTCGCTCGGTTTTCCGAAACGGTCCGCGCGATTGCGGCATATAGTTCACCGCGATGCGATCGCTCGTCCTCATTGCCGGTCTGCTCAGCGCAGGCCTCGCGTACGGCAACGGTCGTGCGCCACTCACCAACGGCATCCATTTCCAGCCGGGCGATCCGCACTCGATGTACGTCGCCTCGACGTTTGGCCTGCTCGTCAGCCACGATGATGGCTGCACGATGAACTGGGTGTGCGAGAGCAACATCGGCTACGGAGGTGTGTGGGACCCGAAGTACGCGATCGCCACCGATGGAACGATCTTCGCGACCACGTACGAAGGCCTGCGGGTCTCGCGCGATGGGGGTTGCAGCTTCACCACCGCGACTGCCGAGCTCCCGGTCGGCACGCCGAATCGGATCGCCGGGATCTGGATCGACGCGCTCGATATCGGGCCGAGCGGGCTCGTGTGGGTCGGCACCGCGGAGAGCGGGCAGCCGAACGAGATCTACCACTCGACCGACAACGGTGTGACGTTCACAGCGGCCGGCCTGATGTCCGCGACGATCTTCTGGAAGAGCGTGCGCACCGCGCCGACGAACCTGTCGCGCGCGTACATCTCGGGCTACGAGGTCGCAAATCCGGCCGCGCACGTGATGCGGACCGACAACTTGGGCAGCACGTGGACTCCCTCTCCGCTCGCGAACGTTCAGTTCGGTTCGACGCCCGTGGTCCGGTTGATCGCGGTCGATCCGATCAACGCCGATGTCGCTTACCTGATCTCCGAAGGTTCGCACGATTCGGTCGGCGATCGGCTGTATCGCTCGATCGATGCAGGGATCACGTGGACCGACGTCCTCGACGCCGACACGACGATCAAAGATGTCGTGATCAAAGACGGCACGGTGTTCGCGACCACGCTGATGGCTTCGACCACGTCGCCGATCGGCGGGCCCTCGTTCAAGTCGATCGATAATGGCAAGACGTTCACCGCGATGACGAACGAGCCGCAGCTCGCGTGCCTCGGCGCATCGCCGAACGGTCAGCTGATCGGCTGCGGCGCGAACTGGCAACCGGATTACATGGCGGTCGCGCGCTCGACCGATGGCGCCGCGACGTTCGGCAAGGTGTGGCGATTCGTCGAGATGGCCGGCCCGTTGAAGTGCCCGTCGGGCACTGACGAGTACACGATGTGTGATCAGGCCCAGTGGGACGGGTTGAAGGCGCAGTTCGCCGCGACCGGCCCGACGTGCGGCGCGAATATCGCCGTGGATTCGCCGGTGGTGTCGGGCGGAGATCCGGCGCCGAAGTCCGGTGGCTGTTGCGATTCGACGTCCGCACCTGCAGGCGTGATGTGGATGGTGATCGGTGCGGGTTATCTGGTCACCCGCCGCCGCCGCGCGCCGACGGGTGCGTGAGCGTCACGAACAGCTCGCGCTTGAGGCGCGCGTTCGAGATCCGGCGATCCGCGCCGAGCATGCCGGCAACTTCGGCATCGACCGATGCGATCGGCACGCGCGGTGGTGGGGGAACGCCGAGTGTCGCGGCGAGCGCATCGGCGAGCTCGCCGATCGCAGCCGGATCGTCGTCGGCGCAGTTGAATGCGCCGGTCACGCCAGGCTCGGGCGAGCGCGCCGCAGCGAGGATGATCGCGACGAGATCGTCGACGTGGATCCGGCTGACATGCGCCGAGCCATCACCGACGATGCGATAGGTTCCAGCACGCAAGCGATCGACGAGGCCTCGTCCGGGTCCGTAGATGCCAGCGGCGCGTAGCGCGATCGCGGTCGCGGGCAGCGCACGCTCGGCAACCAGGCGCGCGCGCCCCGTGGTCGTGGTCGGCTCGAGCGGCCAGCTCTCGTCGACCCACGCGCCTCCACCGGGTGCGTAGACGCCGGTCGACGACACGTAGATCAATTTGGCTGCGCCGGACGCGAGCGCAGTGAGGTTTGCGATCTCGGCCGCGGGGTCGGCACCGGGTGGCGCACAACACACGACGATCGAACCATTCGGTGCACGCGCACATGTGTGTGCGAGGTCGACCGCGCGAAATTCAGCGCCGAGCTCCTGGCCGATTGTTTCAGCAGCAATCGCATCGCGACGCGTGACGATCGCGCGCTCTCCGTCGGCGATCACACGCCTTGCGAGCGCAGTGCCGGTGTAGCCGCAGCCGAGAATGAACCAGGTACGTAAATGCATCGTTAGGCGCGTGAAAACCCGCGTTGCGATCCTACACGAGACCCCGCTACGATCAGGTCCACGTGCGCGCGCTGATCGTCTTCTTTCTCGGAGCGTGTGCCGCGGCGCCGTCTGCACCGAAGACCGTCGCCGCTGCTCCGCCGCAGCTGCATCGCGATCAAACGCGCTACTTCTCGATCTGGCTCGGTGGCGCGCGCGTCGGCACCGCGACCGAAGTCGAGCGCTGGTCGGCGCGTGGGGTTCGCCTCGAGCGCACCGAGGTGATGCGGTTCATGCGTGGTGAGAGCGAGGTCGAGATGATCACGCTGATCGCGATCGATGCCGATCCAGCGCTCGTACCGCATCGCGTGCTGTGGACCGAAACAGCCGGTCGCGTCTCGCGTAGCGCCGAGATTCACGAGGAGGGCGGCGCGTGGCACGGCATGCTCGATACGCCGCTCGCACCGCACGCGATACCCGCGGAGCTCGTGCCGCTGCTCGTGCGTCGAGATGGTCACTTTGCGGGCACGGTTTTCTTGCCAGCACGTAACTTCGTCTCGGGGCGCGGGCACATCGATCCGGTCACTCCGGGCCGGCTCGTCGCGCAGCTCGCACTCGATTCGGGAGCTCTCGCCGAGGCGACGATCGATCAAGCGAGCGATGGTATGCCGGCGCGGGTCGTCGACGGGGAGGGCGTGATCGCACTACGGATCACGCGGGAAGTCGCGTTCGAAGGCTTTTCCGCGGTCGACCTCGTCGCGGCGACAGCGGTGCCGATCGGTGGCATCCATCCGCGCCACGGTCATCA